>Ga0070715_10000010_pt1 | contig 184687 bp, 161 predicted proteins | sample LARL111metaG_FD_71394 | JGI IMG/M metagenome (GOLD analysis project Ga0070715, IMG submission 71394) | Corn, switchgrass and miscanthus rhizosphere microbial communities from Kellogg Biological Station, Michigan, USA - LAR L11-1 metaG | ecosystem: Host-associated > Plants > Roots >... | reverse complement strand
ATTCGCCAGTGATGGAGTGACAGTGTAGAACTGACTGCTCTCGAGGTTGTCGAAGTGATAACTTCCGTCGCTGCGAGTAAACGTCGTCACCGAAGTTGCACCCGACAAATTCAGCGTCGCACCAGCTAATGGCGCTCCATTCGCGTCAGTAACGATGCCGCTGATTGAGGCAGGCGCGGCTGTTGGAAGGCTGGGATTCTGCGCAATCACGAACGGCGATAGCGAGCTAACGTTCGCGCAAAGCGTTCGCGTTGAGAACTGCGCAAAACTGGTCCGATTGATCAGATTATTACCTTCAAGGTGCAGTATGCGCAACTGCTGGAAGGGCGCGCTAAATTCGGTTCCTTGCAGGTTGAAACAAACACGTACGCCGCCGGTAAAGCTTGCCGTGGTGGAGATGTCCGACACCTGCAGCGGACCATTGAAGCCAAACGGCATGGGACCAGCCTGATTAGTTTGGAACGTCTGGTAATTGACAACCCCGTTTGCGGCGACGTTGCCGAAAGTGAGAGTTACATCGCCCTCCTGGCTTTGCGTGTTGGGTCCTACAAAAGTCCCGCCCACCTTGCACATGCCACTTGTCCCCGCAGCGACGATCGATTGAATCTCGGTTTGCGTCTTAGTGAAATCGAATTCCTGAACCTCGTCGACCAAACCGCCGAAGGCATCGCCGTTACAGCATGATGCGGAGCCGATTTGAAAGGATGAATCCGGGGTGTAGTTTGCTGAAGTTGCCGCGCTCGCCTGCAAGACTCCGTTCACGTAAAGACTCGCGGTGCTGCCATCGATGCTCACGGCGACGTGATACCAGGTGCCTGTTTGCACAATGATTGGGGATTGCAGTACGGCGGTGACTCCCGCGGTGGGTTTATACAACGCGCCGAGCATTCCGCCGTAAAGGCCGATGGTTAAGTCTGCACCGTTCCCGGCGGCGCCCGCCGCAGTGCGGCGGGTTACACCTGGCAGATTATTGTCTATAAACCCTCCCGTGAGAATGCTTGGGTTGAGCCAGGCAGACAAAGTCGCGTGAGTGCCCGGCGTCAGTGGGGGAGTCGAAACAAAATCGGCGCCGCTGCCGGTGAAGCTGAACGCCTGACCAACTTTGCCGATCCCAAAACCTGCGCCTCCCTGCAGCGTGCCATTGAATCCATTGGCAATTTCTTTGGCGTTGGCATCGCCCGGCCACCAGAACGTCGTGTTGTTCAGAATAGGCAGACATGGCTTGCACTTGCCGGCGGACGCGCCATTGTTGATGGCCTGGACTTCTGCAGTTGAAAGAGCGCGGTTGAATACCTCGACTTCGTCGATGAGCCCGTTGAAGAACGTGTTTCCAAAACCAGACTGGTGCCCGATCTGCATCGCCTCGCCGCCTGGGCTCCGGGTCACCTGTGAAGGATTGGTATTCTCAAGAACCCCGTTGACGTAGACCCTTATTCCGGTTGAATCCCATGTGCCGGCGACGTGATACCACACGCCAGCTTTAATCACTGTGGTCGAAGTGGCCCTCTCGCCATCATCGAGGGAAAAAATGAACTTATCGCTGATGTCGGCTTCCAGGTCGAAGTCGTTCCCTGCAATCGTACTATCTGTGCCGACAATTTCCATGACGTGATCTGCAACTGAAGGCAACTGATTGAACTTCACCCAGGCATCCAGACTCCCGGCATTAAGAAGATCGAGCGTAGGGTCTCTGGGAAGTTGAATGAAAGCGTCGGTACCGTTAAGACTAAACGCTCGACCGACCTTGCCGTCGGCAAATGTCGCGCCGCCTTGCAGCGTGCCGTGATTCGTTCCCTCCCGATCAAACGGATCGTCATCGCCGTCCCACCAACTGACCAAGCCTGACGGCGCGCTCGTGCAGCGTGGAACGCACTTGCCGAGGCTGCCGGCGTTGAAGATGTTTTGAATTTCTGTTGGCGAAAGCGCGCGGCTGAATACTTCGACCTCATCAATCAGTCCCATCCAGAAGTACCTGTTGGTTGGGCAGGCTACCGGAATCGAGCCTATTCTGTCTTGCGCATCAGCTCTCGTGAACGTTCCGGTGAATGCGTCTGGAACCGAAGTTACCGCAACGCCATCCAAATAGAGGGTAACTGTGTGATTACTAACGTCTCGCACGCCTACGACGTGGTGCCATTGCCCATCCAGAATTGAGCCGGGTGAGATTACCTCCGCGTCGATGCCATTACTATCCCGGACTGAGAAATCAATCTTACCATCGGTAAGCACGGCCAGGAGAATTGATTCAGGACTACAAACATAGGTCAACGACACCGCCACCCGCTGCGTTCCCAACACGGAAGGGTCGGGCTTGAGCCAGGCATCAACGGTAAAGCTGTCGCTTGGCCCAAAATTCAGCGCTGGCGTGTGCGTAATGGAGACCTCGTCGTCTACACCATCAAACGAGAACGCATGGCCTACTTCGCCCGGCGCATACGATCCACTTACAGGGACGCCGTTATCTAGAAATGTGCCGTTATTCTCGCCGCGAATGTCCCTGCCGCTGCCTTCAGCGTCCCACCACGCGACCATGCCTGGAGGCGGTGTGGTGCAGCTTGCTGTGCCCGGAGTATTTCCCGAATGCTGTTGCGCACTACTGCCGGCGTTAAGAAAATGGATTGTGAAGAAAGCGATGATCAGCAGCAGAAGAAAACAAAGCCGAATGAAGAAACGCATGGAGCCTCCTAGCGGATGAAATGCGATTGGGATCTCAGACCACGCGCGAATTCCCGTTCGGTCAAACACGCCGACTTCGGAAATCTTTTTCGAGTAATTCGGAAGCTCTGTCCAACTCTTGACAGAGGTTAAGAAGTTTTAGAGAGTGCAGACTGGTCTCGCGAAAGCGAACTTTCTTGCTGACTCGGCTGTTGTTGTAAGAAGGCCCCGAAAATATAAAAAGATTACCGAAACGAGGCGTAGTTAAGCACCGCTCCAACTACCTGTCAATAGTTTTAGAGGGCAGGCAGGGCCTTTTATGATTGCACCGGACGTGGAGCGATTAGGACAGTCAACATCAAGGCCGTCGTCACAGCCGCGGACAGCAGACAATATTGGCAAAAATGATGAATGACGAACGCCTGCAGATAAAGCAGCCATAGCGTCGTGAGGAACATCATCGCCATTGCAATTTTCAGGATCGTTGCAGCGAATGCATAGCGGAAGGCCGCGAGCGTGGCAAGGCTGAAGACCGTGAAGTAAGCGACAGCCCCCACGGCAGCCAGCGGTACCGATCCGATGTGCGCATACGGACTGCTGAGTACTTCGGAGCAACCGGAAATGATCGTGCAGCGCAGGCTCTCGCCGCTGAGATGCTCCACCGTGAGATAAATTGCGTCAGCGAGGCCTACGAGCGAGACCAAGGCGGCAACCAGGTAAATCCAAACTACGCGGGTTGTCCGATCAGCGCTCGAGGGCGAAACGCTCATGACAGCGGCGCTCCGCTCAAAGCTTTGTTGATGAGGTCACGGAGCCCAGCCTGGTTGTATTGTTCAAACCTGATCAGGTTGCCGTTTATGAAGATCGTCGGCGTACCCGTAACTCCGAGGCCGTGACCGCGAATCCCGTCCTGAGTGATGCGCTTGCTTACTTCATCGCCATCCAAATCCTGCGTGAATCGATCTACATCAAGTCCAAGCTGTTTGGCGTAATCGATAAACATCGCTTTCACGTCTTTTGCATCGCTCCATGCACCTTGAGTTTCATATAGCTTGTCGTGCATTTCCCAGAAGTGATTTTGCAGGCCCGCCGCCTCAGCAGCGTGCGCCGCCAGAACCGCGTGTGCGTGTGGCGGTTGCAAAGGATATTCGCGAAATATAAGGCGAATTCGCTCGCCGAATTCCTCCTCGGTCTTTTTTAGCTCCGGATAAAAGACGCCACAGGAGGGACATTGAAAGTCACCGAATTCTTCGACGGTCACCTTCGCTTTCGCATTTCCGCGCACGTGGGGTGGGACGGCCCCGGGCGGGCCAGACGATGCCGGATCGACGGTGTTCGGGTTTTGCTGGCGCGATGAACTGACCAGCATGACGGTCACACCCAGGGCCGCGATTAAGACCATGACTATAATCACAAAAGGTAGATAGCGTTTCATCTCTTATCAATCCGCTTTAGATGCGCATCACCGAGTCCGAGTACTTCGATTGAATCCAGTCACGCGTTAGCCTGACTGCGGCCTCTGATGATTCGACTTATTCAATGGTGTAATCGATGGTCTTATCCAATGCTCCATTGATGTACACCTCAACTCTGTAGTCGCCCTTGGGCCAGTCCTTGCTATACGTCAGGTGGCCATGAACAAAGTTCTCGTCAGGTTGGGTGGTGTAATCGATCTCTTTTATCTGATCGTTCCGGGAATAACCACTAACGTCCTGGGCCACCCAAACGAATCTAATCTTAGTTCCTTCCTTCGCCTTGTTAAGATTGATCACGCAGTAGACCGTGCGGTCGGAGGGCGCAAAGCTCGTGGTCGAATCGCCGGGCTTGCCGTTATCGTCCCTGGCCATATGGACCTGATCGACATAAATTTCGGCGTTAGCCGGGCGATTAACGGTTGCTCGGTTATTGTTATTGTTATTGTTATTACTTACGTTGCAGGCGAATATTGCAAAGAGCAGGATCGAGGTGGCCAGCCAGCTTGAATTTAGTTTCATCTCGATTGTCCTTTCGTGTTTTGGCGAGCAAGGTGCATAAAGCGTTCAGGCCACGGCGGCAAGCGTTCCCGCCAGCGATCGGAAAACATCACGGCCGTCGCTGGAACCGAGCAAATCTTCAGAGGCGCGCTCCGGATGCGGCATCATCCCCATGACGTTACGCGCACGATTGCAAATACCGGCTATATTATCCCGCGCGCCGTTCGGATTGGCCCCGTCAGTAACACGGCCATCAAGGTCGCAATAGCGAAAGATAATTCGATCTTCGTGCTGCAGTTCGGCCAACGTCGCATCATCGCAAACATAGTTTCCTTCGGCGTGCGCGATCGGCACGCGCAGAACGCTCCCGCGCTTCAGCTCGTGCGTAAACGGCGTGTCAGTGCTTTCCACCCGCACCTGCACATGCGCGCAGATGAAATGCAGATCCCGGTTTCGAATGAGCGCGCCGGGAAGCAGCCCGGCTTCACAAAGGATCTGAAAACCGTTACAGATTCCCAGGACCATCTTTCCCTCGGCGGCAAACTGTTTTATGGAGTTCATGACGGGTGAAAAGCGGGCCAGCGCGCCGGCCCTTAAATAGTCGCCGTAAGAAAAGCCGCCGGGAATAATAACCGCGTCATAGCTGGAAAGATCTGTATCACGATGCCAGATAAAATCAACCGGCTGACCCACGTGTTTTGAGATCACGTGGTAAGCATCGTGATCGCAGTTCGATCCTGGAAATACAACCACACCGAATTTCATAAGACTGTTTGGAGTTCCGCCTTTAGGCGGTGCCTCAATCTAATCCGCCTGAAGGCGGTACTCCAACGCGCTCACTTCTCAATCTCCACGCGAAAGTCTTCGATGATTGGATTGGACAACACCTCGCGCGCCATGTTCGTGGCGGCATCGCGCGCTTGCTCTTCGTTGAGCGAGCCGTCGATCGCAATCTCGAAATATTTTCCCTGCCGGATGTCGCTGATGGCGTTATAGCCGAGCAGCTCAACTGAATGCTTGATGGCCTTGCCCTGCGGATCGAGCACGCTCGGTTTCAGTGTGACGTAAACTTTGGCCTTCATGTTAGATAAGCTGCGGCTGGTCGTCTCCGGGCACAGTCGCCAGGCTGATGCTTGTCGATCAACCGGGAAATAGAACGCAAGATATTACGCCAAAACATTGCGTTAAGCGTAGTCAATATCATACTATTTGCCGCTGGTTCCCAATACTAATCACGAGGAGAAGCTGAAAAGAATGTCGACTCCATATATACCACCTGAGGCATCGCAGGGAGAGGCACCGGGCGGAAAGACAAGTATTGGACTGGATGCAAATCTCGCGTCTATGCTGTGTTACTTGACTATGATTTGCTGCGGACTGGGAATTATTCTTAGTCTGGTGTTTTTCTTGATTGAAAAGACCAACCGCCTCTTGCGCTATCACGCCATGCAGGCATTGTTGTATGGCGGTGTGTGGATCATCGTGGGAATCGGTTTCAAGATCTTATCAGTGCTGGTCGATATCGCCCTGGGTGACGCAGTAGGGTTTTTCGCCTTCTGGGGACTGCTCGCAGTCAGGATACTGGTCGCCCTGGTCTTACTCGCATTCTTAATTCTGGCCGCAATCAAGGCTTATCAGGGTCAATATTACAAGCTGCCGATTTTGGGAAACATCGCTTGGAACATCGTCAACAAGCAAGCGCCTTAGGCTCGAACCGATCCACAACCCTTAACCCTGCTGGAGGAATTTATGGACAACGGAAAGTCTGCTCTGGGTATTGACGCAAACCTGGCCGCCGCGATTGGTTATCCCATTGTCATCATCGCGATCATCTGCCTCATCATGGATAAAGAGAATAAATTCATCAAGTTTCATGCGCTCCAGGCGATCCTGCTATCCGTCGCTATCATCGTCCTGTGGATCGCGCTGGTGGTCCTCAGCATTATTCTAGGCGTCATTGGCGTGGCCATGAGTGCTGCTGGAAGCGCAGGGGGAGCGCTGGGCGGTATTGTTGGGCTGCTATGGACGCTGGTGATGCTGGTTTTCGGGCTGGGAGCCCTGATCGCGATTATTATGGGCGCCGTCAAAGCCTATGGCGGTAGCTCTTACAAGCTTCCAATCATTGGCAATATGGCTGAGAAGTTCGCAAATAAATAAAAGCTCAGTATGCAGAAACCCGACCGTAAGGGAGGGTGCGACAGACGATTCCTTATGTTCAAATCGTCGGTCGTCAATTATCGGCATCAAAGACTCGCGCGAATATCTTGTCGACATTGCGTAGGTAAGTTTCCAACGAAAAAACGCGCGCTATCTGATTTGCGGACAGATGCGCGCGTATTTCTTTGTCGACGGAAACCAGCGACTGAAAGTCGCCGCCCCCGTCCCAGACCTTCATGGCATTGCGTTGCACCCATTCGTAAGCCTCTTCGCGTGAGACGCCGGCCTGGGTCAGCGCCAGCAATAACTGACCACTGAAGATCAGCCCCCGGGTCGCGCTTAAGTTTTCAAGCATGCGCTCGGGATAAACGACGAGGCCGTCAACGAGCGAAGCCATCTTTTGCAAAATGTAATCCGTGGCGATGCTGGAGTCAGGGAGCACCACGCGCTCCGCCGACGAATGCGAGATATCACGTTCATGCCAGAGCGCTACATTCTCGAGTCCCACCACACTGTTCGCGCGCACGACCCGGGCCATCCCGCAGATGCGTTCAGAGAGAATTGGATTGCGCTTGTGCGGCATCGCGCTCGAACCCTTTTGACCTTTTTTGAATTTTTCCTGCGCCTCACCGACTTCAGTGCGCTGCCAGTGGCGAATTTGCAACGCGAATTTGTCCAGTGACGAAGCGATCACCGCTAAGGTGCAGAGATATTCCGCATAGTTATCCCGCTGAATAATCTGAGTTGAGACCGGCGCGGCTTTTAATCCCAGCCGGGCGCAAACTTTTTCTTCCACCTCCGGATCCAGATGTGCGAAGACGCCGACCGCGCCACTAATTTTGCCTACCGCGACCGTTTCCCGCGCGCGCGCCAGACGCTCGCGATTGCGCCGCATCTCGTCATACCAGAGCACGAATGTCAGACCGAAGGAAGTTGGCTCGGCGTGGATACCATGAGTGCGCCCGACTTGCGGCGTGTGTTTGAACTCCTTCGCCCGCTGCTTCAAAACTTCCATCAGCTCGTTGATTTTTTTTAGCAGAATGTCGCACGCGTCGCGCAGCAACAAAGCGTTCGACGTGTCAACGACGTCTGATGACGTCAATCCGTAGTGAACGAACCGCGCTGCGTCGCCGATCGATTCGGCCAGGTTCGTGGTGAACGCGATGACGTCGTGATCGGTCGTCTTCTCGATTTCATTGATGCGCTCGACCGAAAACCTTCCTCGGCTCTTGATCTGTTCGAGCGCCTCTCGCGGAATCGTTCCCATTTCAGCGTGGACTTCGCAGACAGCGATTTCGACCTCCAGCCACTTCTGGAACTTTGTTTGTTCAGACCACAGCGCGCCCATCTCGGGCAATGTGTATCGGGAAATCATTTTTCTATTGATCTCAGTTTCGCGGTTTTGTTAATCTGACTTTGATGGTTTCTGACCTGGCCGGCCCCGGTTAGGTTTCCTTTTAACAGCCACCTTACGGCCCTTCAGCTTGCTGTCGCGCAAGCGTTGGTTCCCCAATGCTCTTAAAAACCACGCCCGGGCAAAGTTATTTGCCGGCAATCTTTCCAATTCTCTTAGTTATGGCTTTCATCACGATCATACCAGAGACTTTCGCGCAAACCCCAAATGCTGCGCCCGCGAAGGTCCTGGTTGTTTTGCCGTCCCGCCCTGTGCCGGCTTCCAGGCTGCGCCCGGCTTCATCTCCAGCAACCGCGAGTTTGCATGGGCCGTCGTTAAATGAAGCGACCGCGATCGAAAAGCGCGCCTTTGAACTTATTAACGAAGCTCGTCAGTCAAAGGGTTTATCCCTGCTCACCTGGGACCCGGAATTGTGCCTGATGGCGCGCTCGCACTCACAGGACATGATGGAGCGGCGGTTCTTTTCACACGAGACGCCTGATGGCCGGGACACTACCGATCGCGCCCACGCTATTGGCATCGCGCACTTCCAGATCCTCGGCGAAAACATTGCATACAATCAGGGATTTGAAGATCCCGGCGCATTCGCGGTTGAGAGGTGGTTGCTCTCGTCCAGCCATCGCGCGAATATTTTGAATCCACAGTTTCAGGCATCGGCAATCGGAGTTTCGGTTGCCGCGGACGGCACAGTCTTCTTGACCCAGGACTTCATCACGCGTTGAGTGTTGGCTTTCGTTTCTATCTCAGGGCATTCGAGCTGACAAAGTACCGCGCCAGGTACCAGCGCCCGCCGTGTTCCAGTAAGGTGAAGGTCTCCATTCCTTCGGCGTGCTCAAACGAAGTCTGGTATACGACCACAAGGGAATGTCCGGGAAGCGGAGCTGTTGAGGTTTGCTCTTCGCGTGCCGTTTCGAGGTTGCGCACGCGGACCTTGCCGAGTTTATCCTGCAGTTTTTGAAAGGTCGCCTTCGATTCTTCGAGCGTAGCATCCTTGCGCCATTCACCGGCGGCTTCGTAATAGAGCTTTTCGTATCGGCCGGCGTCAATATCTTCAATCGAAGCGTCGAGCACGGACTGTGCACCTTCGGGAATGCCGCTGCGGCGAACGCCTTCACCGCAGGCTGAAGAAAGAAGCGCCAACGAGACAATCAGCGACATTAGGAAGAATCGCTGCGATTGTGCTGCTTTCATCCTTCATCCTTGCTCTTCATACCTCGATCCACGCCGTCGGCTCTTTCGGGAACGACAGGGTGACTTCGGTCTCGCAGGCGAATAACGGCGCTCGCTCGTGCAATGCCGTCTCGGCCGTAATTTTCGCCAGATAAGGATTGTTTGCTCGTTGCGAAAGATGAGCCAGGACGATGTGACTCGCCTGGCCGTCAAAGCCGTCAGTCAGCCACTCGGCTACATCTTCATTTGAAAGATGACCGAGCCGCGAAAGAATGCGTTGCTTCAATTCCCATGGATAGTGTTCGACCGTCTTCAGCATGTCGCGACTGTGGTTCGATTCGATCACGATCGCTGCGCAGCCGCGCAACTGCTCGGTGATCAATGTGGTGATGTGTCCAAAATCCAACACGGTCGCGACTTTCACGCCGTCATGCGTGGCGGTAAAACCAAAGTTATCCACCGCGTCATGGGGCACCGTGAATGGATGAAAGTCGATCTCGCCGATGCGAAAATCGTTTCCGGAATCAATTTCTATCATCCGGTCACGCAGGGCATCGGCGCGCCGCCGGGGCTCGTCGCTCGAGACGTTTCGGCGCTCGCCGACGTATGCATCGCGCGTCTTGGCAGACATGAAAACAGGGCAATCCAAATCTTTCATCAGAACACGCAAGCCGCCTGCGTGATCGCCATGCTCGTGCGTGATCAGAATCCCGTCGAGCGTTTTCGGGTCTTCACCCATTTGGGCCATGCGCCTCACAATCTCGCGGGAACTCAATCCCGCATCGACCAGCACGCTCGTTCCGTTAGCGACCAGAAGGACCGCGTTGCCGGTTGAGCCGCTGCCTAGGACAGTGAGTTTCATTTCCTGGGAATACTACGACAAAAACGACGTTCGGAGTACCGCCTTTAGGCGGAAAATGAGAAAAGAAATTGAAGCAAGCCGCCTGAAGGCGGTACTCCAAACTCTAAATTTCCAGACGCGAGCGATCGACGACAAAGCCGTTCAGGTTACCCAGCGCGCCCAGCGCCAGCGCGTCCGTAGTAAAACAGAATTGCGCCACGCGTTGTACGTCTTCCACCGTTACGGCGGTGATCCTTCTTATGATCTCGTCCGGCGAGATGCGGCGGCCGTGAATGATTTCCTGCCGGGCCAGGGCGCCGACTCGGGCGCTGGAAGATTCCAATCCCAGAAGGATTGAAGCGGTTGCCTGCTGTTTCGCCAGTTCGAGTTCTTCCTCAAGTACGGGCTCATGCACGGTGCGACGTAACTCTGCCAGTGAAAGATCGACGATTTGATCAATTTGCGCCGGCGAAGCCCCGGCAAAGATCGTGAACATCCCAACGTCGGAAAAGGTGCTGCCGCCGGCGCCGATCGAATATGCCAATCCCCGCTCCTCACGTATCGATTGCCACAGGCGGCTGGAAGTGCTGCCGCCGATAATCGTGCCGAGCATGCTCGCGGCATAACGGTTGTCGCTTATTGCTGAAGGCCAGGGCGCCGCAATGATCAAGTGCGCCTGCTCCAGCTCACTCTTGCGTTCAATCAGAATCGGCGCCGCGGCGGCGGGTAGCTCTTTCGGTTCGGTTTCTTCCCGCGGCACATTTCGATCAGCAAAAATATTCGCCGCCAATTCCACTAACCGCTGATGTTCGATGTTGCCCGCCGCGGCGACCACGAGGTTGCGGGGCGAATAGTTTTCGGCATGAAATTGCGACGTTGCCGCCTGATTGAACGTGGAGACCGTTTGCTCAGTGCCTTCAATTGGGCGTCCGAGGGAATGACCGGGAAAGTAAGCCGAGTTGAAAAGCTCACTCAGCAGCTCTTCCGGCGTGTCCTCGATCATCTTCATTTCTTCGATGATCACTTTTTGTTCGCGGCTCAGATCGTCTTCAGCGAAACGCGGATTCGTAACCAGATCCGACAAAAGATCGAAGGCTTTCGTTAACTCGCTGTCGACTATCTTGAGGGCGAAACCGGTCAGTTCGTGAGTAGTGTAAGCATCAAGGTGCCCGCCCAGACGATCGGATTCGATGGCGATATCTCTCGCCGACCGCCTCATCGTGCCTTTGAAAAGGGCATGTTCGATGAAATGCGAAATGCCATTCAGGTGACGCGCTTCATGACGAGACCCGCGGCGCACCCAAATGCCGATACTGATTGAACGCAGGCCCGGCATATGCTCGGTTAAAATGGCCAGACCGTTTGCCAGCCGGGTTATTTGGACTTGGTCGATCATCAAAAAGGAACCGCTGCCGAGTGAACGATTCATCCTAGCACGCGCAAAAGGCGTGTCAAAACGGCGGCAACACTGTCCTGGTAAAAGACTTGAACAGGCAGGAATTAGCGGCAATTTGGCTTGACAGTACCGACGCGGGTGGCCGAAAATGAATACACCAAATTGGCTGAGAGTCTCCCTTGCCCGAGTAAATGTTTGGCCTGACAACGAGCGATCAAAACCAGTCGACGAAGCATCTGACTAATCCTGGAGACGGGCGACCTGAAAAACAAAACCGTGGCAGACACAACCGACTTTCCCTTTAACCGGCTCCGCTCTTTGCGGAAGGCGTCTGGAGGTTCAGCCTTAATGAAAAGCTTTCAAATTAGGCGCTTGCTCGAACGCGTGTTTACGCCTCTGATTTTTGTCTCCCTGCTGATTGCAACCGTCGCCATTCCGGCTGACGCTAAAGGCGCGCGCGGGCTGGCAACAATTACTGGAACTGTCAGAGACAACAAGGGAGCGCCGCTGGCGGGCGCGCTGATTCAGTTGATTCGCGAAGGTCGGGCAGTTATCAAGCAAACCTACAGCGGACGTGACGGGAGTTTCAGCGCCAGGATTCCTGCCGGGCGTTATTCGCTGCGAGCGATCGCCGACGGATTCAGCGAAGTGCTTTTCTCCTCGGTGACAGTCAGCCCGTCGGCAGAAATCATCTATCGCTTTAATCTCGAACCGCTTGGGTCAGGCAGAACTCTGGTCGAGCAGCGCGCGGATCGCGACAGCGCAAAGTGGCGCCTGCGCGCCGCCCAGAGCCGGCGCTCGATTTTTCAGGCTAACGAAGGCAAGGATGCGACGATCGCCGAGGTTGAAGCTGCAGAAGACGCCGCGAACCAGAGTAGCGAGCCGATCGGCGAGCGGCGCGAGGCCGCGAACAAGGCCCGCATGCAGGGTGTCATTGAAACTTACTTCGCAGCTTCAGCCAATCCCTTTGCTTCCAGCTACGAAGGCGTAAATTTTGCACTCGCGCTTCCGGCCTCCGATCGTGTCGATCTTGTTTTCGCCGGTCAGACGGGAACTGGCGAGGGCGCGCCACAGCGCCTCGAAGGCACCGCCCGGGTGCGCGCCGGCGATCGACATCATTTGAACATCGGAGCAGGCGGTGTCCGCCTGCAAACATTGACCACGATCAATGGCCACCGGACGCGTAATGGCCTCGGCCAAATGTCAGTACGGGCGGTCGACGAGTGGATCGTTCGCGACGGCGTGGTGGTCGTTTTTGGCCTCGATTATTCGCGATTTTTGGGTGCCGGCAATGCCGATGCGATCGTTCCGCGAATTGGATTTCAGTTCGATGCCAACGCGCGCACGCGCGTAAAGGCGGCCTTTGCTCCGGGAGGGGAAGAAGCTGAACAGCAGTCTTCGACGAATTTCGAAGACGGTGATGTGATTTTCAAACAACCTATGACGCGTCCCGTTGCCCTGGTCGATGGACGCGCTGTCCTGAATCGCAGCCGGCGGCTCGAGATCGGCGTCGAACGCGTACTGGATAACGCTTCGAATCTCGAGGCAACCGCTTTCCTTGATTCGGTGAATGGTCGCGGTGTCGGTTTGATGGCTACGCCTGTCTCTTCATTCAGTGGCGATGCTGGCGCTGCGCTTCTCAGCGTAGCAAATCAGCAAGGCAGCGCGCGCGGACTGCGAGTCGTCTACTCGCGGCGGCTCAGCCGGGTTTGGAGCGCTTCGGCAGGTTATTCATTCGGTCGCGGTCAGAAACTTTCCTCGAACGGAATTAACAACCCGGGAGAACTTTTTAGTGACGGTTTCTTTCAAACTGCGGCGGTGCAATTGAGCGCAGGCTGGTCAACCGGTACTCACGTGCAAACGGTCTTTCGGTTCTCGCCGCAGGCGACCGTTTTCGCCATTGATCCCTTTGCCGGACGGCTGGCGGTTTACGATCCATCCCTAAGTATTCAGGTCACGCAGGATCTGCCGAGATTTGGTTTGCCCGTTCATGCGCAGGCAATCATCGATGCGCGCAATTTGTTTGACTTTCAGTCCAGTACCGAAAATGGAGAAACCCTGCTGCAGCTTGGTCAGACCCGGCGAACCCTTCGCGGCGGAATTTCAGTCAGGTTTTGAGTAAAAAGAAATCTGCGGTTTCTTGCGACCCCGGACAGCCACTTGGTTTGTCAACCGATCCGATTTTTCTCTGCTCGCGTCCAAAATCCTGGAGGAATATGAAAACTTGGATGCGGGTGGACCGGGTGCTCATGAGAATTCGGGCCGTCAAACCCTAAAGGTTGGCCCTTGCTTCCAAGTTTGCAAGGTCAAGCAGCCACGGTGACCCGTGAAGCCATAAAACGCCAGTTGGAACATTGATTGCCTCGACGAGAGTGGAAATGTGTGCGGGTTAGGCGGCGATAGTTAAGATGAAAGGTTCAGTCCTGACAGCCAAGACATGGGTGCTGCTGATTGTGGCAGCGCTGTTGATTGCTGCGGGTGCTCTGAATTTATCGCAACGCTTGCGGCAGCAACCTCCGCCATGGGACGGAGTCACCTGGATCGACACCAAAGACGGAGTCGTCGCGAAAGCTGTAGCGTCCGGATCCGCTGCCGCCCGGGCCCGGCTGATGCCGGGAGATCATCTGGTGGCGATCAGCGTCGATGACCGAAAATATGAAACCTTAACCTCGTCGAGATTCGTGCCGATGTATCTCGATCACGCGCGCGTCGGTGGCGAGATTCATTATCTGATTGAGCGGCCCAATTATCCTCCGGAAACGAGATACTACTATTCCGATCTTGATAATCTCGGCGCCATCCAAACCTGGACGGCCCGCGATCTGTACGTAAATCTGATTGGTCTGGTCTATCTCTGCATTGGTCTTTTTGTCATTTTCAAACAAGGCGGCCGCGCGCCTTTCGTGCTTCACTTTGCCAGCGTCTGTTTGGCGGCCTTTGTTTTTCATTTCTACACCCCGATTGGAATTTATAAAGATCTCGATCTCGCCGTCGCTTTCCTGGATAGCGCCGGGTTGATTCTGTTTGCGCCTCTCTTTCTGCACTTCAGCGCGATTTATCCGACGCGATATCACCTCTTCGACGAAAAGCGCTGGCGATCCGTGATCTTGTACGTGCCGGCGATCCTGCTGCTGTTCGTTTCTGCAGCTGTTTTTCTGCGCGACCAGATAGTGTTCATATTTCCGTCAGCGCGGAAGCTGATGGATTATTCACCAACATTCGCGGCCCTCTTTAACCGAATCGTTATCTTTCAACTGGTGGTCGCCCTGGTTGCGAGTGCCGCCCTGCTGCTGGTCCGCTTCGTGAACAGCAAGAGCACCGTGGCGCGCCAGCAGTTGAAGTGGGTCGTTTCCGGATCGGCGTTGGCCATTGCTCCCTTCACCCTGCTTTATGCGTTTGGTTACATCCTGGGCGCCGAAGGGAACGAGACAGTTACAGACCTGGCGATCATGCCGCTAATCCTCATTCCCCTGTCCTTCGGTTACTCGGTAGTTCGCTATCGTTTGATGGATGTTGAGTTGGTAGTCCGGCGCGCAGCGGTCTATGCGCTAACCACCCTCGCAATCGCGATGGCGATCGGCGGGGTCGTTTATCTCGCCGGGCTCTACGCGCTGAGCGGCGGCGTGACCTCTTCAAACGAAATTACTCTGCGCTTGATTTTCTCGATCGCCGTGATGGCCGTCATCGTGATGATCGCCGCGCCCATCAAGAATTTTCTCCAGGAGCGAGTGGACCGTTTGTTTTATGGCCGCCGCTACGACATGCGGCGCAGCCTTTTGGATTTCGGTCGCACCTTGTCGGCCACCACCGCGCTCGAGCCGCTCCTTGATTCTTTGATCACCCGGCTGCGCGAAGTTTTGAACGTAGAGCGTGTCGCAATCTTTATCGAAGACGCGAGTGCACCGGCCGGTTATCGCGTCGCGCGGACGCTGGGGCTTTCGACTGAGATGATCGTGCCCCCGGATTTCCGCGAAATGATTCGAACCCGTTCCGCCGAAACCGGCGTCGTGCGAGCTGATGATCTCGATTTGGTCCCGGAAGCTTCGGGATTTGTGCGCCGCTCGCTGCACTACTATGTTCCCTGCGTGGTGCGCGGTCGCATGGTCGCGGTGATCGGTTTGGGGCGTTCCGCCGACGGGGCCCTGCTTTCGTCTGAAGACGTCGAGATCCTGCGAACCGTGTCGGGGTATATCGGGGTGGCAATCGAAAACAGCCTGCTGTATCAGGAACAAAAACAGCGCGCCTACGAACTCGAGTTGCTCAAAGAGTTCAATGAATCGATCGTCGAGTCGATTAATGCCGGTTTGCTGGCCGTCGATCTCGAAGGCCGCATCACCTCGCTGAATCCGGCGTTGGAAGAAATGTTTTCAGTGACCCGCGACGAGGCGATTAACAAGCACGTAGAAGATTTGTTCACCGAGGAATTCGGCGACACTTTGCGACAGGTGCTCGGTTCCGAAGGCTGGAAGTTGAGTGACACGCGGCAAATTTACAAGCTGCACACCAGGACCCGCGCCGGACGGCCCGTCGTCCTGAACATCGCGCTGGCGCCTTTGCGCGCTGACTCGAGCGAATTGACGGGCGCTCTGGTGATGCTGGAAGACGTGACGCAGCGAATGGATCTGGAAGAAAAGTTGCAACAGCGCGAAAAACTTTCTTCAATTGGATTGCTGGCTGCGGGCGTGGCCCACGAAGTCAATACTCCCTTGACGGGCGTTTCTTCGTACACGCAGATGCTCTTGAGCATGATGCCCGTGGGTGATCCAAAGCACGCGCTGCTGGAAAAGGTCCGGCGACAGGCTGAACGCGCTACTGACATCGTCAATAATCTCTTGAACTTTTCCCGCACGGGCAGCGCGACTGAATTTACCGGTGTGGATATCCACCGGATACTCGACGACACTTTGCAACTGCTCGAGCCCCAATTGCGTCGCAATCAGATCGAAATTGTGCGCCAGTACGCGTCGGAAGCCGGCGTCGTATTCGGTAACTCAGTTAAGCTGCAACAGGTCTTTACGAATCTTATTCTGAATGCCCGCGACTCCATCAGCAATGGCAATGGAAAGATCATCCTGGCGACTCGCGGCGACGGCCCCGATGGCTCGCTGGTGGTCGAAGTTGCCGACAACGGTGAAGGCATCGCGCCGGAAAATGTCGCCAAGATTTACGATCCCTTCTTTACCACCAAGGGCGTCGGAGGAGGCACCGGACTTGGCCTGGCGGTGACTTACGGCATCGTGCAGGAACACTCCGGCCACATCAGCGTTTCCAGCGCTCCCGGACAGGGAACAACGTTTCGAATTAGCCTGCCCAGGGAAAATCCTCGCTCGCAGCTGCGCGCGGTCGCGCTCTAGCCACAGATCCAATCCCTTAGCTTCCGATCGTTCGGCATCAAAGTTTCGAGTATCGCCTGAGCTGTAAAAGTTTGGACTCCAAACCTGATTGCCTCATTAGCTTTTTCCGTTTCGTTCGGTGATAATCCTGCGCAAATCTCAACATGGCTAAAAAGGGTTCAGTGCTCGTCGTCGATGACGAGGAGATCATGCGCGACGTGCTCGAGACGTTGCTCTCTGCCGATGGCTATCGCGTAGATCTCACCAAGACGGGCGAAGAAGGACTGGATGCGTACGGCAAGCGTCCCTATGACGCGGTGTTGCTTGACGTGTCGATGCCCGGGATCGGCGGCCTGCGCGCCCTCGAAGAGTTTCTGAAACTCGATGCCGATGCCGTCGTCATCATGATTACCGCCTATGCGACTTTCGACACGGCGATCGCGGCCTGGGAGAAAGGCGCTTTCGGTTGCATTCGCAAGCCTTTTCAAAACGAAGAGATTAGCGCGCGCGTCGCGGCCGGGGTAAAACAACGCCGCAAGGAAGAAGAACGACGATCTCTGCGGCGGGCCATGAGCCGGGAAGTCGACCGCGGGGCGATCATCGGCCGCTCAGACATCATGCAGGAGGTTTTCCGCCTGGTGGAGCAGGTTGCGCCGGCACGCTCGACGGTCCTGATCACCGGCGAGAGCGGCACCGGCAAAGAGCTGATCGCCAAAGCAATTCACGAGGCGAGCCCGCGCGCCAACAGTGCTTTCGTCACCGTCAATAGCTCGAATATTCCATCCGAGCTTTTGGAATCCGAGCTGTTCGGTCATACCCGCGGCGCTTTCACCGGTGCTGTTGCCGCCAAGAAAGGTCTGTTTGAAGTCGCTGACGGGGGCTCGATCTTTCTCGACGAGATCGGCGACATCCCGCCCGAGACGCAAGTGCGCCTGCTGCGCGTCATTCAGGAGCGCGAATTCACTCCGCTGGGTGATACGAATCCACGCCGCGTGGATGTGCGCATCATCGCCGCAACCAATATCGACCTTAAGGAAGCGGTACGACAGGGAACGTTTCGCGAAGATTTGTATTACCGGCTGTCGGTCGTGCCGATCGAGCTGCCGCCATTGCGCGATCGGCGCGAGGATGTTTTGCCGCTGGCGCAACACTTCATCCAGAAGTACAACGAAGAAAATGGACGCCACGTATCGGAGCACATCGCCCCGGACGTTTTGGCTCTATTGGAAAACTATTCGTGGCCGGGTAACGTGCGCGAACTCGAGAATGCCGTTGAACGCGCAGTCGTAATAGCGCCCGGCGACGAGATTACGCACGCCTGTTTGCGGCCGGAGATTGCCGATCCGCAGTCAGCGCGCGCGGCGGTGCGGGCTGACGCCGGTACTTCCGCCGGCATAGACATTGGTCGCGGGGTCAATTTCTACGACGAGGTTCGGCGGTTCGAGATTGACTTGATTCGGCGCGCGCTGGATCAAACCGGCGGGCATCAATCGCGCGCCGCGCGTCTGTTAGGGATGAACCCGACAACACTTAATTCGAAGATCAAGACTTATAATATTAACTTGCGGCCATAGACTCCGGTTCTACGGCAACCGAGCAACCTTTTCGACCATCATAGACAAGCCTCAAAAGTATCGCGGGTAAGGTTTGAAAGCGGTGCTCAACAGGTCAGCAACCGCCAAATGTTTTAATTGAATCAAAGGAATTATGTTCAGAACCAAGTTACTCTCCTGCTCTTCTTTAGCCCAAAGGCTTGGATTAATATTAGCAGTTGGCCTCGCGGGTGGAATTGCGAATGCCCAACAAACAGCGGCTGCCGGCTCGCGCTTTGACGTCACCAGTTATCACATCGAAGCCCAATTAAATCCGAACGAACACGCGTTGCGCGCCGGCGCAGACGTGAGTTTCGTACCGCTGGACCCGACGCGGTCGGTCGTTTTTGAATTGAACGGCTCGCTGCACATCGACAGCATCGAGAAAGACGGACACGCGCTGGCGGGATTTGTGCAGGACTCCGTGGGCGCCGGTTCGCTTGGTCCGAACGTGCGCATCGACCTCGGCCAGGTAGTGCCGGCTGGTCAACCCGTCACCTTGCGCATTCGCTGGAGCGGCGCCCTGGCGACACCCGAAGGCGGCCCGCTGGCAAACAAACGCCTCGCTTACATTGGACCGGAAGGGTCTTATCTGATGTACGCGTCGCGCTGGTTTCCTTTTCATGATTACGCCGCGGATCGCGCGACTGCGGATATCACCATCATCGTCCCGACGGGTGTTCAGGTGGGCGGCATTAGCGACGACCCGATAACGCCCCAGGTTGATAAGAACGGCACAACTCGTTTTCGATTCGTTAACAAACAACCGGTACTGGTCGGCAATTTCATCGCCGGTCAATACGTCGTCAAGACCCTGCGCTTCGGCAATTACGATTTGCAGTTTTTCGTTAAGCCGGGCAGCGAGAATCGCGTTCCCGCCTACGGCGAAACGATGGGTCACGCGCTCGAGTTTTATTCGAAACAGTATGGCGCGCCCGCTTTCGGGTCCCGTTTCGTGGTTGCCCAAACAGACGATGAAGCAATTGACGCTTACTCCGGCCCGGGAATTCTGTTTCTGGCGTCGAAGTTCTTCGATTCTTCCCGGCCCGCCCCGGAAGAGAGGTTGCAGCGCGAAGTTGCTTATCAATGGTGGGGCCAGACAGTCGGCCTAAAATCATTCGACGATGCCTGGATTTCGCAGGGTCTCGCCGAGTGGAGCGCCTTTGCCCTGCGCGAATCAAGTTTGTCCGCCGGCCCGCTTGACGCGGCCCAACGCGAAGAACAGGAGCGCGCGCTTACGTTTGAACAGACGGCTTCGATCGCGCGCGCGCCGAGCACTCTCGACGATCAATCAGCGGCTTATCAATCGATAGTCTTTTACAAAGGCGCGATGGTATTTCGCATGTTGCGCGAGACCCTGGGCAAAGAAAAATTTGGTCAACTGCTGGCCCAGTTCCTGAATCAATATCGCAATAAGAATGCTGCGATCGATGATTTTGAGCGTCTGACCACCCAGATTGCCGGGCAGAATATGCGCTACTTTTTTGCGCAATGGATCGAAGGCACGGGCGTGCCGGAGTTCAGCGCTGATTATCAAATCATCCGTACGCGTGCCGGTAAATTCCGGACCCGTGGCACGGTGCGACTGAACATTGAAGGCTTGCGCATGCCGGTCGATTTGATGTTGCGCTCGGAAGGCGACAGCCAAACCACCACCGTGCAATTGGACAGCAAGAGTGAAGATTTTGATTTTGAATCGAACGGCCAGCCGGTTGAAGTCGTTGTCGATCCTAACAACAAAATCCTGCGAATGTCGGACGATCTGAAAGTTTCGATCGTCGCGCGCCGCGGTATTGAGCTCTTTCACGAAGGCCAGTACGCCGAAGCGCAACAGCAACTGGAAGCGGCGCTCAAACTCGATCGTAACAACGCGTGGGTCTATTACAATCTCGGGCTGCTTTTCTTTGAGCAAAGAAACTGGCAACTGGCGCTCGATAATTTCCAGGCGGCGCTGGATGCCAATAACAGCAAGCCCGAATGGATTGAAACCTGGGCGCACATCAAACGCGGCAATGCCTATGACGCGCGCGGTGATCGGGTACACGCGGTTGACGAATATGACCGGGCGTTGAAGTCCGGCAGTAACTACGACAACGCTCAGGCGATTGCGAAGAAATTCAAGAACGCACCTTACGATCCCAAAGCCCAGGCCGAGCAGGCACAGAACGGACCGGGAGCATCCTCGTTATAAGACGGCTCGCGCGCAATATCCTGCTTATTCGGAGTCCCGCCCTTTGGTCGGATCTGCCCGAACGATTCACCGCCTAAAGGCAGAACTCCAAACTAAACCGCCGTCGTTGCTTCCTTGTGCTGACGCAATCCATACTTACTCGATGGCACGTGTATCCGCTGAATCAAGAAGCCGCGAACTGAAACCTGAACAAACGCTCGCCGCTCACACACTCGATCGCCATGTCTCGGTAACTGCCGGCCCCGGCGCCGGAAAGACCACAGTATTGGTCGAGCGCTATCTCCAAATTCTTCGCACCCAAAAAGTTTCAGTCGATAACATCGTCGCCATTACCTTTACGAACCGCGCGGCCAACGAAATGCGTGAACGCGTGCGCCGTGAAATCGACAATCTCCTGGACGTCACCTCCGGCGATGAACGCCAACGTTGGTTGCGCCATAAACGCACACTCGAAGCCGCAGCAATCTCGACGATCCATGGCTTTTGCTATCGTTTACTTCATGACTTTCCGATCGAAGCGAATATTGATCCGCAGTTTCTGCTGCTCGATGAGCACCAGGCGGCGATGATGCTGGATGCGATCGTCGAAGAGACTCTCACGGAAACCATTCAACACGGCAACGATCGCGTGGTCTATATGACGCAAGGGGTGGGCGGGCGCAGCGCCCTGGCGCTGGCCCTCTCTGAGCTATATCTCAAGTATCGCGGAGCTGGTCTTTCAATTGGTGACATCGAAGAACGCACGCGCACACATCACGCCACAAGGAATCAATACTATGAGGCCCTCAGCAAACTTGACGCCTGCATGCAGAAGCTTCTCGGCAGTGGTCGTTTATCAAAAGGTGCTGAAGAGAAGCGGAGCAAAGCTGCGGCACAATGGCCCGCGCTGCGCGAACTGATTGCCGAGCCGCCTACCGAAAAGAATATTGCCGCCTACTCCCAGGCGATCGAAGACTTTCGCGAACTGCGATTAAGTAAAGGTACGCATCCGCTGGTCGAGCGACTGGATGAACTATTGTGGGGAGAAAAAGCGACCGCAAGCGATTGCTTGCGCGGCGAAGTACCATCGCTCGGGTTTGATCTGCTGGCGAGAGAATATGCCCTGGCGCTCTTGAAGTTGCTGCGGGCAATCGACGAGCGACTTGAATCAGAGAAACAAAGGCTCTCGGTGCTCGATTTTGATGACCTTCAGCTTCGTACCCTTAAGCTCCTTAACGAGCATCCGCAGGTGCTGACTCGAATTAGCGAACGCTATCGCTTTTTTCTTGTCGATGAGTTTCAGGACACAAATAGTCTGCAACGCGATCTGATGAAACAGCTGGCTACGGCCAGGGGCAGCAATCTTTTCATTGTCGGAGATCGCAAACAATCAATCTACGGATTCCGGGGCGCCGATGTTGACGTATTCCGCGAGATGACTGAAGCGATGGAAGCTCTCGGCGGCAAACAACAGCCGTTGCAGCACAATTTCCGCAGCCAACAACCTCTGATCGATTCGTTCAACTTCCTATTCGCGCAGATATTCAAAACCCGTGCTGCCATTTCAGAGAGCGAGTTGGGACAACTCGGTTATGTTGAACACGAACCCAGTAGCCCTGAGCGCGGGACCGAACATGACCCACCCCTGGTTGAGTTACTGGTCAGCATTCTGCCCGAAAGCGAAAGGTCAGCCGGTAAAAGTGAAGAAACGGAAGATCGGGGCGAGCTGCCCGGCGTGCGCGAGCGCGATGCAACCCAGATAGTCGAGCGCATCAAGGCGCTCGTAGACTCCGGCAGTTTTAACTTCGGTGATATCGCGATTCTGTTTCGCGCGCTTACCGGAGTCTGGGTTTACGAAAGCGCATTGCGACGGGCCGGCATTCCCTATCTCACCGTTCAGGGCAAAGGTTTTTATCAGCGCGAAGAGGTTACGGACCTGGTTCAACTGCTGCGTTTTCTCGATAACACAACTGACGAACTCGCCCTCGCGGCAGTTCTGCGGTCGCCGCTTTGCGGAATTTCAGACAACGCGCTGCTGGCATTGCGTTGCGCTCCGTACACAAGCGAGGAGGTTCACGCGGAGAAATTGCACCGGCGCCGGTTGCTCCACGCGCTGCGCCGGCATCGCGAAATTCAATTCATTGACGAAGAGGAACATCACGACCTCGAGCGGGCGTCCCTATTCCTGGATTCGTTGATTCAACGCCGCAATCGCTATCGCATCTCTGAGCTGTTGCGTTTCGCCGTTTCTGCGGGTGACTTCCTGACCGTGATCGCCGCCAACTTTGACGGCGCCCAAAGGATTGCGAACGTCGAAAAACTGTTTCGCCTGGCCGAGCAGTTTGAAAAGTCAGGCCAGTTGATTCGCGATTTTGTGCAATACGTCGAAGAGTTTGAAAGCATTGGCGGCCGAGAAGGCGAAGGCCAAATGGACAAGTCGGCCAACGTGGTGCGGCTGATGACCGTCCATCAGGCAAAGGGGCTGGAATTCCCGATCGTGATCATTCCGGACTTGCAACGCAAGTTGGACATCCGCGAAAGCTGGCACCTTCTTGATCGCCATAGAGGTTTGACCGTCCGCGTTCCTGATGGCCGCGGCCAGACCGTTCGCGGCGCGCTGTTTAATGACTTGCGCCAGCGCCTTCGCTGGCGCGAAGAATTTGAAAGCATGCGCCTGCTATACGTCGCGGCAACTCGGGCTGAGGATCGATTGATCTTTTCGGGGGCGGTCCCGGCAAAGGAGGTAAGAAACCTGGGGGAAACAAACCGCGAACAGTGGTTGGCCTGGATCTGGCAGGCTCTGAAACTGGACGAGCACGCGCGCAGTGGCCTGGTCGAATTTGCCGGGAACGCGCAATTTCAAGTTAACCTCGATCGAGAAAGGAAATCACGCGCGCCGTTCAGCGCACTTGCTTCGATCCGGCAGAGCGATACCGCCGGCAAAGCGATCGCTTCCGCTCGATCTCTCGAAGAAATATTTCCACTCCTAAGGCCAGTCGTACCTGACCCTGGCGCTTTGCGGCGCTTCAGCGTGACTCAACTGATCAATTTCCAACGCTGCGCCCGGCAATACTATTTTGATCGAATGCTGCACGCGCCAGGACTGGAAGAACGGGCCGTCTGGAACAACGCGGAATCGCCCGAGCCCCCCGCAAACCTGACGGCCACTCTCAAGGGCGCCGTCATTCATCGCTTCTGCGAAACATTTCGCGAAGGCGATGATCCCGAATTACGTTTGCAGGCGAGCTTTGAAGGGGTGGTTTCACAACGCCAGTCAGAGTTGGCGGGACGCGTTTTTGACATCGATAAAGTTGAGGCCGTGCGCGCCCTGATGCCGCTGGCGCAGCATTATCTCGACAGCAAAGTTTTCGAGCGCGTGTCGCACGCCGAGCGGATCAGCGCCGAGCAGGCTGTTAACAATTCGCAATTCGCAATTCGAAATCCGCAATCGGCTCCCGGTCTTTGGAGCGAGTTGCGGTTTCGCTTGCGCAGGCCCCAGGGAATTCTGACCGGCACAATCGACAAACTGCTGATCACTCCGGGGGCGGATCGCGACGGCCTTGACGTCGAAATTATCGACTTCAAAACCAACCGTTTCTCTTCTACCCCGATCTCGAAGAAGTCCCGCTCCGTGGCCGTCGCGTCTCAGACGGCTACGACCGTAAGCGGCGCTGGAAATCAAATAAGATCTTCCGCCCAGGGTCTTCTAAACTTCGAAGGGCCGGAAGCAGTCGATGGTCAGAATGTTGAGCCCCCGGGCGAGTCGACAGAAAATTCTATTTCGATCGACGATCAGGTCAACGCTTTGGCCGCAGATTACCAACTGCAAATGCAGGCGTACGCTCTGGCCCTGCGCGAGTTGCTTGGTTACACAACCAGGACTCATCACGGTACCGAGCGGGTAACACGAACCGAAGATCTCAAGATCAATTCCCTTCGGGCCACGCTTCACTTCCTCGATCCCAACGTGGAGATGAGTTTACCCGCGTCGCTTCTGGAACATGGAAACTGCGCTAAAGCTATTGACGACGCAATGAAGGCCATTGCTTCCCTCGATGGAACGCTCGACCCCGATAACTTCCCGCCTTTCCCCGCCGTCCATTGCCGCATTTGTAACTTTCGCGATTTGTGTCCGGCCGGACGTGAGTGGCTGCGATTACAGGACCGCTCGCGGTAACAATGTAGGGCCAACGCCATACCCTCTCCCGGAAGTAGAGGCAAAGGGGGGGATCTCTGCTCCCTTGGCCAATCTCCACACTTCGCGTATAAAACTTCGCGCGGAGGAGCAGCGAATGGTCACGATCAAATCTTTTGATGGCGGTGAATTTCAGGCGCACATCGCTTTACCGGAGAGCGGTTATGGCCCGGGCGTTGTCGTCCTGCAGGAAATTTTTGGTGTCAATCAATACTTGCGCGACATTTGTAGTTGGTATGCGGCGCATGGTTTCGTCGCACTTTGTCCCGATTTATTCTGGCGACAAGAGCCGGGGATCGAATTGACTGATCAGACAGAAGCTGGACGGCAGAAAGCTTTCGCGCTGTATCAGGGTCTGGATGAAAAGAAGGCAGTTGAGGACTCAGCCGCGGCCGTTGAGTTTCTCAGAAAACATCAGGCATGCAGCGGCCGAGTGGGGGCCGTGGGATTTTGTTTAGGAGGAAATCTGGCCTGGCTCCTGTCAGTCCGCTTCAAGCCCGATTGCGCCGTTGGTTATTACGGCGTCAGCATTGAAAAAACTCTGACGGAAGCGGGGAACCTTGTTTGCCCGTTGATGCTGCATATTGCCGGAAAAGATCAACACTGCCCACCGGCAGCGCAAGAACAGATTCATGCCATCCTCGGTTCGAATCCGCTCGTAACTATCAACGATTATCCGGATCAGGATCATGCGTTCGCTCGTCCCGCAGGCGACCATTACGACGCCCGGGCAGCGGAGCTGGCGCACCTGCGCACGCTGGAATTCTTTGTGCGTAATCTCGCCGGCGAAGGATTCGCTGCCGCCCAGAAATCTCTCTCGGACCGCTGGGACGAACATGTTAAGTACGAATTTGCGACGCGCGACACGGAAGACACTTTGAAAACAATGGTCGCAAATGCTTATGTCAATCACGTTCCCGTGATGACCGGCGGTGTCGGCCACGATCAGCTTCGTGAGTTTTATTCCCAACGGTTTATTCCGCAGATGCCTCCCGACACCTCGATGACCCCGGTCTCGCGTACTATCGGAGTCGATCGCGTCATCGATGAAATGGTTTTTGAATTCACGCACACGATCAGGATGGATTGGATGCTGCCGGGCGTTCAGCCCACTGGCAAACACGTTAAGGTTCCCCTCATCGTAGTCGTGCATTTTCGTGAAGGCAAATTGGCGCATGAACATATCTACTGGGACCAGGCTTCAGTATTGGTGCAGCTTGGGTTAATCGACCCGGAGAAATTACCAGTAGCCGGAGTCGAGACGGCCGAGAAAGTATTGAATCCTGGTTTGCCGTCGAATGATTTGATGGAGCGCAATTAATGAGCAGCGATCGCAGCGCCCCCATCGTTTCCCGTCTCCGTCGCGATCTCGGCACGATCGAATCGTACGCGGCCCTGATTGGAATTCTGATCGGCGCCGGCATATTCAAAGTCACAAGTCAGGCATGGTCGCTGACCGGGCCCAGCGTGATCCTTGGCTATCTGGTGTTGATGCCCGCAATCCTGGCGACTTCGATTCCTTACGCAGCTTTTATTTCGACTCCGCTAGGCCGCGAACCAGGCGGTGAGTATCTGCATATTTCCCGAACTTTCGGCGGCAATGCCATCGCTTACATTGGTACCTGGCTAAAGATCATTGCTTATATCGGCGCCGCAGCTTATCTGGCCAGTGCATTAGCCGACTATGTAATTGAATTCGCGGGATTAAGAACTGACAGCAAAGTTCTTCACCAAACACTCGCGATCGGCAGTCTTGTCCTTTTTTATGTGGTCCATGTCGTTGGTGTCCGATGGTTCGGAAGAATTCAAGTCGCGATGTGCGCCCTGCTTGGGGTCTCGATAATTGTCTTGGTTGTTCCAGGCCTGTTTGCGATTAAGCCGCACAACTACTCGCCGTTCATCACGCACGGATTAGATGGATTTGCCGCGAGCTTGATTCCGCTTTTCTTTTCCTATGCAGGGTTTGAAGCTCTGGCTCAAACTGCGGGCGAAGTTAAAGACAGCACTCGCCGTTTGCCGCTCGTTTTTTTGAAAGGTATCAGCGTGACCGCCTTAATCTTTGTATTGATGTGTATCGTCGCGTTCGGGGTTTTGCCGGGGACCCGTTTGCAGGCGAGCGCGGCTCCAATGACTGAAGTGGCCGCCGTCTACTTACCATGGGGCGGCGCCACCCTGGTGACCCTCGGAGCTATCATGGCCATCACCACATCACTGAATCCCACGTTGATAGTGACCTCACGTCTCGCGTTGATTCTGGTGGAAGATAAGTTAGCGCCCGCTTGGTTGGGATACATTAATCCGCGAACAGCCACACCGGTGCGCGCGCTAACGTTGACCCTCGCCGCCACCGTCTTATTGCTAATCAGCGGACAGCTTTTGCTGGCCTTGACGATCGCGGTTTTTGCTCTGGTCATACTTTATTTTCTGCACAGCATGGCGTTTCTGTTGTTGCCGCGGTGGAATCCCGAACTTTACAAACAGATCGAGATCCGCATGCCTGCCTGGTTGCAACGGACGGCGGCGGTTATTTCTATGATATCCATGGGAATTCTGATACTGGTGCAGCTGGGGCAGGACATGCGGACGCTGGGAACACAGAGTGTAAGCGAGCGGATCAGAAATCATTCTTTGACTACCGTGGAATTGATCGTTGTGTGGGGAGCAATTGGCGGCGCGCTGTATACTTTCGCTCGTTTGGCGCGCGGGCGCCGTAACCCAGGTTGAGAACTTGCGCATTTCCTAAAGGCGCGAACGTGCCCAAGATGACAACCGAATTCGTCGCCGGCGAAATTCTGCGGCATATCCGGGAAGAATCCATCGATCCGCCGATTGGCGAGGAGGCCGAAGGAGTGTCGCAATTGAAGACTGACCCGCTTGAATTTGAAAGAGTCCTTTCAAGGGATACGTGCATGAAAGCTCCGTTAGGAGCGTCATGTTTATAGTCAATGGAAGAAAGGAAATTCCGGCTAAGCGGGAGCGACATATTTCGGTTGGACATGTTGCTCCCACCGAGCTCTAAAACAAATTTTTGGGCGAGTTCTATAGAAATTGCACTACTAACGGAGCTTCGGAACTAAGTCTCCTTGGTTGACTTGACGATGAAACTTCCAACTCAACTTAACCGCCGGCGCGAAGAATTTCCGACGCTCGCTTCCGGCATACATCTATTGAGCCATAGCCTCGGCCCGGTGCCGCGCGCTACGCGCGATTCAATGCTCAGTTATTACGAAGCCTGGGAACATCACACCAGCGAGGATGCCTGGGCAACCAGCTGGTGGGAAATGTCTGCGCAACTGGGCGATCGCCTCGCCGGAATCCTCGGCGGCAATGCCGGCTCTGTTCAGATTCAACCGAACGCCTCGATTGGCCTTTCATCGGTCATCTCATGTTTTGATTTTGCCTCAAGCAAGCGAAATAAGATCGTCACCGGCGCCCTGGATTTCCCTTCCATGGCATACGTTTGGGATGCCCAAACTCGCGCCGGCGCGCGCGTCGAAGTTGTGCCGACGGATGATGGCATCACAATTCCACTAGAACGAATTCTTGATGCGATTGATGACGAAACCGCTTTGGTCGCTCTTTCGCATGTTTCATTTCGCAGCTCGTATCGCGTCGATGTTGAAGCTATTGTCGAGCGCGCGCACCGTCACGGCGCGCTCGTTTTACTCGATGTGTATCAATCGGCCGGCGCGATTGAATTGAAAGCGGCGGATTGGGAAGTTGACTTCTTAATCGGCGGCACGATCAAGTGGCTATGCGGCGGGCCGGCCTGTGGTTATCTGTACGTGCGACCCAGTGTGCAGATGGATCTTCAGCCGCGACTGACCGGGTGGGTCGCGCATGTCGCGCCGTTTGATTTCGCGGCGCCACCGATGCGCTATACCGATTCGGTTCGTCGCTTTGCGCAGGGCACGCCCAGCATTCCGGCATTGTATTCTGTGCTTCCCGGTCTAAAAATAATTGAAGACGTCGGCGTGAAAACCATTCGCGAGGAATCAGAGCGCCGTACAGAATGGATGATCGATTTTGCTTTGGAGCGCGGCTGGAAAGTGAATTGCCCGCGCGATCTGAACCAACGCGGCGGCTCAGTGATGATTTACGTCGAGGATGGTCCCGCGATGGTCAAGCGCTTAAATGAACGCAAAGTTTTTGTCGATTGCCGTCCCGGGGTTGGCCTGCGTATGTCGCCGCATTTCTTTAATACGGATGAAGAGGTGCGCGAGGCGTTCGAGATTCTGGATGAATTGATTCCCGTCTAGACATCATATCTCACGCTTGGGCTGCCCGCCGGGTAAAACACACCCAGCAAGCGCAATTCACCTGCTCCGGTATTCTCAACGCAATGTACCTGGCCCTCTGGCAGATAGATGCAGGAACCAGGCGCAATTGACGTATTAGTTTCACCAGCCCACATGCGCCCCTGACCTTTCAAGATGAACAGCACTTCTTCGTAGTTGTGAAAATGATCGGGCGCGCGGCCGGGCGGAATCGAGCCGACAAACTGCGTTACCTGAGTGCTGCCGACCTCGTCATCAACCAGCACGCGATACCAGCGATCGGCGGTTGACTGCGGGGCGCGATCTGAAAGGCGGACGGTTCGCCGCTGTTGCGGAGACGATGAGTCAGGTGCTAACGACGTTATTGGTGCCACGAAATTTGGAAGTCGATCCGGGTCGGGACATTGCGAGCTGATGAGCACGATTGGATCCGGCCCGGGATTGTCGATCGCGAATGTCTCGCCGGGTCGAATATAAATACCGGTGTCGTGAAGAAGTTGATAGGTTCGACCGTCGATCAAAAGATTGATCCACCCGCTCACGCGGGCGCTGCTGACCTCGTTTCGATTGGTGTCCATCGCCGAACTCAGATTGATCGCATACAGAATTTCATCGCACTCCTCATTCTGAATTCCAGGCGACAGACCGGGCGCGAATTCCATTATGCGTAAGGAGATCGCCTGCGCACCGTTCGCGCGGCCAATCCGGTTCCAGATGCGCAAAGTGCCTTCGGTCAAAGACTCGCCTTCGCACATATCTGAGACGCGGCATCCGCCTGCGAGAATCTCAGCCATACCAATTATCAGCGTTCCGTTTTCAGATGTTTAGTGGTGTGTTCGGTGACTGAAGAACCCGCGGCGCCCGAAAGATTCGACGTGGTTTGAACTCGCAGGGATGGCTGCGATTCTTCGCTCGATCCTGGTTGCGGCGGCGCGTATCCTGCCTCCAGCTGGTTTTGTAAGTCGGCATCAGACGAAGGGCCTGTCAGTTTCTTTCGCGGTAGCGTAAACCGCATGCCGTTGAGCACCAGGCCCAGACCGACCACGAACATCAGGAGTCCCAGCCCGGCTCCTCCTATGGTAAGTGTCTGGCCGACGTTGCCATAAATAACTGACGCCAAGATTAGCCCCACAATAAATGTTCCGAAGCCGCTCGCAGCAGTGATCACGCCGGCGCGCATTCGCCGCAGACGTTTTTCTTCAGGTGACTCAAGAAACTTTTCGATCTGCGGTAAGACGTCTTCGGCAACGCGTTTCAAATCGTGCGCGTTCTCGACCTCGCGAATTTTTTGGGCTATGGCGCGGCCGATCTCTTCGCGCGCGGTAACTGCGGATGCGGTGATCGAGTCAGGCCGCTCGAGACTGGTGCGCACCGTTCGCAGATCAGTACCACAGGCGCGACAGAACTGGCTCATCTGTTCGTTGGAACCGCAGCTTGGACAGAACATAGCTAACCAGTGATACGGTGGTGGCGTCGCCTCAGTTCAGCTTAATCGTTGGGGTCCTTCGCCACCGCTCACGGCAGGCATGATGCAGATCTCGGTGTTGCCGGCAATCTCAGTTTGCAGGGCCCGATCGCGGGGCATGGTTTCGCTATTTACGAAAACATTAACGTGAGGCCGCACAGCACCCTGCTCTGTCAAGACTCGATCGCGCAAACCTTTGTGCTGGTTCCAAAGTTGATTAAGCGCCTCGCCCACAGTCGGTGCGTCGCCGGCAAGCCTAATCTCCGCGCGTCCTCCGGTAAATTCGGTTAAATAGCCCGCGATTTGAATTGTAATCATGCTCCCAGCCTAAATATCGTTGCCTGCGGTTCCTTGAGCCCCTGCTCGCGCCTTTTCCTGCGTACATCCAGGCTTTCAGTTTATACTGGCTGGTCGCCAGCTTACCATTTTCCATGCCCAGTACCGCCTCAAAAAGTTGACTTTGGACTTTGATTTTCAGGTTTCCGAGAACGGTTGCAAATGATTAGCGTGAACGAAGATCAAGGGTCAAAGACCAAAGACCAAATGCGAAGCATTCTAATCACCGGCGGCGCAGGCTTCATCGGCTCGCATCTTGTCGATCATCTGATGGCTGAACGTCAGTGGCGTGTCGCGGTCGTCGACGATTTCAATAGCTTCTATGAACCATCGATTAAGCGAGAGAACATTCGCCCGCATCTTTCCGATCCGAAGTTTACTGTTTTCGAGGCGGATATCCGCGATCGCAATTCGATCGAGAAGGTATTCGACGAAACCAGGTTCGATTGTATCGTCCACCTCGCCGCTCGCGCCGGCGTGCGGCCATCTTTAAAAGAGCCGCAGCTTTATGTGGAAACAAACGTTAACGGCACTATGAATCTGCTGGAACTGGCCCGAGATCATCAGATCAAACAATTTATCTTCGGCTCTTCCTCTTCCGTTTACGGCATCAACTCCAAAGTCCCATTTAGCGAAGACGATCCGATCTTCAATCCAATTTCTCCGTACGCCGCGACCAAGGCGGCAGGCGAATTGCTCTGCCACGCATACGCTCACCTGTACGAGATGCGCATTTTGTGTCTGCGCTTTTTCACGGTTTATGGCGCGCGGCAGCGACCGGACCTGGCCATTCATAAGTTTGCGAAGTTAATCAGCGCCGGCAAACCAATACCCGTCTTCGGTGACGGCACGACGCGGCGCGACTACACTTACATTGAAGACATCATCGCCGGCGTGCGCGCGGCAATCGATTACGATAAGAGTAGCTACGAAATAATCAATCTTGGCGAATCGCGGACGGTCGAGCTGCGCGAACTAATTGCACTTTTGGAAAACATGCTCGGCCGGCGTGCGGAGATTGACTGGCAGCCGCCACAACCGGGCGATGTGCCGCAAACTTTCGCGGATATTACCAAAGCGCGAAAGCTGCTCGGCTATGATCCCCAGATCCAGATTGAAGCGGGGATTCAGAAATTCGTCGAATGGTTTCGTGAAGGTACGGCTTCCCCGTCCGATGTACGGAAAGGCTGTGCCTCTACGTGAAACCCTTTTACCATGAGAGGCTGCGCCTCCAACGCGAAACGCAGCCTCGCGCAAGAAATAAAGAAACACTAAGTCGGTAAGGCCAAGCCTTACCGCGTATCAGGCGGCAGAGCCGCATGGTCCAGAATGACGGGCACAGTCAACAACGCCAACTCGCTCCCGCGCGAAATGCAGGCCCACACCTACTCGATCATGTTTCAGGTCGAGGAAAGCCATTGGTGGTTTATCGGCCGCCGCCGGATTATCGAGGGATTCGTTGCGGACATCGTTTGCAAGATCGGCAAGCTAAAACCGCGCATCCTCGATGTCGGTTGCGGCACCGGGGCAAACCTGCAGCTGCTTTCGAAGTTCGGCGTGGCTGAAGGTGTCGACGTGTCGTCCGAGGCGATCGAGTTTTGCCGGGCGCGCGGATTGTCCAGGGTCAAACAAGGCGCCGCGGAAAGTTTGCCATTCGAGGACGCTTCGTTCGATCTGGTCACCGGTCTTGATGTCGTAGAACATCTCGATGACGATTTGGCAGGTTTGACTGAGATGCGCCGCGTGCTGCGGCCCGGTGGTTATGCTTTGCTTTTTGTGCCGGCCTTCAATTTCCTCTGGGGTGTGCAGGATGACATCAGCCACCATCGCCGGCGGTACACTCTGCGCGAACTGAAAGATACCGTCGAGCAAGCCGGTTTGAAAATTGATCGCGCAACCTACGCAAACTTGACCTTTTTCGCGCCGATTCTTCTTGGCCGCCTGCTGATGCGGGCGACAGGTTTTCGCCCGGCATCGGAAAACAATCTGACCGTTGGCGCCTTAAATGGCTTGTTCGGTCGCATCCTCGGCGCTGAAGGCTCTATACTGCGCCACGTGAATCTGCCCTTTGGCGTCTCAGCAATTTGTGTAGCGCGCCGGGCCAACTAAATGCAGAAACTGTACGATGAAGAAGATGACACTTTGACGGACGAGCGCGCCCGGCGCGCGCGTGACGGCCGCACGCCCGAGATCTCGATTTTTCTTCCTGTCTTCAACGAAGAACCGAACCTGCGGCCGCTGCACGCTAAGCTTGATGATGCCCTCCAAAAACTTGGCCGCTCCGCGGAAATAATTTACGTCGATGACGGTTCGACTGACGGTAGCCTTAATGTTTTGCGCGAATTGGCCCAGGCCGATCAGCGCGTGCGGGTGATTGCCTTGCGCCGCAACTATGGACAGACACCGGCGATGGCCGCGGGAATTGATGCGGCGCGCGGCGAGGTTCTGATTCCGATGGATGCCGACATGCAAAACGATCCCACGGATATCGCGCGCCTGTTAGAGAAACTTGACGAGGGCTACGAAGTTGTTTCCGGCTGGCGCAAGAACCGCAAAGATCCGTTAGTCACCCGCAAGATTCCATCCATGATGGCCAACTGGCTGATTTCAAAAATCGGCGGCGTGCCCTTGCATGATTATGGCTGCTCGTTGAAAGCGTATCGCCGCGAGTCACTTGAGGACGTACATCTCTATGGTGAGATGCATCGCTTCATTCCGATTTACGCGTCATGGTCAGGCGCCCGCGTAGCCGAGATTCCGGTCGAGCATCATCCGCGCACGATGGGCAAGTCGAAATATGGGTTGTCACGCACGATCAAAGTCGTCTTTGATTTGATGACGATTAAATTCATGGCGTCATACCAGACCAAGCCGCTTTATGTGTTTGGCTGGGCAGGTCTATTGACGATGTTGGCTTCGTTCGTCTGCGCCGTGTTCGCGTTTGTAATGAAGTATCTGGACTGGCCACATCATGCGGACTTTGTGCAGACGCCATTGCCGGTGCTGACGATGGTCATGTTGGTGCTGGGAATTCAATTCTTCTTAATGGGCTTGCTGGCAGAGATGCTGGTGCGCACCTATCACGAGTCGCAGGCAAAGCGGATTTATGCCGTTCGTGAGCGGATCGGATTTGAAGAAAACTAACCACATCATGCGATCGCTTTTTTCTGTTTTCTGCTCACTACTTACTGGCTACTGAATTTATGTGCGGCATAACCGGTTGGGCGAATCTTGATTCTCGGACACCGCCGCCTCAGGGGGCGGAGGAACTCCTCCGCTCGATGTGCGATCGCATGTTTCATCGCGGTCCGGATTCCGAAGGTTACCTCATCGATGATGGTATCGCGCTGGGCATGCGGCGGCTGGCGATCATCGATCTACTAACCGGCGAGCAACCGACTTTCAATGAAGATCACAGCATCGCCGTAATTCTAAACGGCGAAATCTACAACTATCGGGAGCTGCGCGCTGATCTGGAAAAGCGTGGCCACACTTTTCGCAGCGCTTCGGACACGGAGATCCTGCCTCACCTTTACGAAGAGTATGGAGCCGGAATGGTCCCGCACCTCAACGGTATGTTTGCGTTTGCGCTTTGGGACGACAAACGCCGGCGTCTGTTCGTCGCCCGCGATCGTTTTGGCGAAAAGCCGCTTTACTGGGGTGTCTTCGATCGGAAGTTGCTGTTTGCGTCTGAGCCGAAAGTCCTGCTGGCGCATCCAGCGGTAAGGCCTAACCTGAATCTCAATGCCCTGCGTCAATACCTGTCATTCGATTATGTGCCCGCGCCGCTTTCCATCTACGAAGGCGTAAATAAACTGCCGGCGGCGCACACTCTGACACTTGAAAACGGTGAGATCAAAACCGAGCGCTACTGGAAACTTAGTTACAAAACAGCCGCGCCTGTTCCCAGTGTTGCCGAAGCCGCAGAGCAATTACACGAACTGCTCGCTGATTCAGTGCGCATGCGCCTGGTGTCCGACGTGCCGCTCGGTGTTTTACTTTCCGGAGGCATCGACTCTTCGGTGGTGGCAGCCCTCGCCGTGCGCGCGTCGTCCGAAACCGTCAAGACATTTTCCATAGGGTTCGCGGAGAGCTCGTTTGACGAATCGCAGTACGCGCGGCGGGTCGCGCAATATCTCGGCACAGATCATCACGAAGAGAGATTCAGTGCCAGCCTGGCGGCAAATCTGGTCAGCGAAATCGGCGCCTGGATGGACGAGCCAATGAGCGACCCTTCGCTGGTGCCCACTTATCTTTTGTCGCGTTTCACGCGCAAGCACGTGACGGTCGCCCTGGGAGGCGACGGCGGTGATGAAATCTTTGCCGGCTATCCGATGTATTTTGGTCATCGCATGGCGCGCGCATATCTTCGCGTTCCGCGTTTTGTCCGCACCGGCGTGATCGAATCAATGGTCAACCTGCTACCCGTTAAGAGCAAAAATCTTTCGTTTGATTACCGGGCGCGACGATTCATCGCGGCTTCGCATTACGACGAGGTTGCGCGTCATCACATCTGGTTCGGGTCGTTTACGCCGCAGGAGCAGGAACTTCTTTTGAGCGATCAGGTGAAGCTTTCGAGCGAGAGCGATGTTTACCAGGAGGCGCGACGTATTTTCGCGGAATGTGATTCAAGTGACGTTAGCGAGCGCATGCAAAGTCTCGACACGCAGCTCTATCTGGCCGAGGATATTCTAACCAAAGTCGATCGCGCGAGCATGGCAGTCAGCCTGGAAGTGCGCGCGCCGTATCTTGATCAGCGGGTGGCAGAGTTTGCCGCCTCACTGCCTTCTTTCTACAAGCTTCACGGCTATACCTCGAAGTACATTCTGAAGCGCGCCGCCAGGGGTCTGGTTCCATCGTTCGTGTGGCGGCGCGGCAAAAAAGGTTTTGGGGTGCCGTTCGCAAAATGGTTGAATGCCGAGCTGCGCCCGCTGGCGCGCGATCTCCTGTCGCCGGAACGGCTGCGCCGCGGCGGTTTGTTCAATGCCGAATATGTGGCGAAACTTCAGGACCAACACGAACGAGGTGTCGCGAATCATCGGAAGTTGCTGTGGACTTTGCTTTCATTCGAACTCTGGCGCGAAAGTTTTGTCGAGACACCGCGGAGAATTGAAACGTCAGTGACCGCGAATTAATTTTGGTTGATCTCAAGAAAGCACACCAGGATCTTTGGAAATGGTGCCGCGCCCGGGACTTTGCCGGCTATGATCCTTTCGACGGCTTGAATAGCAGGCTGTTCCAGGCGACGCCTCTCAAGTATTCTCGGGCCGCACGCCTGGCGTGGACCCAGCTTCACAAGCGCTCGCCTATCAACCTTCGTTCTGTCGTCGGCGTTCCCCGCGAAAGAAATTCAAAAGGCCTCGCGCTGTTCGCGCTGGCCGCGCTCGCTGATTACCGGCGCGAATCAACAAAAGAGAATGAAATCGAGGCTCACGCCCTGGTTGACGACTTGCTGGCGATGGGACTCAAGGGCTTCAGCGGCGCAGCCTGGGGCTACAACTTTGATTGGCAGGGGCGTGCGTTCTTTGCGCCGCGCGGAACACCTGCGATTGTGCCGACGGCGTTCGCCGCACGCGCGCTAATCGAAGCTTCGTCGCTGCTTGATAGTCGAGAACTTCTCAGGATTGCGCGAACGGTTTGTGATTTCATCCTTAACGATCTGAATCGATCCGACGAGACGAAAGACGAAGTTTGTTTCAGCTATTCACCGCTGGATCGAACGTGGGTCTTCAATGCGAGCCTGCTTGCCGCCGAAATCCTGGCATCGGCAGGCAAACTAACTGATGAAGAGAGCCTCTGCGAGATGGCGATGCGCGCCGCGCGCTATGTAACTCGCCGTCAGCGCCAGGACGGGTCGTGGGCCTACGGCGCTGGCGATTATCAATCGTGGAGCGACAACTTTCATACGGCGTTTATTCTCACCAGTTTGTCTCGCATTATCGATAGTTGCGAAGCTGCGCGCGACGAACTTGAGCCTGCGCTGAATCGAGGCTACGAATTCTGGCACGAGCGCTTTTTTCTCACTAACGGCTGGCCCAAATATTATCCGGATCGTCTTTATCCGGCCGATATTCATTCGGCGGCCGCGGCCATCACCACGTTAGTTGAATTGCGCGGACGAATTCCCGGCGCGATGGATCTCGCGGACAAGATCGCGCAATGGACTCTTGGGAATCTTCGCGATCAGCGTGGCTTCTTTCACTATCAACGTCGACGCTTTCACACGGTGCGAATTCCATACATGCGCTGGTCCGAAGGATGGATGGCTTATGCGCTGGCGAGACTGATCGAAACCGAGGGAAAAGGGGAAACGGGTAAAGGGTAAGAGGGCAAGTTACAAGACTAGTGGTTTTTGCTTTACCCATTCCCCTTTCCCCTTTACCCTCTTCCCCTTTACCCTTTTCCCCCTTACCCTTGCTTTTCGCGTCATGCGCCTCTGGATCGATCTCGCCAACTCTCCGCACGTGCCTTTCTTTCGCGCGTTGATTCCGGAGTTTGTCGCGCGCGGTCATCAGGTTGAGATTACGGCGCGCGATTTCGCGCAGACTATCGAGCTGGCAACCAAAGCCGGAATGTTGCCGCACGTAATCGGAGGTCACGGCGGCAGATCAATTACCGGCAAAGCCGGAAACCTGGTTGGTCGCGCCGCGGCCTTACGAAAGTGGGCCCGCGATCGCGGCTTCGATCTCGCGGTCAGTCACAATTCGTACGCGCAGATTGCCGCCGCCGCGGCGCTGAGAATTAAGACCGTAACGCTGATGGATTACGAACATCAGCCGGCTAATCATGTGGCGTTTCGCCTGGCATCGCGTGTGATCGTGCCACGTGCATTTCCGGCTGCCGAACTGCGCAGGTACGGCGCCTCAATGCGCAAAGTGAAACGCTATGAAGGCACAAAGGAAGATGTATATCTCGCGGACTTCAATCCTGATCCTGCATTTGGCGAAGTGTTGCGCAAACTGGGTGTAGCGCGCGAAGATGTGCTCATCGTGGCGCGACCACCGGCCCGAGAGGCGCTGTATCATCGCTTTGAAAATGAGTTGTTTGATGAATTGCTGACTCACTTGAACGCCCGCGCGCGGGTGAAAGTCATTCTGCTGCCGCGTACCGACGCACAGCGTGATGATTACAATGCTGAAAAATTCGAAAACGTGATCATGCCCCGCGAAGCGCTCGACGGCGCAAACCTGATCGCCGCCGCCGACCTGGTTATCAGCGCCGGTGGTACCATGAACCGGGAAGCCGCCGCGCTCGGCGTGCCGGCCGCGAGCGTCTATGGCGGCAAATGGGCGGCGGTTGATGAAGAGCTGGTCAGGGAAGGACGATTAAAGAGAATCAGCTCGCGCGATGATATTGAATCATTGAAAGGCACGAAGAAGGCTGGAACGAACCCGCGTCATGCTACCGGCGTGAGGAATGAAGTCATCAAGTTGATATTGGAAGATTAAAAAGGGCAGGTTCGCCGCAACCTTCAAATGAAATCTGAAACGTTAATCAAGGATTTCACTGTCGATGCTCGGGCCGTACGCGCTCCGGCGCGCGCGCCGACCTGGGTCGTCCCGCTCGTAAAAGCTCTACTCGTTTTCACTGATGTACTGGTCACCTTACTTTCATTCGTCGCCGCATTCTACCTTCGCCATTACGAACCGCTTCTTCAGCGAGACAATGGAGTCCTTACCTGGAGTCGACAATTTGCTCCCTACGCCGTGCTCCTGCCGCTGGTAATTCCCATCAGGCTGCTCCTTCTGCGCTACTACGATCTTTATCGCGTGCGAGGCGAGTTCTCGTTCGTTGACGATATGACGCGGGTGTTCAAAGCGATTGCGATCAGTTCATTATTGATTGTCGCTGCGGCATTCATGTATCGCGGCGGCCTGACCTATCGCGCATTTTCATACTCGCGCGCAATGTTTCTGTTGGATTTTCTGTTGGCCCTGGCCGGCATCGGCTCAGCGCGGATGCTCTTGCGCGCTGGACAGATCGGAGCGCGGCGCCGGGGCATTAACCTCATTCCGACCTTAATAGTCGGCCGCGGGCCCGAGGCTTCGCTTTGTATTCGTGAGATGCGCGCCCGGCCGGAGCTCGGGTACCGGGTAATTGGAATTATCGATAATCAGGGAACCGACAGGCCGGCAGGTTCAACCTTTGAAGACGTGCCCGTCATAGGCGATCTTACCAGCCTGCCCGAAGCGATTCGTGAATCGCGAGCCAATGAAGTAATCATCTCGGATCCGAGCGTGTCCGGCGAAGCGCTCTTTGACGTAATGATTCAGACCGGCCGCCACCACGGAGTTGAATTTCGGATTGCGCCCACGTTACTGAACTGTCTGCCGAGCAAGACTGAGATCGATCAGCTCGGATCGCTCCCCATGGTCACGCTGTTTCGCTCGCCGCTTTCGAGCGGCGCGCGAATCGCCAAACGCCTTTCTGATTTCGTCATTGCCTCGCTGGCTCTGGCGCTGTTTTCACCGCTCTGGCTGATGATTGCGCTGCTGATCAAACTGGATTCGCGCGGACCGGTCTTTTATAAGCAGGAACGCGTCGGGATGGACGGCCGCATTTTTCTCTTCTATAAATTTCGCACCATGCGCGCCGGAACTGACGACGTAAGCCACCGCGAATACCAGCGCGCGTATATCAAGGGTCGTCCCGATTCAAACCTGGGCAACGATGAGCGGCCGGTTTTCAAACTGCGGGCCGATGGACGTATCACGCGACTGGGAAAGCTCTTGCGCAAGACGAGCCTCGATGAACTGCCCCAGCTTTTTAACGTCCTGAGCGGCGACATGAGTGTAGTTGGCCCGAGACCACCCATTCCTTATGAGGTTGAAAACTATCAGATGTGGCATCGCAAACGGCTCGACATGAAACCCGGCATCACCGGACTTTGGCAGGTTTCGGGGCGAAACCGGCTGCCGTTTGACGAAATGGTCCGCATGGACTTGTACTACATCGAAAACTGGTCGTTATTGCTCGATATCAAAATTATTTTGCAGACTCTGCCGGTGATGTGGCGCGGCGAGGATGCGTACTGAGAAAGAATAAGGGAGGGGAACGGCGAGACTGACGGCCCGGACGAATGCCCAATGAGTAGTTTATGAAAAACTCAGACCCCAAACGTGAAATGCTTCGTCACACAATGGCGACGCTTGCCTATCGCGGCGCAAAAGCTGTGCGCGGCGCGCCGGCTTCGTTTGCGCGATTCAAGGCGTCGAAATCCACGCGCTCGCCGGCGCAAATTCTGGCCCACGTCGGCGACTTGCTCGAGTGGGCGCTCTCAATCGCAAAAGGCAAAGAGACATGGCACAACTCAAAGCCGCTTACCTGGAATAAGGAAGTTCAGCGGTTTCACAAAGCGCTGGCTGCCTTCGACAAGTATCTGGCCTCGAACGGCAGATTAGCCGCCTCCTGCGAAAGACTATTCCAAGGACCGGTCGCCGATGCCTTGACCCACGTCGGCCAGATTGCGATGCTGCGACGCATGGCCGGTGGGCCAATCAAGGGCGAGAATTACTCACGAGCAAAAATCCGCGCCGGCCGGGTGGGCGCAAAGCAGGATGCGCCACAGCGCGAGTTTGATTGACGCTTGCAGGCCATAAATTTAAGGTGATTCAGATGAACTGATATGGAGGTCGTCATGGATTTGCTTAAGATATCCACTGCTGTCGGCATCATCATTTGTTTGTTTGCAGGGGTGACTATGGGTCAGGAAGCCGAGTCGGAAGCCAACGCCGCTAATCGCACAATGCGACCCATCGTGCGCGGCCGGCATTTCGCAGTGGCCTCGATGAAAGCCGAGGCCACGCGCGCCGCTGAACGAATTCTCGAGAAGGGCGGCAATGCCTTTGACGCTATCGTGGCCGGTCAGGCGGTGCTCGGCTTAGTCGATGGCGCGATGAACGGCGTCGGCAGTGATGCGACTCTGCTTGTCTATGATGCAAAAACAAAGAAGGTCTACTCAATAAATGCTGAGGGCACGGCCCCACACCTGGCGACAATCGAATGGTACAAGGAACATAACGGCGGCAAGTTGCCGGTTAATGATTCTTTGCTTGCCGGCACTGTGCCCGGTTGCGTCGATGCCTGGTACATCCTGCTCGATCGCTGGGGGACGATGAGTTTTGCGCAGGTGCTCGCCGAAGCGATCGATCTGGCGGACAACGGTTTTCCCGTGGGCGATTCGCTGGCGCGAGCATTTACGGTTTCGTCTGCCGACCGCAAGCTCCATAAATACCCAACCACCGTGAAGCTCTATTTCTCCAATGGTCACGCGCCACCGGCAGGTGAGATCTTTCGCAATCCCGATCTGGCGGGAACGCTACGAAGATTGGTCGAAGCGGAAACTCAGAACATGGCGAAAGGACGTCACGCAGCCCTGAAGGCCGCGCGCGATCGATTCTACAAAGGCGACATTGCGCACGAAATGGCCAGGTTTTCCGAAGATAATGGCGGGCTGTTTCGCTATGAAGACTTTGCCAATTACACGGCCAAAGTCGAAGACCCCGTCTCGATCGACTTCCATGGATACCAGATTTACAAGAACGCTTCGGCAAGTCAGGGACCGGCGGAATTATTCGCGCTCAGAATTCTGGAAGGGTATGACCTGAAAGCGATGGGCCACAACAGCGCCGACTATATTCACACCAGCGTTGAAGCGATCAAGCTGGCGTTTGCGGATCGCGAGAAATATCTCGGCGACATGGATTTCATCAAGATTCCCTACGCAGGTTTGCTCTCGAAAGAATATGCTGCCGACCGGCGCAAGCTGATCGATCAGAGTTCAGCTTCCGTCGCGTTTCGTCCGGGCACAGCCGAGAAATTCACCAGCGACGCGACGCCGCTTGATCGTCCGGTAAAAATCACAACCAGCGATAACGCGGACCATGACGGCGACACAAGCTATATTGCGGTCGTCGACAACCAGCGCAACATGATCACGTTCACGCCCAGCTTGCACAGCGCCTTTGGCACCGGCGTAGTCATGGGAAACCTGGGATTTATTTTCAATTGCCGTGGTGATTACTACACGCTTGAACCCGGTGAAGCGAACGCGCTCGCGCCGGGCAAGCGTCCCCGCAGCACTCTGCAAGGTACGCTGGTGATGAAGGACGGCCAGCCGCACATGGTGCTGGGCACGCCGGGCGCCGATCAGCAGGTACTGCTCACGATGCAGACCCTGCTCAACATGATCGAATTTGGCATGAATGTGCAGCAGGCCATCGAGGCCCCGAAATGGTTGACGCGCGCCTTTCCTGCTTCGCCTTTTCCGCACACGATGTATCCTGGCGACCTGTCAGTCGAAGCGCGGGTGCCGGAGGCCGTGCGCGCGCAGCTACTCGCGCGCGGGCACAAGCTTCGCGTCACGGGCCCCTGGTCGGACGGCTCACTGGCAGCCATCGTGGTGGACTTAAAAACAGGAGTCCTCAACGCCGGCACCGATCCGCGCACGGAAGCGTACGCGTGGGCGTGGTAGGTCTTCGGCTGTGAGGGTTGACTCATTTTCTTTTCGTACAGATACAGCTCGACGCCCGGTTCCGTCTGGTGTTCCTTCACCGCGTACCACTCGGACATTTGCTTAACCACGAGCGCGCACTTATCGACCTGGTGGGACAGTACGAGCCAAACCCGATCGTGATCCTGCACCACGGGCTTTAGCACGCTGCCCACCGTTTCGGCATTGAACTCATTGTTGTAGAGCGGGAACGGCCGTTCAGTTAATTCGTGGTGCGCCGAATAATAATTAAATGGCTGATGGCCGGCAGGTTCAGTGAAAACTATCAGATCGCCCGGCTGTGCTTTCTGATTGAAGAAAGCCACCGCTTCACGCCAGCGGTCCTTTCTCGCGTGCGTCCAATAGTCATTTAGATCCGACTGCGCGTAGGCGATGACAATCGCCAACACTGCGATCTGCAAGTATCGGTTCGGCACCATTCTGATTCCTCGCGCCGCCAGGATGATGAAGGCGAGCGTGGCGCAGATCGTATACTTCGCCAGAAAAAATGGCGTCACGAAATACGAGGCGATAAACGGCAGAAGTGTCGGACTCGCCAGCCAGATAAAGAGAAAACAAATTTTCTCGTTCCGGCTCAGAGGTAACGAATTGCCCTCGTCTTTAACCTCGGGTGTGTGAGACCTGGCAAACTGTTCCGCGAGCGCCCAGGCTATCGGCAGCGCCGCCAGTGGAATAAGAATCAGGAAAAGTTCATACGAACCCGCGATTTGCAGAAACGAATAACGCAGCTCGAAAAATGTCGGCGGGCGAATCCAGAAACTTTTGTGTTCGGCGATCTGACGTTTGAGGACGAAAACCCAGGGCAGGAACAGCAACAACAAAATACCCTGAGAGATTATCCATCGCCACAACGTGCGGCGAAAGATTTCGCGCGAAGAGAAAAACAGGAAGGCGAAGAATACGTTCTCGGCAATCAAAATAAAGACACTGTAAACCTGCGTGTAGGTCAAAAGCACAGTGCAGGCAATGTAGCCAAGCAAAGCTCCAATTCCAGCCTCCTTTCTCAGAAGCTTCAGAAAGAAGTAGAACGAGCCCAGCGAGAGCAACGCCAACAACTCGTACATCCGGGCTTCCTGCGAAAATTCGATATTGAAATGCGACCAGGCCAGGAGCGCAGCGCTGAAAAGGCCCGTCAACCGATCAAGAAGCAAGGTCGCGAGTTGATAGATTGCGGCGATGGCGATCACGCCAAAGACGACCGATAGAAACCGGGTGGCAAACTCTGAAATACCGAACAACTTGATCCAGTAGTGCAGCGCAAAGTAATAAAGCGGCGGATGCACGTCACCTGAAGTCTCTTGCACAATTGCGGGCAGCGATTCCTGCGAGGTGTAAATCGAATAGGCTTCATCCAGCCAGAGACTTTCGGAACCCAGCTTGGCAATTCTCAAAAGCGCGCCCACAGAAACAACCAGAACCAGCAGGATGAGCACGATACGCTTTTCGGTTTCTGCTTTGGCGGGTTGGGTCATTAAGCGAAGGATATTTGTTGGCGTGAAGGCGTGACGTTCAGCGGTTTGGGCGCCTAACGCTTTTTGGCGGCGACTCAATCAGAGAATTTTCACCGGAACGTTTGGTCATCGTAACGCGATTTCCCTGCGCATTGTATTCAACTTTGTCCATGATGTTGTACATCAGCATGACGCCGCGGCCCGAGGTCCGGAACAGGTTCGCCGGATCGCAGGGGTCGGGAATTTCACTGACGTCGAATCCGCTGCCTTCATCTTCCACGGTGAAGATCGCTTCTTCGCGAGAAAGCTCCGCGGTAATGCGCAGCAACTTCGTCTGATCGTGCTTGTTGCCATGCTTTACCGCATTAACAAAAGCCTCGTCGAGAGCCACAAAAAGGTTGGATCTTTCGGGACGAATCAGGCCCAGTTTGGTTACGCGATCCAGCAGATAGTCGATCACCATACTCATCAGCGAAAGATCGCTCGGCAACTCAAAGTCGATCTTTTCGTGCAAGCGGTGGTCCGAATGGGGATCATCGATGAATCGCGATTTGTGCGAAAAGATAGTTTTCAGGATCGGCCGGAGAATGTTGTCGGCGCGCCGCAAACCAGGACTGTTGGCTCCTATCTTAAACGCGGCGATATGTTCACTGGAAACATTTGACGATGCGGCGGGCGTGAACAGTCGCCGCCGCTGCTTCTCAGCGACTGGCTGACTGTTCGAGACTTCATCGGCAAGATCACTAATAATCAGATCGAAACTGTCCAGGTCATCGCGGGCCAGCGCCGCCCGGCGTTCGTTGAGTGCCACAACGGTGTGCCCGAGCGAACTCAACTCGCTGGTCAGGCTCACGCGCAGTCTCTCGTCGTTTTCGACGAAAAGGATGCGCTGATTAGCCGTCGAAATCTGATCCATTTGTGTGATTCGTACCCGGCGGAGAGCAGTGCCGCAACTTCCCTGGATTTATATACGAAGATCAACAGTCCGGCGTTCAGCATATCAAAGAGATCAAAGGGCCAGAAGCGCGGCCGGGAGATCCGCCAAAAGGCCGCGCCGAGGTCCGGCCTCCGGCACAAGTCCATAATTCTGAACTTGTCACTCGTCCGTATTCCTGCGTTACACTGCGAAGCTTGTTTCCAGGATGGCAAAATCAACCTTGCAGCTGAATTTTGAATACGCAGTTGCCCGGTTACTGCTTGGAGGGCTGGGCCTTCTGCCGCGCTCGCTGGCAATTGCGATCGGGTGTCTGGTGGGCTACGTCGCATACCTGTTGCCGACCCGATTGGGCCGCACAGGTCTCCGCAATTTGGAGATAGCCTTCCCCGGGATGCCGCCCAGGGAAAAGATGCGTCTACTGCGCGGCTGCTTCGACAACCTGGGCCGCTTGTTGGGCGAGGTCAGCCAATTCCCGCATTTGACGCGTGAAAGCTTGCGCCGGATGATCGATTACGATCAGGCTGGTTTAGCTCATTTACGCGAAGCTGAACAGAAACATCGAGGGGTAATATTTTTGACCGGACACCTCGGCGCCTGGGAAGTCTTGAGTTTTGGCTGGTCGGCGCTGGAATATCCGATCAATTTTCTCATCCGGCCAATCGATAACCCCCGCATTGAAGCGATGATCGAAAATTTGCGCACGCGCTTTGGTAACGTGGCGATTGATAAGAAGTCTGCCGCGCGGCGAGCGCTGAAAGTTCTGCGCGAAGGAGGCACGCTCGGGATTCTTTCTGATCTCAATACGCAACCGCGCGAAGGTGTATTCGTGCCGTTCTTTGGCGAATTGGCCTGCACGAACGCAGGCATTGCCACGCTCGCGCTCAGGACCGATGCGGTGGTGATTCCCACCTGCGCGATTTGGGATCGCGAGCGCGGAAAATATTTTTTCCATGGCGATCCGCCGGTAGAACTGCTCCGCACAGGCGATCACGATAAGGATGTCGAAATTAATACGGCCCGCTTTGCCGCCGCGATGGAGCACATGATTCGTTTGTACCCGGAACAGTGGTTATGGATTCACCGGCGCTGGAAGACCCGGCCGCCGGGCGAGCCGGACATTTATTAAGTCATTTCGCCGGCATCAGGCCAGTACGCGGGCGTCAGCGGGCTAACTGTTTGATTAACGTCTCGCAAGTAGTCCTGACCCGATAATGCAGTCGCCAAGACATTCAGCCAACGCGATGATCAACGGACCTTCATCGGCTAAGCTCGATCGCGCCTATTCTTTCGCCGATCTCTCCGCTTTTTCATTCAAAGATCGATTGCTAATTCGCGCCGCGGATTTCGGATTTTTCGTGCTCATCAAATTGATCGGCGCCACCACCAAATTCGAAGTCGAAGGTTGGGAGAACTGGGAATCGGCGACACGTGACGGCAAATTACCCATTTACACTCTTTGGCATAATCGAGTTTTTCTGTCGACGTATTTTTGGCGGCGCCGCCGGATCGTCGCCATGACTTCCCGGAGTTTTGACGGTGAATACATCGCCCGCTTCATTCAACGATTCGGTTATGGCGCGGCGCGCGGGTCATCGACGCGCGGAGCGACGGGTGCAATCGTCGAAATGGTGCGGCTGATGCGCGCCGGATCTCCGACTGCATTTACGATTGACGGACCAAAAGGCCCGCCATATGTGGCCAAGATGGGTGCGGTTCTGCTGGCGAAAAAAACAGGCCATCCAATTTTGCCGTTCACGATTACAGCCGTGCGATTTTGGGAAGCGACAAAAAGCTGGGACCGATTTCAGGTGCCAAAGCCTTTTACGCGTGCGCGGGTGGAGATTGCGGCGCCAATTTATGTGGCTGCCGACGCCGGCGACGACGCGTTGGCAGCAAAGCGCGAAGAGCTCCAGCGCGCGCTCGACGAAATTAATCAACGCGGGGAAGCGTGGCGGGCTGCGAATCCTGGCGTCGTGTAGTACGATTGCGGCAAACAGTTTCAAGTCTCAGGTTTCAAGTTTCAAGTTCGTTTTCGCGGACCCTGAAAACTGAAACCTGAAACCTGAAACTTTTTCCGATCGGAGGTCTGATGATTAATCAGGAACGTATTAAGAATCTTCTGCTCGAATTCGTCCAAATCGACAGCCATTCTCGTAAAGAACGCGACATCGCCGAGCGCCTAAAAAAATATTGTGAAGAAATGGGAGCGCAGACTGAGATTGACGATGCCGGCAAGGCCGTGGGCGGCAACAGCGGCAATGTCATCGCGCGCTTCCCGGGTTCAATTCCCGGCGCGCAACCCATCATGATGAGCGCGCACATGGACACGGTCGTTCCCGGCGAAGGCGTCAAACCGATCGTCGAAGGCGACATCATCCGCACGGACGGCACCACCGTGCTGGGCGGCGATGACAAGAGCGGCTGCGCAGTGATCATTGAGGTAATTCGCTGTCTCCAGGAGCAGAACACTCCCCACGCGCCGATCGAAGCTATCTTTTCAATCTGTGAAGAAGTGGGATTGCTCGGCGCCAAGAACGTCGATGTGTCGAAATTGAAGGCGAAATACGGGATCGTTTTCGATTCGGACGATCCGGGCTTTCTCTTCACCAAAGGGCCTTCCTCGAATCACATGGAGTTCCGGATTCACGGGCTCGAATCGCACGCCGGCGTTGCTCCCGAAGAAGGTATTTCTGCAATCAAGATCGCCGCCGAAGGAATCGCGGCAATGAAGCTTGGCCGAATCGACCCGGAGACCACTGCAAACATCGGCGAGATCCATGGCGGGATGGCGACCAACATCATTCCTAATCTGGTTGTTTTGAAAGGTGAGGCCCGCTCGCACAGCGAAGAGAAACTCGAATCACAAACTCAGCACATGTTCGATTGTTTGCAACAGGCGGCATCGAAGTACGAAGTGACCGTCGCCGGCAAGTCGACGAAGGCCAGCGTCGAGAAGAATATCGAACGCGACTATTCATCCATGGACGTGCCCGACAGTTCGCACGTGGTGCAACTCGTAATTCAAGCAGCGAAGCGCATGGGCCTCGATGTAAAGACGATGGCTTCAGGCGGCGGCTGCGATGCAAATGTGTTCAACCGCAGGGGCATTGAATGCGCCAACCTCGGCACCGGCATGCGCGCGATTCACACGGTGAATGAATGGCTCGATGTGAAGGACATGTACGCGTCGGCAGAGATGACGCTGGAGATCATGAAATTGAATGGCGAACTGGCGACGAAAGCGGAAGCATCGAACGCCTGAGAAATTCAGTGACAAGGGGATCGACATGACGAGCGCGCTGCCGTAACATTGGCGGCGCGCTTTCTTAGTTTGAGAGATTAACGAATGCCGCCACGCTGGACCCACATCACCATCAATTGCAGCAATATTGACGCGTCGGTCGACTTCTATACCTCGTTTTGCGCTCTCACGATTGTCCGCGACCGAAGACTCGAGGGTCGTCACAATGTTTGGCTCGGGCCTAAAACTCCTGAAGGCGAGGATCCCCTTTTCATCCTGGTGATTATTCAGGATGAAGTGAAAGCGCGTCTCGATCACTTCGGTTTTCAATGCGACTCGCGTGCTGAAGTCGACCGCCTGGTCGAGCAGGCACGCCGCCAGAACATCCTGGTGCAGGAACCGGTCGACGCCGGCGGCGTGGTTGGTTATTTCGCAATGGTGCGCGATCCTGACGGACATATAGTTGAGTTCACTTTCGGCCAGCCGTTGAAGGGACTCTAATTGAGGGTGCGCGCGAGTTGAGTCCGATGAACGAAACATCCCCTCAAGTGATCGTCATCGCCGGCCCGAACGGCGCAGGGAAAACGACGCTCGCTCCATTTCTTCTGCGCGACAAATTGGGAGTATTAGAATACGTCAATGCCGATCCGATAGCGCTCGGTCTGTCGAGTTTCGATCCGGCTAGTGTGTCATTGCAAGCAGGACGCGTGATGTTGAATCGATTGCATGAACTCGCCGAGCAACGAAAAACTTTCGCTTTCGAGACTACGCTGGCGGCGAAACATTACGCCGAATGGATCAGAAAGTTGCGCCACGAAGGCTATGTTTTTCAATTGATGTTTCTGTGGCTCCAAAGCCCCGACCTTGCCGTGCAACGAGTTCGAGAGCGCGTACGCGCAGGTGGACATGAAGTCCCAGAGAAGGTCATTCGGAGAAGATATGCCGCCGGGCTCAGAAACTTTTGGCAAATCTATCACCCATTGGCAGATGCCTGGGCTGTGTACGATAATTCCGCAGCGGAGGCGTCGGTGCCGATCGCTTCAGGAGACAGGGACATTCCAATGCTAAAGTATGATAACCGTGCGTGGATTAGCTTCGCACCGACAAAGCCATGAGTAAACAAGGACAGGTTCATTTGACGAACGATTACGTTTCCAAACACGCTATTGAGATCGGACACGTGCTTAGACGGGCGGTCAATCACGCACTACTCATGCACAAACGTCTTGGCAATCCTATCGCCGCCTGGAAAGACGGCAAAGTCATCATTATCCCGCCTGAAGAAATCGTCATTCCGCCTGATGAATTCGACACAAACGAATAGTTCCTCCGCGCGCTTCCGCGCCGGTTATGTCGCCCTCATCGGCCGCCCGAACGCCGGCAAATCCACGCTGCTGAATCGCCTCGTGGGCGAGAAGATCGCTGCCGTCTCTAACAAACCGCAGACTACGCGCTTCAAAATTCTGGGCATCGTCAACACGCCTGAAGGCCAAATCGTTTTGGTTGATACGCCCGGCGTCCATAAACCGGGTTATGAATTGAATCGGCGCATGATGGCTACCGTGCACGATGCTCTGCTCAGCGTCGATCTCGTTTGCCTGATCCGCGATGCATCGGTTTCGACTGGGAATGGCGATCGCTTTGTGCTCGAACTGGTGAAGCAATCGGACAAGCCGGCGGTTCTGCTACTCAACAAAACCGACAAGCTTGGTGACAAATCAAAATTGTTGCCGTTGATTGAATGGTATCAGAGTGAAAATAATTGGCGCTCGGTCGTGCCCGTATCGGCTTTGAAAGGGGATCAAATCGAAGTTCTTCTCGCCGAGATCATTAAGCAACTGCCTCCCGGCGAACCCTTGTTTTCGGAGGATGAGCTGACGGATCAGTCCGTGCGTTCGCTCGCGGCGGAGATTGTGCGCGAGAAGATTCTCGAAACAACCGGTGAAGAGATTCCCTACGTAACTGCGGTGGTGACCGAACGCTGGGAAGAAACACGCGCTGATTTCACGCGTATCCACTGCGCCATTTTTGTCGAACGAGCCTCGCAGAAGAAAATCGTAATCGGCCACGGCGCGCAGCGTTTGAAACAAATCGGCACAAACGCGCGGCTGGAGATTGAAAAGCTTCTGGGCCATCGCTGTCATCTCGAATTGTTTGTGAAGGTGGAAGAAGATTGGCGCGAGCGCGGCCACCTTTTGGATGAGCTGGGGATTGGCCAGTGAGCGCCGGAACCTGGCACGTGGTTGAAGTGATCGCCACCAACGAAGCACACGAGGCGGTCGAATATGGCCTGATGGAAAGAGGGGCGCTGGGCACGGAAACGCGAGAGTCCGCAGAGAGCGTAAGTGTCACCGGTTACTTTGCCCGACCAATTGATCCGGAAAACGTGCGGGCCGAGTTAATCGATTCGCTTCGCATCTATAACCTGCCATCCGCGGCTTTGATTGAACTTAAATATCGCGAGGTTGCAGATCGCGATTGGCTGGCCGAGTGGAAGAAACACTGGCGACCGGTCGAAGTGGGCCGCTTCGTGGTCGCGCCGCCCTGGATTACTTCAGTGCCACCGGGCTTGTCAGAATACGCACGCGTTCGTGTAGCGGGCGGGCCTGCGGGCGATCACATCCTTATTCGAATTAATCCCGGCATGGCCTTCGGCACGGGCACTCACGAAACAACCCGTCTTTGTCTGAAGGCGATCGAAAAATACTTTCGGGGCGGCAGCTTTCTCGACGCGGGAACAGGCACCGGAATTTTGGCGATCGCTGCCGCCAGGATGTTTCGCGACGCGCGTATCGAAGCGTGCGACGTCGATGTTGAGGCAATTGCGATCGCCAAAGAGAATGCCGGATTGAATGGCGTTACCGATCAAATTATCTTTCGCCTCGGAACTGTTGATGAACAAACGCCGTCCGCTGATCTGGTTTGCGCGAATCTGACTGCACCGCTGATTGTAGAATTACTTCCGGCATTGATTGGGGCGACCTGCGGGCGACTTATTCTGTGCGGAATCCTCGATTCGCAGGCCGAATTAGTCCAGTCGCGTTTGCAGGAATTGGGCGCGACGACTCTTGAAATAGATCAAGACGGTGAATGGATTTCGCTGGCGGTCTAAATGAACGTTTTCTTTGCGTCGCCCCTTTGCAACGCCACTCAAACGAGATGACCACCCGCAGAAGATTCTATGCCGCGCCCCCGGCGTTCGAGCCGGCCGATAAAATCGTGACCCTGGGCACGGATGAGACCCGGCATGCTCGGAATGTGCTTCGGTTAAAGCCTGGTGACGATGTTTACGTTTTTGACGGTGAAGGTCATGAGTATCGCTGCCGGCTGGCGGCATTTGATCACCACGCCGCCAGACTCGATTTGATCGAAACCGTCGAACCAGCGCGGCCGGAATCGCGGCTCAACCTGACGCTGGCTGTTGCTCTCTTAAAAGGTGAGAAGTTTGATCTGGTCGTGCAGAAAGCGACTGAGCTGGGTGCAACACGGTTAATTCCGATCGTCACCGCTCGCGCCGATGTCCGCATCCGTGATGAGAGGGATACTGAGCGCAAGCTGGTACGTTGGCGGCGAATTGTGCTCGAATCCATTAAGCAGTGTGGCCGTGCCCAGTTGATGAAAATAGACGCGCCGGAAATGTTCGAATCAGTGCTCACTATCCCGGAAGATGATGATCACCTGAGATTAATGTTCGCTGAACGGGATGGAAGTCCATTATCAAAGTTTGCCGCCGGCCTGTCTTCTCGTCCTGAGAAGCTAACAGCTCTGATTGGCTCTGAAGGCGGATGGACTGATGACGAGATTTCAAGGGCCCGGGAGCAGGATTGGAAAATCGTGACTCTCGGCGGTCGCACGCTGCGCGCTGAGACGGCGGCAATCGTGATTGCGGCGCTGCTCCAGCACGCCTTCGGCGATCTTGTTTGACCCGTCAGTTCGGCGCAGAATAATTCTCGAACGGCCTGAAGTAGCCGGAACACGATGGCCGCCTGAGTCGTTCATACTGCATAGTGGAGTGAATCTGCGTGACAACTCTTTCACAGGCGGCGATCGATCGAGCACGCGCTGATTTAGCGCAGCGGCTGGGCGTCAATGAAGGGAAAATCAACGATGAATCGATTGAGCCGGTAGATTTTCCTGATGCCGCATTGGGGGCGCCGCTGGCAGACGAGATGAGCGCTCAAGTTATTACGCCTGGTTGGCGGATTCGATTGAAAGCGGGGGGACAGACGTACGAATACCGCGCCACTGATCGCTACCTGAGGCTTGTTAATTTTCAGGGAGCAAATCACAAAGTCACGAAATAGGCCTCCTATTCTGACCGCTGACTTCTGACTTCTGTTATTCGGGGTGCAATTATGGGTCGTAATAACATCTGGGCACATTTGGCAATTGCTGTTGTGCTGGTTCTGATCGCCGCATTCGCTGGTCAGATGAGCCGCTGGAAGAGACAGTGGAAGCCGGTGCAGCACGCGCCGTCATCAGCGCGACCAGAAGCAGATGAAAGTGCGGATGAAGACAGCGCCTCGACTGATGATGAAGGCGAAAAGGCAGAAATCCTGGTCCGTTTTCGGTCGGGAATTACGCGGCAGGCAATTGAAAAGATTGCTGCCCAACTTAATGATCAGGTCGAAGATCGGATCGAATCGGTTGACGGCCTCGATGTTATCGAAGACGAAGATGGCAAAGACGCCGGAACGGTTTTAGCGCAGTACAAGGCGCTGCCGGAAGTGGAATACGCGGAACCAAATTACGAGATAAAACTGGATCATGACGATGGCGGCCACAAACATGTGCACGCCGACGACGAAATGTTTTTTCAACAGTGGGGATTGTTCAATACCGGTCAAAACGGCGGCAAGGCGGGCGCCGACATTAGCGCGATGCGTGCCTGGGCGGTCACCAGAGGAAGTGACCAGGTTGTCGTCGCCGTGATCGACAGCGGCGTCGATTACTCGCATCCGGATTTGGCGAACAACATCTGGACTCGTCCTGAAATAATCAAGAAGTACGAAGATGAAGATTTGACTGAAGGGCCGGTTGATGATCTTCACGGTTTCAATCTCGTCGAAGACAATGGCAATCCCATGGATGACAATGGTCACGGCACGCATGTCGCCGGCATTATCGGCGCGGAAGGCGGTAATGGAGTCGGAATCGCCGGCGTAAATTGGAAAGTGAAGATCATGCCGCTGAAATTCCTGGATGCCGAAGGGTCCGGCACCACGAAAGATGCGATTGAAGCGATTAACTATGTCATTAATCGCAAGCGCGCCGGCGTGAACGTCCGCATTATTTCGGCGAGCTGGGGTTCGACCACCAAATCGCGCGCGCTTGAAGATGTGATTCGCAAAGCCGGTGACGAAGGAATTTTGTTTGTCGCCGCGGCAGGCAATTCCAGTTCGGACAACGATCGAGAGCCGCATTACCCGGCGAGCTACGATCTCAGCAACGTCATCAGCGTGGCGGCAGTGAATCGAAATGACGAGTTGGCATCGTTCTCTAACTATGGCGCGAAGAGTGTTCAGATTGCTGCGCCCGGCGAAGAAATTCTCAGCACCTGGCTCGAACACGACTTCAAAGAAGCAAGGGGCACGTCGATGGCCACGCCTTTCGTTTCCGGCGTTGCGGCCTTAATTCTTTCGCAAAACCCGAATCTGCCCCTTGAAGACCTGCGCGCGAAGATTCTGAAATCGGTCGATCCGCTTGCATCCCTAAGAGGAAAAATATCGACCGGCGGGAGAATCAACGCGGCCAAAGCCGTCGGCGCCGGCTGATCTTTCGTTAGCGCGCCACCACCGCGATCCGATCGCCTTTCGGACTGACCGCGATTCTCGTAATTCCTTTCAAGCCGGCTTTGCTAAAGTCAGCAACCTCCTGCCAATCTTTGTCCTTCAACGGAAGGATCGCGAATAATTTCGAATCCTTAGCCATCAGCAACCTGCCTGACGGCAGCCACGCGTAATCCTCTACTCCGGCCAGCGTCGGTGTCAGCGAAGCGCTGGTTTGCATCCGCAGGTCGAACTCTTTGATTACCCATTCTCGATCGGAAATCTTATGAACAAAGCTGAATTTGTTCTGCTGGGGGATGCGACGCAGTATTCGTCCTGGATTGTCCGCCACCTTGTTCGTCTTTCCGGACTTGAGATCGACAATCTGCAAAGTATTCGGCGTGCCCAAAACAAAGAGCGCAAGAGTGTGATCGTCAATCCAAAGGTGATACCCAACCGGCTTGATCTTTTCCAGAATCAGCGAGGGATCCCCGCCCTTCAGCGGAAACTTCCATAAGCGCTGCGTGCCGTCAGCTTCAACGCGGACCACCGAAATCGAATTTCCATCCGGCATCAATGTGGGCGAGAACTCGCTCTCCTTCGTATCGGTAATTTGTATGGTCGTGCCGCTGCCAGGATCGTAGCGATATATGTCTGCCTGTTTGTCTCGAATCGATGCGTACAGCAGACTCTTGCCGTTGGACAAAAATGACGGCTGGTTGTTGTAACCCACTGAGGTTGTGATCTTCTTCGGCTCGCCAAACTTCAATTGCCCCTGGTGACTCTTGACCTCAATTACGTAGATATTACTGGCTGGAGGCGTGGGGGTGGGGGTTGGTGTTTGCCCCTGCGCTGCAATGGCAAATACGACGATTCCAACAGCACAATACGCGATGTTTGTGGCGCATTTGTTAAAGATTCGCATGATGCTTTCGTATAGCACGCGCCGGAATCGCCATCAAGGTGAATTGTCGAGAATCCCCGGCCATCGCTTGCGCGCGCGGCTCACCTTGTGTGATTATTGGTTCATGAATGCATCATCAAAAAGCCCAATCTTTCAAGGAGTCGATAAAGAGTGAAAGCGGAGTTAGCGCAGTTAATCGCTTTGCAGAACGCCGATACGAACATAAAAAGACTACAGACTGAAATAGAAACCATCCCGCTCAGGCGCGCCGAGATCGAAAAAGAGTTCGATCAGCGCGCCTTTGAAATTCGGGCCCTCGAAGAGCGCCGCAACCTGGCTTTTCATGAACGCGCCCGCCTGGAAAAAGAGATTTTCGATCAGAAGCAGCGGGCCGAGCGCGCCGATCGAAATCTGATGGCCGCCAAGAAACCCGACGAATACACGGCCGCAATTCGTGAAGCCGACGCGGCCCGCAAACAGATCTCGGCATTTGAAACGCAGGAACTCGAGCAGATGGAAGTCTTCGACCAGGCCGAGAAAGAATTGAAGGAACGAGCGCCGGAGATTGAGCGACTGGGCGCAGATATGGAAGAGCGGTTCAAGGCTTTCGACGAGCAGGCGCGCATTCAGGAACAACAACTCGAAGCGGCGCGCACTGAACGCGAGCGCCTGATGACGGAATTGCCAAAAGCCACCAGCGCTCTCTATAAACGAATTGCCTCGCGCATTCGTGATGGCGTCGCCCTGGCCGAAGCGCGCAACGGCGCCTGCATGGCCTGCTTTATGTCGCTACGTCCGCAAATTATGGCGGACGTGCGGCGCGGCGAAGAAATTATTACCTGCGATAATTGCAATCGGATTTTGTACTACGCTCCGAACAAGGCCGCCCAACCGGTGGGTGTTTAGATTGGAGTGCCGCCTTCAGGCGGAAGAGTCTTCGAAATCTAACCCCACCGTCTAAAGGCGGAACTCCAAACCGATTCACTTACGGAGCCTCCCAGGGCTATTTCTTTCTTAACGTTACCCGCACGGGGTCGCCCAGTTGCACCGCCGGCACTTCCAATTCCTGCGGCTTGTAGCCTTTGGCTTTAACTTTGAATTTCAAGGTGCCCATGTGGATTGGCGGCAAGGTAATAATTCCCCGCTCGTCCGTCCCGCCCCAGCTTTCGCAAAAGAACCCATCCGATCGAGTCGATTCCAGTTTAACGAACGCGTTTCGGACCGGATTGCCTGACTCATCAAACACGCGGACGTCCGCGCGGCCAATTCCGTTTTCAACCTTCGGTGCAATTCCCTGGCTCGCCGGTTCGGTGCTCTGCGACGGCCCTCCCTGCGCGACTGCGATTGCGCAGGCCGCGATTGCGATTAGAAACGCTGAGAAAAGTTTTGACATGAACTTAAACTCCTTGTGAATTTGAAACTCCTGGCGTGAGCCGAAGCGGTGGCGTGTTGTCGAGGAGTTGCCACCGAGTGTCTATCGCAGGGCAATCGGCCGGCAGACTTTCGAGAAATTCATCTCCAGTCCTACCGGCCTCCGCGATTATACGACAGCCAAGCGGCTATTTGGAATAGTTAACTTGAATTACGGTTAACTTTCTGGAAGACCTACCGTATGCAATGGGTGCGTTTAGCCCGGCGCTTGAAGTCCCTCCTTTCTCCGGAAGCCGATCCTGCCAAATAGTCACGATCTGCCAGGCTGGCGCGCGACCCGGAATCGCTGTAAAGTACAGGTAATAATCTAAATAAAATTAGGTGATTTCGGAGGGGCGCTATGCTACTGCAATTACTGCTTCTACTTTTGATCGCGGGTGTGTGTGGCTCGCTGGGCCAGGCCATAGGCGGTTATTCGCATGGAGGGTGCCTGGTCTCGATCGCGCTTGGATTCATCGGCGCACTACTCGGTACATGGCTCGCAGGCGCCCTGCATCTTCCGGAATTGTTGGCTATTCCTGTCGGAGGAATGAATTTTCCGATTATCTGGTCGATCATCGGCGCGGCACTTTTTGTCGCGATCATAGGTTTGATTAGCCGCCCGCGAACGTTGTAGGAGGTTTGGAAGTTGCGGAAACGATCTCCCGATTTTCGCGATGGCAGTCAAACCACCATGCCCACGGAATGAAGAGCCAGGTAATCAGGGTTGCCAGCGCCAGAGCCTTCACGCTCCGCGGCGGAGGCGCAAGCGTCGCGCCCGCATATGAAAGCAAGAGGGCGCCGATGAGTGCCCAGAAAGCATAGCTTCCCAACGTGTCCTTCGCTCTCGTTTGCCGCAGATAGATCCAAATCCCGAAAGCAAACATCGCCAGCTCAACCGCCACCGTTGCCTTTGGGTGATTCCAGAGCCCCAGACCAAACTGACGACTGCCCGAATAGAGCGGAAGATCCGGTCGATGCACAAAGTAATCAAGCACCCAGTGACTCAACACCAGCAGCAAAATTACCAGGGCGCCTTTCTGATAGCGGGTAATGCCGAAATAGACCGAAGCATAAAGAATGGCCCAACCGGCTACCGCAACCAGTCCATGTGAAATTGGATAAGAAATAAATTCAAGCCGGAGGAATGGATTTCTGTTCGGCTCGATCGCCACCTGCTCCCAACCGAGGAGCAGAAAGAACGGCCAAACCAAATCGAGCAGAATCGGCGCGGCAATGAGCGCGCCCATCGATGCGCGCGGCGCAATCTTCTTTGCTGCCAGGCCGACAGCATAGTGTCCGATGAACATTTGAAGGCCTGCGGATAGTACCACCTAATCGATTATTAGTTTGAAAAAAACTCTCCATCTCGCTAAAGTACCGACCTGAGCAATAACTAAATCGGTTTTTGTTTTAGCGCTTTTTTCGGGCACCAGTGTCTCGCGATTCGTAACCTGATTCTGCGCCGATGCCACAGATATTCCGTCACAGCACGAATTATCTTGCCCGCGGGACGATTTTCGGTGCAATCTTTATTTTGATCGCAGCCCTGTTCGTCGCGGCCGAAATCAATCGTTCCGGATGGAACACCGGACAGTGGATCGAGCGCCAGCAACCAATCCAGTTCAGTCATAAACATCACGTGGGTGATGACGGCATCGATTGCCGTTACTGCCACACGTCGGTGGAGACGTCCGCGTCAGCCGGGATACCCTCGACGGCGATCTGCATGAATTGCCACAAACAGATTTGGGCGGACAGTCCTTATCTCAAACAGGTGCGGGACAGTTTCAAAGACGGCAAACCGCTGGAGTGGATTCGCGTTCATGACTTGCCGGACTTCGCTTACTTCAATCACGCGATTCATATCAATAAAGGCGTCGGCTGTTCGACCTGTCATGGGCGCATCGATCAAATGCCCGTTGTGTCTCAGGCCGTGTCGCTGCAAATGGAATGGTGTTTGGAGTGCCATCGCAATCCCGAAAATTTCGTGCGGCCCAAAGACAAAGTCTTCGATATGGAATGGCGGCCACGAAATTCCACTAAGGACGAGATTAAACAGGGACGAGATCTGGTGAAGGAATATCGGATTCAAGTCCCGGCAGGAACCAAGTTGAGTGTGATGACGAGCTGTTCGACTTGTCATCGATGAATGATGCTGCGTGCGCGATGAGGTCAGTACCACCTGCGTAAGCAGGTGGGTTAATCGGTAAAGCAAAGGTTGAGTGCTTGACCCATCTGCTCACGCGGATGGTACTGACTCCATTAGGTAACATGAATAGCGACCGTCACATAAATTTCAAGTTGCTGCGTGACCGCATCTTGTCGGAACCGCCTCCGTCAGCAGGTGGATCGACAACGGACCCATCCGCTTACGCGGATGGTACTGACCTCTCTGCGACAGGTAAGCGGTATTGGCGCAGTCTCGACGAACTCGCCGACTCGCCGGTCTTTGAAGAATTTGTGCGCCGCGAGTTTCCGCAGCAAGCGGAAGAGTGGAACGATCCTTTTGAGCGCAGAACGTTTTTGAAATTGATGGGTGCGTCGCTGGCCCTCGCGGGTCTGAGCGGCTGCGTGATTCAACCACCTGAGAAGATTGTTCCTTACGTCAAACAACCCGAAGAAGAAGTTCCCGGCCGCGGCCTCTATTTCGCGACCGCATTCTCTTTAAGTGGAATAGCAACGCCGGTTTTGGTGCGCAGTAACGAAGGACGGCCCACCAAGATCGAAGGTAATCCCGACCACCCAAACAATCGGAGCGCCGACGGAGATAAAGGTTCGAGCGCAACGGACATTTTTTCGCAGGCGTCGATTCTCACGCTTTACGATCCAGATCGCTCACAAACACCTGTCTTTCGCGGAGAGACGCGGCCGTGGACGCAGTTCGTCGCGGAAATTCGCGGATTGATCGATCGTGAAAACGATGGACTGAAAACGAAGAAAGGCGCCGGCCTGCGCTTTTTAACTGAAACTATCACTTCGCCAACGCTCGCGGCGCAGATGAAACAGATCCTCACCGACTTTCCCGAAGCGAAGTGGCATCAATACGAGCCGGTCAATCGCGACAACGCGCGCGCCGCCGCGATGATGGCGTTCGGCCAGGACGTGAACACGATTTACGACTTCAGCAAAGCCGATCGCATTCTTTCGATTGGATCAGATTTTCTGGCGGCGATGCCTGGCTCACTTCGGTACGCGCGCGACTTTGCCGCCAAGCGGCGACCTACAGTTAGCGTAATCCCGGTACCTCTGATCACTGAACCAACGGGAGTCAAAGTTGGTCCGCCCGAGATGAACCGCTTGTATGTCATCGAGAGTACGCCGACGACGACGGGAGCCAACGCTGATCATCGGTTTTCGGTCAAGCCGAGCGAGATGGAGACGATTGCGTTCGCAATAGCAAACACAGCGCGACCCACCGATGGTTTCGCCACTTGGGTGAACGCAATTTCGCGTGACACGCAACAATTTAAAGGGGCTTCAATTGTAATCGTGGGTGATGACCAGCCGCCAGTTATCCACGCTTTTGCCCATGAGGCGAATTACCTGTTGGGCAACGTCGGCAAGACGGTCTTCTACACCGATCCAATCGAGGCCAACTCAGTCGATCAAACTCAATCGCTGCGCGAACTGGTTGCGGACATCGACGCCGGCAAAGTTGAAGTACTGATCATTCTGGGCGGCAATCCGGCTTATAACACGCCTGCAGATCTGAGACTTGATTTTGATCGGCTGAACAAGGTCAATCTGCGCGCGCACCTCAGTCTTTACCACGACGAAACTTCCGACTTCTGTCACTGGCATATTCCCGAGGCGCATTATCTCGAATCATGGAGCGATGCGCGCACCTACGACGGCACGGTGACGATCGTGCAGCCTTTGATCGCGCCACTTTATGAAGGCAAGACCGCCCACGAAGTCCTGTCGCTGTTCAGTGACAACTACGATCGCAAGCCGTATGACATTGTGCGGGACTACTGGCGATCCAATCCACCCGCGAGCAATCAACAAAAGCCAGGGGTCCCGCTGACGATTGTTGGCGTCGGCCAGGCAAACTCAGCTAAACCGCTCCCGTTGCCGAGCCCCTCTCCCAATCCTGTTGCAGACTTCGAATCCTGGTGGCGAAGGTGTTTGAATGACGGTTTTATTCCGAACACCGCGTTATCGGCGAAGACAGTTGGGTTGAAATCAGACTGGGCCAGCGCGCTTAACGCCAATAGCCCGACGCGGGGTCCCCAGACGGGCAGCCCGGCTGGGGTCGGGGCGGTGAGGGAGGGCTCATACGAACTCGTCTTCAGAATTGACTCAACTATCTTCGACGGGCGTTTTGCCAACAACGGCTGGTTACAGGAGCTACCCAAGCCTTTGACGAAACTTACCTGGGACAATGTCGCGCTTGTCAGTCCGAACACTGCGAAGAAACTCGGTTTGTCGGAACCGAATTACGAGCAAGAGAAAAAAGGCGGCGAGGCTTTCGTCGACACGATCGAATTGAAACTAAACGGCCGGGCTATCAGCAAAGCGGTTCCCGCGTGGGTGATGCCGGGTCAACCGGATGATGTGATCACGATTCAACTTGGCTATGGACGTACGCGCGCGGGCCGCGTCGGCAACGATCTCGGCTTCAACGCTTACCACATTCGCACTTCGGATGCGCCGTGGTCTGCTGCCGGCGTCGAAGTGCGAAAGACCGGCGGGCAATACCAACTCGCTGCCACGCAGGTCCACTTCTCAATGGAAGGCCGAGATCTTTTGCGCGAGAGTTCCCTCGCAGAATATCTGAACGACAAAGATCACCTGCGCGAAGAGCGCGAGAAGAAACAGAAAGAGCTGCACGATCTCTCGCTCTATCCCGATTACGATTACCAGAACCAGGGCAATGGTTACGCCTGGGGTATGTCGATTGACCTCGGCAGTTGTGTCGGCTGCAATGCGTGCGCGCTTGCCTGCCAGGCAGAGAACAACATCCCCATTGTCGGCAAGGAACAGGTGTCGCGTAGCCGCGAGATGAACTGGATTCGCATCGATGCTTACTACAAAGGCGAACCCGAAAAACCTGAGGGACCTTTCTTTCAACCGGTTCCCTGCATGCATTGCGAGAACGCGCCGTGCGAGCCTGTCTGCCCCGTCCATGCGACGGTGCACAGCGCGGAAGGCCTCAACGACATGGTCTACAACCGCTGTGTGGGGACGCGTTATTGTTCGAACAACTGTCCGTACAAAGTACGCCGCTTCAACTTCTTACTGTATCAGGATTGGGAGACGCCGACCTATCAGTTGATGCGCAATCCGGATGTGTCAGTGCGCAGCCGCGGGGTGATGGAGAAATGCACTTACTGCGTGCAGCGCATCCAGGCGGCCAAGATTCAATCCGAAATCGAAGGCCGCGCCGTGCGCGACGGCGAGATCGTGACCGCCTGTCAGGCAGTTTGTCCGACAGAAGCAATTGTCTTCGGCAACATTAACGATCCAAACAGCCGGGTATCGAAGCTAAAAGCGCTGGAACGAGATTATTCGTTGCTGGGTGATTTGAATACACGGCCAAGGACGACGTATTTGTCGGCGTTAAGGAATCCGAATCCGGAATTGAAATCTTGAACGGAGATTGAGATTCGTTTTTTGTGCTTGGTACTTTGTTCTTTGTACTTTGAACTTGATGCTGGCCTCGGTTGAACAAAACTCTGAGGGCAAGAAGGCAAAGCACAAAGTACGAAGTTCAAAGCACAGGTTGTTCTAATGGACGAACGCGACGATCGCCATTTATCAATTCACGCGACGCATCCGGTCGTGGGGACTGAGCTGACCTTTGGCTCGGTCACCGACAAGATCAGCGCGATCGTGCTGAAGCGCAAGACGCCAATTGGCTGGTTCATCGGCTTTGCGATCTCGTTCGCCATCTTTCAACTGCTGCTGCTGACGATCACGAATCTGCTTTTCAACGGCATCGGGCTTTGGGGAATCAACCAGCCGGTCGGATGGGGATTCGCGATCATCAATTTCGTCTGGTGGATCGGAATCGGCCATGCGGGAACTTTGATCTCCGCCATCCTGCTTTTGCTGCGACAGAAATGGCGCACGTCGATCAATCGTTTTGCCGAAGCGATGACATTGTTCGCAGTAGCCCAGGCGGGAATTTTTCCGATCATGCACCTGGGCCGGCCGTGGCTTGCTTACTGGCTGTTTCCTTATCCGAACACGATGAGCATCTGGCCGCAGTTTCGCAGCCCTTTGATGTGGGACGTGTTCGCGGTTTCGACTTACGCGACGGTCTCGGCCATGTTCTGGTTCGTCGGGCTGATTCCGGATTTCGCGACCCTGCGCGATCGCGCCCGGAGCAAAGGCTTCGCGATCATTTACGGCATGCTGGCTATGGGCTGGCGAGGCTCAGCCCGCCACTGGCATCGATATGAAATGGCCTACCTGCTGCTGGCGGGATTGGCGACGCCGCTCGTCCTCTCAGTACACACGATTGTCAGTTTCGATTTTTCGATCGGCATTATCCCCGGCTGGCACGCAACGATCTTTCCGCCGTACTTCGTTGCCGGCGCGATTTACGCGGGCTTTGCGATGGTCTTGATTCTGACGATCCCTCTGCGTAGGTTCTATGGGCTGGAAAGCTTTATCACCATGCGCCACATGCACAACATGGCGAAGGTGATGTTGGCCACCGGGCTAATCGTCTCCTACGGCTACATGATCGAAGCTTTCTTCGGTTGGTACAGCGGCAATCCGAACGAAGCTTTCATGATCTGGAATCGCATGCATGGGCCGTACGCGCATTACTACTGGGCGCTGATTCTCTGCAATGGAATCACGCCACAGTTTCTGTGGATCAAGCGCGTTCGTTCGAATCTCCTGGTGCTGTGGTTGATTTCGATTGTCGTGAGCATCGGCATGTGGCTCGAGCGGTTTGTAATCGTAGTTACAAGTTTGCATCGGGATTTTCTGCCGTCGTCGTGGGGTTTTTATCAGCCGACGCAATGGGACTGGACGATGTTCATCGGCACGATCGGGTTTTTCTTTACCCTGCTGTTTCTGTTTATTCGCTTCCTGCCCATGATCTCGATTTTCGAAATGCGGACGATCTTGCCGGAAGCGGAGGTTGAAGAATAGTCAGTGGTTAGTCGTCAGTGGTTAGTTGTTCGCCCGGCGACGTTACGCGTCACGTCTTCAGAAGTACAACTGACAACTAACCACTGACGACTGACAAAAACCAACGATTCTGATGAAAGATAGCAAGTTACATCTTTACGGCGTAATGGCCCAGTTCGATAATCCGACTGATCTGGTCGCGGCGGCACGTGAGACCTATGCGGCGGGCTATCGAAGAATCAATGGCTATTCGCCTTTTCCGATCGAAGAATTGTCGGAAGCGATCGGATTCACGCGCACGAGCCTGCCGCTAATCGTTTTAGTTGGCGGCATCATCGGCGCCCTGGCCGGATTTTTTATGCAGTACTGGATGGAAGTGATCGACTATCCCATCAACGTCGGCGGCAAGCCTTTCAACAGTTGGCCGGCGTTCATTCCGATCACTTTTGAATGCACGGTGCTGGCGGCGGCGTTTGCGGCGGTGCTCGGTATGCTGGCGCTGAACAAGTTGCCGCAACCCTATCATCCGGTTTTCAACGCGCCCAATTTTGCGCTCGCCACCCGCGATAGTTTCTTTCTGGTGATTGAATCAAAGGATCCGAAATTCGATCACGACGAAGCAATGCGATTCCTAAGGAGCCTGGAAGCCAGGGATGTTTGTGATGTGGAGCTGTGAAGAACAGAAGGCAGTAGGCAGAAGGCAGAAGGCAGACTATTTCTCTGAAGTGTCAGCAATCGCGTCACGTCGGCAAGCATTTTTCTGCCTTCTGCTTTCTGCCTTCTGCCTTCTGGCGGTGGGCTGTCGCCGTGACATGCAGGACCAGCCAAAGGCGCTCGTTTATCGCGAGAGCCGATTTTACAAGGACGGAATCTCATCGCGGCCGCTGGTCGAGGGTGCGGTGCCGCGCGGATTTTTGCGCGCGGATCGCGAACTCTATTTGGGAAAGAAAGCGATTGCGAATAATCAACCGGGCCCTGTCCTGGCGCAGCCGATGGGAACGTCATCAACCGCGCCGGCCAGCAGATTGCCAGCGGCTCCGGTTTCCGGAACCAGCGCGGCAGCGCTATATCCCGACGATGTCGACTCGTTTCCATTCCCGATCACCAAAGAAGCGCTGGATCGCGGACAGGAGCGCTTCAATATCTTCTGTTCAGTCTGTCACGGCATGACCGGCTACGGTGATGGCATGGTCGCGCGGCGCGGTTTCAACAAACCGGCACCAGCGAATTATCACCAGGATCGCCTGCGGCAGGCGCCCGTAGGCCATTTCTTTGACGTGATGACCAACGGCTGGGGCGCGATGCCTTCCTATGCGTCACAGATCCCGGTCGAAGATCGCTGGAAGATCATTGCTTACATCAGAGCGTTGCAGTTGAGTCAAATGAAACAGGGACAATGATCAGTACGAAAACTACTTGACTCCCTCTCCCTCTGGGAGAGGGCAGGGGTGAGGGGCGAAGCTAAGGGGAGAGTACTATCCTTCGACTGCCTTCGGCCTCACCCTAACCCTCTCCCAAAGGGAAAGGGAACATTCAAGACAACCCAAATGATTCAGTCGGCCTACACACCACCAGACCAACTTCGACGCGTGAGCATGATTGCGCTGATCGTTGGTATGCTGCTTCTTCTGATTCTCTTTGTGGGATTAATCCTTGATCCCAATCAGTTCTTCCATGCTTATCTTGTCGGCTTCATCTTCTGGACCGGAATCACGCTCGGCAGTTTGGCGCTGTTGATGTTGCAGCATCTGACCGGGGGTGCATGGGGAGTGGTGATTCGTCGCGTACTGGAAGCATCAACCCGCACGCTCCCGCTGGTCTTAATCCTCTTCGTTCCCGTGGCTATCGGACTAAGACATATTTATGTCTGGACTAATATCCCCGCGATGAGCGAAAGCCCGGCGCTCTATGCGAAGGCGGCGCATTATCTGAATCCATCGTTTTTTCTGACGCGCGCCGCAGTCTACTTTGCGATCTGGTCGCTGCTGGCAATTACCCTCAACTGGCTGTCTCTTGAGCAGGATCGCACTGCCGATCCCAGGACCGGCAGGCGCATGCGCGTGATCAGCGGTCCGGGCCTGGTGTTGTTTGTATTGACGGTGACTTTTGCTTCGATCGACTGGGTCATGTCCCTGGATCCGTCGTGGTCCTCAACAATCTTTGGATTCCTTTTTGTCGCTGCGTGGACGATGAGCGGCCTGGCATTCACCATAATGGTGATGGCCTGGTTGTCGCAGCGCGAGCCGATGATTCACGTTGCGAAGGCTTCGCACTTTCATGATCTGGGAAACTTACTGCTGGCTCTGGTAATGCTCTGGACGTACTTTGCGTTCTCGCAGTATCTGATCATCTGGTCAGGCAATCTTCCCGAAGAGACCACGTGGTACGTCGCCCGCAAGCACAGCGGTTGGGGCGTCATAGCGGTGATGATTGCTATTCTGCAATTCGCGTTTCCGTTTCTGGCGTTGCTGTCTCGGGCGACCAAGGCGAGTTCGCAGAAGCTCGCGATTCTGGTTTTGCTGATACTGGTAATGCGTGTGGCAGACGTAATTTGGCTGATCGAGCCAACGTTTAATCGCGATCGATTTCATTTGAGCTGGATGGATCTCCTGGCCCCGTTTGCGCTGGGTGGATTATGGCTTGCCACTTTTACCTGGCAATTGCAAAAGCGGGCTTTGATTCCGCTCAACGATCCGCAGCTGGCAAGCGCGCTTCATCCCACGCACCTGGAGCACGAGGTCGGAGAGAGTTGATTTCAAAAAGTGCGAATCATTGTTTGGTATGAATAATTCGAATGACAAAAGCCACGTGACTGAAACGCCGGATGTTTCATACATCAAGAACGTCGACGTCACTCACGAAACCGGTGAGGTACATATTGGGGGTGTCGTGCGGTTCGCGATCGCCTTGTTCGTTTTGTTAGCGGCCTCATGCCTGCTGATGTGGGGAATGTTTGACCTGCTTGCTTCGCGAACCACTGAGCCAAAACGCTCGCCAATGGCATTCACCGACAAAGAACGGCTGCCGCCGGAGCCTCGACTGCAGGGCGCGCCGGGATTTGCTGAAGGACTAGGCAAGACCGCGACGCCGGAACCCACGGAGCAGGAAGGGCCGGCGATTCGCGCGCATCAGGCTGAAGCGCCAAAGAGTCCGCTGTGGGAAATCAATGAAGTGCGCGAACAGTGGAGTAAGACGCTGAAGAATGGACCCGTCGATCAAAACGGCCAGCCTTATGGCATGCCGATCGAAAAAGCGAAGGAAGAGATTTTGAAGCAGGGATTGCCGGCGAGAGGACAGAAGGCAGTAGGCAGTAGGCAGTAGGCAGTAGGCAGTAGGCAGTAGGCATACGAAAACAAATATGCAGAAGATACCAATCACAAAACTTGATATCAGTTATATCGGCTTTCCGCACTCTGCCTTCTGCTTTTTGCCTTCTGCCTTCTACATACTGCTTACTGCTTTCTGCCTTCTGCTTTCTGCCTTCTGCCTTCCGGTCCTCGGTCAGCCGGGAATGCCGCAAGCCAACTCGCCGCTTTACGGCGGTGGAACGCAAACCGGACAGACATCAACCGGACTGCCGCCGGTTTTGAAGCAGGTCGGCCTCGACCAAAGGTTGAATGAACAGGTTCCGCTCGACGCGGTATTCAAAGACGAGCAGGGCCGCGAAGTTCACCTCGGTCAGTTCTTCGGCAAGAAACCCGTGGTGCTGTCGCTCGTCTATTACAGCTGCCCGATGCTTTGCACGCAGGTTTTGAATGGAATGCTGGGCTCGTTCAAACAAGTCGCCTTCAATATCGGGGACCAGTTTGAAGTTGTCACGGTCAGCTTTGATCCGCGGGAAACGCCATCACTCGCTGCTGCCAAGAAGGATACTTATGTTAAAGCGTACAACCGGTCGGGCGTGGAAACGGGCTGGCATTTTTTGACCGGTGATGAAGCGAACATCAAGCGACTCACTGAGGCAGTTGGATTTCGTTACGTCTGGGACGAACAAACAAAACAGTTCGCGCATGCCAGCGGCATTATGGTGCTGACACCCGAAGGAAAAATTGCAAATTATTTTTACGGCATCGAGTATTCGCCGAAGGATCTGCGCCTGGCATTGGTTGAGTCATCGCAAAACAAGATCGGCACGCCGGTCGACGCCTTGATGCTTTATTGCTATCACTATGATCCAGCAACGGGAAAATATGGCGCGGTGGTCATGAACATCGTGCGATTGGGAGGAGTTGTGACGGTCTTTTTGATCATCGGGCTGCTGTTGGTTTTGCGAAGGCGGGGCGGGCGGGCCGCTTTATCAGAAGCCCGATCGTGATTTAGGGCGGCTAACAGTGAAACATTTCAGATTATTTCAGATTTCAAATTCAAGATTCCAGATTCAAGAAGAGGATTTAGATCAAAGAAGACAAAGACGAAGAAGACTTAAAGATCGACGAAGACTTAGATCGACGAAGACTTAGATCGAACGAAGACTTAGATGAGAAAAGACTCTGAACATCGACGAAGGCGTAACCGGCTGAACTTATAGATCGAACGAAGACTTAGATCGAACACCTGAATCGCCAGGATTGGACAAAACTTGATTTGAAGATTTTCGCTGACGTTCGCGCTTAAGATCACATGCAGTCGTCATTTCCAATAGTTCCCGAGAGCGCATCAACCCTGTCGGGTGAAGTGGACGCGTTGTATTTCTATATCTCCGGCGTCACGGTTTTTTTCACGTTGCTGATTTCGGCCGTCGTGCTGTTCTTTGTCATTCGCTATCGACGCCGCAACCCTTTCGAGATCCCAAGACCGATTGAAGGCTCGATGAAACTCGAGACTTTGTGGTCGGTCATCCCTCTGCTGATCGCGATGAGCATCTTTGTCTGGGGGGCAAAACTTTATTTCGCCGAATATCGCCCGCCGCAAAATGCGCTGGAAGTTTATGTCGTCGGCAAGCAGTGGATGTGGAAGTTCCAGCACGCCACCGGACAGCGCGAAATTAACGAACTGCATATTCCCGTCGGCCGCAAGATCAAATTGATTATGACCACCGAAGACGTGATTCATGACGTTTTCGTGCCCGCGTTTCGCATTAAGGCTGACGTGGTGCCCGGCAAATACACAAGCGAATGGTTCGAAGCGACCAAGCCCGGTCGATATCATTTTTTCTGCGCGGAGTACTGCGGCATGAACCATTCGGGGATGGGCGGCTGGGTCACCGTGATGGAGCCAACTGATTTTGATAACTGGCTTAGTGGAAATATCAATTCAGAGTCGCCGGCAACTGCCGGCCGGCAAATGTACGAATCGCTCGGCTGCGTGACGTGTCATGGCGCCAATGCTGAAGGTGGGCGGGGGCCGGCGCTGCTCGGAGTTTTTGGCAGCAAAGTTGTGCTGAATAACTCGCAAAGTGTGACCGCCGATGAGGCCTACGTGCGCGAATCGATCTTAAATCCCCAGGCAAAAATTGTTTCCGGATTCGGACCGATCATGCCGTCGTTCCAGGGCCAGGTGAATGAAGAGCAGCTTTTGCAACTGGTGGCATATGTGAAGTCGTTGTCGACAACTAAGCCTGAGACGCCAACGGCGAAACCGCCGGCGAACATGAATGCGAAGCCGAGCGCAACGCCATTCGGTTCGCCGCGCAAATGATCTTTTAGAAGCGGATCTATTAGCTTATTCAGTTTTGTTTAGAGGCGGGCTACCGCCCGCCGTTTGAGAAGCAGAAACCAGGAAGTCGGGCAGTAGCCCGACTCTAAACAAAGAATTGTTTTAAAGAGCATGGAAGAATTCGAAATACCAAAACCACCGCGCACTAATTACCTGACCGCCGAACACGGCATTAAGTCGTGGTTGCTGACGAAAGATCATAAGCGCATTGCCATCCTTTATCTCGGCGGGGTCAGTTTCTTTTTCTTTATCGGCAGCCTCTACGCCATGGCCATCCGTCTCGAGTTGCTGAGTCCGCAGGGCGATCTGGTTCAAGCAAGCACTTACAACAAAATGTTCACTCAGCACGGGATCATTATGGTCTTTTTCTTCCTGATCCCGTCGATTCCGGCGACGCTGGGAAATTTTCTTGTGCCGATGATGATTGGCGCGAAGGACCTTGCCTTTCCGCGCATCAATCTGCTGAGCTGGTACATCTACATGATTGCCGGCGTCATCACGATCTACGCGCTGCTCGCCGGCGGGGTCGATACGGGCTGGACTTTCTACGTTCCTTACAGCACTACGTTTTCGAATTCTTATGTGGTCACCACGGGTGTCGGTGTTTTCATCAGCGGTTTTTCGTCGATTCTTACGGGCCTGAATTTCATCGTTACGATTCACACGATGCGCGCGCCGGGCATGACCTGGTATCGCCTGCCGCTTTTCATCTGGTCACACTATGCCACCAGCCTGATCATGATCCTGGGTACGCCCGTTATCGCGATCACGCTTCTCCTGGTCTCGTTTGAACGGCTTGCCCATATCGGCATTTTCGATCCGGCAGCCGGCGGCGACCCGGTCTTATTCCAACACCTGTTCTGGTTTTATTCGCACCCGGCGGTTTACATCATGGTGCTGCCGGCCATGGGTGTCGTCAGCGAGCTCATCGCGAATTTTTCGCGCAAGAACATCTTCGGTTACAAGTTCGTGGCGTTCTCGAGCCTGGCCATCGCCGTCCTCGGCTTTTTGGTTTGGGGACATCACATGTTCGTCGCCAGCCAGTCGGTGTATGCCGGGATGATTTTTTCGTTTTTGAGTTTCACCGTCGCGATTCCCTCGGCGATTAAGGTCTTTAACTGGACCGCCACGCTTTACAAGAGTTCGATTTCATACGAGACGCCGATGCTTTATGCGCTCGGTTTCATTGGCCTCTTCACAATTGGCGGGATGACGGGGATGTTTCTGGCCGCGCTGGCAACGGACGTGCATTTGAGTGACACGTACTTCATCGTGGCGCACTTTCACTACATCATGGTCGGCGGGACGCTGCTCGCTTATCTGGGAGGACTGCATTACTGGTGGCCGAAGATTAGCGGGCGCATGTATCCCGAAGGGTGGGGCCGCTTCTCGGCTTTGATTGTTTTTGTGGGGTTCAATCTGACGTTTTCCCCGCAGTTCGTGCTGGGTTACATGGGCATGCCGCGCCGCTATCACACCTACCCCGCAGATTTGGTGTCCTGGCAGGTGCTGCACGTTCTGTCGACGGCGGGCGCCTCGATTCTCGGCGTGGGATTGTTAATCCCGCTTGTCTATCTGGCGTGGTCGCTGCGCTACGGACGAATTGCGGACGCAAATCCGTGGCATTTGCCGGGACTCGAATGGCAGACTTCCTCACCGCCACCGACTCAGAATTTCATTACCACCCCGATCGTGACGCAGGAAGCATACGAGTTTGCTTCACCGGAGCATAAGCAAATTGTGGGGAGGTTTGAGCGACAACAACCATTAGAAACATAAGAGGAAAGTGCAAAGTGAAAATTTCAAATTTCGCTATGCGTAGTTATTAGTATCACTTTGAACTTTTCAATTTCCAATTTTCAATTTGCAATTCCAGATTATGCCTGAGGGACTAGCTACAACACACGACGCAACCGCGCACCGCGCGCTGCAGCATCATTTCGAAAACATGGAGCAGCAGCGCGAGGCGGGCACGCTGGGCATGTGGGTATTTCTGGTCACCGAGATCATGTTTTTTGGCGGCATGTTCATGGCCTATACGCTTTATCGCTACGAGTATCCGGAAGCTTTCGCGACCGCGAGCAATCACCTGGACATCAAACTCGGCGCCATCAATACCGTAGTGCTGATTTTCAGCAGTTTCACCATGGCGATGGCCGTTTTCTTTACGCAAGTCGGAAAGCGCCGAAACTCAATTGTTTGTCTGGTTCTGACAATCGTGCTGGGTCTAACCTTTCTGGGAATCAAGGGCATTGAATATCGCGACAAGTACGTTGACAAACTGATTCCTGGTCAATTAATTCCCGGCCATCCCTACAACCCTGAAGTCGCCCAGCCCGGTGAAGAAGCGAACGAGCATAAGCTGCATCTCGTCCCTGGGGCGACTGTCCACAACGTCGAATTGTTCTTCTGGATTTACTTCGCGATGACGGGCATGCACGCGCTGCACATGATTATCGGCGTCGGTCTGTTAACGGTGATGACGATTTTCGCTTACCGTGGGCGCTTCGGGCCTGAATATTATTCGCCGATCGAGATTTCGGGGCTGTACTGGCACTTTGTAGACATCGTCTGGATCTTTCTGTTTCCCTTGCTCTATTTGCTGGGCCGCCATTTGGAAGGACACATGAGGTGATTTGCGATTTTTGATTTTGGATTGCCGATTTAGTTTTTATTGACTTCTGATCTCTGACTTCTGATCTCTGATCTCCGACCTCTGCCTTATGAGCGAGCACATAGTTTATCCGCGAGTTTACATATTGATTTTTCTGGCGCTGCTAATGGGCACTGGCTTGACGGCATACGTCGCCTATTTCAATTTTCCCGGCCCACTTAATGCGGTGGTGGCTATAACCATCGCCGTCATCAAGGCAACGCTCGTGATTCTTTACTTCATGCACGTGCGTTACGGTCCGCGCCTCATCGGATTGATCATTGCGGCCGCGCTTTTCTGGATGGCGATTTTGTTTGCCCTGACGATTAGCGATTACTCGACGCGCACCTGGTTGCCCGTGATGTGAAGTCTTTAAGACCGGATCTCTTCGGCGAGAAACAACTTCTCATCGCGAATATCGATCACTTTACTGCAGCTGGGACACTTCAGCCTCAAAGTAGCATCTGAAGTCCTGATAGTCGTGCCGCAATTGGGACAGGGAGCGTTAATCTCGTTCGTCTTGAAGAGATCACGCATCATGAAGATTGGAATAACCAAACCGGCTACTAACAGCGGAATTCCGAATATCAAGCCGATGCTCGTGCCGTCACTGAGCGTGAGGCTGATTACCAGGCCCGCAATGAACAACGCCAGGCCAACCGCGATACTGAAACTAAACCCGTAGGCGCTATCGAAAGTCCTGCCGGCTTTTGGTTTCTGAGTTGTTTCTTCCGCCATAATGGCTCTCCCTACGAATTGATACGACTTGTACTCGACCGAATTGGAGATTGTCAACAGAGAACGAAGTCAGTACCACCCGCGTGAGCGGGTGGGTTCAAGGGTCGAGTCTACGACCCACCTGCTAACGCAGGTGGTACTGACCTCACTACGGCTCAGGACGTGTTTGAGACTACCGCTCTCAACTGCTAAACTTCGAGTTTTCATTTACGAGAGACATTCCCATCTGAATAGCTATGAATACTGAAACTCCATTTGAACAATTCCTAAATCAACACGACGAAGAAGCCTGGTCGGCCACGCTGGCCACGCTCATGAGATCGGTTCATGAAATCGATCGCAACGCCACGCAGATCTGGTTTGCGTTTTATCCCCTCTCGCTGTTTCGCGCACTGCAGGATTCCGACGATCGAGAGAAATTAGCGCGGCAACTGCTCCTGCAGGGCCAGTATGAATTGAAAGACCAGATCGACGCCTCGCATGCATTTCTCTACGGACATCGTTTTTGGCCCCACGTAAAGGAAGCCGTGGAGCGACAAGCGCAAGAGTGGCAGACAACTCAGTTTGTATCCGGCGAGACAACACCAGCCAAAGCCCATGCTACTTCTCTGGCCGATCAGATTTTGGCAGTGGCAGATACGGTCGCTCAAAAAACCAGGAAGGACCAGAGTCTCCTGGTTGGCATTACAGCCATTGCTTTCATGACCATACAGCAAACCGGTTTCTCAGCTTTCAAAACGGCTCCGGGCGCCGTAACGATCGATAACAAACTCGCGAAGAAATCCGCTGAACAGATCCTGCGCGAGCGCGCGAAAGACGATAGCCAGGGCCTGTTTGGTTTTCTGAAAACAATAAACAAGCAGTGGACGGTGACCTGGGACGAAAATGATGCGGGGGCCAAATACAAATTGCGCGAAGGTCAGGATCTCGCCTGGGGCGCGGCAAGTGATCAATCGCGGGAGTGGACGGCAATCGATCCGCGAAGGATCGAAGGGCCGATTCCAGTTGAATGCCGGTCTGCTTCCTGCGGCACTTGTTGGGTAGGCGTGCTCGGCGGCGCCGAGAGACTTTCTGATGTCGGCGCGCGCGAAGGAAAAAAGACTAAGGAGTTCGGGTATATTGACACGGGCGAACCAAAACCGCTGATTCGTCTTGCCTGCCAGGCTCGGGCTGAAGGAGCAGTCTCGGTCGTGATTCCTCCATGGAATGGACAGTTTGGCAAGTATCTGCGCTCATTGAAAGAGAACGAACCGGCAACGATGGGTCAGCTTGAGAATACCCGGCAAGCGGAAGAAAATCGGACGGACATCGTGAACTAGATTCGAAAAGCATTTTCCATTTCTCGTTTTTCATATGCCATTTCTCATTTACTGAGGACGGAGCGTTTAAGTTACTAAACGAAAAGCTCACTCAAGTAGTCGCCGCGTCTCGGCCAGCGCTTCAAATGCCGGCAATCAAATGGCAAATGATAAATGTCAAATGCCGAATGGAAAATGTCTTCTTCAATCCCTAAACCGAGCGTATCGCCGCTGCTGCTGGTGCTCGGCGCCGCGATCCTCTGGAGCACCGGCGGACTATTCATCAAAGCAACGCACCTGTCTCCGACCGAACTCTCGTTCGGACGTTCATTACTGGCCGCGGTCACCATCGCCATCTTCACGCGCCGCGAAGGGTTCGGGATCAATCGCATCAGCGCGTTAACATCTATCCTTTATGCCGCTTTGCTGATCCTTTTTGTGGTGGCAACAAAGAAAACGACGGCCGCCAATGCGATTTTCCTGCAATACACGGCGCCGGTCTACGTGCTGATTCTCGAACCACTCTTCTACAAAGAGAAGTTTCGACTGCGTGATTTGATCACGGTCGCGGTATGTGTCGGGGGCATGTCGCTGTTCTTCGTGGGCCAGCTGAAACCGGACGATCTGGAAGGTAACTTTTATGCCCTTGCGTCAGGCGTCTGCTTTGCGCTGTTCTTTCTCTTGTTGCGGCATTCGAAAGCCCGAGACGTTAACCGCGCTTCATCGGCAATCTACGGAAACTTGATCGTGGTTTTGATTTGCGCGCCGGCATTCTTCGGCGCCTGGCAACGTGGCATTAGCGCCGCCGACTTCGCGCGCATCAGTTATCTCGGCGTGGTGCAGATCGGATTTGCTTATCTCCTGTTTACCCTGGCGATGGCGCGCGGTGTGCGCTCGCTTGACGCCGGCATCATCGGCTATGTCGAGCCGGTGCTGAATCCAATTTGGGTTTTTCTGTTTATCGGCGAACGGCCATCAGGCTGGGCCATCATCGGCGGCGCGATCATTATCGCTTCCGTAATCATTCACATGCTTAGTGAGGCGAGAACGAAAACCGGGAAGGACAAACCGGAATTGCTGCCTCACGAATGAAGCGGAGGTGCGTTAACGCAGGTGTTAATCTGCAAAAACTTTCGTCACTTCGATCGTAAGGCCCGAAATGACTGCGGCTCTAAGGCGATCGCCTTTCATGAATACTTGACCTTCACCATAGCGATCACCCGCTAATGTTCGTCGTTCGATCGTTTCTTCGGTTTCATCCACCAGCCACAACTCATTCACGCCGAGTGCGGCATAGGTATCGGCCTTTGTGTTTCGATCGTAGATGGCGGAACCGGGCGAGATGACTTCGATTACCAGATCGGCAGTTGTGCGCCGTTCAGGGTCCAGGCGGGCTTCAGTGTCTTTTGACAAATAGAAAAGATCCGGTTCGAGGTAGGTGCGATCGCTGGTCCAAATCGCTGCGCGCGGCGCGAACAGTGCTCCCTGATCGCCAAGACGTATAAGCTCGGCAGTAATTAGACGGATTAGGCGGGAAACTGCGTTGTCGTGTGCGTATCCAGGGGGAGGCGTCATGTAAAGGACTCCGGCAATCAGTTCAAGCTTCGAGTGATCGGGCGGTTCAGGGAGTGCCCAGAATTCCTCGAGCGTGTAGGTCTTTACCAGCGGCGACGTGTTAACCCAGGTCATTGCAAATGTTCCTTGATCTGGAGCGAATTATAACACGCGCTACAACATCCATTGTTGGCGGTTGCCGTAATACGTTGGTGATCTGTGGGGATAACGTTTCTTGTAATCTTTGTAGCGTTCGTGCCAGTACTCGTAACGGCGATCCGATGAGCGCAGTTTCTGATGAGGAATCGCGCGCAGGTGATCTTCGATCTTGTGCATGTTCCTTGAATTAAAGCGCCAGTCGTAGTCTCCCAGATTATAAAGACTCGTGAGGGCATATCCTTTGATACGGCCGGTCATGTCTATGTAGGGATCGAAGTAACTCCAAACCAACTGTCTTAAATTTCTAAACACCGGCTTCCGGCCATGCAAGCCAATGTCACGCGACCGGCCAATCGAACCCCACAAACCGCCTTTCTGAAAAACGAAGATCACGTGGTCGAGTAAATCCCACGATTCGATATCCAGCAGCAGCGGCGGATACCCATGCTGCTCCAGGATCACCGCGGCGGCGACTGCGGCTTCCAAACAATGCGCTTCGTTTCTCTTTACGACTTCCCGAAAGGAACGCATCGTCCCGCCCTTCCGCTCCCAGTTATAAGGTAACGATGTCAGCCAGCGTTGTACTTTAGCCGGTGTGTTCAGCCGTTGGATCAGCCGCCATTCTCTGCTGGTGAAGGCTTCTCTGCCGGGTTTGCGAACCATTAGCTATGCTAAATAGCAGACGCGTTCTACAAAAGGCAAAACCTTTTGAGCCGTGAGCCACTGAGCCCAACTCGCGGAGCGGGCAACAGCCGTAATTCGATCATGCCCTCCCCGCTCTGCGGGCTTGAATCTTGGCTGGGTGGCCTGATCCTGGGGCTCACGCCCCGGTTTTATGCCGGCGTCCGCTTCGCGGACTATTCAACTTGATTCTCCTACTTCTCTGATGTAAGACTAAGACTTAATACTTCGCAAATACCGCTGTTCATAATCACGATCGGAGCAAAGATGAGTTCTCCTGCGCAAAAAACAATTGGACGCGATCCGTCGGCGCCATTGAGCACCAATGTCCATCTGCTCAACTGGGTTGAGAAGATGGCCACCTTGACCAAACCCGAAGCCATTCACTGGGTCGACGGCTCCCTAGCCGAAGACGAAATGCTCAAAGGACAAATGGTCGAGAGCGGCACCTTCATCAAGCTCAATGAAAAGCTTTGGCCGGGCTGCTATTACGCCCGTTCTCACCCGAGCGACGTCGCCCGCGTCGAAGACCGCACTTTTATTTGTTCACTCTCCAAAGATGCTGCCGGTCCAACCAACAACTGGGAAGAGCCGTTTGCAATGCGGCGAAAGTTGAAAGACCTCTTCGACGGTTCAATGCGCGGGCGCACGATGTACGTGTTGCCGTTCAGCATGGGCCCGATTGGGTCGCCGATGTCGCAGATCGGCGTGCAGCTTACTGACTCGCCTTACGTCGTCGTCAATATGCGCATCATGGCGCGGATCGGTTTGCCCGTTTACGCCGAGATCGATAAAGACTACAAACGCGTAGTGCCCTGCATGCATTCGATAGGCGTGCCGCTCGAGCCCGGCGAGAAGGATGTACCCTGGCCCTGCAATAAAGAAAAGTACATCGTTCATTTTCCCGAGACGCGCGAGATTTGGTCTTACGGATCGGGTTATGGCGGCAACGCCCTGCTGGGCAAGAAATGTTTCGCGCTCCGCATTGCTTCAAACATTGCCCGTGATGAAGGCTGGATGGCAGAGCACATGCTGATCGTGGGCGTGGAGAATCCGCAAGGCGAGAAGACTTACGTCACGGCTGCATTTCCCAGCGCCTGCGGGAAAACAAATTTTGCCATGCTGATTCCACCGCCCGGCTTCGAAGGCTGGAAAGTATGGACAGTGGGTGACGACATCGCCTGGATCAAACCCGACGCGAATGGACGCTTGCATGCGATCAATCCGGAAGCCGGCTTCTTTGGCGTGGCGCCGGGCACCTCTGTGAAGACGAATCCAAACGCGATGGCGACTCTGGCGACGAATTCGATATTCACGAACGTAGCGCTGACTCCCGAAGGCGGCGTTTGGTGGGAAGGCATGACCGATGAACCGCCAGGGGAATGCCTGGATTGGCAAGGTAACAAGTGGACTCCGGAGATTGGGAAGGAGACCGGCGCGAAGGCCGCGCACCCAAATGCCCGCTTCACGGCGCCGGCGAAGCAGTGTCCGACAATCGATCCTGATTGGGAAAACCCGAACGGCGTACCAATCAGCGCGATCATCTTCGGCGGACGTCGCGCTACGACCATGCCGCTCGTATATCAGGGATTCAACTGGACGGCGGGTGTTTACATGGGTGCGACGATGGGCTCAGAGATGACGGCGGCGGCGTTCGGGACCATCGGCAAGGTGCGCCGCGATCCGATGGCGATGCTGCCTTTTTGCGGCTATCACATGGGTGATTATTTTCGTCATTGGATTCTCATGCAGCGTTCGCTTAGCGAAACTCCTCGGGTGTTTCACGTGAACTGGTTTCGGAAGGACAAGGACGGAAATTTTATATGGCCGGGCTTCAGCGAAAATATGCGCGTGCTGAAGTGGGTCGTCGATCGCGCACACGGCCGCACCCTGGGACAGGAAACTCCAATTGGATGGATGCCCCGGTACGAAGACATCGAGTGGCATGGTCTGAATTTTTCCAAAGACAAATTTGAAGAACTGCAGGCGTTTGTCCGCGACGACTGGCGGCAGGAAGTGCTCGGCCATGAAGAACTGTTTCTCGATTTACATGATCGGCTGCCGCCGGAAATGATCTATGAACGAGAGCTGCTGATTTGCCGGCTATAGTTTTGGCGGGTGAAAGAGGGATTGTCCCACTTGTCAATCCCCAATGATGCAAGAGGAGGATAGTGGGGTAAAAGTGTGGGGCTAAACACGCTTCCGGCCGCTCCGGTCCGCCTTGGCCGTGTAAAACTGTAGCAGCTCAACCGGTGCTCCATCGTCAAGTACGAACGCAACACGAACTCCAGCCGATGGTTCGGTCGGTGCGATCAAAATCTCCCTACCTTTTAGGGCTTCGTCCAAATCGTCGACGGCAAAGGCGATGTGCGGAACGATTCTGACGATCTCGGGCACGCGACAATGCGGTTCGAACCGGATCCACTCGATCCCGTAGGGACTGGTCTCAAAACCGGCGACGTGAACCCCGAGGTGCGCGACATGATGCTCCTGAGCATGAGGCTGCGTGTGTGGAATCCCGATGTGGTGGTACCGCCATCCGAACTTCGCTGTCACGGCCGGCGGCTCATGGTTCAGTCGCTTTCCGCTAGTCACGCCTTTCTTCATCGATCTCACTCACCGATTGCGATCATTGGGTCTGTCGAGTCTGCCGAACGTCAGTTGACCGGGCGGCGCGATTTCATTTGCTTTGATAGCGGCTTATATCACCGATCCGTTCCCGACTGAAAGTTTATCTCCACTGATTGCTGGATCAAGGCTTCAGGAATCTTAATTTCTCCGAACTTACCCTCGTATGCCTGTACGCCTTCAGCCAAATGCCGCAACATCGCCTTTGCGTGTTGAGGCGACATCATTATGGTAGCGAAGGTTTCGGCCACCACGTTTTCATCGTCCGCACCTCGGCGATGGAAGCAGGCATCACGGATCGCCTGTGGACTATGAGGGATTTGCTTCTAGCATAGAGGGTTATATGAAATTCAAATTCGCGGGCCACCACAAGTCCACGGATTTACCCCTATCGATATCACTTGAAGTTACGTGGGCCGATTTGGTAATGGGGACCGACGGAGCTTCAAATTTACCGAAACCGAGTCTGTTGTATGTCACGCCAAAATGCGGCCCGGGCTAACCACCTGCGCTCAGTGCGGTTGGACATATGAAGCACGCGCGACCAAGTAATGCGCAACCCAACCGCAACGGTCGCAACGTTCTTAGAACGTTGATTAAGCATCCAGGCGCACTGTAATTGCTTCTCAATCTGAGTAGAACGGTATGAAGGGGGCAAGAAAATGAGATCGATCAAGGGAAGGATTTGGGCGCTTCTCGGTGCAATAGTCTTAGCGGCCTCAGTGGCTTATTCGGTTCCGCAAAAATATCGCTCCGGAAACCAACTCGAACAGAAAATTCGAAAAGAGTTGGTCAAATTACCGTACTACGGGGTGTTTGATAATCTGAGTTTCAGCGTTAACGGCGGGACAGTAACTCTGTACGGCCAGGTCGTGGAGCCCACGACTAAGTCCGATGCAGAACATAGCACAGCGCGTATTGCCGGGGTAAGCCGAGTTATTAATCGGATCGAGGTGCTGCCGTTGTCTTCATTCGATGACTCATTACGCCAGCGAACCTATCGCGCCGTGTTTAGCCAGGGCGGATTGTATCGCTATGCATTGGGCACTAATCCCTCGATACACATCATCGTCTCTCGCGGGCACGTAACTTTAGAAGGCGTGGTCGCGAATCGAGGTGACGCTCAGCGCGCTTACATTGCTGCCCGGACTGTGCCTGGATCTTTCTCGGTGACAAACCACTTGCGAATCGAAGAAGCGGGACGTTTATGAGCCGGCCGCCATTAGATTGAGAGTGGTGACAAACAATTAAATAAGCCAGATGAAGCAAAACCTCATCTGGCTTTTTCGTTTTAGCGAACTTTGTGTGATCGATTAGTGTTCGATTCTTTGCATCATGATCGTTACCGTTGGTTCATTGCCAGCCGTCCGACTATACGAAACCCAATATCCGGCTTTGGGATAACGAATCATCCTGAACATGGATCCGTCGGGTTTGCCCTCGATGTCTGACCCGAGTACTTCTTTCGCTGATGGAATGCTGTTGGCACCCGTCATGAAATCGATCGAGATTGCCGACACCGCGCCCTTTTTGTCATACATCACCTGGATAGCTTGAGTATCGTTGAAAACGTAAAAGTCCTGTTCGGCGCTTTTCTCTCGCGGCGTGCCCAGTTTCTTGCGCGCCTCGTCCGTTGGCATGCCGATGCGCACGCCTCTGAATTCGATAAAGGCAGGTTGGTTATCCTCGCCGTCTGATGCCGTGGCTCGCGGCCGCTGCGCCTGTGAACTTGCCGGCACCAACAGCACCGTGACGATCACTACTGTGACGATTCCGATTGATCCAGCTAGTCTGGTTGCTATTGGTTGGATGACATGCAACATCGTTTGTCCTCCTTCGATCTTTGCCGCGCTGGAAACGCCGCAGGAAGGTATTTTTCTTTCAAACGGCCCGATAGACTAGTCAGGTTCGTTTGGGGCCCGTCATCGTTTGCAAACAATAATTCAGCTCCGACCTTAAGTCAATGCTATATCTGTAAACGCCGGGCAGGTTCCAAATCTTCCCTACGAGCACTCCCGCAGACGGCCGTACGCTGGCGACGGCTTCATGGACGGGTGACCTTTGCTGTGGTATTTTCAACTCGTTCGAGCGCCTTTGAGGGTTCAGCTGGCCACGGCCCGCTTCTGAGTAAAGGGTGAAAAGCTGAAGTTATTCAGACTTTATTCAGGTTTTACACTTTCAAATTAGTTTCCAGGTCAACTTCCAGGTCCTGCGCGGGAACTTGTCGATTTGAGCAAAGAAAGCAAACAAGCAGATGCGGTCGTAGATCTCGCGCGCGAGCGCGTGCGACTTAGCTCGCGTTCGTCCAAAGGATCCGCTGAGTCAGCGGTTCGCGAATTGGTTGCTGTCCGTGGGTTAATCGATCAGGGCCTGACTATTGAAGCTCAATCGCGGCTAACTTCCCTTCTCGCTCAGGCGCGAAACGATCCCACGCTCCTTGCGCAGGCGCGATGTACTCTGTCGACTGCCCTCGAGATGCAGGGACATTATCGGGAATCGCTTGAAGCCGTTGCGATGTATGAAGCGCCCGAAGCGCGCGCCAGGCTCGAGCCACATCTCTCAACCGCATTACGAGTGCAGATCGCGCTGGCTTACAGCTATAACAATGACCATCCAAAAGCTATCGCTTTACTAAAAGCAGTCCTGCGCGATTCACCTGCTGAAGGCGCCGAAGAGGGGGCCGTTTGCGCCGCGCTCGCGCGCGTATACCGGCGCATCAGCGAATATCCGATAGCCAGAGATTATTCGCAGCGCGCCTTGGAGAATTATCGACAAACCGGTGACTGGCGGGGACTGGCTGAAGCTTACTTTGGTTTGGGACTCGCTGATGTTCAGGAAGGCCATTACGAGGCATGCCTTGAAAACCTTGAACAGGCCGGCAAGTTGATTGGCGATCATCCTGCGCGCTATTTGCTCGGCCGAATTTATATCAACATGGCCGGCGCCTGTTGGTTTCTCAAACGCCCGCAGGAGGGAATTACCTATCTCGAGAAGGCCGTCGCTTATTACGAGCGCACCGATTACAAAGCGAATGCCGCTGACGGTTACAACAATCTTGGCATCAACCTTATCCTGATTGGCCAATGGGATCGCGCGCAGCAATCATTGGAGCGTGCGTTGTCATTAGCGACGGAAGTCGACCACCGGTATACGCAGATACCGATGATCCTGGACTCGCTCGGCGAGCTGCGCATGTTACGCGGCGACCTCAACGAAGCCAGGAATTATCTCGACCGTGCGGTAGCTCTCGCAAAAGAGAACGGAAACAGATGGTACGAAGCTCAGGCTCTGCGCACCCTGGGACGTTGTTTCCTGGCGATGAAGCAGAGCACCGACGCTCTGGCTACCATTCAGAATGCTCTCGAGATTGCTGAAAAGATCGGCGATCGCCAGGCTATTTGTGAATCAATATTGTTGTTGGCGCAGGCCCACCTGGATTGCGGAAACCCGAGCGAATGTAGTTCCAATCTGGAAAAACTGGCGGTCCTGATTACTGATTCGCCGGCCGACCTTCTGCTGGCGGGAGAGGCCCAACGCACCCACGGCCTGATTGAGATGGCCCGATCCGAAGCAGACCTGGCGGCCCAACACTTTGGCCGGAGTGTTTCCATTTTTGATCTGCTCGGCGATCGCTATCGGGCGGCGCGCGCTCATTATGAGCTTGGCCGCGCCTACGCCATCAGCCAGCCCGATCGCGCCGCCGAACATCTTGGGCGCGCGGTTAACACTTTTCGAGAGCTGGGCGCCCAGCTCGATCTCGGAACCGCCGAAGCTGCTTTGCAGGCCCTTGAGCACACCGCGCCCGCCACCAGGCACGAACATTCCGCGCTTTCACAACTGCTGACACTGCGGCTGGCCGAGGCCGTGGCTTCGCGGGCCCTTTTGCTGCGCGAGCTGGCGGCGGTAATCAGGCAGGAAACCAACGCCCGTCGCGTCGTGATCTTTGAGCCGGATGAAGATGAACGACGGCAGCGCCTCGTCGTGGCGCTGGGTTGCGATACCAAGGAAGGCACCGCTTTGGCCGATCAATTCGCAGCTTCGGAAGATGATGCAGGCAGGGCGCGGTTTGCGAGAAAGAATGATGTCGAAATTATCACCCTCCGATCGACCAACGCTGTGCCTGCCACCCTTTTGATTTCTCCAAAAGATCGCGCCCAGCTCCCGGGCGAGCTGGCGCTCGAGCCGCTGTTGCGCGTGGTGGAATTGGGAATGGATGTCTGCGCCCTGCGGGCTCGTACGCAGATCGGCCACAGTTCGGATCCGGAAAATGCGCTCAACGGTTCGAGCCTGATGCCCGGATTCATTCACTCGAGTCCGGCCATGACCCGCCTGGTCGAGGAAGTTCATAAGATCCGTTCGTCGGATGTCACGGTGCTGGTGACCGGAGAATCGGGGACCGGCAAGGAACTGGTAGCGCGCGCGATTCACGCGCTTTCATCACGGCGGCAAAAGATATTCGTCCCATTTAACTGTACCGCGGTACCAAAGGAATTATCCGAAGGCTATCTTTTTGGTTATCGACGTGGCGCCTTCACCGGCGCGGTCAAGGATTCGGACGGCGTTATTCGAACGGCTGCGGGCGGCACTCTTTTCCTCGATGAGATCGGCGACTTGCCACTGGATGTTCAGCCAAAGCTGCTGCGGTTCTTACAGGAAGGTGAGATCCAGCCGCTCGGTGAGCAACGGCCGGTGAAAGTCGATGTCCGCATTATTGCGGCCACTAACACCGATTTGGAAGAGATGGTGGCTCAGGCGCGATTTCGAGAGGATCTTTACTACCGCCTGAATGTTATTCGACTGCGTGTGCCGCCCCTGCGCGAGCGCCGCTCAGAAATTCCCACCATCGTTAACTATTACGTGAATCATTACTCGTCTAAATTCGGACGCAGAGATATTCAAATCACGCCTCAAGCGGTCGACCTTTTGATGGTCGCGGACTGGCCCGGCAACGTGCGCCAGCTCTGCAACGAAGTTCAGCGCGTGATCGCCCGTGCGGAGGATGGAACCATCATTACTCCCGAACAGCTCTCACCAGAGCTGCGGCGGATGAAGTCAGTCAGCCCACCTGCTAACGTTACCGCGATTGGCGCCGCCGGCGGGGCGTCGGTAACAGTGCCAATTCAAAACGCCACGCTCGCCGAAACCCTGGCGGAAGTCGAACGAAAGATGATCGCCGAAGCTTTGCGCAAACACGGCGGCAACATCTCCAGGGCAGCACGCGAACTGGGACTTACCAGAAGAGGTCTCTATTTGAAACTGGATCGATACGAGATGAGTGCGAGTGCGTGAGGCCGGTTCGTTTTCAAAACTTCAAAACAATAAAAAGGTTGGGTCAACAAGGGGCGTAGTGTCTCTGAAGCTTTTACCTCGGTAAAGTAGCTTGAGAGACACTACACCTGGTGATTTTTGGTGGCCATGTTAGTCACCGAGAACGACGCCTTTGTTCATTTTATTTTCTCCTTTCTTTCCCTGAGGAACTGATTTCACTGGCCGCTTTGTTTGAGTGGAATCGGGTTTGAAATTTGCGCTAGTCGCCCACGATGACGCCGCGCTGTTTTTTTGTCTGCTTAATCATCCTGGGCTCTCCTTCCTTGTATTAATGGTTGATAGTTTGATTGCGGTTAATAAGTTAACGACGATTAAGGATAGTGCGTATTAGTCACCGAGAACGACGCCTTTGTTCATTTTCTTTTCTCCTCTCATTTGAATTTCTCCCTGTCGCTGCTGTCTTACCTGTAGTTGCTGTCTTAAAATTGTTTGGGTTGCGGTTGAAACGTGCTTGCTTTGTGTTCGGCCTTTATTAGTCACCGAGAACGACGCCTTTATTCATTTTCTTTTCTCCTCTCATTGAATCTCTTCCTGTCGCTGCTGTCTTAAAAGTTGTTGGGTTGCGGTTGAAACGTGCTGGTTTGTGTTCGGCCTTTGTTAGTCACCGAGTACGACGCCTTTATTCATTTCCCTTTTCTCCTCTCTAATTGTTTCGTTCGGACGCTTGTGACTTGGCAATGAACGTGCCGCAGAAAATAGGAGAGCTTTTCTGTGACGTTAGTCTATTGACGTGAATGAGTTAGAGATTTGACGAGGTCGATCGGGAGAGGACACACGTCGCTTCGCTAAAGTGATTACGAAGTATGCAAGTTTACGGAGAACGAGGTGTAACTTGCTGCGGGTCTGTGCTTTAAGTGTGAATTGGAAACACGCTATACAGTGGATACTTGGTAGCCAGCGCACAGGCTTTGCCTTAAAACCCCCTCGCTGACTCAAAACCCCCTGACCTTTTGGGTCAGAGGGTTTACTTTTGGGTCAGCATTCCTTCGTTGGTGGATTTGTTGCTTAGTTGTGGGAGCTTACTGCTTTGCGCCTACGACGATCCGAACCGTGTCGTTCGGAAGTGAGCTATCTAGCATTCCCCCGCTGGCATTACGTCCAGAGGCGCGGAAGGCATTAGTCAGCACTTTGTATAGAGGGTCGGGAGAGCCAGACGGTGATTCATCAAGATTGTTTGCCACGATCCCTACGCGGATATTGGTTAGCGGGTCTGGCGAGCCCGGAAGCCCTGCAACCATCTCGGAGGGCATACCTGCCAGAGCGGGATTATCTGAAGGTGTAATTGGTTTAGGACTGGGCGAACGCCACCCGGCATCCCTTAGCGAAAAAGCCAGTTTTCCTGCGAACTGGTACGCCTCAGTGTCGTCTTTAGCATACAGAATAATAGCGATTCCCTTTGGTCTATCTTTAAGTGCTTCGACAAATTTCCCAAAATCGAATGTATATGCACGTCCTAATTGCGACCGTCTTAGTTCCTCTAGCCTGGTTTCTGCCTCAGCTTGCTTTGTTCGCGCGTCGGCGACGTCTTTTTGTAGTACAAGCAATTGTTTCGCTTTGCGGTCTGCCACGATTCCGCTTGCGATGTCTTTACCAATGAGCGCGGCGACTGCTAACAACCCGGCCACTATAGCAATTAGCTGGAAAAGCCGAAGCAGTCCTTCGGCACTTATAAACCCTGAAAAGAAGTTCATAGTTTTTGCTCTCATTTGCATTGCGCTTCTCTTTGTTGTTGGCGCGATGGGAGTAGCTGCGCTTGTTCACTTATGGCGAAAAGCCCGAAAAGATAGACCACAAGATTTCGGGCGCTTAATTTGATTCAGTCCAGAAAGTAGGTTCGATTCCGAGTTCGTAAATGCTTTGTATCACACAGCACAGATTATGCGCCAACACTTTGCACAATGCTTCATTTACTTGCGCCGTCTTGGTTTTGCTGCGGAGTCCGTCGCCAAACTTGGCTTTGATCATCGAGAACGTGGTCTCGACGTTTGAACGCTTGTGATAGTTCTGCATGAAGCGCTCTTGATTGAAAGAATAGAAGTGAAAAAGTCTTTTCCAAAGCGCAGTCTGAGGGCTAGAGCTATTTCCGGTGCTATTGCTCTTAAACGGGATGAACGGCGTCGCGTGATGGTCAACTACGGTCTGCAAATTATCGCTCGACAGATAGGCTTTGTCGGCGCTGACTTGATCCATCGTGAAGTTGCGCCCGGTCGTCTCAACCAGTCCCTTGAATTGCGGACAGTCAGCACCGAATTGATCGGTAATTTCGACAGCCGTTACGACGTTGGTTTTGACGCCACAGCACAAGTGAACTTTGACCCACTGTTTCTTTTCAATCAGACGCGGGTTGCTGTATTTCGCGTGCATCCATTGAATAAAACGCGAAGTTGCGAAGCCGCTGCTGTCAATCGCAAAGTCCCGTTCAACGGTCTGCAACGGCAAGCTGCTAATCTCGATCAATTCTTTGAGAAACGGCGTCAGGGTTGGATTCTCAAAGTACCGCGAGATCGAGTTGTAATGCGGCGCTCGCGTGAGGTATCCCTTACGGTGCGCGTCTGTCAGATCGGACGTGAAGCGCCGACCGCTCATGGTCGAATAGACTTTGAAGGTTGTAGCAAAGATCATATCAGCCAGTGGCAAGCGCGGACGCCCGTTAGGTTGCACAGGCTCATCAATACCGCTGCACAATTCAGCCAGCAACGAAAGAAATCTCGCCTTCTCGTGCGTCTGCGCTTTATTGTAGGCCGTCCATTCCTGCTTATAAGTTTTCTTGACGGTTACAGTCTCAGTGTAGGTCTGAGTTTCGCCGTCGTTGCTGTATTCACGCTGAATGACAATCTGGACGGCGAACAGGTGTTTGCAGGGAGCTTGCCGCGCTTCAAAGTCAGGGCAGGTGCAACGCTTGGCTTCGGAGTCTACTTCATACTTGCCCTTGCCAGCTTGCGAGGGAACGAGCCAGACGTTTCCGTTGCGAGTGAGTTTATTCCGAGCGGCTATTTGCAGGCCGCGATCTTCGCGTGTTTCTTCTTTGGTTTCCATTGTGTTTCTCCTATTGGAAAAGACACAGCAGAAGCCCTATACTTTTGGTTGCTAGGCCATATGGCTTCGGCTGTGTGGTTGAATGTTCTGGCGGGTGTTAGCGCACCCGTCAGGACTGCAAAGTTGGCGGAGGGCGTCAGATTCGAACTGACGGACGGCTCATCACCGTCACTGGTTTTACAGACCAGCGGTTTCAACCGCTCACCCAGCCCTCCGCTAATTAACTCTTCGGTCATTTCCTCAATCCTTTTTCTTTTCAGGACTCGGAAACTTAAGTTTCTTGGGAACGCCGGAAAAGCCTGTTATAGGTGGAGGTTCGGTCATCGTCCCACCATAAGCCGGATGGCTTGGGCCGCGCGGGGTTACGCGATAGCGCTTCTGCGCCCATCGATAGCGAGTCTTACCGCCGGTCTCGACCTCTTCAACATCGGGCGTCTGCGCAAGCCTCTTGAGTACGCCGTGAATGCTCGCCAGCGCATTGTTGTGTTGTTTGAGATCGTAACCGCTCGCTTCGAGAGAATCCCTAACACCTCTCGGCGTTCTAAACTGATCAGACTGCTTCAGAACCTCGCGGCAAGCCTCAGCAAGCCGCATTTCCGCAACACCCTCAGCAATAACAACAACCGAGGCCGAGTCCGATACGAATGGAGCAACGTGCTGAATAAGCGCTTCAAGTTGGATTATCTCTTGGTTTGTTTCTTCGAGGTCGGCAAGTTGCTCATCGCGGCTGTCGCGCAGGTCTCGAAGCTGCGCTTGCGCCTTGTCGTAAACCTCTTTCCAGTAAGGGTCTTTTGGCATGATGAGAGGTACTATACATGAAACATACGTCCGAGTCTACAACTTTAAGCAATTCTACCGATAAATCTTTAAGCGGATGGGATGAGGCCATCAAGAGAGCCAGAGATCGGCTGGCGGAGATGAAGCGATCAATCAGGGGACTTGAAGAGTTGCGCGAACAGGGGATGGAATTCCCGCAACCAAAACTGAAGCGCCAAAGCCGAAAGGCGAAGCGGCGCAGCAAAGGGGTTTCGGGTCAAACTAAGAACTTATGAGTCAGCTTATATATATGAGGCAAAGCCCAGCGCACAGCGCACAGGCTTTGCCCTAAAACCCCCTCGCTGACTCAAAAGGTCAGGGGGTTATGGGTCAAAGCAATGATTTATGAGTCAAAACTCGCTATTCAGGTCTCCACTAGATCGGAGTAATCTTGCGCTCCGAAAGGTGGGCTCGCGTGAATGGCTAAACAACGCAAATCGTTATGGCGAATCATCTATGATTACTGCGGCTACTTCCGCACCGCTATTTGGATCGTGAGCATTATTGTTTGGCTTATTTTGTTTTTCTTATCTATGAATCCGTTATTGAAAGGCGGCATCGGGGCACTATTCTTGGCCGCTAGTCTCATTGCTATTGCGAATAAGATACATATCGAGCGCGACTATCCTAAGGTTCTTACTCTGGGAGACTTACGTGCGCGGAAGTCTCCCAGATCGGCGACACCAATCAAACGCTTACCAGAGAGCGAGCCTACAAAACCGCGTGATGACGAGGTGGTAAGAAAGCAGCAAATACAACCTATTGGTTTGTTTACTTGTCACGTGATGAACGACATGGGCAACGAGGTGCAGGGAGCGTTCGTGACACTTGAAAGTGATCAGACTGGCAAAATATACAGAAGCGTGACAGATCGGCGAGGCGGGCTGAATTTGTCTGTGCCGAATGGCTCTTACACGCTTATCGTCAAGGCAAATAACCACTTTGACCGCGTGTGTGCCGTAGAGGTCTCTGATCCATACGGCACGCATACTCAAGTTAACTTACAAATGATGGAGGATGAACGCAGGCGCGTAATGGGTGAGCGGCTGCGGGAGATTATTCAACAGTTGACGATGTTTACTCGGCAGGGCACGCTGCTGATGGAGAAAATCATAAGCGAGACTGAAGCTTTGGACGATGAGGTCTCTAAGTGGGAGAAAACTGTCGCCGACTACTTACAAGCACGATGGCAGAACGTCTACGCCGATATTTTCTTGAGTAATAAAGACATAGTTGAGTATCCCATGTACCAGGGAACGCCGTTTCACGCAAATTTGACTCGTGTCAATGCCCGCGTGCGCAAGTTGGTTGCCATGATAACGGACTTAGAAGCTCAGCTACCGCGTGAACGGCCTTAGAAAAAGAAGAGGCGAACTAGACCGCCTCTTCCCAAAATGTCGGTTCGATGCCGAGTTCGTAAATGCTTTGTATCACAACGCACAAGTTATGCGCCAACACTTTGCACAACGCTTCATTGACTTGCGCGGTTTTGGTTTTGCTGCGGAGTCCGTCGCCAAACTTTGCCTTGATCATCGAGAAGGTTGTTTCGACGTTTGATCGTTTGTGATAGTTCTGCATGAACCGCTCTTGATTGAACGAATAGAAATGAAAAAGTCTTTTCCAAACCGCCGTTTGAGGACTAGAGCTGTTTCCGGTGCTATTGATCTTGAACGGGATATACGGCGTCGCGTGATGGTCAACTGCTGTCTGCAAGTTATCGCTAGACAGATAGGCTTTATCCGCGCTGATTTGATCCATCGTGAAGTTGCGTCCGGTGGTCTCAACCAATCCCTTGAACTGCGGACAGTCGTTCGCGAATTGATCCGTAATCTCCACAGCCGTTACGACGTTAGTTTTCACCCCGCAGCACAAGTGAACCTTGACCCACTGTTTCTTTTCAATCAGGCGCGGGTTGCTGTACTTCGCGTGCATCCATTGCACAAAGCGCGAAGTCGAGAAACCGCTGGAGTCAATTGCAAAGTCTCGTTCGACGGCCTGCAACGGCAAGCTGCTAATCTCGATCAGTTCTTTGAGAAACGGTGTCAGAGTCGGATTCTCAAAATAACGCGAGATCGAGTTGTAATGAGGCGCTCGCGTGAGATAGCCCTTGCGGTGCGCGTCTGTCAGATCGGAAGTAAAGCGCCGACCGCTCATAGTCGAATAGACTTTGAACGTCGTTGCGAAAATCATATCAGCCAGCGGCAATCGCGGACGCCCGTTCGGTTGAATCGGTTCATCAATGCCGCTGCACAATTCAGCCAGCAACGAAAGAAATCTCGCCTTCTCGTGGGTCTGCGCTTTGTTGTAGGCCGACCATTCTTGCTTGTAGGTTTTCTTGACGGTTACAGTCTCGGTGTAGGTCTCCGTCTCGCCGTCGTTGGAGTATTCGCGCTGAATGACGATCTGGACAGCGAACAGATGTTTGCAGGGCGCTTGCCGGGCTTCGAAGTCAGGACAGGTGCAACGCTTGGCTTCGGAGTCTACTTCGTACTTACCCTTGCCAGCTTGCGAGGGAACGAGCCAGACGTTTCCATTGCGGACGAGTTTGTTGCGAGCGGCTATTTGCAGGCCGCGATCTTCGCGGGTTTCTTCTCTTGCTTCCATGATGTCTCTCCTCTTGGTAAAGACACAGCGGAAGTCCTATACTTTCGGTTGCTACGCCGTATGGCTTCGGCTGTGCGGTTAAATGTTCCGGTGGGTGTTAGCGCACTCACCGGGACTGCAAAGTTGGCGGAGAGGGTGGGATTCGAACCCACGAGCCCTTGCGGGTCAGCCGATTTTAAGTCGGCCCCAGTAAACCGCTGTGGCACCTCTCCGCTAATCATTTCTTCACTTCTCATCTTTCTTGAAAGGCCACGGTTTTGTCGATACTCGCCGTTGCTTAGTCTTCATTTCCAGCGGTCTTGCTGGAGTTTTCAACGCGTCGCGAATCAATTTCTTTCGGGACTCAGACGTGATGTCGATTGCAGGAGTGAGCTGCGGATCGGCTTGTTCGGCCTCATTCGCTTCTCTGATCTGCCTACGAGTAGGGCGCGGAAATCTGATTGGCTCATCTGTCGGCACGGCAGCCTTCCAACGATAGAATGCCTTACCGTCAATATCTGTCTTTTCGGCCTCGCCGCTCTCGCTCAATCTTGCCAAGATCGAATGAATCGAAGCCAATGGATTTGTGTGCTCACTCAAATCGTAACCCTCTTTGAGAAGGCTGTTTCGCAGAACAACGGGCGTGACGAATCTCCCCGATTTCTGAAGCATGGCACGGCAAGCATCAGCCAATCCCAACTCAGACAGATCGACCTGAAACTGCATTACCTGAACTTCGGCTTCGTCGTCACACAAGGGAAGCAAACTGTCAATAATCTGATCGACTTGGGTAAGCTTTTTATCAATCTTTGCTCGCTCGGTCAGGAGCGATTCTTTGTCGGCACGCGCCGCTTGAAGAGCTTTTCGGTAGGAATCCGTTGTCATAGTAGGCGCACTTTAACAGAAGGGAACAGAACATGTCAAGGGCTTTAAGCAAAAAAGTTAAGCTGAAAACGATAAACGCTTTAACGGGCTGGGATGCGGCTATTTACGACGCCGAAAAGGCGATAGAAACCGCCAAAGTGAGAATTGAAAAGCTAACCGTGTCGATCCACCGCTTCAAACAATTCAAGGCGACGGGCGCACCTTTCCCGAAAAAGTCAGACTCTGCACGAGTTTCCTAAACACGCAATAAGGGCGGCCTTGGGAGCATTCACGCCACAACCCGTTGGGGTTTGGTGAACTCCGTTCGCCTTATGTCTCCACCTTTAGCAGAATTTTCTTGACATTTTACTTGAACCCTCCTATAAGCCTCAGCTTAGTGCGCTGTAACGATTTTGCTTGCAATCGAGTCTGGGTAAGGTGCTAAAGTTGAGGCTGCGACCGGCGCTGTCACCCGTCGCTTAGCCCATCCAAGGAGGGCGGAAAACCGCAATCCTTTACCTCGAAAAAGCCCAAGTGTTGCTTCTCGCTCCATTAGCCAATCTGCAACCCTAGGGCTATACTTAACGTAATCCCCTTTGGGTTACTTTGAAATAAGGATGTCGTACAGCTTGGACGGGCCACCTAAGTGTGGCAACGCAGCTTGTACAGGCAAAGCTGTCTTTCAAGGACGAGATCGTTCTTGAAGAGGCGGAGGTGTCAATAAAATGTTGTCTGAACTTATAATGGCCGGAGTTATGGTAGGGGCCCTCCTGGTTCTTCTTGGAACGTGGCGGATTGGTCGTCAGGTTGTGCTCACTTCTTTGCGGCACCCGCTTGAGACTAGCGTTATTCACATTAGTGAAGCTCCCAATAAGAAAAGCTCACATGTGGAAGTCAGGGTCACCAAAGAGGAGGATCATGATCGCGCTCACGTGGATCAAAATCTGGCGGTAGGCTAAATGAAACGTCGGCGGCGCTCACCCGCGAAGGTCGTCCACCAAATTAGAGAAAAGCAGATAAGAATTGCCCCTGCTTTCAAACTCGTGTTTTCTGCCGCCTTTCTCTTCACGTTATTATCATTCTTAGGAGGTATCGGGTTGTCGTTATGGGCACCGCAAACTCCTGCTGTTACCGACTGGATCGGGACACTCTCGACTACTTGGAAGATGGGGTTTGCTGGCGTCTTCGGTCTAATTGGGGGTAAAGCCTTACCGTAGTAATTACTGTCCCAAAGCAAGACTTCGTGGGGCGAGTTCTCTGATAGGGAACTCGCCTTTTGGTTTTGGGTCAGCCTTCCACCTTTATGGGTCAGTCTAGATATATGAGGCAAAGCCCAGCGCACAGCGCACAGGCTTTGCCCTAAAACCCCCTCGCTGACTCCAAAAGGTCAGGGGGTTATGGGTCAAAAGTCTAAGTTTTGGGTCAAGTGAAGAATCGGCGTTTGGCCGCGTAAGCTCCGAGAGCGACGGCGATAAGAACAGCCCAGACTGCTATCGTTCCTGTCTGGCTATTTGGTGGCGAGAATGGCGGGGGCGATGGTTGGGAGGATTGGCAGGCCGGTATGTTTTCGTCGCATTCCTTCTTGTGCTGTATCCAGCAAGCACCGTCTTTGGTAATGCGAACGATGTCAATCGGAGGTCCGACAGAAGGTTCAGAATCGTCAACTTCAAGTTGAATCAACGTCCGCACTGCCTCAGTAGGGCTGTCATAATTTCGATTTCGAGCGACGAATCTTTCAATGGCTTTGGCCTTACCTATCCATACCGTGAAAGTTCCAGCCGGATGATCCTCCCGAAGGATCGTTCCGTCGGCTTTGAAGGCCCGAGCATAAAAAACAGGCAATCCGTTTTCCGTCCCTGCGATCACAACAGACAGCGCCATGTTGTCGTTTTCGACTACGTACCTTTGGTACATCGCTGGTCTTTCTCGCTTTTGCCATTCCAGTTCACGGGTCAAGCGAATCGCCATAGCTCGCTCTACTGCCGGGACGAGCATGGATATGGCACTCGTTCTATCAATCTCATTGGAAATAGCAATCGCAGGGTCAAAGCCAGTGATTGGATTAACAGTGAGGCCAGCGATTGCATAAAAGATACCTTTACTCTGGTAAATCTTGCACACAGCTTTATAGGTGACGATCTTTCCGTCGTCGAAAGTGGCTCGACTGTCCGCGCCAAGTACAACTTCGGACGGAGTTCTAACCACAACGATAGAAGTACCAAACGTCACAGCCGCAAGCGCCAATGTGAGTATTTGCGCTTGCGCTATACGGGCGTAGGTGGAGGTTATGCCGACGAGAAAACGGGAGCATGGGTATATCCACTCAGTCTTTACGACGTTGATGTAAGCCATGATGGTCAGACTTGGCTTCATGCGTTTGGCCGTGTCTGTTTGGACAGACTGCCTAATTACAAGAGTCGGCCCAAAACGTCGGCTCGATTCCAAGTTCGTAAATAGATTGAATCACAACGCACAAGTTATGCGCCAACACTTTGCACAACGCCTCATTGACTTGCGCCGTCTTGGTCTTACTGCGGAGGCCGTCGCCAAACCTGGCTTTGATCATCGAGAAGGTTGTTTCGACGTTTGATCGCTTGTGATAGTTCTGCATGAACCGTTCTTGATTGAAGGAATAGAAGTGAAAGAGTCTCTTCCAAAGCGCCGTTTGAGGGCCAGAACTGTTCCCGGTGCTGTTGCTCTTGAACGGGATAAACGGCGTCGCCTGATGCGAGGCTACTGTCTGCAAGTTGTCGCTCGAAAGATAGGCTTTATCCGCTCTGACTTGATCCAGAATGGTTGCATTGACAATGGCTACTCTGCGGCATATCTTCCCCGCGATTTCATAACTAAAATGGGGGAGCATATCTCATGAGAAACAGACTTTACCTGTCGCTTGTTGTCGTCGCTTTATTGTGTCTGGTCGGATGGGAAGGATACGGACAGGGACAAAGAAGTAATGTCGGGAGGCAGACTTGGGAGTACCATGTTGACCCTGTGCCCGGCACCAGAGTCGCGCACTTCGACAGGGACACCGAGGATGTCGCCCGCTCCAATGCCGCAGAAGACGAGAGCTTAATCAATCGGCGCGCCGCCGAGGGTTGGGAGCTAACGGCGGTCGGCGGAGTAAACTACTACTTCAGGCGCGCCAGATGAACACTCGCAGTTACCGTAGGTTGCCAAAAACTCCTGAGTCTGCCCAAAAAGTCATCCTGAAACGGGACTTCTTAGGCAAAGCCCCCAAAAGGGTAAAAGGGTTCGACGGTCAGGGCAAGCTTGCTAATCTCTAATATCCATAGATTAGGCCATCAGAAGCCTTGCGGAAATTCCGCAGGGCTTTTTGATTTTCTAAAAAAAAGGGGCGAGCTAAAGAACCCCGCCGCCCCTCAACCCACCACACTATGAGGGTCAGGTCGGAAGCCTATCAGCGCCGTAAAGTAACGATCTTTATCAAGGCCCGGGTACTATCGTGTAAGCCGTTACAGGATGGACCTCCCAGGGCGTCGATCGCCAGTTGCAATTGTTGTGTAGTTTGCCATCCTTGGGACATACGGGCTGGTTCGGTGAAGTGCTCTGCGATGCGTTCGCGTGAATGAAATCATACAGCATCCAGCCTGAGAACTTTACCCACTTGCCGCCAATTTGAGATTCGACAGCTTTCCGCATGACCTCGTAGTTGTGGTCGTTAAAGTTGAACTTCTTTTCCCAACGCGGCGTGAATTCCACAACGACGTATTTTGTTTGATCTCCAGATTCCGAAGGGTCGGCGACGATGTTAATGTGCACGTCTCGGAGAGTCGTCCGTTTGCAGTTGCAAGTCTCAGGCATACCACCCGGATCAACGCCGGCAACGAAGCCTGTCACCCATACCTGTTTCTCGGTAGTGAATACCCCCTGATCATTAGCTGGATCGCGGATTTCTTGCACCGTGATCTTCTGCGGATTGATGACTGCCGTGTCTCGATTCTTATCGACATTCAGCTTTAGGTGTTGTGCGTCCTTCGTACTGCTGCCACAAGCCGGACAGCCTCGATAAGGCGTGCCCTGCGAACACGGAGGTATTCTAGTCTTGGGCTTGAGCTTCTTAGCGTGTGCAGTTGGAAGCAAACAAAGAATAAGCAGTAGTAAGAGAGCGAAGCGGTATGCGAGTTTCATGGTGGTCCTCCTACGGTGTGAGATAGTAGATCGGTCTGGCTTATATCACTGTAGAGTTTAAGGCGCAATAGAAAGCGGGGAAGTCTTAGAGCGTGTCCCACAACACCCTAAAAGACCCGAAGCGATGTTAAGCGACAAGATTACTTAAACAGCGTAACCACCTCAATAAGAACCGAGCAACTACCTCGAAACGATTGATACTATTACGCCTAATTAACCTCATAAGACTTCAAGCTAATCAAGCATCGTGTTGACATAAGTGGTAGCCTGTATTAATTAGAAGGCGAGCACGCTGCTGACTTTTTGTTTTTCTTTCGGCGAATTCGCGACCAACAAGCAGGGCCATAGCAGTGGATATACCGGTCCAAAAATCCAGGCGACGAAAACGACGGATAAATATTGTCATCTATACCGTCATCGGACTTTTGGCGATCTCGGCGATAACGCTGGGGGTATCTCGGCTGAAGCCCGCCGCCCCCAGCCTGGAACGGGCCACGGCCCTGATTGAAACAGTCAAACGAGGACCAATGCTCCGCGACGTGCATGGAACCGGCACGCTGGTAGCCGAGGACATCCGCGTGATTGCCTCATCAAGCGCCGGGCGGGTTGAACGGGTTCTCTTAAATTCCGTCGGCGCGCCGGTCACTCCCGGCACGGTGCTCGTCGAGCTGAGCAATCCTGAAATCGAGCAATCCGCTGTTGATGCCGAATATCAATTGCGCGCGGCTGAAGCCGAGCAAAAGAATTTAAAAGTGCGGCTCGAGAGCGAGCGCATGACCCAGCAGTCGACCACCGCAACCGTCAAAGCCGAATACCAACAGGCTCAGTTGCAACTGGATGCCGATGAAGCTCTGGCGAAACAGGGATTGGTGCCGCCGCTCAGCTTAAAACTCTCGAAAGTCAAAACAGAAGATCTCGCCAATCGTTATCAGATCGAAGAGAAGCGTTTGGAAGTCGTCTCGCGTTCGGCGAGCGCGCAGGTCGCAGCTCAGGAAGCGCGCGTCTCACAACTGCAGGCGCTGCTCAAATTGAAAAAGCAGCAGGTCCAGAACCTTCGCGTATTGGCGGGAACCAGCGGCGTGCTGCAACAGATGACCGCAGAGCAAGGGCAACAAGTGTCTCCCGGAACGAACCTCGCTCGGGTGATCGAACCGGCACACCTGAAGGCGCAGCTCAAAATCGCAGAGACTCAGGTCAAGGACGTTCACGTCGGACAAACAGCCCAGATTGATACTCGCAGCGGGGTAATTCCCGGCCATGTTTCGCGAATGGATCCCGCCGCCCAACAGGGAACTTTTACGGTAGACGTGGCGCTCGAAGGCGAGCTGCCACCTGGGGCCCGGGCCGACTTGACCGTCGACGGCACGATCGAGTTGGAACGTCTCGACGATGTCGTCTATATGAGCCGTCCGGCGTTCGGTCAACCCCAAAGCACCGTTAAGATGTTCAAATTGGAAGAGGGCGGCCAAAGCGCTGTGCGCGTTCCGGTAAAACTTGGACGCAGCTCAGTGATGGCGATAGAGATCCTCGAAGGATTACAACCCGGCGACCAGGTAATCCTTTCTGATACTTCCACGCTGGATTCGTTTGATCGCATCCGGCTGAATTAGAAGAGCGGCCCAGTTCTTAAACCAGGTCAAGCCTTCAAACTTGAGTGGGGGAATAATTATGAGCACACCCGTCTCTCCATTGATCCGCCTTGAGAACGTGACCAGGGTTTTTCATACCGACGAGGTAGAAACGCACGCGTTGTCGTCCGTCGCTTTCGAAATCCACAAGGGCGAATACGTATCGATCGCCGGCCCCTCGGGCTGTGGAAAGTCAACGCTGCTTTCGATCCTGGGATTGCTCGACACCCCCACGGGCGGGAACTATTGGCTCGAGGGCGAATCGGTTGCTGATTTGCCGCTCGCGCAACGCGCGCGCATCCGCAATCGACAGGTCGGATTCATTTTTCAAAGCTTCAATCTCGTCGGCGATTTAACGGTCGAGGAAAATGTTGAACTCCCGCTGACATATCGCGGAACGGATCGAGCCGAACGCAAAAAACGCGTGGTCCAGGCGCTCGAGAAAGTTGGGATGGCCCATCGAGCAAAGCATCTTCCGGCGCAACTTTCAGGTGGACAACAACAGCGGGTGGCCGTCGCCAGAGCGATTGGCGGCGACCCTTCCATCCTGCTTGCTGATGAGCCGACCGGAAATCTCGATTCGGTTAATGGCGAAGCAGTAATGAAACTCTTGAGCGAGCTTCACCGCGCCGGGTCTACGATCTGTATGGTAACGCACGATCAGCGCTACGCGGGTCATGCCGATAAAGAGATTCATTTGTTTGACGGCCGCGTGGTGGATAACGCTTAACTGCGGATCGTTTCGCTCCGAACAATCCATGCCTTTATTTGAATCACTAAAGCATCGCTCGTTTGCCTTGTTGTGGAGCGGCCAGGCACTTTCCCGGCTCGGCGACAACGTCTATCGCGTTGCCCTGGCGTGGTGGGTCCTGGAGAAAACTGGATCGGCAACCGTCATGGGCAAGGTGTTCATTCTTTCGTATACACCGATGTTGTTATTTGCGCTGGTGGGCGGCGTCACCGTGGATCGATTTTCACGCATGCAGGTAATGTTTGTCGCCGATCTTCTGCGATTTTTTGTTTTGGTTGGCGTCGCAATTCTCGCGTTTGCGCGGCTGCTGGAGCTCTGGCACGTCTACATAACCAGTATCATTCTGGGCATGGTTGAGGCGTTCTTTCAGCCGGCATATACGGCTGTCGTTCCTGATGTCATTCCGCGCGAGGCTTTGGTCAGCGCTAATTCGCTTACCAGTTTGAGCAAGCAGCTGGCAAAAGTAATTGGTCCGGCGCTGAGTGGCGTCATTGTAAAATTGGGCAGCACCTCGACAGCGTTTGCCATTAATGGATTGTCGTTTTTGGTTTCGGCAGCCTGCCTCCTGCCGATACTCAAACTGGTGCAACCCGCGGCGCGCCTGGCAGAAAAACCAGGGGTCATTAGCGATCTGCAGGACGGTCTTAAGATGGTAATCAAGTCGCCCTGGCTGTGGATCACGATTGCAATCGCCTCGCTTTGTAACATCACGCAGGGAGGTCCTTACATCGTCGGCTTGCCGTTTCTGGTTAAGGACAAACTGCACGCGGATGCGAGCTCTCTGGGACTGGTCTATTCAATGTTTGCCATTGGCTCGGTCGGCGCGACCCTAGCCATCAGCCGGTTTGCGATCATTCATCGCCGCGGACTTGTTGCTTACAGCGCGCTGATAATCAGCGGCCTGATGACCCTCGCATTTGGAGTTTCGGGTTCGTTGATGGGCATCTTTCTCTTTTCGCTGGTGCTCGGGGCGATGATTTCGATTTTCACTTTGATTTGGGTGAACCTGATGCAGGACCTGGTTCCGCGTGAGATGCTGGGACGCGTAGTTAGCATCGACAATCTTGGTTCCTATGCTTTTCTGCCGCTGAGTTACGGAATTACAGGTTGGGCTACGGATCGATTTGGCGCGGCCGCGGTGTTCATAATTGGTGGAGCGGCAACGGCCGCCTTGCCGGTCCTGGGTTTAGCCCATCGCGCAGTGCGACGACTCGATTAACCGGCAGTCGAAACATATCGGACAATAACGTAATCGACGCATGGAAATTATCTGGCAAGACATACGCTACGGAGCCCGGTTGTTACTTAAGAGCCCCGGCTTCACGCTGATTGCCGTCCTTACGCTGGCCCTCGGCATTGGCGCGAACACGGCCATCTTCAGTGTCGTAAACTTCGTACTGCTTCGGCCTTTACCCTACGCAAACTCGGATCAGTTGGTGATGATTTGGGAGCGAAATCTGAAAAAGGGTTGGTCTGAATCGCCCACATCGTCTGCCAACTTCGTTGACTTCAGAACTTCCGCCAGGAATCTCGAGGTTGCTGCTTTTACGGACACCAACGGTAACTTCAATCTCACGGGCGGCGATCAGCCTGAAAGAGTTGCCGGCCTGCGCGTCTCGGCAAATCTCTTCCCGCTGCTCGGTGTTAACCCAGGTCGAGGCCGATTATTTCTTCCCCAGGAAGATCAACCAGGTTCCGGCCATGTTCTTATTTTGAGTTATGGTTTATGGCAGCGGACGTTTGCCGCCAACGCCAATCTGATAAATCAGACCATTCAGTTGAATAGTCAAAGCTACACCGTCGTTGGAATCATGCCTCCGGATTTCAATTTTCCGCCGGCGTTTTCCGCGATGGTCGGTTCTTCAGAAGAGTCCGTCACCAACGCTGATCTGTGGGTCCCGTTAACCACAGATGACATTCCGCTGGTGCGGGACAGGCGAGATCTGAAGATGATGGGACGCCTCAAGCCGGGTGTGACGGCGGCTCAGGCGCAGGCCGACCTCAATGCGATTGCCAGCCGGCTCGACAGAGAATTCCCCGATGTTAACGGAGGAATCGAAACGCATGTTATTCCGCTCCGTGAGCAGGTGACTGGCGACATCAGGCTGGCGCTCTTTGTCTTGATGGCCGCCGTCGCGCTGGTCCTGCTGATCGCCTGCGCCAACGTCGCCAACCTGCTTCTGGCGAAGGCCACCGGCCGACAGAAGGAGATAGCGATCCGCACCGCGCTCGGTGCGACTCGACTGCGCATACTGCGGCAGTTACTGACAGAGAGCGTATTACTGGGATTGTTGGGCGGCCTGCTTGGTTTGCTGTTCGCCGTAATCGGCGCCAAGACCCTAATCGCTTTTGTAACCACCAACATTCCAAAGCTAAAGGATTTTACCTTTGACGCGACGGTGCTTCTGTTTACCTTGCTGATAGCTTTGGTCACCTCGCTGTTTTTTGGGTTGGCGCCGGCGATTGATGCTTCGAAACCGAATCTGAACGAAGCTCTCAAAGAAGGCGGCCGCAGTTCAAGCGGGAGTGCGAGCCGCCAAAGGCTCCGGGATTTCCTGGTAATTGCCGAGGTCGCGCTGGCGGTCATACTGGTAACGGCGTCCGGTCTGATGTTTCGAAGCTTCCTGCGCTTGCAAGGTGTTAACCCGGGATTTAATCCGAAGAACCTGATCACTCTTGAGGTTGAACTGCCCGATGCGAAATATCACGCCGCCCAGCAACAACAGAACTTTCAACAACAGCTGTTGCAACGCCTGCCGACAATTCCAGGGGTGCAGTCCGCGGCGGCTGTAGATAATGTGCCTTTCGGCGTCAACGCGTTCAATACGAGTTTCATGATCGAGGGACGCCCAGTCCCGGCGGTTACGGAAAGACCGCGGGCGTTCTATCGCGTGATCAGTCCGAATTACTTTCGCACGATGGGCATTCCTTTTCATCGCGGGAACGAGTTCACCGACCGCGATAGCGTCGAGATGCCCGGTCTCGCCATAATCAACGAGACTGCGGCGCGCAAGTACTGGCCGGGCGAAGATCCGATTGGCAGGAAGATAAAACGCGGCCGGCCGGAATCGAAGAACCCCTGGGTAACCATTGTCGGCATTGCCGGTTCGGCAAGCCAGCTTTCGTTACGCGAAGAATCGCAACCGGAAATTTATGTTCCGTATCTGCAAAATACAACGCCTAACTTTTCGTTGGTGGTGCGCACGACTTCGGATCCGAAAACGATCACGGGTGCAATTCGCAAAGAGGTCTGGACCGCGGACAAGGATCTTCCGGTTTCCAACATGAAGTTGATGGACGAATTAATCTCCAATTCGACGGCGCAGCCTCGCTTTTATGTCATTCTGCTAACCGTCTTTGCCGCGCTCGCTTTGATTCTGGCAGCTGTCGGAGTTTACGGCGTGATGGCCTACTCGGTGACTCTGCGCACGCGCGACATCGGCATTCGCATGGCCCTCGGCGCGCAACCGATGGATATCTTCAAGCATGTGATTGGCCATGCATTGATGCTTGCCTCGATTGGATTGGTAATCGGCCTGATACTGGCTGGGACGTCAACGCTGGTAATGAAGAGCTTGCTTTTCGGCATCAGCACCGCCGATCCCTTGACGCTGATCGTGACCGCGTTGATCCTGCTGGCAGTCGCTCTATTGGCCAGTTATCTGCCCGCCAGAAAGGCCACCAAAGTCGACCCGATGGTGGCCCTCAGATACGAATAGCCTGTTTGCGGGCGACTGGTTTCCGAAACCTGCGCTGGCGATAAGCGTGTAACGTTACCGCGCCGCTCCCTCGCAGAGCGCCGGTTGCGCAGCCTCGCAACGGGCGTGTATGCTTTTCTCGCGGAAATTTTAGCCTCGAACGGTAATTGTGAAGACCAGACTCAATCTCGCCACTCAACCCTTTCGTAATCGAGCTTTGCCGTGGACGATAACCGCGGTAGTCACGATTTTTTCGATTCTGGCATTGGTTCTGATTCTGCGCGCTACGTTCCAGCAGAACGCGCAGGCGCAGACCGTGGAACGCGACGTCAGGAGCATGCAATCAGAAGCTGACGTCCTAAGCCGGCGCGCGGAAGAGGTTAAGAACATCCTGACACCTGATCAGCAGCGCACTTTGAAAGCGGCACACGCGCTGGTCGATCGCAAGCGCTTTTCATGGACGCGCCTGTTTGCTGATCTCGAAGCTGCAATGCCGGGTGGCGTCCGTGTCGTCCGGATCGCAGTCAAGGAGGTCGGCCTGCAGGATGACCGTGAGATTGCAATTCTCGATTTGACCGTAGCCAGCAAGAGCCCGACGACCGTCACGGAGATGATCTCTGAGTGGGAGAGCGAGGGTGTGTTTAGAGCGGAGCTCGTATCGCAAAATTTGCAACGCGGAAGGGGCGAGAGCGGGGCCGAGTACGAAATGAATGTGCGTTATACGCCGCGTTCGAGCATACCGATTGAACCGTCCGAACGAGCTACTCGACCCGTTGATACCGCACCGAATGGATCGAACCGAACACGATGAACCAGGAACAGTCAATCAGAAATAGCGCAGTCACCGACCGCGGCCAGATTCGAGTTCGTTTTGATCAGTTGAAGCGATCGCATCAGCTCAGTCCGATCGGCTTGCCCGAACTGATTGGACTCGGGTGCGCCGTATTCCTCGCGCTGCTCACGGTTTTTCTTTACTTCTACTTCTTAGTGCCGGCGCGTTCGCGGGTTAGATCGCTGGAGCTCGATCGCGACCGCCTGCAGGGACAATTGCGAGCAGCCAGGGAAGGACTCGCCGGTAGCACGAGTGCAGGTGAATTGGTAAAAACCATTACTGCGAGTATCGATGATTTCGAAAGCAACTGGCTGGTAGCACCAAGCAGTGGTCGCATGTCTCTGTACGTCGACTTAAACGATCTGATTCGCAGCAACGGTTTGCGGAATACCGCCGGCCCGAGCTACACCGCGCTCCCATCGATCGGGACAAAGACGCCGCAGCAGGTTTTGGCCGCTGCCGATAAGCAAAGTACCGCGAAGTGGCAGAGTGTCTATCCCGGGATCGCCGTTAGCGTGACCGTCGAAGGCCCATATCAAAACGTGCGGCACTTTGTGCATGATATCGAGACCAGCCGGCAGTTTCTGGTCATCAACGCCGTCGAGCTTGAAACCGTTACCGAGACGAGCACGTCGGCTGCGCCGGCGACTTCTGAGGAAACACGCCCACCAGTTCGCGGAGCACGACCTCCGGCAGGTGTATCGCCGGGCCGAAGTGGGGCGGTGACTTTTCCGCCGGCGGCCCCGGGAACACGCGGCGCTTTGGTCAGCCTGCGACTCGAGATGGCGACTTACTTTCGTCGTACGGTTAGCGACACTAGTACCAGCGCTCCCTAGCGTCGTTTTCAGAATTGACCGCGCGCTAAACTGAACTAATGTGCGATGCAGGCGTTGAATAAAGCAGTTGATGGATAGTTGATTTTTATTATGCAGCTTTTTGATCCGAAAAATCCGAACGAGAAGAAGAAAATTATCGCGGCTGCCGGCCTGGGAGTAGTGGCGATTGCCGTGCTGGGCTACGTTTTCTTTGGCTCTTCCGGCGGTGCGAACAGGCCACAACCGAACAACAACAACACTGTTCGCGCTGGATCTCAATCATTTGACATCACGAAGCAGAAGCCTGCTGACTCGGTAATCAGCGATGATTTGAATTCCTTAACACCGATCCCTGTTACCTGGAGTGCACCGGCTGTGGGGGAGGCGAATCGGAATATTTTTGCATACTACGAACCGACTCCTACGCCGGTACCCGAAAGACTTATTCCGACGCCGACACCCATGCCGCCGCCACCGCTGACAGTGACGTCGCTGGCGCCTTCTAACGTTTATGCCCGGACGGCTGATTTCAGTCTTGAAGTGATGGGAGACAAATTCGTGCCCGGAGTGCGGATAGCGATTGATGGCCGCGATCTGCAAACTCGTTTCATTAGCGCACAACAGATCGGGGCGACTGTACCTGCTGCTTTGATTAGCACTCCTGGAGTACGCCAGGTGATGGCGCGATCCTTTGATGGGAAGTTGTACTCGAATGTCGTGCCTTTGAACGTGACCGCGCCGCCGGTGCCAAACTATAACTACGTCGGAATTATTGGGAAGCCACGCGGCAATGACGTGGCGGTGTTAATCGATAAGAGCAGCAAAGAAATGCTCAACGTGATGCGAGGAGATGTGATGGCGGGTCGTTTTCGCGTCACGAGCATATCCGAACGCGAACTGGTGCTGACTGATACAATGCTCAAGATCAAACACACGCTACCTTTCTCAACGGAAGGAACTACGGGAACGCCCCTGGGACGGCCGACGCCTCGCGTTGCGGTTGACGATGAACCGTAGAGATTGCAGAGTTTGGGTTGGTGATTTTTGATAAATAAGTTAAAGAGCGAGCGCCAGATGCGAAGAAAAGCTTTGAATAACGGCAAATCGAACGAGGGCGGCTACACGCTGGTGGCGCTGATTGCCGTCATGTCACTGATCGCTCTATTTGCGATGGCGGCTGCGCCTGACATAAAACAGCAGGGCCAGCGCGAGCGAGAAAAAGAAGCCATATTTCGCGGCGAAGAGGTCGCTAACGCGATCCGAGCTTACGTTGAATATCGAAACAGCCAGGGAGCGCGCGGAGTTGCGGCGCTGCCGACTTCAATCGATCAACTGCTGGAAGGGATACCGCGAGGAACTCACAAAGTTCAGATACTCAGAGCTGAAGCCGCCGTCGATCCGCTTTCCCGCAAAGGTGAATGGCGACTAATAGGCCCAACTTCGCCGGATCTAATTCAGTTTGTGCAGGCAGTCACAGTCTACGCCGGAGGTGCGCCCCCGCCGACGCGCGGAACATTTCAACAATTTGTTCCCCAATTAGTGAACGTCCTCAATACCGGATCCACCGAGAGCGCGCCAGGCGGCGAAGACTCTTCTGACAACACCATCGGACCTTTTCTGGGCGTCGCCAGTCGCAGCGAACGCGCCTCAGTGATCACCTACTACGGGATCGAGCGACATGATCAATGGATCTTCACGCCGCTGTTTCGTTAATCCACTTGAATTCTTTGCACTCGCTGAACGCAACCACGCCGATCATTTTCAGACGTGACCGATCAACGTGTGATGCCGTTGCTCGATCCCCGATTGGCGATCGCAAATTGGTTGATCGGTGCAGCGACCAGGCTCGCGCATGGGTGAAAATATTTCACTGTCTCAGTAAAAAGTGTTGACATCTGATCAATTTAAGTTTATATAGCAACATGTTGTGCGCTGTTTTCTCTAGACCACAAGAGCTACTAAAACACAGTATCTTGTGGTCATAACCTGAAAAGTAAAAGAAGGAGCACGATATGGCAACTAAGAAGAAGGCTGCGAAAAAGAAAGCAGGCGGCAAAAAGAAGGCCGCGAAGAAGAGATAGCTCGTTCATCAAGGGGGTAACTCCAACAACCTACAACTGGCGCACACCATCTTTGGCCTTTGAGGCCAATTCAAAAAGGAACGGCGAATGCTTAACAGGCGCGCCGTTCCTATTTTTGTTACAGGTCGGTGGGCTGTTTCGGTGTTGACTCCACGCTTCGCGGATTCGACACGCAGCCGGTTAGTTCACGTCCGCGCCTCCAGCTGCTTCAGGGCCTCTGCCACCAAATTAATTTGTTCATCCGTCAATTCCGCGAACATCGGCAATGACAGCACGTGCAGCGATTGTTTTTCAGTCTCTGGAAAGTCGCCTGCTCGATAACCGAGCGACGAGTAGGCGGGCTGAAGGTGAATCGGAACGGGATAATGGATGCCGGTCTGGACACCTGCGGCGGCCAGTTTCCGTTGCAGCTCGTCGCGCCGGTCGCTCAACACGACGTAGAGGTGATAAACGTGGCGGGCGTATTCCAACTCCCGGGGCAGGACCAGACTGCCTGTCTTCAGCAGTTCGTGGTATTGCGCCGCATGGCGGCGCCGAAGCCGAGTCCATGACTCCAGATGGCGCAGCTTTACGGCCAGCACCGCGGCCTGAAGCGTCTCCAGTCTAAAGTTGTAACCGATGATCTCGTGATAGTACTTGCGGTCCGAACCATGATCCCGAAGCAGTCTTAGCCGGCGGGCGACCATGTCGTCGTCGGTGACGATAGCTCCCGCATCCCCGTAAGCGCCAAGATTCTTCGCGGGATAAAAACTGAAGCAACCTACGTCGCCGAGCGCGCCAACTCGGCGACCTTTGTATTCGGCGCCGTGCGCCTGGGCCGCGTCTTCAATCACGCTGAGATTATGACGCCGAGCGATCTCAAAAATTGGATCGAGGTCGGCCGGCTGGCCGTACAGATGCACCGGAATGATCGCGCGCGTGCGCGGCGTGATTGCGTTTTCGATTTTTGAGACGTCAATCGTATACGCAACCGAGTCCGCATCGACGAAGACCGGACGAGCGCCGGCCGTGGAAACTGTTTCAGCGGTAGCAAAAAAAGTATTAGCGGGAACAATCACTTCATCAGTCGCGCCAACACCCGTAGCCATCAACGCCAGTTGCAACGCCGCTGTGCCACTATTGACGCCTACGCAAAAACGCGCCCCGACATACTTCGCAAAATCCTTCTCGAACTTCTCAACTTCCGGGCCGAGAATATAGCGGCCACTTTCAACGACACGCGAGATGGCAGCTTCGATCTCGCTCTTGATTGTCTGGTATTGGGCTTTTAGATCTACGAAGGGAACAAGCGGATTAGTGTCTGCGGATCCCGGGTTGTTTGGTGGAAATGCTTTTTCGCTGGAGTCAGCCATTTCTTTCCTACAACCGGCGGTCTTCTCCTGGGCTGGTTGAATCGGAAGGCTAATCGCGGATTACGATCGCTGGATTGCCGGCAACCGTCGTTTCTGCGGGAACGCTCTTAGTCACCACTGCCCCGGCGCCGACGATGGCTCGCTCGCCGATCGTCACCCCACAAAGAATCGTAGCGCCACTCCCGATACTCGCTCCTCGCTCCACGACCGTCGGCACTACGGTCCAATCGGCATCGGTTTGCAGCCTGCCGGCGTCGCTCACTGCTTTTGGATACTTATCATTGATAAAGGTCACACCGTGACCGACAAAAACTTCGTCGCCGATGGTAACGCCTTCGCAGATGAACGTATGACTGGAGATCTTGCAATTGCGTCCGATCGAAGCGCCTTTCTGAATCTCGACATACGAGCCTATTTTCGTCCCCTCCCCAATTTCGCACCCATATAAATTTACGAAGTGGCGAATGATCACATCGCGGCCAAGCTTAACGTCCGGCGCGATTACGCAAAATTGTCCAGGCATGAAAATGGAATCAAATCGAGGTTGGAAAAACTGAAGTAAGCTGCGGTATCCGGGCTGCCGGTTATCGCACCCCTTGAGCCGAATTAACCGGTCTGTGGTGCATCGGCCCCCGTAGCCTCGCTGTCATAATAATCTGAGGCGTAATAAGCCGAGTAATAGTTCGAATAGTAATCGTAGGCCTCGACCTTTACGTTATTCAGCACAATGCCAAAGATATTCGCGCCCACGTCGAGCAGCTGCTGTTTGGCCCGGCGAACAACGGCGCGCGAACTATGTCCTCCATGAACGACCAGGACGACGCCATCAACCATGGTCGCCAAAATAGAAGCGTCAGTGAACGAAATGGCCGGCGGGGAATCGATGATAATGTGCGCAAATTTTTCGCTCAACTGAATCAAAAGCTTCCGCATTTCTTCTGAACCTAAAAGTTCGGCGGGATTCGGTGGGACAGGGCCGGAGGTGAGAAGCCTAAGGTTAGGTTGTTTGTCATAACTCAATATCAAGCTGTCGAGATCAGTTTCGCCTGAAAGCCAGTTCGTCAGCCCGCGCGAGTTGGGCAAATCGAAGTGCGCATGCAATCTCGGCCGACGCAAGTCGCAGTCGACAATCACGACCGCAGCGCCGGTCTTTGCCAACATCACCGCCGTATTGATGGCCGTAGTTGTCTTTCCTTCCGAAGGTTGACTGGAAGTTATCAAAATTGTCTTTGGCGGTTGGCCGGCTGAAGACAGCAATAATGACGTGCGCAGGTGGCGATACGACTCCGCCACAGGTGAACGAACGTCCTCAACCAATGCCAGGGCGGTGGAAGCTGCGGGCGAAGTAACCGGCGTTGTACCTTTCAAACGCGGAGCTTCGTTTCGTCCGGCAGGAATCAGGGCGAGCGCCGGCAGATGCAAATACCTGTCGACGTCATCGATTGACTTGACCGTGTCATCGAGGAAATCAAGAAGGAAAGCCAGGCCGATGCCTGCGACCAGCGAAAGCAGGAAGGCGATTACGATGTTCCGCACGCGCGCCGGCGCGACGGGAACTCTCGGCAGCCGGCCGGGATTCTCGATGCTCAGCTCGTTGGTTCTTTCTCCCGAAATTGCCTCCAGCTCTCTCTGGCGCTGGAGAAGAGTGTTCAGGTACTGTTTGTTTGTTTCAATTTCCTGGCCCTGCTCCATGATTTCCAACTGATCGCCGGCTTGCTGGGTGGTAACCCCGCGCTGCGCCGCATAAGCAGCACGAATTTCATTTTCATGGGTCTCGAGGGATTGATATTTTACGCGCAGTCCGTCGATTTCCTGGGCCACCGCGGCTTTGAGCTCCCCCTCAATACGGTTGATCTCGGCATCGACCTTCTTCACTTCCGGCCACTCGCGCGTATAAGTAATCAGAAGCGAATCGCGTTTTTGTCTCAAGCTCGCTAATTCATGACGGAAACTCGTAACCTCAGTCGACTTTAATACTTCCGGTACGGAAAGCGGATCGCTGGAATTTTTCGCATGTTCGTAAATACCCTGAGCTAATTTCCGATCTTTCTCGGCCTCGACCAGTTGCGCGCCCAGCTGCAGCAATCTTTGCCATTCAACATTCTGGCTGGCGTCGCTACTCATCGGCAGGTTGTGGCTCTTGGCATAATTGAATTGAGCTTCCTGCCCGTGCCGAATCTTGCCCTGCAGGTCGGCGATTTCCTTGGCCAATAGATCCTGAGCCTTTGTTGAACCGGCAGTCATGCGCGCGAGGTTGTTGTTAATGAATACTTCGGCGAGTGTGTTAGAGACCTTCAACGCCATTTGTGGATCGCTATGACGAAATTTAATGTGAACCAGATTCGTCCCGACTTCCGGCTCGGCGGTTTCGCTGCCAATGATCGCATCTTCGTAGGATTCCAGTTGCGCAAGTTCTTCCGCTGACAAATCTTCTTCGCGAATCCTCGACTGGTTGATCAGAACTTGATCGGCTGCCTCCTTCTGGGTCTTGGCTGAAGTCTTGTCACGGGAAAAAACTCTCCGCAAAGAAGAAAAGAATCCAGGCTCATTCTGCGGATTCATGAATGTTGGGTTGTGCATTAAGTCGAGAGTCAACACCACCTCGCGCGCCAGGATCGGATTCTCCAGTAACTTTAGTTGCGTGCCCCAGAAGTTCGGATCAGCTTGCGAAATCACCAGCTCTTTGTTACGCAGCACGCTTTGGGTCTTGGGCTCAATACGGATAACTGTGTCGCCTTCATATATTGACGGAAGCCGAAACATTTGAATGGCCACCAGCGAGGTGACTACCAAAACCAAACTGAGGATCAACCACTTACGCTTCAGGACCACGAAGAGGTAATCGCGAAAATGGTTCTCGGACGGCGCGCCGTACTTTCCATATTTTTCATAGGCCCTGGCCTGGGTGATTTCGGCAAGGGTTGTATTTACGCCGCGGCCCGAGGGTACGGGAATCAAGTGCTCGTCTTTCGTCATAACTTTCGAAACTTGTTAGCGGTTTCCGATAAGGGGTAGTCCATGATAGCAGAGACGCGCCGTGAGGCAAGTCATCGAGCCTCGCTGAGCTGGGTCGCGAGCGGCGTCGTTTCGCCTGCCACAAACGCTTTCACGGCATCCTTCCAATAAGGCATAGGCCGGAGTCCGAGGGCGTCAGACAGTAGGCATTTCAGCCGCGAATTCTTCGGTCGCGGAGCCGGCCGTTTAAGCGCCGCCATATTGGTACTTTCCAGCAGTTCCGAATTGAGACTGGTGATCGCAAATGCGGCACGCGCAAAATCTTCGAAGCTGGCCCCTTCGCCGGAATTCACCACGTGGTAAAGACCGGGCAGATCCATTCGGGCGAGCTCGTAGAGCCGGGCAGCGAGATGGGGCGCATAGGTCGGCGTGCCGAATGAATCATTGACGACTTTTACCGGTGCTCCGCCTTGTGTCCGCGCGAGAAACGTACTGAGAAAATTGTTTCCACCTTTACCAAAAATGTATCCGCTGCGAACTACGATCGTCCGCGCCCAGGCTTGTTGAGCTCGTTGTTCGCCCGCCAGCTTAGACATCGCATACTTACTCAGCGGACTGGGTTGGTCTCTTTGTGTATAAAACCCATCTTTTTCGCCGTCGAAAACATAATCACTCGACAGTGTTATTAGAAGTCCTCCAACGCGTCTACAGCCGAGCGCCAGCAATTCCGGCCCGAGAGCATTTGCCTTGACTGCCCTCTGATAATCAAGCTCGCAAGCATCCACGTCGGTCCACGCTGCGCAATTGATTACCAGATCTGGTTGCTCGCGATCGAGAACCGCGTTGACATTGTCTTCGCTGGAAATGTCCAGGCCGGCGTGATCCAACGCGATTACGTTTTCACCTTGTGCTGTGAAATGCCCGGCAGTTGCGCGTCCTACCAGACCGCGGGCGCCGGCGATTACTACCTTCATGGCGCGCCGACCTCGACCCCGTATTGCTGAGCATAGAAATCGCGATAAGCGCCGCTGCGCGCTCGCTCAATCCATTTGGGATTGTCCAGATACCAGCGAATTGTTTTTTGCAGCCCGCTTCCCCAGGTTTCTTGCGGACGCCAACCAAGCTCGGCTTCGATCAGCGAGGGATCAATTGCGTAACGGCGATCGTGACCAGGGCGATCCTTCACAAAGCGAAGTAAAGAATTGGATTTGCTTAACGCATCAAGCACGCTCTTTGCTACGTCGATATTTCGTCTTTGATTGCGCGCGCCAATATTATAGACGGCGCCGGCTTTGCCTTTTTCCAGAACGCTGAGAATTGCACGACAGTGATCGTCAACATAGATCCAATCGCGCACGTTGAGACCGTCTCCATAAACCGGGATTGGCTCGTCGTTCATCGCGTTTGAAATCATCAAGGGAAGAAATTTTTCGGGAAATTGACGTGGACCGTAGTTGTTGCCGCATCTGGTTATAAAAGTATTCAGACCGAAGGTGTGCTGAGCCGCGCGCACTAAATGTTCGGCGCCGGCTTTCGAGGCTGCGTAGGCACTGTTAGGCTTGAAGGGTGACTCTTCTACAAAGAACGAGTCAGAGTTTTCCGGAAGACTGCCCATAACTTCATCGGTGGATATTTGCACAAACCGTCGAACGCCCCGCTCGCGAGCGCAATCAAGCAGCACCTGGGTTCCCAGCACGTTCGTTCTGATAAATTCGTCGGCGGAGAGAATACTTCTGTCAACATGCGACTCCGCAGCAAAGTTTAATATTGCGTCAATGTCTTCGGGCAGCGCACGCAGCACCGAGTCACGATCGGCAATGTCGCCTTTGATGAAGTGGTGGCGGTTCTGATCCAGTCCCTGAAGGTTATCCAGATTTCCGGCATAAGTTAGAGCATCAAAATTCACAACGGTACTCGATTGAATCTCTTTAAGCACCAGCCGCACAAAGGCCGAACCTATGAAGCCTGCACCTCCGGTAACGAAGAATTTACTCATCGGTTCCTGAATGAAATCCAGCGGTCCTGTTAGAAAAGCTAACTTTCGGCAGTTATTAAAACACACTGTCACCAGAGCCTGCCACAATCGTTCATTTCAGGGGCTAATTTTCTAATCAATCAACACTGCTTATGAACATTATCAGCAGCAAATATTACCGCAAGATATCGAAAGGTTCTGCAAAGAGACTTTTAGTCTTGACAGGACGAGTTACTGCGAATAGGATGTGCGCCTCTTTCGCCGCAGTCTGATGTGATTAATTTTGCAAGAACGATAAAACGTAGAGGGCGGCGCCCTTTAGCGAGTTCCAGCCTTGAGGAGAAACAAAATGAAATCCTATATGATTAACACCAATTCGAAGCTTATTCGAGTTGAACATGTTGCGAAAACACTCGCCTCCAGGGCCTGGTTACTCCCAGCTGTCGCATGCGCGGCTCTGTTGTGCCTGTTAGCTGGAAATAATCTCATTTCTGCTGCTGCCTCTTCCGACTCTCCTGAAGTCGCTAATCGGACATTCACCTCGATGCCCGCGAAAGACAGTGGGATCTCAACTTCGAGAGCCGTGAAACCGCCAATGTTGTACCCGCTCGTTCAGGCGCCGCCGCCGGGACCCTCGATTCAGACTTGTGCTGATGCTGCTTGTGGGACACCGCAGTCCAGCTTCAACGTCGGAGATACGGTTTACATCAAGATCTCCGGGATTTCAGTTGGTGGCTTTTTCCCGAGGTTCGTGCTTTGGGGAGCTCCTGATTCAACTATAGTTCAGTCTGCGGCCGTTACCACAGATCCGCAGAACGGCTCTCTCTTAATAACTTCTACTTTCACAATAAATGGCCGGACGATCGATAGTCGAGGGCTGTGGCAGGTGGTGATCCTTAACCCGTTTTTCTTTTTTCCGGAAGCGACCGCGAGATTTACGGTCGTCGATGCGGCAAATCCCACCGCAGATATCGGCGTTGCTTCGACTTCAGTGTCCAGTTCTGCTCAGGTAGGCTCGAACGTTGTTTTCGGTTTGCAAGTGAACAACTATGGACCGGACAGCTCGGCAAATGTTCAATTGACAGATGCGGTGCCGAACAACACGACTTTCGTGTCCTTTTCGCAAACCAGCGGTCCAGCCTTTACGTGTAGTACTAACACAGGCTTAACGACCTGCTCGATAGCTAGTTTGGCCGCAGGTGGCGTGGCCGCATTCGTCGCCACCTATCAGGTCAACGGTGGCACGGAGATTACAAACGCTGCGAATATTTCCTCCGACACTCCTGACCAGAACAGTCTGGACAACTCAACCACCGCCACCGTGCCGGTCACGGGTGGTGGTGGTGGTGGTGGAACCTGCACGCTTAGTTGCCCGGAAGACATCTCCACGAGTGCTAACACTACCGAGAACAACCAACGCGGGGCGCACGTAACATTTGACGCCGCGCAAACCTCGGACCCGGATATTTGTGGAGCGGTTACTGCGACACCGGCTTCGGGCTCGTTCTTCCCTGTCGGCACGACCGTAGTAAACGTTACTTCGGCATCCGGCGGCGGCGCTTGCAGCTTTACGGTTACGGTTAATGATTCGGGAACGAATCCGCCGACGATCAGTTGTCCGGCCAACGTGACAGCCAACGCCGACAATAACTGCGCGGCCGTGGTTACTCTGGGCACGCCAACTGTAACGGGTAACAACGTCACGATTGTGGGTGTCCGCAGCGACGGCCAGCCCATGTACAATTGCGATTGTTTCCCGAATTCGCCGGATCAAGCGGATGACTCTTGCAATATCTTTGGGGGGTGCAGCCGCAAGAACCCGGATCTTCCGTTCTCGTCCGGGGTAACCACGGTTACCTGGCAGGCGATATCGCACAGTACGCCCGGGCCTTACCAGACTCCGGCTGACGAAGAGGCTGCCCGGACAGGTACGGCGTCATGCAGACAAACGGTTACCGTTAATGATGTGACTCCGCCGGTCATCACTGCGACAGACCAGACGGTCTCGGCCGATGCAAACTGCCAGGCCGCGGTGCCGGACTACACCAACGCGGTCACAGACAATTGCGCGTGTGCCGCCAATGACACTTCGCAGGATTGCGTGGGCCAGCATCGAATCGCCTTAACGCAAAATCCGGCGGCGGGCACTTTGGTGGGACTTGGTCCACATACAATTCATCTGACAGCGAATGACGGCTCCAGCAACAATAACGGCGCCGGCAACACTACGACAAAGGACATCACGTTGACGGTCGTAGACACGACGCCGCCAATGATCACCTGCCCGGCTAACATTACGACCAACACCGATCCGGGTTTGTGTTCCGCGGTTGTGAATCCGGGAACGGCGACGGCGACAGATAACTGCGACAGCAACCCGACCGTGGTTGGTACTCGCAGTGATAACCAGCCGTTGAATGCGCCGTATCCGAAAGGAACAACGACCATCACCTGGACCGCGACTGATCACGCGAGTCCAGCCAACCAGTCGAGTTGTCAGCAGACAGTCACGGTGCAGGACCATGAGCCGCCAACGATCAGTTGTCCATCCAACATTACGTTGGAGTCAACCTGTCCGTCGGGTGCGATTGCTACATACACCACGCCTGTCGGCATGGATAACTGCCCGGGAGCTGTAACGACTCGGACAGCAGGGCTGGCCAGCGGCTCGGTCTTTCCGATCGGCACCACCACGGTGACTTATTCGGTGACCGATGCGTCTGGAAATGGGCCGGTTTCATGCAGCTTCACGGTGACGGTGCTGACACCCCAGCAGGTGATCCAGAACATGATCAATGCCGTAAACGCGAATTCTTCGCTTAACGGGTCGCAGAAGCAGGGCTTAGTCGCCAAACTGCAAGCGGCACTGGATGCCATAAACCAGGGCAAGACAAATGTAGCCTGTAACAAGCTGGCTGATTTCAACAGTCAGGTTTCGGCATACATTAGCAATGGAACGCTAACCTCGGCGCAGGGGCAGCCTTTGATTAATTCGTCCAATCACGTACGCAATACGATTGGCTGTACAAACAACCCCTGCACTTGAGCCAAGGGATTGACTCGGGAGGGGGCGCCGTTAACTGGTGCTCCTTCATCCCGACGAGGTTTGGATAGTTTTGTTTAGGCATTTATCAAGGCTTCTTGATGACAAGTATTTTCCGTCAACAATGGGAAGACTCGGCGCAACAGTGGCCGGAACGGATCCGTGTTCTACTGGTGGCCACCCAACTTCAAAAGAAAAAAAGGAGACTCCAAATGAACAAGTTTCGGTTCACTATTAACGCACTCGCAATCGCGATCTTCACACTCGCGTTTGCGTCCCTGGCTCAGGCGCAAGCATCGCGTACCTGGGTATCGGGCGTCGGCGACGACGCTAATCCATGCAGCCGCACCGCGCCGTGCAAAACCTTCGCGGGCGCAATTTCCAAAACCGCGCCCGGCGGCGAAATTGACGCGCTCGATCCAGGCGGCTTTGGCGCGGTGACCATCACCAAGGCAATCACGATTGACGGCGGTGGCGGCCAGGTGGCATCAGTTCTGGTAAGCGGGACAAACGGAATCGTGGTGCAGGCCGGTAACAGCGACGTTGTAATCCTGAGAAACCTTAGGATTAACGGAATTAGCAGCGGAATCAACGGAATCCGTTTCACCAACGGCCGGGCGCTGAATGTGGAGAACTGTTACATCTTCGGGTTCACGCAGAACGGCATCGACATTTCCCTCACGGTGGCGAATGCCAATCTGGTGTTTGTCTCGAATTGCATCCTGAAGAACAACACCGGCGTCGGACTCCGTGCTGCCACCACCGCGGGTCAGGTGAAGGTGGCGATTGTAGGTACCTCTTTCGCGGAAAACGGGACCGGCCTTCAGGCCGCAAACAATTCCCGCGTTGACGCCGACCGCAGCGGTTTTTATAACAACACAGGTGCGGGAGTAAACGCTGATGGCACCGGCGGCGTGGGCGTTGCTAACATCACAAACTCCTCGTTATACAACAACGGTGGCGCGGGCATTTCGGCGACAAATGCCGGAGTCGGTCGCATCAATAATTGCGATCTCATCCAGAACGGCGGCAACGGAGCTTTGGTGGGCGCCGGCTCGGAGATTGACACCTGGGGTAATAACCGTTTTGTCGGAAACGCCGACGGAAACGTCTGCAACGGCGGCGCCGGCTGTACGGGCCAGACCCCGCACTAAAAATCATCTTTCGCCGCGTTTGAACTTCCACCGCGGAGGATTGCATAAAACCTGCAGGGCGGCCGGTCTTCGCCGTGGACTGGCCGCCTTGTTGTGTCCCCAAAGAAAGCAAGTTGGATCCGAATGAGGAAGAATCATTCGGGACCAGTAACCCGAGAGATGCTTGACCCCGTTTGGTGTGCTGGTTAGACTGATGTTTCCCTTTTTCAAATAACTCATTGTGCGGGGAGCGATGTACGGGGCGGAAGTTTCCCCGTGCAGCCGCTCCTGCAGAGACTGATGGCCATTTTCCACGACCGGCGACACCAGCGCGCTGAAATCCAAGAAAACAAATCTTTCAAAAGATGCTCATCCAAAGTACGAGCATCTATGGCCTGTACTGTGTGAGGATTCGGTCGGCACGAAATGTGGCCAGTCAGCCGATCCTGAGGTATATCTCCCGAGGTAACGGTTTTGATTGAGGTCATCAAGAGAATCATTCCCCTGGGCGTCAAGACGAGAGCGCACTACATTCGAGCCCGCGCGCGAGCCTTCCGAGGAAAACATCGCTGCCCGGTTTGCAATTATCGAGTTGGCGCCTTTCAACCATTGCCCGAATTTTATGCCGAGAACTTAAAGAAGTACGGCTGGCCATTTACAGCTGACGAGGCTGAAACCTGCAATCATCTGGGGTATCTATGCCCCTTCTGTCAGGCAAGTGACCGCGATCGGCTGTATGCTCTGTACCTGCGGGATTATCTGACGGACCTCAAATCCGACGACTCAATCAACATTGTGGATTTTGCTCCGTCTGCACCACTCTCCAGATTCATCCGCGAACAAATCGCGCGATCAGAACGAAACATTTCTTATCGCACGTCAGACGCGTTTGCCGAGGGCGTTGACGACAGAGTCGATATCACGAACATGGAGGTTTACAAAGACGGTCAGTTTGATTTCTTCATCTGTTCGCACGTCCTGGAACATGTGACGGACGATCGAAAAGCTCTAAGCGAGTTGTACCGCATCCTCAAGCCGGGCGGGAGTGGGCTGCTAATGGTACCCATCATTCTTAGCGTAAATGAGATTGACGAAGATCCCACGCTGGTCGATGAAGGCGAAAGGTGGAAGCGCTTTGGGCAGTTCGATCATGTTCGACTCTATTCAAAGAACGGCTTCATTGAAAGAGTGCGGGATTCCGGCTTTCGGATACATGAGTGCGGCAGAGAATTCTTCGGCGAGTCATTATTGGCGCGAAGCGGGATTACCACTAAGAGTGTCTTGTACGTGGTGGAAAAGTGAGCGGCTATCTACATCGACTTTACGCCGAATCGTTGGCCGGATTTGGTGTTCCAAGAGAGTTACCTGCAAGCAGGGGATGGATTCTGGAACGGACCGTACCAGGTTTTGACTACCACGATGCGATGGGTTGCTATCCTCTGTTTGCTTGTCAGGACTGGTCGCGGCTTCATGCCGATCTGGCAAGCATCGGCGACACTTTGGTTAGCCTGGCAGTAGTGACGGATCCTTTTGGAGAATACGATGCAGCCCGACTGAGGGAGTGCTTCCCTGATGTAGCTCTACCTTTCAAAGAGCATTTTGTCGTTGATCTGAGTCGTCAGCCCAATACGTTTGTCCACTCTCATCACCGGCGAAATGCGCGCAAGGCGCTGCGCGACATGCGCGTAGAGCAGTGTGACAATCCGATCGACTTCCTGGAGGATTGGAACGATCTTTACGCAATGCTGTTAGCGCGACACAACATCACGGGGATAGCAGTCTTTTCGCGCGAATCCTTTGCGAAGCAATTGCGGGTTCCGGGAATTGTGATGTTGCGTGCGGTGCATGATGATGCGACCGTAGGAATGCTGCTGTGGTATAGACAAGGCAATCGCGCCTATTATCATCTGGGCGCATACCGCGCGCGCGGCTATGAGCTGGGGGCGTCGTTTGCATTGTTTGATTATTCAATCAGATATTTTGCCGAGCGCCACTTCCAATGGCTTAATTTGGGCGCGAGGGCAGGTTTAGGAACACCTGAGGCGTCCGGACTCAGTCGGTTTAAGCAAGGATGGTCAACTGGTACCAGAACCGCATACTTCTGCGGCAGAGTTTTCGACCGGAAGAAATATCAAGAACTCGTTTTAGCGAAGAACGTCCCGCCCACGGAGTACTTTCCCGCATACCGTTCGGGCGAGTTCAATTGAGGTTGGCGAGAGAAGTCTTTCAGGTGACTTAGTCGACCCACGGTAGATTTTCTGCTTTGCGATGTGATGGTATTCAGCTTGAACGCGCAACCATGGAGTACATCTGAATGAGACGCAGGGCGCGGATAGTGCAAGTTGTCAGCGATCTCGCGAAGAAGCCTGTTGCGGATTTACGCATCCTTGATCTGGCCTCTTTGGAAGGTCATTACTCCTTCGAGTTTGCGGCAAGTGGCGCGCAAGTCACCGGCATTGAAGGTAGACAGTCCAACATTGATAAAGCAGAAGCGCTGGGCGAGAAGCTCCATCTGGCGGTGAAGTTCATCAGAGACGATGTCAGAAATCTAAGCGTTGAGAAGCACGGCACGTTCGATGTCGTTTTATGCCTGGGGATACTCTACCATCTGGACGCGGCGGATATTTCGCCTTTTCTGAAAAGCGTAAACGAAGTCTGCGGCGATTTCGCAGTGATCGATACTCACGTGGCTTTGAAGCCACACAAGCGATTCGGAAAATACTCGGGCTGGTACTTTACCGAGTACGTCCGAAAGCCTTCACCAGTCGAACAGGAGAGCAGTTCCTGGGCAAGTATCGGCAATATGAGAAGCTTCTGGCCTACCAGGCCTTCGCTGGTCAATGCACTCGCGGACGCCGGGTTTAGTTCTGTGACTGAGGTTCACTATCCCGCGATGAACGACATGCCCGCGGATCGCGTCACCGTGGTGGCATTCAAGGGCCAGCGCAGGCAACCAGTGGTTGAGTTTTCCGATTCGAGCATTTTGGGCGAAGCCGTTCCTGAAACTCCGCCCGTGGCGGCAACCCAGGAACGATCAACTTCTCAGTTGCGAAGCATCCTCTCGCGATTGGCTCGCTCAATTTCTTCCAAACGTTGATGGGAATTAAAGTAGTGACGGAGACAGCGGAGATTATGCGGTGGACGAGAAGATAAAGAGCCTCCTGGCTGAAGTACTGCAGCTGCCGGCGGCGACAATCACTGATGATCTGGAAATGAAGAGCACGGACGTCTGGGATTCGCTTAAGCATATGGAGATGGTCGTGTCGCTCGAGCAGAGTTTTGGAATTGAATTGACTTTTGACGAGATTGTAGCGATGCGTAGCGTGGGCGAGATCAAACGCGTGCTGAGAGGCCGAGGGGCGGTCGAATAGGATGGAGCTTCGCGGTAAGAGAGTCATTGTGACCGGGGGCGTGCGTGGCCTGGGACGGGCCATGGTTGACAAGCTTATCGCTAACGAAGCGGTGGTAACTGTTTTTGATCTCGACGTCGCGGGTCTCGATGAACTCAGGAAACAAGAGCGCGAAGTAAACTGCGTCGAGTGCGATGTCTCGAATTTCGAACAGGTCAGCTCCTCCATTGGTCGCTATCATGAACGGTTCGGCGCGGCCGACATTTTGATTAATAACGCGGGCATTCTTTACAACGCACCGCTGGTGAAGATTACGCCGGCGGGAGTCGAACAGCATGACGTGACAATGTGGACTAAAGTGCTCGCGGCTGACTTGAATTCGGTGTTTTTCATGACCGCCTGTGTGGTCGGAAGGATGATCGCCACTCGCACAAAGGGCGTGGTCGTGAATATCAGTTCGGTTTCTGCGGCCGGCAACGCGGGACAATCCGCATACTCGGCAGCGAAAGCAGGCGTCAATGCTTTGACGGCGGTCTGGGCTAAGGAACTCAGCCCGCTGGGCATCCGCGTGGTGGCTGTGGCCCCGGGTTTTACCGACACAGAGTCCACGAAAGAAATTTTGAGCGAGGCCATGCAGAGAGAAACGATCAAGAGAATTCCTTTGAAAAGGTTGGGCCGGCCTGAAGAGATCGCGGACGGTGTTCTCAGTGTGATAGAAAACGATTTCTTCAACGGTAAGGTGTTCGAGTTGGATGGGGGTCTGATCATATGAACCGAACCGGTTATGGTCGGCCTGGCAAATAACCGATGCACGAATACAATCTTGGCATCCGATTTCAAACCGTCGTAGCCGAACATGCTCGACAGACGGCCATTTGGTTTGGCGAGGATGATACTGTCACCTATGAAGACTTGAACCGGCTGGCAAACCGGATCGCCCGCTGGCTGCTCGAGCAACGGGTCGCGGCGACTGACGTGGTCTGTCTTTCCGGGGAAAAAACGATTTATACGTTCGCGTCCATGATCGCTTGCCTGAAAATCGGGGCAATCTATTCGGTGATCGACCCCGATAGCCCGGCTGAGCGCCTCCGTAAAATTATTGCCAGGTGCAGACCGCAGCTCCTGCTGGCGGGACGGGATCTTCTGCACCGGTTGGAAAAGATCACGACGGAGCTCCGGATCGCAACCGCCGAAAAGAATTCCGATAGGTTTGAGGCTGTGGTCAGAGCGTATGATCATGTGAATCTGCCTGAGACTGGCCACGTTACTGGAGCAAACGCAGCTTACTTGATGTTCACCTCGGGTTCGACTGGTTTTCCCAAGGGAGCCGTGATGACCCATGCCAATGTCCTGAACCTCATTGACTGGAGCAAGGAAACTTTCCGCATCGCGCCTAATGATCGTCTTACAAATGTTAATCCGCTGTATTTTGACAACTCTGTCTTTGATTTCTATTCGGCACTCTTTACCGGGGCCTGTCTCGTTCCCTTCTCGAAAGAGGAGACGAAGAATCCCAAACTGCTGGTGGAAAAGATTGACGCGGCGGCGTGCACGCTATGGTTTTCAGTGCCCTCCCTGCTGATATTTCTGCAAACGATGAAGGCCACTGATGGCAAGCATCTCTGTTCGATTCGCCGATTTGTATTCGGCGGCGAAGGATATCCGAAAGCGAAGCTGAAGGGTCTTTACGATGCGTACTCAAAGACCAGCGAGTTCTTCAATGTGTATGGTCCCACGGAATGCACGTGCATCTGTTCGTGTTACAAGCTCACTGACAGAGACTTCGACGACGTGCAGGGATTACCGCCGCTGGGATACATCGCTAATAACTTTGCATTCTTGATCCTTGATGAGGCAGGCCACGCGGCACCCGAAGGACAAACCGGAGAGTTGTGCCTCCTGGGCCCAAACGTGGGCAAAGGTTACTACAATGATCCAGAGCGCACCGCCGCAAGTTTTGTGCTGAATCCCTTAAATGCGAGCTTTCATGAAGTTATGTACAAGACCGGCGACCTGGTCAAGCTCGATGCGGCCGATGGCAAGCTCTACATTCAGGGCCGCAGGGACAATCAGATTAAGCACATGGGTTATCGAATAGAACTCGAAGAAATCGAGGCCGCGTTACACTGCCTGGATTATGTCTCGGAAGCTGTTGTGCTGCACGCGAATGTGAATGGTCTGAGCCGGATTATTGCGATCGTTGCGGGCGAGGAATTTGGCGGAGAGCGAATCCGCGCGGATCTGGGCCAGATCATCCCTGACTATATGGTGCCTTCCATATTTCATCGCGAGGAAGTGCTGCCCAAAAACCCAAACGGTAAAGTCGATCGCCAGTGTCTGGCTGAAAAGTACCTCCATCCTGAAGCCGCAAGGGAAATTGTCCCCGCATGAGCAAACTGATCATATTCGGCGCCGGTAAGATTGCCGACGAGGCATATTTTTATCTGACGAACGATAGCCCGCACCAGATTGTCGCTTTTACTGTAGACGCTGCTTACCTGAATGAAAAAGAGAAGTTGGGATTGCCGGTCGTGCCGTTTGAAGAAATCCAGGACCACTATCCCCCCGGTGATTTTCAGATGTTTGTCGCGGTCGGGTATCAGGATCTCAATCGCTTCAGAGCCCAAAAGTATGGCGAGGCTAAAACCCGCGGGTATGAGCTCATCAGCTATGTCAGCTCGCGGGCTTCAAATGTGGGGCAAGTCGAAGTGGGAGACAATTGCTTCGTGCTTGAATACGCAGTTATTCAACCGTGCTCGAAAATCGGCAACGACGTATTCATCTGGAGTGGCAATCACATCGGCCATCACGCGAGCGTTGGTGACCACTGCTACATTGCCGGCAATGTCGTGGTGTCAGGTAACGCCAGAATTGAGCCATATTGTTTTGTAGGTGTGAGCGCCACGCTGGGTCACGAAATTACCGTCGGCCGGGAGAGTTTTATTGGCGCCGGTTCGCTGATAACAAAAAACGTCGAGCCAAAAAGCGTTTATATTACCCCTGACACTCAAAAATTCCGGCTCGATTCTTCCGCGTTTTTGCGATTGACCAAAATGAAATAGGATCGAGGCGCAACGCCGGGAGTTTATTGATGAAGCGTGAATACCTAAGGGTTTTTGTTTGTCCTGAAACGGGCACGCCGCTGACGCTAAAGACCGTCGAAGAAGAGCGGGACGGCGAGATTGTGCGCGCAGTTCTCGTTTCAGCGAACGGGAATGAATATGGAATCAACGATGGCATACCCGACTTCACTTATCCCCATGAGCTTTCGCCGCAGGATTCATACGCCCGGTCCTTTTACGACGGCCGCGCCGAAGCGTACGACAACAATCTGCACCTGACCTTCAGGACTCACGGCGAAGACGAGCTCGCAGTGCGCAACAAATTCGTTGACGCCCTCGAGTTAAAACCTGCATCCAGGGTTTTGGAGGTTTCCTGCGGCACGGGTCGCGACTCTGAAATCATCGCTGAGCGTTTGCGGGCAGACGGGCAACTCTGGCTTCAGGACATCGCCGCCGGTATGCTGGACAGATGTCGTCAGCGTCTGTCGAACGTGAGCGTGCCGGTCAGCTATTGTCTCTCTAATGCCTGTTACCTTCCTTACCCTGATCGATACTTCGACGCTGTTTACAGCTTCGGCGGCTTGGGAGAATTCTCCGACATCAAGCGAAGCCTTGCTGAGATGGTGCGCGTCAGTAAAGTGGGCGCCAAGATCGTTGTCGGCGACGAAAGTATGCCGCCTTGGCTGCGGGAAACTGAGTTTGCCAGGATCTTAATCACCACCAATAGGCAGTTTCTCGCCCGGGTGCCGCTTGAAGAGATCCCGATCGAAGCTCGCGAGGTTTGTCTTCGTTGGGTAATCGGCGGAGTCTTTTATTTAATCGACTTCCGGGTAGGGGAAGGTGAGCCTAAAGGTGACTTCGACTTTGAGATCCCCGGACCGCGGGGAGGAACCTACCGGACCAGATATCTCGGACAGTTGGAAGGAGTAACGCCGGAGACGAAGCGTCTCGCTGAGCTGGCCAGAGAGAAGCAGGGTGTCAGTATGCACCAGTGGGTGGATAACGCGGTGCGAGATGCAGCGATGAAGGATTTGGGCGACGACAAATAGTCGGGAGTGCTGTTGAAAAATGAAATGGCAAAAACAAGGGTTGATTTTTTCACCTGCCAACGGTCCCGCCTGGACGAAGACTCATTCGCAGGTGCCCACGCCGCTGGTCGGCGACGAATTTATTAGAATCTATTACTCATCCCGGCCACAAGCAAACCTGAGCCTGACGACTTTCGTTGACCTCGACATTCACAATCCAGAGAAAGTTCTTCGGATCAATGAAGATCCGATTCTGCCCCTGGGAAAAGTCGGGAATTTCGACGAGCACGGGATAATGCCCAGCTGCGCGGTTACAGCCGGAAAGACCGTGATGCTTTATTACAGCGGGTGGTCGCGCGGAGTTTCGGTTCCCTATACTAACGCTACTGGTTTAGCCCTCAGCGAAGACGGCGGGGAAACGTTCAGCAAATTAAGCGATGGACCAATCCTTGCCCGGGGCCGTCACGATCCCTATTCGGCTACGTCACCCTGCGTGCTGAAACAAGACGACATGTGGCATATGTGGTACTGCTCGGGGACCGGCTGGCTCGACATCAACGGCAAGCTGGAGCACACCTACGACATCAAGCATGCAACTTCAAGCGATGGACTTGAATGGTCCACGTCCGGTGACGTGGCCATCGGACAACGCACTAACTATGAGGCGTTGACGCGGCCTTTTGTGATTAAACGTGCCGACGGTTTTCATATGTGGTTTTGTTATCGTGGCAGCCATAACTTTCGTGATGGCGACGATGCCTATCGCATCGGTTATGCTTTCTCTGATGATTTGCAAAACTGGCAGAGAGACGATGACCGAGCGGGCATCACGCCGTCGGATGAAGGCTGGGACTCGAAGATGTTAGCTTATCCGGGAGTGGCAAAGGTGAAAGACCGCACGCTGATGTTCTATAACGGGAACGGCTTTGGAGTTGATGGCTTCGGTTATGCCACTTTAGTGGAGTGTGCTTAAGCATGCAGAACGCGCCCGTGACCTTGACACTCACGACCGAGCGACTTTTTCTCAGGCCGCTAACGCTTGGCGATGCTGACTTACTGTGGCCCGATATTTCGGATCCCGAAATATCGAAGTACATGGCCTGGGAAGCTCACGCTCAGCGATCGCAAACGCTCGACTTCCTGAAAAACGAAGTTGAGCGGATTAAACTTGGAAAAGGTATAACCTGGGCCATTCTTAAGGACGATTCGTTTTGTGGTTTGTTCAGTCTGATTGGCCTGCTGCGAACCCATCGTGCTTTAACGTACAATAAGGCCGAACTGGCGTATTGGCTCAGCCGCAAATATCAGGGACAGGGAATCATGACTGAGGCGGGCCGGCGCGTTCTTGAATTCGCTTTCAATGAACTTGGACTTCATAAGATATCTGTGAGCCATTTTTCGAATAACCGGGCCTCGGAAAATCTGATCAAGCGTTTGGGATTCCGCTGTGTTGGTGAACAGCTCGAAGAATTTCAGAAGGCAGGCGTTTGGTATAACCACAAGAACTATGAACTTCTCGATAGAGAGTTTTACGCACAAGCGGATAGAAAGGTAAGTATCAGCTAATGGCGATGGCTGTCGACCGCGGCGTTCGTCCGGGAAAAACCAATATTGACGAATTGTCATTTTTTGGGGGCGTGCCCACATTTCAGGATGCCTTGCACGTGGGCCGCCCGAATATCGGCGATCAGCGTAAATTCCAGGAACGGGTCGACGATATTCTGGATCGAAAGTGGCTCACCAACGATGGCCGTTATGTCAGAGAGTTTGAGCATCGCATTGCCGAACTAACCGGTGTGAAACACTGCGTCGCAATGTGCAACGCGACGGTGGCCCTGGAGATTGCGATTCGCGCGCTTGGAATGGTCGGTGAAGTTATTATCCCCTCATTTACTTTCGTGGCCACTGCGCATGCGCTTCAGTGGCAGGAAATTACTCCAGTTTTCTGCGACGTCGATCCGCGAACCCACACCCTCGATCCGGGCAAAGTTGAGCGGATGATTACGCCGCGAACGACCGGTATTATCGCCGTCCATCTCTGGGGCAATTACTGCAATGTCAATGCGCTCAGCGAGATTTCCAAACGGCGAGGGTTAAGACTGCTTTTTGATTCGGCACATGCCTTTGCCTGTTCATATATAGGCCGCATGATCGGCAGCTTTGGCGATGCCGAAGTATTTAGTTTCCACGCCACAAAGTTTGTTAACTCACTGGAGGGCGGCGCGGTCGTGACCAACAGCGACGAGTTGGCGCGGAAGATGTCGCTAATGAAGAACTTTGGTTTTACCTATTATGACCAAACGGATTACATTGGGACAAACGGAAAAATGAATGAAATGTCGGCGGCTATGGGCCTGACGAACCTGGAAAGCATCGACGAATTTGTTGATGTCAATCGGGCCAATTATCGACAATACGCGGCGGAACTTTCAGGCCTTGAGGGGGTTACGCTTCTGCCTTACGACGAAACGGAAAAGTGCAATTATCAGTACGTCGTACTGGAAATCGATCAAGCGAAAACAATGGTAAGCCGCGATCAGTTGATGGAGATTCTGCACCGGGAAAATATCCTCGCGAGACGGTATTTCTATCCTGGCTGTCACCGCATGGAACCTTACCGATCCTATTTCCCGCACGCTGGTTTGCTGCTGCCGGAAACCGAAAGACTGACCAATCGAGTTCTTTGCCTGCCGACCGGGACCGGCGTGGATCGGTCTCAAATTTCAATTGTCGGCGCACTAGTTCGGCTGGTGGTCGAGAACGGCGCGGAAATCGCCGCAAGATTCTCACAAAACGAACCCAGCCGTGCTAGTTGATAATATCTGCTCGCCGGGTGATCGGCTTTTAATATCGAAATGACTTCCATGACCAGTATTCCTTCCGAAAACAAATCAATCGAGCTCTGCCCCCCGAGTAAACCTACCGAAGTAACGCCACTGGTCGACGTCAATCTAATAGCGTACAACCACGAGAAGTTTATCGCGAAAGCAATTGAAAGTGTGCTGGAACAGCAAACCCGTTTCTCGTACCGGTTAATAATCGGCGACGACTGTTCCACAGACGCAACACCGGAAATCATAAAGGATTATGCGCAGCGCTTTCCCGAACGGATCACTGTGATTCTTAGTCCGGAACACCGCGGAGTGAACCATGCCGAGCGGATCGGCATACAAGTTCTTCGAATGAATCGGGCCCCGTATGTTGCGCTGCTTGACGGCGACGACTACTGGATTGACCCCTGTAAGCTTCAAAAACAGGTTGACTTTCTGGAATCTCATCCTGATTTTTCGATCTGTTTTCACAACGCGAAGGTGGTAAGCGAAGACGGGAGTACTCGGCTCAGAGCATTCTCGCCTCCCAATCAAAAACCGGTTTCGACCCTCGAAGATCTGCTGGCGAGGAATTTCATTTTTACGGGTTCCACGATGTTTCGCAATCACTTGTTTGGGGAAATCCCTGAATGGTTTCACACTTGCCTGACGGGCGATTGGACCCTACACCTTCTCAACGCGCAATATGGCAAAGTTGGATATCTGAATGAGGAGATGGCAGCTTATCGCTTACAAAGCCGTGGTCTTTGGACATTAACTGACCGTGTGGCTCAAGCTCGGGACAGGATCAAGATACTCGAGCATCTCGAGGATTATGTGAATGTCACGCATAGGCGCCAGGTTCGAAATGCCAGATCTTATGCTTTTCAGAATCTCTCGGAAGTCTATTATCAGCGCGGCGAGTTGAGCGACTCGCGGCGCGCCCTCATGACATCCTTGAATATATGTCGCGCCAATAGATCCATTCCCAACAGACATTTGCTCACGAGACTGATCAAGCTGGAGTTCTACGCTTTGCTAGACATGCTTCGGATACGAAGGGCAAGCCAGCCCCGCACATGAAGTCCATTCTGAAAGCCACGGCCATCCTGAGCAGCGCCTCCGCGGTTAGCATCGCGATGGGCGTGGTGTCCGCGAAGATCCTGTCTGTCCTGCTTGGTCCGAGCGGAATGGGTTATATGGGCCTCTTGCAAAGCGTTCTCGGCCTTTCAGTAATGATCGCGGGCATGGGAGTCGGCGCCGGTATTGTGCGCTCAGGTGCTCCGGCATTACAGCAAAACGATGCTAAAGCGGAAGCGGCTCTCAGAACTGGAGCCTGGATTCTCTTTTTACTAATTGGCGGTATCACAGCAATGCTGCTGATCCTTTTGCGCGCTTCCGTGAGCCGGGCAATGCTGGGCGATGTTCGTCATGAAGGAGCGGTCGTAATAATTACAGCAGGCGTGCTTTTGACGATGGCGGCCGGAATCTTGAGCAGCATTCTCAATGCTCATCATCGCGTAAGTGAACTGGCGCGTCTGGCAATACTCAACAGTATTTTTGGTGTGGCCTGCACTGTGCTGATTATCTGGAAGTGGCAAGCCCGTGGCATTGTTTGGGCAGTACTGGCTGGTTGTCTGATCAACTGGGCAGTCTCATTTTATTATGCGCGAAAGAGTACGCCGCGGCCAACGGTCCAGGTATCCGGACGTGAAGCATGGAGTGCTGCGCGCACACTCCTTCGCTTCGGTGGACCATACACCGCGAGCATGTTGGTCGGCGCCGGCACTTTGCTCGTGCTGCCAATCCTGGTACTACACGCCCTCGGCACGGAGAACGTGGGCTTTTACCGCGCCGCTGCAGCGATCTCGGTAAATTATCTGGGCTTCCTGATTGCCGCCATGGCGCAGGACTATTACCCACGGGTGTCCGCCGTCAGCAATAACCCGGAGCAGTTATGCCGGCTAATAAACGAGCAACACCGGCTACTGCTGTTGATTGCCGCACCGATCATTCTGGGAATGTTGGCCCTGGTTCCCTATTTAGTCCCGCTCGTCTACTCGCCAAAGTTTGTTCCTGCGACTGCTCTTCTCGAATGGCAACTGATTGGTGACATTTTGAAATTCGGTGCCTGGACGATGTCATTTGTAATTCTCGCGCGTAGCGGCAGTCTCGTATTTTTCTTGATTGAGTTCATCGGCGGCGCCACGATGTTACTCTTCAGCTGGATAGGAATGCGCTGGTTGGGCCTCGAAGGCCTGGGGCTGGGCTTCGTCGGTTGTTGCACTGTTTATTACATCGTCTGTCTGATCATTTTGCGGCGCGATATCGCTTTGCGATGGAGCAAAACAAACCTCCTGATATTCCTGGCGGCAATCGCCTTCGCGGTGGTCGTGCGCGTTCTACCGTATATCGGCCTGATTCATTTACGCACACCGCTCGCGCTGATTTTGGCGGCGTTAGCTGCCAGCGTTAGCGTCTATGTTATCTGGGGCGAGCTCGGCGGCGTTCAAGCCATTCTTAAGCGGCGCTCGACTCCGACGCAATCAGGCGAAGAAGCAACCGCCCCTGCGCCGAATTTGCAGTGAGTTTGCTGCCGGAGCAATTGAGAACCACATGGTTGTGGAATCGAAATTGTCCATCGTTATTGTGAACTGGAATGGCGGCGAATTACTCGAACGCTGCCTGGGCAGCATCATCGCGCATCCCCCAGCGTTCGATTACGAAATTATCGTCGTTGACAATGCCTCCAGCGACCAAAGTTTGAACTGGTTGCGCTCGGCAGAAGCAAAAGCGCTGTGCAGTTCGACTTCTTTTCGATTGATCGCAAATTCTGAGAACCTGGGTTTTAGCAAAGCAAACAATCAGGCGTTCGCAGCCAGCGACAGTCCGCTTGTGTTTCTTCTGAATCCTGACACCGAAGTGCAACCGCAAGCCATTGATCGATTAATTGCGGACATAAGGTCGGCCGGCAACATCGGAGCTTGCGGGCCTCGTTTGCTCAACACTGACGGATCTTTGCAGCCAACTGTCTGGCGAAATCCTCCCGCAGCCTGGGAGATTCTACTTTCAGGTCTGAAACTGTATCGTCTTTTGCCCGCTCGTCTTCGCGGCGAGCTCTTGCTGGGCGGGCATTGGGATCATGCAAGGCGGCGTTTTGTGAATCGTCTTTCGGGAGCGGCTCTCCTTATTAAGCGAGAAGTTATCGATCAAGTCGGAGGCCTGGATGAACGCTTCTTCATGTATGGAGAAGACGTGGAGTGGTGTCTGCGGATAGTCCGGAACGGCTGGCTTTTACTTTTCGAACCTGAGGCGGTTGTCATTCATCATCTCAGCCAAAGTGCTATCGAACGCTGGGGCCAACTGGAAGCTTCGCGCCGCGTCGCCGACGGATGGTTGCGATACCAACGGCAAACTTTGTCGCGCCCCAGAGTAATCGTGAATCTGCTCGCCAGCATGTTTGTGGCCAGCGTCAGTCTTGTTCGACGATCGATAACAGGCGACTCCACGATTGAGCTGAAAATGAAGCTGAGACTCTTTGGTGATTATCTCAAAAGAGAGCTTTGGTTCAACCGGGATGAGTCGGAAGCGCATAAGTTAGGCGAGAAGCAAAAAGCGCCCAAAAAAACTCCAACATGAAATCAATATCGCAAACACTTGCGAGAATAAGCGAATTCCAACGCGTATTCGCCCTGATGTCTTGCTAATCAGAACGCTGGAAAATTGGCGTGAGGCGTGGGCCGCTGAGTGGCAGCCTGTGTCGCTACAGGAAATCAGAATACGCGACGGCGTCATTCTGCGCGCGCCCGACACAGTCGATTTGGCTTTCCTGTTTCATGGAACATGGTGAGAAGAGTTTACAATCCAGGCGGATACGAAATCCGCGATGGCCAGACGGTGATCGATATTCGCGCCAATGTGGGAGTCTTTGCGGCGTACGCAGCTTCGCGTGGGTCAAGAGTGCGGGTCTTTGCCTACGAACCTTTCCCCGAAAACGTGAACTGGTTGCGGCGCAACATCGAAGACAGCGGCCTGAAGAATGTTGAGATACGTCCGCAGGCGGTGGCGGCCCGGCCCGGCAATCGAAAATTGCGTGTCAATCCCGTGAGTCCTCTCAATCGATAAACGATGCACTATCACCTGATCGGAATCTGCGGCACGGCCATGGCTTCGCTCGCCGGAATGCTGCAAGCGCGCGGGCACAGCATCACCGGGTCCGATGAGAATGTCTATCCGCCGATGTCGACGATGCTCGAAGGCCTGGGCATCAAAATCATGCGCGGTTACAACGCCGCGAATCTAACGCCGTCTCCTGATTGCGTCATCGTCGGCAATGCGATTCCGCGTGGCAATCCGGAAGTGGAAGAAACTCTTAATCGCCGGCTCACTTATCGTTCGTTACCGGAAGTCGTCAAAGAAGAATTCATTCGCGGCAGAAGATCGCTGGTAGTCGCAGGCACTCATGGCAAGACAACTACGGCGAGTCTGGCGGCCTGGGTGATGGATCAGGGCGGACTTGAGCCTTCGTTTTTGATTGGCGGCGTGGTTCAGAACTTCAGCGCCAGCTTTCGAGTTGCCGACAGCGGTTTTTTTATTATTGAGGGCGATGAATACGACACGGCCTATTTCGATAAAGGTCCGAAGTTCATGCACTACCTGCCCGAACTGGCCATCATCAACAACATCGAATTTGATCATGCGGACATCTATCAGCATCTCGATGCGGTAAAGCTCGCCTTTCGCCGGCTGATGAACACAGTGCCGGGAAATGGATGCTTGATTGCCGGCTGGGACAGTGTTGAGGTGCGGGACGTGGTTCGGGAGATCGGCCCAAAATTATTTACGCGATTGGAGACTTTCGGAACGGGCGAAGAGGCGAGGTGGCAGGCGCGGGTGGTCGACCTTAAGGAGATGACGCGTTTTCGGGTCTTTCGCGAGGGAAAAGAGTGGGCCGAATTCCAAACACCTTTGATCGGCGAGTTCAACGTGCGCAATTGTCTCGCCGTCATCGTCGCGGCTGATGCCTGGGAAGTCGAGCGAGAGGCAATCGCGACCGCTCTGGCAAGTTTTAAGAGCGTGCGAAGACGTGCGGAAATACGCGGCGAGGTTAACGGCATCACCGTCATAGATGATTTCGCCCATCATCCGACGGCCGTGCGCGAAACGCTGAACGCGCTCCGCCTGAAACATCATAACCGGCGCATCATTGCGGTATTCGAGCCGCGTTCACGCACCTCCTGTCATGCCACTTTCCAGGATGCTTACACCGACGCATTCATGCCGGCAGATTACGTCATAGTGTCGCGCGTGTATGACGCGCAACGCGCCGCTGAAATGGGCGGCGTCCTGGATATCGTGAAATTGATCGATGATATAGCCAGGCAGAACAAACCCGCCTTTGCGATCAGTGATGTCGACGAGATCGTGAAAACGCTCGTCTCTGATTTACGCGCGGGCGATGTGGTCGCGATCATGTCGAATGGCGCCTTTGGCGGGATTCACGAAAAGCTTCTGGCCGCGCTTGGCAACCGAGAATAGTTGGCCTTCTGCGGCGGCACCCTCGCTAACCAAATCGGGTTTACTGCCTTCTGCTTACTGCCTTCTGCTTACTGCCTACTGCCTTTTGCTTTCCCGCGGCAGTCCTTCGATCAGATGATCCAATCCCAGCCATAACGCCCAGCTGTGATGATAAAAAAGAAGCGGAAAGGAAATGCCCACCGCGAAAACGATAATCAAACGAGCCCGTTCGCCTAAATTAGTAACCAGAAGGAGGGCGAAGTAAATAATCAGAATCAAAACCTCGGTCGCCACCACATTCGCCATGATCGCGCCGACAAAGAACCCTTCTTCACGCTTGAAAATTACTCCGCAGGCGGTACAGCGATACTTGATATTGAATGGCCGATCAATGATTGAGGCGCGACCGCACGCGGGACAGCGTAGTTTAAGACATTGCCACAGGGTAACAACGATCGCGCGCGGACTATTTTTCACACTGGTCAGTTCCCCCGGAGTCTTAATCAGTGGATCGAGCCTCAGTTAGAAACTCCAAAGCTGATGGCAGAAGACTCCGCGACGACAATGATCGTCATAGTTGGCCGGGCCGAAACCCGACTTATGGGGGAGCCGTCGAGCGCCTCAGGCGCAGGCTTTGTGCGGAGGGTTTGGACATACTGGCGCGTCCTGGCTGCACGAGCCTGAGGCGCACTCTGCGCCGGTTTGACAACAAGCACCGGGCGGCAAACCCGACGCAGCTTGAGCCGGCCCAGGAGCGACGATCGAGGCGATGATCGGGAGCGCCAACCCCGCCAGAGCAATCGCACGGAACGCTGTGCGTCGAGAGAATCGCGATTCTTGTACTACCTTATTGATGGGGTCATGTAGCAGACCGTGCTTTCCCAGTGAATCGATCGCCATCCAAATGATTTCATGGTTCACAGGTGACCCCAGCTCACGCTCCAACGCTTGCGACAGCTGGGCGATGGTCTTCTTACCATCACAGTTTGCCCAAACGACCGCGGCCGGCCGGTTGAGGCAGTGGGCCTCGTTGTTCTTCAAATCGTAAACCAGAACTTCATCAGGTATTTCGGTGATGACGAGGGATTCCTTGCGCGCGCGGGGAACTGTCGCATTCATTTCTGATTGGAGCGACATCGATTCTTTTTCCTTTGACTGTCTAAGATTGGAATTTCCTACGGCCGCATGAAACTCACTGACTCTAGGTGAAGGTGCACAGTGAGTCAATCTTTTTTGGGCGGTCAAAGGGATATTTGTTGTCATCTAATTAGCATGAGATCTTGCAGGATGAGGAAGAACTCAGTTTTCAGGAACTCGGAGCTATTCTCCGATCGCCGCGTACTTGAACAAACGGAATCGATATCGTTGCTGATCGCGAATGTTCTTCGCAATGACGCCGTGAAGATCTTCTTTCCACGTCGTGTATTGATCGATGAAGCGATCAGCAGCCGCCTTGTCGCCGGCATATTGAACTTCGAGAACTCTAGCCAGCAACTTGCCAATAACTGAGTGATACTTGTCGTAATGGATTCGCAGCTTGCCGTCTTCAAAGCTCAATAATCCATTCTCCAGGAAGTAGTTCAACTGCATCAGCTCCATCGTTTGGTAGGGCTGATCGCGGCGCGGTTTGTTGTTTTGCAACACGCGCAGAATACCACTCGCGTAAACCGAACGAAGTTGTTCGTCGGTGTAATAGTGCTGCTTATGCAGAAGTTCGGCCACGAACAGCGAAACCAGATCGGCTTTCATTTCCTCCAGCGCATCGGCATCATCCTGCAAAGCCTGATCGAGATCACGGCCGTCCCTGGTCCTGTCGACACCGAGATAGTGGCCGACCTCATGCCAGAGCGTGCGGTAAAAATTTCCGTCCGATGTCAGGTCGTTTTTGTGGGCCGGCGCGATGGCTGCGTCCCACGTGCGCATCGTGCCTTCAAAGATGTTCGGCTCGCGCATGATGTTCGCGCGCAGGAGAATCGTGCGCCCATAACGGCGCGCGAGGTAAGTTTCGTTAGGCAGAATCGTCGCGGTGTTGCCGCCACGCGCCTGACCAAAATCGGCGATCACATCGTAAACACCAACGGGAATGTCCTCGCGAATCTTCTTGTGATGATCGTAAGGCAGCGAATCTTCCAGAGACTGCAAGCCCCTCATTGCCTGCCGCAGCGCCATCGTTTCCTGCCGGCGAGTTAACAACAAACTGAACGCGAAGAAAGTCTTTATCCCGTACAGTTCGTCGTCATAGGTTTCGTATGAACCGATTTGCGCGTTGAGATTCTTGAAATGACTGGTGACCCAGGCCGCGTCACCCGATTCATAATCGTCCGATAAGAGATCGCGCGCGCGATTGCGTAAATACTTCGCGAACTCTTCATCATCTTTTTGCAGCGCCTCGGCAGCTTCGTTGAGCAGCGTGTACGCTTTCATCAAGTCATCGGCATAGGCAACGGAATAGGGAACGGCATAAAATTCCAGAGGGAGAGAAGAAGCCTGCCGTGCGCTCTTTTGTTGCCTCAAGCGTGTTTGAAAAATATCTTCGAGGCGTTTGCCAATCCCCGGATGAAGCGTAGCCAGGGCGGGATATTTCGCGAGCATCGTCAAATCATGGCGTAAGTTTTCCAGACTGGTAGCGCGGACTACGGTCCTGGAATCCATGATCTCGTCACGTTTCTCCGGATGCGCCGCGAGGAAACCTTCAAGCTCTTCTTTTTTCACGCCCCAGGGATACATATTCTTTCCGGGAACTACAGGTTCAACCGGCAGGAAAGGCTGGCGCTGGTTGTCGAGCGTCGCCGCAATCGGTCCCTGATTCAAGCGATAGAGCATAAAGAGGTTTTCCGTGGCCGCATCCCGCGTCTCACGCTGCATAAGCATGCGATAGGAATAAAGCGCCTGCCTGTGTCTTTGATCTTCGTAGATATTCTGAAAAAGTTTTCCGACCTCGAGCAGCTTCGCGACAGCGTTTCGCTCGCCCGCACTCAGTTGTGAAAGATCCGGCGCCAGCCGAATCGTTTGGGTTTTGTCGACGATGGGCTGGCTCTTTTCCAGCGGCCATTCGCTCGCCAGAGGTGCCCGAGCAACCCTAACGGGCGGCACAGTCTGTTTCGTCTTCATGCGTGAACCCTTTTGGGCATACGCGCTCGTGAGAAGGGCGAGCAGCGCAGCTATGGCCAATGTTTTGGTTTTCATAAGCAGTGAATAAGAAGTGAATGGTCAGTGATGATCCCAAACACTTCCGTTGGAATCGACCTGAAATCTTTAGGAAGGCTGAGTATATCGCCAGGCAGCACAGAGTAAAACCTCAGTCGAAATCACTTGGAGCAATCGCTCTCTAAGAGCGGGGGCGAGCCCCCTTCCTGACCTTGAGACTTTCCGGGTTTTGTGTCGGCAGCTGTATTGAAAGGCTTTCAAGCGGACTGTGAAAGGTCAACTCAATAACCTCAGGGTCGGGAAGGGGGCTTGCCCCCGCTCTTGACGGATACGCGCGTGAAAACGAAAGGCAAATTCACTGCTTCTGTCCTATGTTTCCTGCAGACAAAAGTCGACAGGAGCTCGCGTCATTCCGGGGCGGCACCTGATTTATGCCGCTTAGAATTCTTGAAGATTGAAGGCATCGCTCTTGCTCACAAACCCCGGCGTGAGCGCCAAAGGAGGGGTAGAAGCTTCTCGCGCACCTTCAGTGCGCCAATTCTCGCTACCAGACCAGCGGTCGCGTAGCCAGACGGCCGCGGAACCCTGGCTACCCTCTGTGCGCCACGCTGTCGCGCAGCTTTTTGATGCTGTAAAGAATGTCGTTCACGGAATGAAAAGGCGCTGGTTTCGTGAGCGTCGCCGCCGAACGGTTGGACGGGCTTACGACATGGCCCTGGAGATTGCACGGGTTATTCACCGCGGCGCTGACGTCCTGGATGTCGGTTGTGGCAACGGATTCATCGCGCATCATCTCAGCGCGATACTTCGCGCGAAGGTTGTCGGGATGGATGTGATGCAAAGTACGGAAGCGCCGATTGAGTATCATCAGTACGACCGAACGAGTTTTCCGATCAGCGATAATTCGTTCGACGCGGTCTTGCTTTGTTATGTGCTGCACCACGCGCAAGACGCACCAGTTGTATTGAACGAGATGCGACGGATATTACGTGACAACGGTTTAGCAGTAATCTACGAAGACGTTCCCCAGACCTGGTGGGACAAAGGAATATGCTTTCTTCACAATCAGCAATGGCGTGCTCGCACGGGCAAATGCACCTTTCGGCAGCCCCGCGAGTGGCGCGCGCTTTTCAATTCTTTTAGTTTCGAGGTTATGAGTGAACGGCGACTCTCGCGCTTGCGCAACCTTGCGCATCCGGTCGCCCGCAGGCTCTTCGTGCTTAAACTAGCCACGAGTATCAACGAAGTGTCTGAAGTCTCTCGGCGGCTTTCAGCAGCGTCTCATCTTTCTTGCAGAAGCAGAAACGAACCTGCTGCGAGCCCAGCGCGGGTTCGCTGTAGAAGCTTGAGCCCGGAACGCAGGCGACGCCGACCTCCCGGATCAGATGGCGCGTGAATTCCACATCGTCTTTGAATCCAAAGGCACTGATGTCGGTCATGATGTAGTAAGCGCCATCAGGGCGAAACGTCTTGAATCCCGCGTTCTCGAGCTCGGGCAGGATCAAATCGCGACGCGCGCGATAATCGCTTTGCAGTCGATCGTAATATGAAGGCGGCAACGAAAGCGCATAAGCGCCGGCGGTTTGCAGCGGCGCGGCGGCGCCCACTGTCAGAAAGTCATGCACCTTGCGAATCGCGCTGGTTATTTCCGCGCTCGCAATGCAATAACCGACGCGCCATCCGGTGACCGAATAAGTCTTGGACATCGAATTCACGATGACGGTGCGATCACGCATCCCCTCGATCTGGGCCATCGAGATATGCGCAATCTCGGCGCCTGCGCGCGGATAAAGAATGTGCTCGTAAATCTCGTCCGTGAAGCAAAGCGCATCGAACTCCTGACATAAGCCGGCAATGAACTCCATTTCCTCGCGCGTGAAAACTTTGCCGGTGGGATTATTCGGATTGCAGATGATGATCGCTTTGGTCTTTGGATTGAAGGCCGCGCGGAGTTCCGTCGCGTCAAAAGTCCAATCGGGCGCGCGTAAGGGCACGTGGCGCGGCCGCGCATCCGAAAGAATCGCGTCCGGCGCATAGTTTTCGTAAAACGGCTCAAAGACGACAACTTCTTCGCCAGGATCGACGGTGGCCATCATCGCGGCGATCATGCCTTCCGTGGAACCGCAAGTCACGGTAATTTCGGTTTCCGGATCGATTTCCAAACCAAGGTACCACTTTGTCTTCCGCGCGATGGAGTCGCGAAAATCCTTCGCGCCCCAGGTAATCGCGTACTGATTGACATCGCCGGCGATTGCCTCCATCGCGACCCGTTTGATGTCTTCGGGGGCGGCAAAATCCGGAAAGCCCTGCGACAGATTCACCGCGCCATACTTCATTGCTTCGCGGGTCATCTCGCGAATGACCGATTCCGTGAATTGGCCCGCTTTGTGCGAGATGCGACGGGACGTTGAGAGTGCAGGTGTCGTCATAAAAATCGAAGAGATTATTTCATCAAGTCCTAAGGCTGTCTATCAGCCGGCAAAAAAGAGCGGGGCAAGCCCCCCTGGAGGGTTTGTGGTTGGTCGCGCAGTTGCTCAAGTATGGATCGCACGGCCGGAGCCAGCGAGCCATTGGGCGCCAGACGCAAATAATTCTCATAAGCGAGCACGGCCTCTTTATTCTTGCCACTTTTCTCGTACGCCGCCCCGAGCAGTTGATAAATGATTGGTTCGGTATCGGAGAGTTGCTTTACCGCGATGTCATATTCGCGCGCGGCCAGATCGTATTGTCCTTTATCCTCATAGATTCGCCCCAGGCCAACGTGCGCTTCGGGTTGAAAGCCATGGCTCTCTCGAATCGCGCGATTGAAAGCTCCGAACGCTTCGTCGATCTGGGCGCTCTCGCGATAGATTCTTCCTTCGACGGCGGACGCTTCCGGATAGACCGGGCGTCCACGACGCGCAGCTTCGATTTCAGCCAGGGCGCCATTCTCGTCGCCCAAATCCATCAGCACGCGAGCCAGGCCTACGTGCGCCGCGGGAAACGCCGGACGACGCTTCAACGCTCGACGATAAAGATCCGCAGCCTGCCGGCGTGACTCCTCGTCTTTTGCGTGTTCGCGCGCGTCTTCGGCCTTTTGAAAAGTCAGCTCAGCCTCATCGGTGGTGTGCAACAGACGCACTCGGACTTCGCCGGTCTGCGCCGGCGTAAGGGGCATGACCGCTTCCTTAAAACCATTCGCTCTCACGCGCATTGTGTGCTGTCGGGAAGACACCGTCGCGAGCGCGAATCGGCCGTTGGGATCGCTGGTCCCGCGGCGGATCTCGTCCAGCCAGATGACTGCATTCGGTTCGGTAACGACCGTAAGGGTCCGGGAAGTATTTGGCGGCGTAGTCCCACTTGATTGCCTTTGGCCGGTTGCCTCACCACTTAGAATCAGCAACAGCAGTCCAACACCGTAAATGCTTACTCGATTGGCAACGAGACGCATTGTCACTTAGTTCTAGCTCATGGAATGCTTAATCTGCAAGCAGGCAATATTGAAGTCGTTTAGAGGTGGGCTACCGCTCGCTGTGTATCTTCGAGGAAACGAATGGGCGGGCAGTAGCCCGCCTCTAAAACCTCAGACGAAAAGTATTTCATCGTTGCGCCGCAACGCCCTCTGGGTGTAATCTTCGCTCGCAATACCAACCAACTTAATAGAACTTGCCCCCGCCCTCTGCCAAGAGGCGGCCACCAATTATGTTTTGGAGGAACATATGCTGATCGATTCAACTGCGCATCTTCCCGTCGGTCTGGCGATGCTCGATAGCCTATTCAAAGCTCCGGACTCAGCCGAGCTTTCACGCATCATTCTGCGCTGGCTTCACTTTGTCGCGGGCATCACCTGGATTGGCCTGCTTTACTTTTTCAATCTGGTCAATGTGCCCCTGCAAAAAAAACTGGATCCGGAGACCAAAAAGAAGGTCAATCCCGATTTGCTCTTGCCGACGTTATGGCTGTTCCGCTGGGGTGCGTTGGTGACAGTGTTAGCTGGTCTCACATACTTCGCGATGTTCATTCTGTCGACTGATGTGAATAACGCGAATGCCCTCGGTCGCGCCGGCCTTAACACCTGGGTGGTGCTGCTTGAATGGCTCACCTACCCAATCGTGCTCTTCCTCGTTGAATTTCTAATTATCAAGAAGGTCCCGGCTTTGACTAAGGATGGACGCGTCTTTGCGATCGTGGCGATAATTCTGATCGCGATCGTCACGTACGGAATTTTGAGGTTCTTTACGGCGAAGCTTACGGTGGGTGGTTATATCCCAAGCAACAAGACTCTGTCGATCGGAGTGGGCGGTGCCTATGGTCTGCTGATGTTGTTGAATGTCTGGGGAATCATCTGGCCGGCGAATAAGCGAATCATTGGCGCCCTGCAGGGTGGCCCGCCCGCGGCTCCTGAGCTGGCCCGCCAGGCATTCATCGCGTCGCGGACGAATGCGTGGCTGTCTCTGCCGATGTTGTTACTGATGGGCACGTCGCACGGCGACTGGTTAATCTTCAGCGGAAAGACTGGTTGATCAGCAAAGGGTCTCTGAAAACCGATCAACTGGACGTTTAAGGGAGGGGCACGATGCGTCGTGCTCTTCTTTTTTGCGCGCAACACTATTAACCAAACCTCTCCATTCATTCGCCACATTTTCGCGTGACAATAGAATTAGGCTGTGGTAAGCCCTGGCATCATGGGCGCAAGGAATTAAATTCAGGGAGGTGATAATGAGCTCTATTACTTACACAGCAAAACAGTTCGACTTGAGCAACCTGCGGGGAATTTCTGATGAAACGCTCGAGATGCACTTCAAACTGTACGAAGGTTATGTGAAAGAGACGAACAAGCTGAACGAAAAGATTTCCGAATTCGTCAAAGGCGGCAAGGTCGATCAGGACGAATTCGCCGAATACTCGGAACTGAACCGGCGTCTGGGATTCGAATACAACGGCATGGTGCTGCATGAATATTATTTCGACAATCTTAAGAAAGGCGGCGGCACCGGCGATCCGAACCGCACGTCGGTGTTTCGCAAAGCTGCGGAAAAAAGTTTTGGCAGCTATGACATCTGGAAAGCCGAGTTCGTCGGTATCGGAAAAATGCGTGGCGTCGGCTGGGCCGTCTGTGATGAGAATCCCGCCAACGGAAATCTTTCGAATCACTGGATCACTTTGCACGAGACCGGCAACGTCGCCGGTTTCAATCCGGTCCTGGTGATGGATGTGTGGGAACATGCATACATTCTGGATTACAAACCGGCCGATCGCCCGCAATATATTGAAGCATTCTTTTCGAATATTGACTGGAACGCGGTCGAGAAGCGGTTGCACAGAGTCCTGGCGCAGCCGATCGCGGCTTGAGTGTTGGTTAGGAGTTCCGCCGTCAGGCGGTGTACCTGATAATAATCCTGAATCCGCCTAAAGGCGGGACTCCAAACGATGCGAATCAATTGGGCAGGGCTTGTTCCCTGCCCACTTCTTGTGATAAGCGATGAAGTGAAATACTAATCCAAAATTGTAGTTGCTTTCATTGGAGGGACCGATGCGAATACCGAAGATCTCTTTGCCGCTGCTGGGTGCCTGCTTTACAGCTGGGCTGGTTATGGCCGGCTGCCAGAAGCAGAATGACAATGCTAACACCACCGCTACCACGACTGTTTCGCCGCCGGGCAAGCAAACCCTGTCGCAGGTAGCGCGACCGCAAAAAATCGAACAGATGATGAAAGCGCGTGGCGAACAGGATCAGGCAAAGCCGCTCATCCAAGTCGTCTCTCCGGCAAAGAATGCGACCATCAACGGCTCGACCGTAAACGTTAAGTTGGAGCTAAGCGGCGATCTGAAAGGCTACAAGCCGCACAAAGATCCGGCGACCGGCAAGGGCAATCACATTCACGTGATTCTCGACAACCAACCTTACGAAGCCTACTACGAACTCGATCAGCCATTTCAGCTGCGTAACGTGATGGAAGGCAAACACACTTTGCGGGTATTTCCCTCCCGTCCCTGGCATGAGAGCTTCAAGAACAACGGCGCTTTTCAAATGGTCGAGTTTACTGTGAAGGGCGGGGGTGATGCGTCGAAGCCGACCACGACGAAGACTGGTCAGGTAATGGCCAGTCCGACAAAGAGCCCGGCAAAAAGGCCGGCCGCAAATCAAAACGCAAAAACTGCCAATGCGAACATGAGCGCCAGCCCGGCGCCAACCCATGAAGGAAAAGATGTGGGGGCAACTACCGCGGGTAGTGTCGATCCGGCTAAACCGCTCTTGACCTACAGCCGGCCGAAGGGCGAGTACACAGGCGAGGACGCCGATCCGATCATGATCGATTTCTGGTTGTTGAACGCCAAATTGCAGGGCGACGGCGGCGAATATCGCGTCCGCTACACAATCGACGGCGGCGAAGCAAAGTTCCTCGACAAATGGGAACCAATTTGGTTGAGCGGGTGGATTGCCGGCAAGCACATGGTCAAGCTTGAACTGGTTGACAAAGCGGGCAACCTCGTCGAGAACGGCGGCTACAATTCGACCACACGCGAAATAACCGTGACGAAATGATTAAGTTCAGTCAGCCATTAAGACACAAAGACCCTCAGGCATAGAAACGGTTGAGAGACTCAAACAGTCTGATTGACCGTGGCTGGCATTGTGTCCTCGCTTCTCGGTGGTAGAAATCATCAGCCGGCATGCACGCTGTTAAGGAAAGAAAAACTCAATTTCGTTTACTTAGCGCTGAAGCGACTCGCTGCACTCTTTGTCCGGGAATGTGCGGGCGCGCCGCCGTTTTGAGCGAACTTAACGGATCGATCCAGGCGCGCGTGATGTTTATCGGCGAAGCCCCCGGAAGAAAAGGCGCCGACCGCACGCGGGTTCCGTTTTCCGGGGATCAATCGGGGAAGAACTTCGATCGCTTCATTGCCTCCGTGGGACTCACCCGATCGCAAATCTTCATCACCAGTGCCGCGCTCTGCAATCCGCGCGCTCCCTCCGGCGCGAATCGGCGGCCGACTGCCCGCGAAACCGCCAATTGCTCAGGTTTTCTGCGTCGCACTATAGCGCTAATAAATCCACAGGTAATCGTGACGCTCGGCGGAGTCGCGCTTGAAGCACTGAAACTAATTCATTATCATGACTTAAATCTGAGAAATGATGCGGGCAAGATTCGCTGTTGGGACGGTCGCGTGCTCGTGCCTCTTTATCATCCCAGTCCGCAGGTCTTGATCACGAGTCGCAACGAAAAAGCACAATTGAGAGACTACAGAATCGTCGCCCGTGTCATTCGCAATCCGAAATCAAGGCAGGTAGTTCCTGGTTCGACAAGAGGTTCACCTCATGTCTGAAGAAAACAAAGCATTAGTGCAGCGCTGGTTCGACGAGGTTTGGAATAAAGGGCGCGCATCGGCCATCGATGAGATGTTCGACCAGGACGGTATCGCGCACGGCCTTTCAGACGATGCCGGGGACCCGCTGCGCGGACCCGCCGACTTCAAACCGTTTCACGAACAATTTCGCGGCGCGTTTCCAAACATCCTGGTCGCGGTCGAGGAAATGATTGCTGAAGGCGATCTGGTCGCGGCGCGCTGCTCCGTCCGCGGAAAACACACTGGCGATCATCTTGGATTTGCGGCTAGTGATTCACCTGTCGAGTTTACCGGGATCACAATTGTGCGAATCAAAGATGGAAAGATTGTTGAAGCCTGGAATAACTTTGATTTCATGAAAATGTATAAACAGATCGGGGCGCTATAGGTCCGAGTTCAAAGTGCGACCCGCGCTGAAACACCTTTGCAAGGAGTGACTATGTCTGAACCGGAGATAGACAAGAAAGCCGTCGTCGCCTTATTGAACGAGATTCTGGAAACCGAGTTGGCTGGCGTTGTGCGTTATACCCACTACTCGCTGATGGTCTTTGGGCACAGCCGTATTCCGATCGTGAGCTGGTTGCGCGGTGAAGCAACAACCTGTCTGGAGCACGCAAACCAGGCGGGCGAGATGGTCACGCATCTCGGCGAACATCCTTCGTTGAAAATTGGGGCGCTGCTGGAGACTCAAAAACACGGCATCAATGACATTCTGCTTGAATCGCTGGACGCCGAAAAGGCTGGGGTCGCGCTCTATAAGAAGCTGCTCGATCTGGTCCGCGAGCGTTCCATCTTCCTGGAGGAATACGCGCGCAAGATGATCGCCCAGGAAGAAGAACATCTCGGCGAGGTCAATAAAATGTTGCGCAAGCCGGGCGAGATCGCGCGATTCAAGTCAGCCTGACTCGCAAAGACTTCTGCTGCTCGCAATCCGGTTCTTCCGAGTCTTTCCTTAAGTCAGAATCATTACTTCTTCGGCTCGTGCCCACGCTTAGGTTAGGCAGTTCCGGGCGTGAGATGCGATCGAAAAAGACTAGTTGATGAAGTGACCAACGACGAAGTGATCGACTAAATTCGGGTCGCCTCGCTTGCTTGACCTCAAGTCGGATGCAGGTCTAGCATGAAACCATCATCTCCCCAACAACTGAATCACCTTAATGACGTCTAAAAGGAGGCTTAGTCATGGCCGACGAAACCAATAAGACTTGTGCCCACGCGGCGTGTGATTGTCCGCCCGAAAAGGATAGTAAGTACTGTAGCGAATACTGCAAAGAAGCGGAAAAATCGCGAGTGATGGAAATCGGTTGCGGTTGCGAACACGCGGCTTGCCGCTGACGCACTTAGCTTCGGCAGGGTTTAGAGCCAGTACAACGAAATCGCAACTCGCCGCAATCAAACCTTCAGGCCCTCAAAAGTCAACGGCCTCTATAATTCCCGACAAAGCGCTACGGATTTCCTGACCCCGATAAAGAATTCATTCCAGCCAGAGTTCCGTGGCCAACAAGCTCTCTCCAGAATGTGGAATTGGTCGTTTTCGTGCGCGAGTACGATTGCCACGACAAACATGCGCTGAGATCAGTGTGGAACATAAGAGGGGAATATGAGAAAAATAATTTTTGCCATTACATTGGCGGTGATTTGTGCCACCACAGCTCTTGCCCAGAAGGCAAGGTCAACCGGAAGTGCCGGCGCCGCCGGCGACACTTCGGTTTCGAAGCGAGGCCAACAGGTTAGTATTCAGTCGGACACCCAAGTTGCGGCTCAACTCGAGAACACGCTCGATGTGAGACATGCAAAGCCGGGTGACCGCGTTGTGATGAAGACCCTGCAACCGATCAGACAGAACGGGCAAACCATCGTGCCGAAGGGTTCGCGGCTGGTTGGTCACGTGACTGATGTAGCCCAACGAACTAAGTCAAGTGGCGAGTCGCGGCTGGGTATCGCCCTGGACCAGTTGCAGAAAGGATCGACAAACATCCCGATCACCGGAAGCATTATGTCTGTGGTGCAAGCGTCAAATCGGACCTCGGCTTTCGATAATGATCTCTTTGCCAACGACACAATGACGAGTTCATCTTCCAGCACGCGCACGACCACCACCTCGCGCAGTGGTGGCGGCGGCGGTGGTTTGCTGGGCGGTGTCGGCAATACCGTCGGTGGCGCGACAAATACAACAACTTCAACGGTAGGCAGCGTGGCTGGTAATACAACCAACGCTGTGGGCAACACGGTTGGCAATACCACCGGCACGGTTCGCAACACCACAGGCCAAACCACGGGCTCGCTCAGGGGTTTACAGGTCTCTTCTTCTGCCAGTGCTTCGGCGGACGGAAGTTCCACCCTTACCCTGGGAAACGGAAACCTGCGGCTGGACAGCGGAACCACGTTCAATCTTCTGATAAGCGGATCAGCCAGTAGAAACAACAATCAGTAACAGTGGCGGAGTCTCGCCGGCTCAGGGCGAGTTCGCATCATAAACGCGGCAATTGCGGAAATTATCCGCCTGCCGCGTTTTTGCGTTTGGCCAACAGTTGATTCACTTCTAACAGCCGGCCACCTCAAGAGACACCACTCGCCGGATTCGAGCCGATTTAGGCATACGGATTGCCCCGTCGTGCGCGTTGACAATCGCGAACTCGCTTTGTTAGCGTGAGTTCGCCTTGAGAAAATTGCTTTGATTACTGCCCCTGGCGCCTTTCGAATGCATCGTCAATGCCGAATTCTACTGCCCTTATTCATTTGACCGCCTCAATTCGATTCGCTCTCAGTTTCATTCTTTGTGTGCTCGTTGGAATCGCCACGGGCTGCAGCACTCACAAGACTGTCGGCGTGCCAAAGGCGCTGACCCCGCTGGTGGATGCCGCCATGCCGCAGCTAATGGCCCAGGTGAATCGCCTGGCTGCGGTCCATTCAATTCACGGAAAAGTCGACATCCAGTTTGAAGATACGTCGTTTGCGACTTCGGGTATCGCCGAGAAATATCGCACGGCAGACGGCACAATTACCTTGCAGCGTCCCGGGAAAGTTTATCTGGTAATTCAGGTGCCTTTGATCGCTGCCGACGTAGCCCAGATGACTTCAGATGGCGAACATTTTCGCGTCGCGATTCTCAAGGGCGACGAAAAGTATCAACGGTTTGTTACCGGGACGAACAATGCAGTTTACGGAAAGTTAGATTCAGACGGCCCGACTGCGTCGAAAACCACGCAAACCAAGGAAGCGCAGACGGTGAGCGCACTTTCGAATCTGCGACCTCAACACTTAACTGACGCGATGTTGATTCGGCCAATCGATGCCGGTGGGAGTTCGGGTTTCGTCTACGCCCAGACCGAATTTTTTCAAGAAGAAAATGATCCGGCCCCCGGCAGTAAGAGGCGCATCGTGCGGGGGTACTATTTGCTCGACGAAATTCAGCCTAATGGCAACGGAGTAGCGCATTTGCTCCGGCGCTTTTGGTTCGATCGCGTGGCTGGGATTCATTTCGCGCGCATGCAAACCTTCGACAATCGCGGCGTGCTGGTTACCGATGTGAGTTATAGCGATATACGAGGCTTTGGAGAGACGGGCGCGGCACAATTGCCCGTGCGGATCGATCTGACCCGACCCCAGGACCGCTATCGCATAACGATCACGTATCAGGCGCCCGAATCCGTCAAACTTGATCAGGATTACTCACCTGAAGTATTTGTGCTTACCAACCGATGGCAGCTCAAAGAAGTCGATCTCGACGCGCAAAAGAAGGTTCCGCAATAACTTTCCAGGTGTGAACCAGGTTCCCTCGATGTCCGGGAGAATTTAGCTTGATATTCGGACGACGAACTGAAGTCTGCCGGGCATTTGTGCTTGAAATTGACTTTTAACTTTTCAATGTCAGCCGTTAGGCATTGCATGTACTCTGTATTAACATGCAGAATTCTGATGGTTAATCAGTCTTTCCGATGGACAGTCTCGTAGCATCGAACCTTCGCCAGCGGCCGCTGCGCACGGCAATCAGTGTCGTCGGCGTAGCCCTGGGGGTGACTTTGATAATGATGTTCACGGGATTGGCGCGTGGTTTATCAAATGAATTGCAGCGCCGCTCTTCGAACGTTCGCGCCGAGATTATCTTTACCCGCCCGGGATCGATCGAGCTGACTTCGACGGCGACGAACCTCAGCACCAAATATACGGATTTGCTGAAACAGATCGATGGTGTCGCCGATGCTACGCCCGTTATTCTCCACTTCTATCAGGACAACTCGGGATTCGGTTTTGAGCAACTCGAAGGCGTCGATTGGGATGATTTCGCGAAGATGAACGGAATCACCCTGGTTGAAGGACGCGCGCCGCAAACCTCGGACGAAGCGATCATTGATGAAGTCAAGGTACAGAAACATCCCGTTGGAAGTACTCTAAAGCTCCTGGGCGACAAACCTTTTCGGGTTGTAGGCGTTTTCCGTCCGCAATCGGGTTCGCGCGTCAAACTTCGACTGGAAGCTATGCAAGCTCTGCTCGAAGCCCCGGACAAATGCACGTACATCCTCGTGAAATGCAAGAATGCGGCAGAGCAAGTCGCAGTTGCCAGGCGAATTGACGAAAGACTTCCCGGAAATAAGGTTCAATTCACGAATGAGGTTTTCACCAGCGTTGAAAAGAGTGTTCCCAGCCTGCAGATTTTCCTGCGCGTGCTGGTAGTATTGGCGGCGATCGTCAGCGCCCTGGTGGTAATGCTGGCGATGTACACCACAATTACCGAGCGCACGCGCGAGATTGGAATTCTGAAGGCCATGGGCGCTTCGCGTGGCTATATCATCGGTGAAATTGAACGGGAAGCTCTGGTCATCAGCGCGATGGGTTTGGTGGTCGGTTTTACCTTTGCAATCGGCGCCGGCGCGCTGATTCAAAAGACCTATGGATTATTTTTTGAATTCGGCAAACTCTGGGCCTTAACTGCGGCACTGATCGGCCTTGCCGGCGGTGCTGTCGGCGCTTTATATCCGGCACTGCGCGCCGCCAATCTTGACCCTGTCGAGGCGCTGTTGCACGAATAGCCGGCCATAAGACGAACACTCGATCCGATGAACAAAATGATTCCCTTAGTATGAGAGCTATTTTAAAAGCTGAAAATCTGGAAAAGGTTTATCGCGTCGGCAGAGTTGATGTACCTGCCCTGCGAGGTGTTTCGCTGGACGTTGAGGAAGGCGAACTGCTCGCCGTCATGGGGCCATCGGGTTGTGGAAAGTCGACGATGTTGCACTTGATGGGCGGTTTGCTGACGCCGACGCGCGGTCGCATCGTCATTGATGGTGAGGACCTGACTGCCGCCTCTGATGCGAAACGCACCGACATTCGTCGCCGCAAGATCGGTTTTGTATTTCAGCGGTTCAACCTGTTTCCTACGCTGACAGCTGAAGGGAATTTGCGACTGGCGGAGCGTATTCATCACAATGGCGCGGACGACCCGGACCGCCGTCGCGAAATTCTGCGCCTGTTGCGATTGGAAGACAAAATGCATCACAAGCCTTTGGAGCTCTCCGGTGGCGAGCAGCAGCGCGTCGCTTTGGCCCGCGCGGTTGTCACGCGACCCGCAATCGTGCTGGCTGATGAGCCGACGGGAAATCTCGATTCGGAAAATTCTGCCATCGTTCTGAAAATGTTTCAGGAACTTAATTATCGCTTCAATCAGACGATCATAATGATCACCCATAATCCCGAGGCAGCTTCGGTCTGCCGCCGGATCATCCAAATGCGGGACGGGCTTATCGTCGAACCACACATTGGCGCGTAATTATCTATTGCAAAAGGCGTGGCGTATGCTGTGGCTTGCCGATTGCCGCTCGACAAATGTGGTTGGCTCGATAATAATTCCCGGGACTCAGAGGGCAACGGTTCAGCGGTTATGGGATTTATTTCAAAAACATTGAAGAAGGGGTTTTTCTGGTCTTATCCGCGCACGTCGTGGCAGTGGGATGTACTTTGTGTGTTGATTCTTGTTTTCATTTTTCTCACGCCCAAGAATTGGTTTGAGAGTAAGCAATTTCAGCAGGGCCAGGTCTCCTCAGAGCTGGGGCGCCAGATGGTCTTGCTGACCTCGGATGTTGCTGGCACTCAATTAGATAGGGCTGAGATTGAAAGACGAGTCAGATCGATCACCGGACACGAGGAAACGGAGGTCCTCAATACACGTGAACGGCGCGACGCGGCCGGAAAATTGATCGGGTACGAGGTTGACATTCGCTGACGATCACTTATAATTGCGAGGTTTAATTGGCCTCGGGGTGGGTTTGCTGAAACGCCTTGAGGCTTTGTAATTAGGAGGGGCCTGTTATTCGGGCCTTGGCATTAATCAGAGGATCTTGATATGAGAAAATTGGTTCCCCTTGGAATTGCATTTTCGCTGTTATTCGTCGCGATCATTAGTCCGCACCGCACTACGAGTGCGCAGAGCGCGGGTTTGGTGAGTTCCATTCTTAATAAGTTGGAACGAAACCAGCGCACCTTGAAGTCGCTGCGCGCGAATATCACGATGGAAAAATACAATGCGCAGCTTCGCGACAAGGATGGTTATCGCGGCATTGTAAAGTACATTCCAGGGGCCGGCCGGAACGCAGCGTTTGTGTGGTTGGAGTGGACCAGTCCACAACATGAGATTCTGGCGATGGCGAACGGCCAATACTGCCTCTATCGTCAGCGGCTCAATCAAGCGGTTTGTGGCAGCACGCAATCAGTTCATGATAAGAAAGACAGCGATGTACTGCGACTCATGAATATGTCCGCCGCGCAGTTTCGCAGCGAGTTCGGTCCATTTCAAGATGTTCAGGAGGACACACTTTGGGGCGGCGTGCGCACAACGCACTTCAAGGCTGTGCCTAAAGGACCAGCCAGCTATCGACACATCGAAGTTTGGGTTGATGACAATGGTATGCCGGTTCAGCTCAAGATGGTCGAAAAGAATGACGATTCAACCACCATACGTTTGACGGACATTGCCAGAAATGCGCCGCTCTCGGCAGGCGATTTCGCGCTTAAACTTGATCCAGGCGTAAAAAGAATCAAGGGCTAAAGCGGCCCGCAAGTTTCCGAGCCAGGGCTTCGGTTAAGACCCGAAGCCCTTTGCTTTTTAAGATATTCAACACGAACAGTAACTCGGGCATCTCGCCTGTAAGTCTCGGGTAAATGCGGGCCACTTGAAACTGACGGTGTGCTTTCTTGCCTTCGGGACTCCGGCTCGCATATCCTCGTTCGGTCCGTTGCTATGAAAAAGAGCACCTTTCTTAAACTGAAGCTTCGCGAAGCCGCCTTCATCTCCAAGGCCCTGCTGCAGACGAATCATGTCGTCCTGGCGCACATCATCCCGATGCGGCGCTGCAATCTGGCTTGCGGTTATTGCAATGAATACGACCAGACGTCACAGCCCGTGCCGCTGGAAGTGATCAAGCGGCGCATCGACAAACTCGCCGAGCTGGATACATCGATCGTAACCGTGTCGGGTGGCGAACCGATGATGCACCCGCAACTGGATGACATCATTCGCCACATCCGTTCGCATGGAATTATCGCGGGACTAATCTCCAACGGTTACTATTTCACGCCGGATCGCATCAAGCGGCTGAACGATGCCGGGCTCGAGTATCTGCAGATAAGCATCGACAATGTCGAGCCCGACGAGGTTTCGCGCAAGAGCCTGCGCGTGCTCGACAAGAAACTCCGATACCTTTCTGAATATGCTGATTTTCACATCAACATCAATTCAGTCATTGGTGGTGGGATCAAACAGCCCGCAGACGCTTTAACGGTTGCCCAGCGCGCGGTCGAACTCGGGTTCTCGACCACAGTTGGCGTGATTCACGATCATGACGGCACCCTGAAGCCGCTGACGGAAAAAGAAAAGCAGATTTTCCACGCCGTTAAGAAGCTCGGAAATAAAGATCACGCGCGCCTGAATTGGTTTCAGGACAGCATCGCAGAGGGCAAGCCTTACGAGTGGCGCTGCCGTTCAGGTGCGCGCTATCTGTACATTTGTGAAGACGGCCTGGTGCACTGGTGCTCGCAGCAGCGCGGTTATCCCGGCATTCCGCTCGAAGAATATACGATGGAAGATTTCCGGCGCGAATACAAAACTGAAAAATGGTGCGCGCCGACGTGCACAATTCAGTGCGTTCATCAGGTTGGGATCCTCGACAACTGGCGCGATCCGCAAAAGAGTGCCGCTGAAATGCGCAAAGAGCAGAAGCAGAAAGAGAAAGAGCGCCCGGTACAGATACTGCGGGTTGAGTAGAATGCCTCGACGGTTGTTGCTGAACTATTGAGTCGCCTTGACTCTGGCCATCTCCTCCTGGACTCATGAAGAAAGGTCAGAACAGTTTATTCAGCTTTACGTTCTGCGCTTTTCTCGCGCTAGTTTTTGGAAGCCTCCAGCAGACTTCCTCACGCCTCCAACCTAAACGCGGAGAAGCCAGTCCCGAACCGGTCGTCTTAACCGTCACGGTGACGAATGGACGTGGCGAGTCGAAATTCGTTTAGGGTGTAATGCGACTCATTGGCTGAACTGAGCAAGCTTTCAGGTGGCGTAGCCTTTTCACAAGAAGAAGGCATCCGGATCAACTCCAAGCAGGTCAACGGAGTTTTTGAACTAGTCGCAGACGAATTGCGACATCAATATTCCATAAGCTTTAGCGCTCCGACATCATCTGGAGACAAGGGTTGGCATGGGATCAAAATTAAAGTTACCGCGCCGGCAAGTGTCTCTCGTGAGATGCATGGCCTCTCGGTACGGAGTCGCGAAGGCATTTTTGTTAGGTAAGCTTTGATGACGAATTCGATCAGCGCTTGTCGCGCGCCGTCTACGAGTTTAGCTGCCTTGATACATCCGAAACTGTTGAAAGGTGAATAGACTCGTCTGCCTCACCACCAACCGTGTAAACCGTCACCGAACTCGATAACCCCAGGCCCGATAGTCTCCCAGCCATAATCACGATCGTTTCACCGCGAGTGACCAGGCCGGCGTCGAGCAGAGTTTTCTCGCCTAATTTCAAAAGTTCTTCAGTGCTGAGCGAACCGCCTGTCAAAAGGGATTCGACACCCCAGATCAAAGACAACTCGTTCCGCGCATCGGCCGAGGAAGTGAGCGCGATGATTCGTTGAGCAGGCCGCAACGCCGACATGCGGCGGGCCATCAATCCCGACTCAGTGAACACGGCGACGATCCGACTATTCATTTCATCGGCGGCAAAGGCCGCAGCTTCGGACAGCGCGCGACTGATGCGACCCGTTTGCCGCCCGGCGACCTTGCTGACGATATTCGATCGGTTATGGTCACGCGTCTCGGCAGTTTCAATTATCCGGGCCATGGTGGCGACGGCGGCCACCGGGTACTTACCCGTGGCGGTCTCGCCTGAAAGCATTACACAGTCCGATCCGTCCCAAACGGCGTTGGCCACATCGGTGGCTTCGGCGCGCGTTGGTCGCGGCGCAGCCACCATGGATTGCAACATTTGCGTAGCCGTGATTACCAACTTTCCGGCGACGTTGGCCTGTTCGACGATTCGCTTCTGATAGACTGGGACCAACTCGACGCTGGTCTCGACACCCAAATCGCCACGGGCGACCATCACGCCGTCGGCCGCGGCGATAATTTCTTCGAGATGATCGATCGCCTCGGCCTTTTCGATCTTGGCGATCAGCGGCGCTTTACTGCCCGCCGCCTGGATCAGTTCTTTAGCCCGATTGCAATCGGGGCCACTGCGCACAAATGACAGCGCGAAATAATCGACGTTCTGCGTGGCGGCCCACTTGAGATCGTCTCGATCTTTTTCTGTCAGCGAAGGGATCGGCAATGTAACGCCCGGCAGGTTGATTCCCTTCCGTTCACCCAACAGGCCGCCATTGATTACTTGGGCGACGATATCCGTTTCGTTGACGCTCTCAACCCGTAACTCGATCGCCCCGTCGTCGATGAGCAACCGAGTGCCCGGTTTTACGTCCCGCGGCATTCCCTCATAGTTCGTCGCAACTTGAGTATCATCACCTTCGATCGCGCGCGTCGTGATCGTGAATTGCTGATTCGCTTTCAACTCGACCGGTTGATGGTTCTTGAGAGTGCGAGTGCGAATCTTTGGCCCGGCGAGATCCACGAGCACGGCCAGGGGTCGTTTCATTTTCTCGGCCGCGGCTCGCGCCATGCGTATATCTGCAGCTTTTTCATCCTGGCTGCCGTGCGACATGTTTATCCGCACGCCGTCGACGCCGGCGGCCAGCATGGCTTCGATTATCCGGGGATCGCGCGAGGCCGGACCGATCGTGGCAAGTATCTTCGCTTTTTTCACTTTGCTTCGCTTAACCTATCCATTGAAAGAATCAAAAAACAAAAGGGACAACTGCCGGGACGCGCTGCCTGTAATTTTCAAACCGAGCACCAAATGTCTCATGCAGCAACCTTTCTTCGCTGCGCACCCGGATGGCGGTACCAATCACGAAGAGAAAGAGACCAATTAGCAGGCCCAACCAATGACTAACCGCCAAACCGGTGGCTACTAACATTCCCAACATCCCGGTGTAGATTGGATGGCGAACAAACTGATAAGGACCGCTTGTGACAAGCTCGTGCCCTTCGACCACTCGGGCCATGACACTCCATTCTTTCCCCAGCACGCGGACCGCGGCCATCACCACTAAAACAGATCCAAATGAAATGATCGCGGTGACGATCACAAATAATATCTTCGCAGCGTTATTCATGGAAACCATCGCCTCAAACGGATGGCGATGCCACGCCCAAACGACAGCGTAACTCACGCCCTGCAAAATTACTCCGATTAGCGACCCGGGGTCGCGCTCTTTGTCTGGCGGGCTGGGTGGCCGCTTCTGAATAACGAAGACGATAGCGAATAAGAACCAGCTAAACATCACCAGCGCGAAGGAAACGGTGGGCCAAAAATCAAAATGAATATGCATGCTTAAGGCCTACGAAGGTACTTCGTTCGGCTCAATCTCGGACCCGGACGCAATTTGTTTTTCTAACCGCCGGCGACGGCGGCCCATGATTGTGCCGTTAACCGTGAGCAGCACCGCAGTCAGCATGTAGATCGGGCCCGCCAAACCCGAATAGTGTCCGCCGAAAACGGCGACGGCGATTGACACTAGTCCGACCCCGCAATTCAAACCGCTTTCCTGAATACTGTTGCGGGTGTCGAAGATTTCCAGCCGATTTAATTCCAGCTCGGAACGCTTTTGAAGTGCGTGGAGGTGAAGTACCACAAACACCGCAAATACAGCGACGTAACCTACACCGAAGATCATCATCAGAGATGAGAGCTGACCCGGCTCAACCATCGACACGGCATTACCATTCGCCAGCCGCACTTCGCCATGCCCACCCATCAATTGATTGACGAGATATGAAAAAAGAAATTTGAGCGGGTAAACATAAAACAGGACGACGAACAGCAATGCGCCGTTCAAACAGACTGTCAGCGCGTCTTGCAGCCCATAACGCCGAAAGAACTTGTATTGATTGAACCAGACTATGAAGAGCAGGACGAAACAAATCGCAAAGGCGCCAAAGCCCCGCATCGCGACCACGAGTTCCTCAAACGTTTTTGGCACTTCAAGAGAAACAACCAGCAGGGTAACGGCAAAAGCAAAGACTGCATCGCTCAGTCCTTCAATCCGCGAGATCTCATAGCTGCGCCAGCGAAACCTATTGTTGTCGCCAAGCCTATGATCAATCAGTTTTTCGCGAAGCATTGTTTTGGGTAACTGCGGCCTTCAAATTTGATCCTGACGAATGGTCGGCAAGGTTCGAAGGAGCTGGTCATTTGTTCGAGCTAACATAGACCTGGACGATGCGTTCAATTTCCCGGTCAACGTTCTCGTTATACCCCACAAATCGTTTCACCAGTTGGCCGTCACGATCAAAAACGAACGCCTGCGGGATGTTTGAATTATCGCCCAGATACTTTTCCACAAACTCATCGTCGGGCAGGCCCAAAGGATACTTGATTCCGAACTCTTTGGCGTACGCCGGAATCTTCGCATGGTCATCCTGGCCGCCCACGTTCAAACCAATCACCTGCAATCCCTGTTGCGCGTATCGCTCGTGAAGTTGAACCAGGTGAGGCGTCTCCTTGAGACAGGGCTCGCAGTACGTAGCATAAAAATCGAGAATGACGAGCTTTCCTTTGTAATCAGAAAGTTTGCGGTGCTCATCATTCTGAAGCGTCCAGCCAATCGCGTCCTTCCCTGCGTGAGGCATGCAGGCAGGGAACGCGATTACCGCCCAACAAATCAACAAGGCGAACGCCGATCTAAGTTGTTTCTTTTTCTTGCTCATCAGGTCCTTCGGATTCCGGACGCCTCGCTATCTCGGACGGGTCAATGTGCCGGCCCGGCACGCGATATTCTTCGCTGGTCCACTTATCGAAATCGATCAGCTTGCACCGTTCAGAGCAGAAAGGCCGCCATGGATTGTCCTTCCACTCGACGGACTTTCCACAAGTTGGACATTTCGGCACAAGGCAAAAGTAAGAAGGAAAAAGGCAAAAGTAAAGCGGGTGCCATCATATCGGTACAAAACAACTGCGTTGTTGGCGGAGTGTTTGGAGCTCGCCGGGCCGTTCGCCTCAGTTCGAGCTGGGCGAAATGAACTGCATTTCACTTCGCTCGAATTGGTCCCAAGTTGACGTACTCGGTCTATAAACAGTTCCTGCCTACGGCACTATTTGCGAACTCGTACGATTGAGTTGACGTAAAATAAGCATGGGAGCTTGAACCGTTATGACCGCATACAAAGAAAAGCTAAACGACCTGCATCGCGCCGCAAAGCGGAAGGCCCGCGAGCTCGACGAGAAACTCAACGTCTCAGGAATAGTTGAAGATACCGCCCGGGTTGCGGGTGATGCAGCGCGGCGCGGCGCGCAAACAATCGCGAATGGCGCCGGGCAATTGCGTGCCGAAGCAGAACGAATCGCTCATGACCCCAATCTTCACGAGAACGCCCAGCGCGCCTCCACTGAAGCCAAACGCCGCGCGAAAGACGCCGGCAGAATTATTCGCGAGGCCGCGGGCGATGCGGGAAGGACCATTCGCGATGCGGCGGGACCTGCCGGCAAGCACGCAGAGAAGGCATTTGATGAAGCCGTCGATTACGCGGTGAGCGCGACGAAGCTGGCCGGCAAGGGTCTGCACGCCACGCGCGCGTCCGCGGCGGCCACTGCGGGAATCCTGAAAGCAAAAGACTGGGTGAAAGAAAATCCGGGCAAAGCCGCCGCCGTCTCCTTCTCGCTGATCCTGGGCGTGCGCATGGGCGCGGCGTTTCCGGGAATCGATGCGGTCCTCCTGGGAGCGCATCCGCACTGGCTTACGCATTCGGCCCTTCCGGTCTGGGGTTTGAAAAAAGCTAGTGACAAATTCAATGCCTACCTGAGCAAACAGGAAGAGTTAATTGCGCGCGGCGAGCTGGATGAAGCTGAGCGCGAACGAATTGAATTTCAGCGCAAGATTACCAGGTACGTTGGCGCGCCTTTGCTGGGTGCGTTCAGTTGCGCGGCGGGCGCGGCGATGTTCGCCCAGATTGCTTCTCCCGGGGCCATCACCGGCGCGCCAATTAGCTGGCTGTTGGGTGGCAATCCATTTCTCGACGGTGTCTGGCTGTTCGCCAACGGTGTGATCTGTTTCCACCAGGGTTACAAATTTTTCATGATCGCGCTGGCGGATCAGGAAGAAGTGAATCGGGTGGTGCGCGAGATAAAGGGGTTGCTGCCGGCTACGTATTGAATGAACAGAACAGGCGAAAGCTAAGGTCGCTAAGTCTTGCGCGAGCTTTTTATTGTCTGTCGTTTTCTTGTGGTCTTCAGATTAACAGAGGACCGATCGTTAGCTGATTTAACGGAGGGTCCTCCTCACGGTCGGTCTATTGCCCCGAGGTAAACACGATTACTTAACTAATCGTAATCGGAAACGGCAGAAAGCACAGCGCGAAAACAATCAAGGTGATGATTCCGATCATAATTCGCATCGCTCCGAGTGGTTCCATCTGTTCAGGCTTCGGATGACGCACGCGCAGCATTATGGCGAGCAGAATCACATACACGAAGCCGCTCGGGCTGCCGTGCCAGAACCAGCCGAGCACCGAAATCGTGGCCATCGTTACAAACGCAATCCGCCCAATCCAGTAATGCGCGGTCTGGCCGAAGGCGGCGAAGGTTCCATGCCCGCCGTCGAGCTGGCCCACCGGCATTAAATTCAACGCCGTAACCAGCAGGCCAACCCAGGCCGCCAGATAGAAAGGATTTATCAGCGAGCTGTCTAAGTCGATTTTGAACGCGCGGGCGATCAGGCGAAACAGAAGTGGATCGTTGAACGTCAATCCGGGATTGACGCCCGGTTGAATGTTGACGTGCTGAATCGTCAGAATGCCGGCAAAAGCTACCGGAACAATTACAATGAAACCGGCCAGCGGGCCGGCCAATCCAATGTCAAACAATGCTCTTCGGGTCGGGACTACCGATTTCATGCGGATGAATGCGCCGAAAGTTCCGGGCAGCAACCCCGGTGGCTGCGGAATGAAAAAGGGCAGGGTCGCATCAACTCCGTAGTAACGGCAGAACAGGTAGTGGCCGGATTCGTGCGCGGTCAAGATCGCCAACAACGAAACTGAGAACTTAACGCCCGGCGCCAGCAGAGCGGGATGTGTCAATGCTTGCCATGCCAGAGTGATTATTCCGCTCAGGTAATACCAGGGAAGTAATAATACTGAGCCCAGGCCGCCACGTGTTGCAGGCGCCGACGAAGCATTATCGAAATCAGGAGCGCCAACCCAGACAATTCCGGAGATGGTCGTGGTAATCGCGGTTGCGACAAACAGCAACGCGTGCAGCGCCCACTGTCGCGCGGTTGGGCGCGCCGCGCTGCGGTCCACCATTGGGATCGCCTCAGAAAATGGCGGAATAGTTTCCCTCTGCTGTGACATCGTTGAGTAGTTAGACTTAGCTTAGCTATATTCCCCAGTGGATAAAATCACGCAAAATTCTTCGTGCCGGAGGCACGAAATGTTTATAGCTTCCGGTCCTCGCAAAACCAAACCCGCCTGAGTGAAAGCGTGCCATTCACTCAGGCGGGCAAACTTCTCAATCCAGCAGAATCTACAAAATATTCGGCGCTAACCGCGCTTATTACCCGATAATTCCAACTCTAATTACTCTGAGCTGTACCGCCACTTTACTCCTCGTCGCCGTTGTCGTGCTCCTGTAATTCCTTTCCCGGTTTGAAACGAATCGTCTTCCCCGAGGGGATTGCGACCTCTTCTCCGGTGCGCGGGTTCCGGCCGACGCCCCGCTTGCGAGGTTTGACGATGAAAACCCCAAAACCGCGCAACTCGATGCGATCGCCGCGGGCCAGGGCTTCCTTCATTGAATGAAACAATGCATCCACAGCCTGCTCTGCCTTCATCTTAGGAATGCCCGTGCGTTCGGCGAGTCGATTAATAATGTCGAGTTTGATCACGGCTAAGCCTCCGCTCTGCGAACGACGTTTACTATTAAACCTGTTCGGGAAAGTCTCGTGAAACGGTTATGGGATGATAGAGAGGCAAACGAAGGACTGTCAAGAGCAAGTGGTTTGACAAGCCTGGCGCGTACGATAGACCATAGAAGATGGGACGATAGCCGAGAAACGACGGATTTGGAATATTTCATTCAAACCCCAGGCAAAGCAATAATCAATCATCCATCATCAACGGCCCATCGTCGAACGTTCTGAGACCTATGTTAACAAGAAACAAGCACACGCTACCGTTCGGCGGTATTCATCCGGATGACGATCCGGACATTGAAATCCATAACCCCAAGGACGCCGCGCGCGAACATCTTTGGCACGAATCGCGGCTTCTGTTCCGGGATCTTATTTTCGCCCTGATGCTGTTGGCGCTGGTGATGGTTTTCATTATTCAACCAGTCAAAGTCGAAGGTACTTCGATGCTGCCGCATCTGCATGACGGCGAACGCATCTTTGTAAACAAACTTATTTACTATGACGATTATCGATGGGCACCGAAAGTTCAGCGCGGCGATGTGATCGTCTTCTGGTTTCCTGACGATCCTTCCAAAAGCTACATCAAACGCGTCATTGGTTTGCCCGGTGACACAGTCGAGATGCACGATGGGCGCGTCCGTGTTAACGGCAGGGATCTCGAGGAAACTTATCTTGACCCACAACTGAATCTTTCGCATGCGAGCCGGGCGCCGGTTTATGTGAAACCGAATTATTATTTCGTCATGGGAGATAACCGCGATAACTCGAGCGATTCGCGTATCTGGGGCCTGGTGCCGAAGAAATATGTTTACGGAAAAGCGTTGTTTCGTTACTGGCCGCTGACGACGGCAAGTTTGATTTCACACGATGCGCATTACAGCGCGATCCCGCCGGGCACGCCTTTTCGGCGCGATACGGGGAGTAATTCTGATCCGGACGATCAGTAGTGAAAAACGCGGGCAGCGTGCCCGCGAACCGCCGGCCGGTTGTCGGCGCTCCGCATGAACGAACTGTTGCAACAATTATCAATGATCTTCTACGCGCCCCTACGCGGGATGCGCGAAATACGTGATCGGGGAGCGCTCGGGCCCACGGTCGTCGCCGCCTATTTCGCCCAGGTGGCTTGCACATTTGCGATGCATTGGTTCGCGGGCGATCGCGCAATGCTCAGCAGAAGTCCCTTCCAGCTTGCCAGTTTCTTTTTCCAGGGCGTCGCCCCAATTCTGACAGTGGCTGTAGTGGTCGTTCCCTTGATGGCCCTGATTACGAATTTGTTTGATCGCCGGGGCAGCTTTGGCGTCGTGCTGCAGCAGGAATATGGGTCGCTGGCATCGGTCGCATTTTACGTTTTAACCGCTGTGTCTTTGATTACTATCCTGATCAGCGCTTTCTTTCATTTTAGTGGAATCCAGGCGGCGTATGTCGCCAGCGCAACGCAACCAGAAAGTGTGGAGCAGGTCGAGTTGATGAGTCGATGGCTGAGAATGTCTGTGGATGAAGGCGCGCGAGTACGCGCTCAACTTGCCGACCCGATCTTTTTGTCATGGAATTTCTTCAATACGGTGAGGTTTGTTCTTTTCGGTGCCGGCGCATTTGCTACTGTCCGAGTGGTGTTCCGAGTGCCGGTTTTGCGAGCTCTTGCCATCCTGATACTCACCTCGCTTGCGAGCGTCCCCTTGTCCTTCGTCCTTTACCCGATGTTCCACACGGTGCTGGGCTCGCCCTTTCTTCTCCTGTTCGCGTTCTTTTTGCTCCGCGGCTATTTCACTGAGATTGTCAGCGGGCAGCGGGCCCGGGCCGCTTTCAAACACAATCTGGAAGCAGCGACGATTAATCCGCGCGACTCTTCAGCCCACTACAACCTCGGGTTGATTCATCAGCAGCGCGGCGAATTTGATCAGGCCAGAGAACGTTTTCAACGGGCAATCGAAATCGATCCGGAAGAAGTGGACTCGCACTATCAACTGGGCCGGATCGCCCGGGCGCAAAATCGCCTGGGGGAAGCGATTGCCAATTTCGAACAGGTAGTGCAACGCGATCAGGCCCACGCGCAACATGAAATCTGGCGCGAGATTGGCGCGACTTACATCGCCGCGAAACAGTTTGCCGATGCTCGCGACGCTTTGGAAAGATTTCTGGATCGCCGCCCCAACGATCCGCAGGCCCTTTATTTGATGGGCCGCGCACACGCCGGCCTCGGCCATCAGAGCGAGGCTACCAACTCGATGCAGGCCTGCATTGAAGCCGTCAAAACCGCGCCCGCCTACAAATACCGCACGGAAAAGCGTTGGTTGAACGAAGCGCAGCAATTTTTGAAAAGACGAGAGGCTGCTGATAGTTAGACGGCCGTCAGAGTCCCATCTGCTTCACCACCGCCTGATAGCGCGGTTCGGTTTTCAGACCAGCAAAGATTGGATCGGCTCTTACGAAGGCCATGAGAAAGGCCTTGCCGCGGTAAGCCTGTTCGAGATATTGAAGCGCTTTTTTACGCAGGAACGCATAGATCCGAGCATCGCCATAAGTGGCGACTGGATTCGCCTCGAGAGGTGACACCCGGTAAGCGAGGAATTGTTTGATGGCTGACTGATCTGAAATTACCTGTCGCCTTGATCTGCGGCTCGCGCGAGATGATCGAGCGAACGCGCGGACGCATGCAACGGATGGGCTTTCGCGCCGGAAGCGATCCTCACAAACTACTAAGTGGCTCGCTCGCAAAACAGAATCAGATCTCACGTACCTCGGGAATTCGGAGGTATTCCACAACAAACAACCCAAAAACTATTGACTTTGGATTAAATGGTACTAGTATTGGGGTCACAAAAAACCAATTCAAGGCGGATCTTTGCTGAAGGAAATGGGCTACGAGCTGGCCCGTATTCCTGATTGATTCATCTCCCACTTACAAACGGCTGTCTTTGGGAGGAACTATGATGAGACGCTCAGCGATTCGCAATGTATGCTCTCTGGCCCTTGGGTTTGCGCTTGTGGCTCTAATGGCGCGAGCTACCGTTGCTCAATGGAGCGCGGCAGCTAACTTGCCCTCCAACGTAACCAGAGCCGTCGGTGTCTTTTTTCCTGGTAACGGAAAATTCTACGCGATGGGTGGCCGCACCTCGGATGCCGCGGGCAGTGACCTCACCCACCCGCTTGAGTACAACCCAACTGCAAACACCTGGACAACGAAAGTCGGGGCGACCTATCCTGACAATCAGGTCAACAACATGGCTTGCGGCGTTCTCACGTTCAGCGCCACACCCCTAATCGTGTGCGTCGGGGGTTCTGCGGCTGGGCAGGTCACGGCCACCGCTCGCGTCTTCACTTACGACCCCGTCAGCAACACCTTAGTATTGCTTGCCCTGGACAATTGGCCCGGCAACGTCGCAGGCACAATCCTGCCCGGGGGTTTCGCCGTCGTCAACAACAAGCTATACATACTGGGCGGCTTCAACATCAACGTGGCCTCGACTAACCAGATTTGGGAGTTCGACCCCAGCCTTGGCGTAGGCTCCAGGTGGACACAAAGGGTAAATACGCCTGTTGGTATCATGTACGCCCCGACCACCGCCATCAACGGAATCATCTACGTCGGCGGTGCTTCAGACTTTGCCGGGGGATTAGTTGTTGACACCGTGAACTCGTTTAGTTACAACCCGACGACCAACACCACTGGCGTAATTGCGGCGATCCCGCGTGCGACGGGAGAGACACGCGCGATAAATTTCGGCGGAAGAATGTGGGTGCTCGGCGGGGGGCGCGTCGCCCCTAACCCTTCCAACGAGGTTGACGTCTACAATCCTGGCACTAATAGCTGGGCTACAGGACTGCCGTTCACCACAGCCCGGCGCAACTTTGCCGCAGATTCAGACGGTACGCGCGTATGGTTGGCTGGTGGATACGATGCCACTGGCGTAACCATAGCCTCGACAGAGAGGTTCACTCCCCCGACCGCTTCGTCATCGACAATCAGCGGCGTGATCACCTCTGCCGATGGTTCAGCATTGGCAGGAGTGACGATTCACTTGAGCGGAACGCAGACGCGCCTGACGATTACCGACAGTAGCGGTAACTATCGCCTTGACGACGTTGAGACCGGCGGCTTCTACACTTTGACGCCATCACGGGCGAACTTCGTATTCACGCCTGTCGATCGGTCGTTTACTCAGCTCGGTAATCACACCGACGCCGCGTTCACAGGATCGTTCACCGGCGACAGCGCTAATCCGGATGACACGACTGAGTATTTCGTGCGCCAGCATTATCTCGACTTCCTTGGTCGCGAACCGGATCAGGGAGGCTTTGAATACTGGAGTGGGCAGATAAACCTGTGCAACGGCGATGCCGACTGTATTCGCTCATGGCGAATAGCTGTCAGCGCAGCCTTCTTTGCTTCACCGGAGTTTCAGCAGACAGGTTCGTACGTCTACAGCTTGTACGCCGGGGCGCTGGGCCGCACGCCCGGCTATGAAGAGTTTATGCCGGATCGTTTAAAGGTAGTGGGCGGATCGGATCTCGATGCGAGCAAAGCGAAATTCACAGATGCGTTTGTTCAACGGTCTGAATTTACTGCGAAGTATCCCCAAGGGCTGACGAGCGATCAATTTGTCGACGCGTTACTCCAGACTATGAGCGCCAGATCAGGAGCCGACTTATCATCACTGAGAAATACCATGCTCAGTGATTACGATAAGGGCGGACGAAGTCTGGTGGTCAGCGATGCAGTACAGGCGACTGAATTCGCGCAAGCCGAATACAACAAAGCGTTCGTGCTGATGGAGTACTTCGGCTATCTGCGGCGTAATCCGGACACGGGCGGCTACGATTTCTGGCTGAACCTTCTGAATGGACGTGAAGCAGGGAACTATCGCGGGATGGTGTGCGCGTTCATCACTTCGACTGAATATCAACGCAGGTTCAGCACCCTGATAACACACAGTAATTCTGAGTGCGGCCATTGAAGAGCAGTAGGGCAGAAAGCAGCAGTTAACAGCTTGGCTCACGAGCGCGGGCGTAGGGCTGTTAAAGTTATCGCATCCCGCTGTAGTGCAAACTCAAAGGAGCGATCAGATGAAAAGGTTTCCCAAGGCACGCAAAGAAAAGTTAATCGTGCGCGAGTTCGCAGACGAATTGTTGGTCTATGACAAGCAGCGACACGAAGCACATTGTTTGAATCGCACGGCGGCTGTGATTTGGAAACACTGCGATGGCCGCACATCGATCGCAGAAATCGGCCGCCGCCTTGCCAATGAAATGGGCCTGAGTGAGCCGGTTGACGATCGGCTGGTATGGTACGCGCTCCAACAGTTCAAGCGGGATCATCTGCTGGAAGAGAAGCTGGAAGTTCCGGCACCGCTGCTGGGGTCGATGAAAACAGGTCCCAACCGGCGGCAAGTAATTAGGGCTCTCGGACTGACCGCGATCGTAGCTGTACCATTGGTCACTTCAATGGTCGCGCCTACTCCGGCCCAGGCTGTGTCGTGTCTTTCGCCTGGTTCTGCGTGTACCTCGAGCGCCCAATGTTGCTCGGGCGTCTGCCAAAACAACAGCACTTGTCTCTGAACAGGACACGCTAGACATAGTATGTCGAATTCCTCACTGCCTGCTCTTAGGCCTCGGGAGCGATTTGACCAACTACTAGAGAAATCCCGTCATTGCTGCATCTCAGCCAGCAGCTTCTTATTCAGATCGGAATCGATTGTCTGCAGAATGCGGCTCTGCTCCATGGCTGACTCGCGATCGCCAACCTCCAGGTAAGCAAGCGCGAGATTATAATGCGCTTCGGCTTGTTCCGGTTGCAGGCGCGCCGCCTGTTTGTAAGCTTCGATTGCTTCGTTGAAGCGGCCGGCGAAAAAGTAGGCGTCGCCGAGTTTGTTGTACGCCTCGTTCGATTGCGGCGAAAGTTGCAGGGCGCGCTTGTACGCCCGGATCGCCTCGTCATTCCGTCCCTGTTTGACTTTGCAATAACCAATCTGAATCCAGGTCTCGGGACGGCGCGGATTGCGATTCGCGGCCGTCTCAAAATAATTCAGCGCGCTGTCGTAATTGCCCAACCATAGTGAATCTATTCCACCGCGATACCAAAGTTCCGCCAGCACTTCGGGCTGGGTCGTTGATTTGTTTCTGGCCGCGACTTCGTCGAAGGACATCAATGCGCCCGGCAACAGCGCCGCAATCCGCGAAGCTGCCAAGGCGAGATTTATGTTCTGGCCGTTCGTGACTTTGACCGTGACAATGCCGACGACCTGACCGCGCATGTTGATTAGCGGGCTGCCGCTGTTTCCGTGCGAAACCGGCGCCGTGATTTGAATGATCTTGCCGACACCGGGAACTTCGCGGACCGCGGAAACGATTCCATCGCTGACTGAGCCTTCCAGGCGCAGCGGATTTCCGATGACAAAAACCTTTTCTCCGTCTTCCGGTAACGATGCAGAGAGTGTGAGCGGGCGAGATCGTTCGGCTGGAAGATCAACTTTCAGGAGCGCGAGATCGCCCTCCTCGTCGATTTTCAACGCACCATCGACGGCATAGGTTCTGCCCTTGCCCTCGAGGGTGTGGATCTCCACTCTGCGCGCGCCATGGATCACATGAAAGTTGGTGACCACTTCTCCCGGGCGCACGAAAAAACCGGTGCCGCTAATCAGCGGCTGGCCCTTCGCGTCATAAGTCAAAACCGACACGACCGAAGGCTTGATCTGCCGCACCAGATCGGGCAGCAAATCCTGCGCAGCAGCAATGCGAGCTGAGCCTAATAGAACAAAAACTACGGCGAGCTGGGGGATAGTTCTTTTAAACATAACTCCAACTTTCAGGGAACGCAGCCGGCTGGGAACTGACTGCAAGAGTTTCGGTTCAGTAACGAACGGGACAAATCACCTTTCGTGCTGACGACCCGTGCCTGACGCGATTGCGCCACAGTCACGTGGTCATGTTGTTAGTCATTTCGGCGGCCTGGCAAGGCTTTCCGGGCCAGCGCCTTTTGGTCGGGGAAAGAATTCGTACCTCGAAAGAGCCCGAGACTGTCAGGACCTTTCTTACCGCATAGTAACGCAGGCGTGACTGGTTGGAAAGCAAAAAGTTAGATTTGGCCCCGTGAAGGCCAAAAAAAGGCCGCCTCTAAGCGACCTTACAATGGAATTTGCCCGAAAATTCCGTTGTCTGATGACTTCGACTACCCCGACCCGATGGCCAAGCGGCTTGATTTTGAGCCCGAGGGTTACCTTGCGCATGGGTTGCCGGCCGAAGAGTTTTACTTGAGATCCTTCGTCAGATCATCTGAATCAGCAGCCTGTCCGAGACCGGAAACGATCTCTTTGAGGCTTACTTCCTGCTCCTGATCGCAGGCCGGCAGTTCGTTCAGGTGAATGAAGCCGCCGTCATCTTCGTAATTTCTTTCCTGATAGACGTCGTGGCCGCGCCGTACTCTCCAGGCGTCGAGCACTGATCCCGTTTTGCGGACGAGGAGATATCCACCGGCTGCCGGCGCCAAAGCGATAACGCCTGCAATGAACAAATCACCTCGCAAACCGCGCGCGTCCATAGGCACGCCCGCTGCAAGTGCCACAAAGAGGATTACCAAGATAGTTGTCAACCAAATAAAGAGGAACAGGAGGTATTGAGATCTTGAGGTCATCGTGCCCCTCCCTCAGAAAGTTCCGTTGGTCGCCCCATCAGGAGCGACCTATTTATAGCACTGGCTGCTGCCAACTCAAGCTTTTTAAGACATGCGGATAAATCAGGGCTGGCTTTCGAGCGTCATCGCAGGCGGCGTCCTTCCGCCGAAGCCTCGATTAATGTCTGAAGGCGTTTAAGACGCGTTTCTTCTTGCTTTGCGCTGACCACCCACCAGTTCATCGTCTTCCGATAATAAGGCGGCTGTGCCTCAAAAAATTTCCACGCCGCTTCGTTTCGCTTGAATTCTGCCGCGTATGGTTCGACCAGCTCCGGGCTTCGCTGCTCGTAGGAATAAATGCCTGACCGGTTTTCCTTTCGCGCCGCAAACGCTTTCAAACCCGCGGGCTGCATTCGCTTCTCTTTGATGAGCTTCAGCGCAATCCTGATATTTACCGCGCTCCAGATACTGGTCGGCTTCCGCGGAGAAAACCGAATCATGTAGCTCTCGTCATCGATGTTCTTGCGCACGCCGTCAATCCAACCAAGGCAAAGCGCTTCTTCAACCGACTCGGGCCAGGTGATACTCGGCTTACCTGTCTCTTTCTTGTAGAACCCGACCCAGAGTTCCTTTGACTTGGCGTGATTGGCGGCGAGCCATTTGTTGAAAGTCGATGGCGATTTGAAAAACCTTGGATTCACGTAAAACCGAACGGTTTAATAAGCGTGAAGCTCCCCAATCGTCCGCAACACATCCGCGCTCTGCGGCAGGATCGCGTCTTCCAGCTGCGGTGCGTAGCCGACAAAGGTGTCTAGCGCGCCCACGCGGCGAACGGGCGCATCGAGGTATTCGAACAGTTCGCTGGAGATGCGTGCAGCGATCTCCGCGCCGTAGCCCCACGACAAAGAGTCTTCGTGAGCGACGATCACGCGCGAAGTTTTCCTTACGGATTCGGCAACCGCGTTCCAGTCGTAAGGATTGAGCGTGCGCAGATCGATAATCTCGACACTGATGCCTTGCTTTTCAGCTTCTTTGGCCGCAACCAGCGACCGTTGGACCAGCGCGCCGTAGGTAATGATCGAAAGATTAATGCCTGCGCGCACAGTCCTGGCTTTGCCGAACGGGATCATGAATTCGTCCGGCGGGTAAGGAGATTTGTTGTAGGCCTGGCGATAGAGATGTTTGTGTTCGAGAAAAAGCACCGGATCGTCACAGCGAATCGAGGTGCGCAACAAACCGTTCGCGTCGAGCGCATTCGAAGGATAAACGACGCGCAGTCCCGGAATGTGGGTGAATACCGTTACGCCAGATTGGGAATGATAGATCGCGCCGCCTTTTAGATAGCCACCCACGGGCACGCGCATCACCACCGGCGCCGAGAACTCGTTGCCCGAGCGCCAGCGCATCAGCGCCAGTTCGTTGTGAATCTGATGATAGGCGGGCCAGATGTAATCAAAGAATTGAATCTCAACGACCGGTTTCAATCCGCGCGTGGCCATGCCGATGGCGCGACCGACGATGTTAGCTTCCGCCAGCGGCGAATTGAAAACACGGACGCTGCCGAATTCGCGCTGCAGGTTGGCGGTAACTTTGAACACCCCGCCTTTGCCTTTTACCTTATCGAGAAATTTCTCGCGCGAGCAATCGGCTATATCTTCGCCAAAAACGACCATGCGCGAATCGCGCCTCATCTCGGTATGCAGGCAGCGATTGATCAAGTCGACCATCGTGCCCGGATTGCCGCTGAGCTCCGCGCCTTCTTCCGTATCGAATTCTTTCGAGGTCGGATCGACCGTCGGCGAGTAGACAAAATCCGTAGCGGTTTCCGGCGCGGGCTGGGGACTGGCAAGCGCCAGATCGGCCGCTTCACTAATTTCGCGATCGACTTCATCTTTCAATTGCTGCAACTCGTCCTGATTGGCGATCCCTTCTTTCACCAGCAGCGCGCCGAAACGCTTGATAGGGTCGTGTTCCGCGTCCGAGGTTCGTTCTTCGTCCGGCCGATACAATCTTTCGTCGTCAGAGAGTGAATGCGAGTAAGGCCGGATTACTTTCGCGTGGACGAACGAAGGCCCGCGATTCTTGCGACAGTTGTCGACCGCCCGCCGCATCACGGCGACCGACTCAATCAGATCCGTCCCGTCGCACTGTTGGCGGTAAAGATTTGGAAAACCTTTGACGAGCCGGGAAATGTCGCCGCCCGCAGTTTGCACTTCGACAGGAACACTGATCGCATATCCGTTGTCTTCGCATAGAAACACGACCGGCAATTTCAAATTGCATGCGGTGTTGAGCGCTTCCCAAAACTCGCCTTCGCTGGTCGTGCCGTCGCCGAAAGAAACGTAGACCACTTCATCGTTGCGAAATCGCTTGATGCGGCGCTTCAATTCCTTGACCAGCTTGATCCGGTAACCGGCCTCCGCGCATCCGACTGCCTGCAAAAGCTGCGTCCCGGTCGGCGACGACTGCGAGACGATGTTGAGTTTCTTGTGTCCCCAGTGCGAGGGCATCTGCCGGCCATGCGAATTAGGATCGGCTTCCGCGCCCACCGATTCGAGCAGCATTTCCAGCGGCGTCATGCCCAACTGTAAACAAAGCGCGCGATCGCGATAGTAGGGATAGAACCAATCGTGGCCAGGCTTTAGACACATTCCCGCGGCCACCAGAATCGCTTCGTGACCAGCGCCGCTGATCTGAAAGAAGATCCGGTTCTGCCTCTTCATCTGAATTTCTTTGTCATCCAGCCGTCGCGAAGCGTACATCGTGCGAAACATCTGCAGCATCTCTTCGCGACTGAGGCCCGGTTTCTCCTGGGGCCTGGTCTTCTCGCGAGGGACAGGTTTGATTGCCGGGCCGGGCCTCGGCTCCGCTTTGGTCACAGCCTTGGCGGTGAAAGCCTTTTCCGGAAGCCCCGCTTCGGATTTTTTTACCAGACGTAAGACTTTGGTGTCGCTCATGATGGCTTGTTTCAAGTTTGGAGTGCCGCTTTTAGGCGAACCACCTGCCAATCTTTCCGCCTGAAGGCGGGACTTGGAACTTATCTGGCCAGGGGCCGTGATTACTGACTCTCCAAACTCATCCGAAATTCTTCGGCCATGCCCGGATGGCCATGCGCATTCGCTACTTCGATGCCGCGTTGATAAGTCGCGCGCGCTTTTTCAATCTCCTTCGTTCGTTCATAAGCTCGCGCCAACATCCCATATGCGTTGCCCTCGTCATCCGCCGCCGCCAGGTAGCGCTCGAGTGTTTCGATCAATTTCGGATCGTCGCCGGACTTTTCATACTCTTTGGCCAGGCCAAACAATACAACGCTGTTGCCCGGATCGCCGGCAAGCATTTGTTCAAAGACTTCAATGCGAGATGCGGTCATAAATTTCTTTCTCCCTTCGCTCTGGGAGGAGGGCTGGGGAAGAGGGGCGAAGCCAGTGCGTAGTAATCCCTCTCCCCAACCCTCTCCCAAAGGGAGAGAGTCAAAGCGATTTCCTTTTCAAAGTCACTTCCCGCCAATCAGCAGCTTCGCAATCGTCTGCAACTGCATATTTGAAGTGCCTTCATAAATCGCGCCGATCTTCGAATCACGCCAGTACTTTTCGACCGGATAATCTTTGACATAGCCGTATCCGCCGTAAAGTTCGATCGCTTTCGAAGTGATGCGTTCAGCCGCCCGCGACGAAAACAGTTTCGCCATGGCCGCTTCCTTCACAAAATTCTGTTTGGCGTCTTTCATGCGCGCGGCGTTGTAAACCATCAAACGCGCGGCTTCCAGATCAGTTGCCATGTCGGCGAGCTGAAACTGCACGCCCTGGAAGTCGCTGATGTTCTTACCGAACTGTTGCCGTTCTTTGCTGTAGGCGAGCGCGCTTTCCAGGGCGCCGCGCGCGATGCCAATCATCTGAGCTCCGATGCCGATGCGGCCCTCGTTCAGAGTTTCAATTGATACCTTGTAGCCTTTGCCGCTTTCGCCAAGCACGTTTTCTTTCGGCACCGAGCAATCCTCGAGAATCAATTCCGTTGTTGATGACGCGCGAATGCCGAGCTTGTCTTCTTTCTTGCCAACCGAAAAGCCGGCAAAACTCTTTTCGACGATGAAAGCCGTGATGCCGCGATAACCGGCTTCGGGGTTGGCATTAGCAAACAACACAAAGATTTCGGCTTCCTTACCGTTGGTGATCCAAAGTTTACGGCCGCTTAAAAGAAAATGGTCGCCGCGATCGACTGCGCGCGTTTGCATTGCAAATGCGTCTGAGCCAGAGCCCGCCTCGCTTAAAGCGTAGGCGCCCACTTTTTCGCTCGCCAGTTGCGGCAAATACTTCCTTTTCTGCTCCGCATTTCCCCAACGATTTATTGCATTGTTAACCAACGTGTTCTGTACATCGACGAAAACGCCGACGGAGGCATCTACGCGTGAAAGCTCTTCTACAGCGAGGATAGCCTGAAAGAATGAACCACCGGCGCCGCCGAATTCTTCCGGTGTTTCGATTCCCATTAAGCCGAGCTCGAAACACTGCCTGGTCACGGCCGGATCGAGCTGGCCCTTCTCTTCCATAGCTTCGACACGCTTACGAATTTCGCCTTCCGCGAACTCGCGCACGCTCTCGCGAAACATCTGCTCGTCCTCAGAAAGCGCGGTTAGCGGAGATGCCAATGACGGTTCAATTGCGATTTGACTCATGATGGCCGGGCCTGCAGGAAAGTATTCGTACGTCTTTGAAGTGACATCATAATCAACGGCAAACTGAAAAGGCAAAGTAGGCCACCGAGCGACGAACACTCAATTAGATTGGAGAGAAAGGCTCCGCCCGGCAAAACGATGTGACGACGGCGATTTGGATTACTCTCCTGGTCCGCCGGGTACAGGAGTGCGGTTTAGGACCCAGGCAGCGCTAATCCCTCTCCCAAAAGGGAGAGGGAAGCAATGCGCGACGTTCGCCGTGATTCTGTTAATATCTCGGGTCGAAGATGACGGATTCAAACCGCAAGTCCCATCAAAAGAAATTCACGCCCCTGGGTATTGTTTTTGCCCTCCTGGGGTTTCTGCTGTTTTGTTATTTCATCCGCAAGGCCGGACCCGGCCAGATCCTGGACGGGATCAAGAAACTTGGTTTCGGTTTCCTGTTAGTTCTCGCCATTTCATCTATTCGCCACATCTCTCGCTCGTTGTCCTGGATGCTTTGCTTTGATGGGCCTGAGCGCTTGAAGTTCTGGGATGCGCTTCGCGCGCGCCTGATGGGCGACGCCCTGGGCAATCTCGTTGGTTTCGCAAACCTGCTGGTGTCTGAACCCGCCAAGCCGGCAATGATCCGCGATCGAGTGCCGCTGATGGCCGGCCTGTCGGCGATCACAATTGAAAATATTTTTTACTCGCTTTCGGTCGGGGTTTTTATCTTTGCCGGAATGGCCGCATTGATTCTGAATTTCCACCTGCCCAGGGCGCTGCGCATCGCCGGCATCAGCACCCTGGCGGCAATTCCAATTGGGATTGTTCTGGCCTTTGTACTGATCCGCAGGCAAGTTAGATTTATCAGCGGGCCGCTCGGCTTTTTTCACCGCCGGGGGCTTTCCGAACGCTGGCTGACGAACGGGCGCCTGCTCGAAGAAAGAGTCTACGGATTCTACGCGCGCAGCAGTTCACGCTTTGTTCCGATTCTTCTCCTGGAATCATGTTTCCATCTCGCAGGCGTAATGGAGATTTACGCGACGCTGAGTTTTATCAGCCTGGGCCAGCCGCCGACTCTGTTTACGGCCTTCATACTTGAATCGATAAATCGCATCATTAACGTGGTATTCAAGTTTGTGCCTTTGCGGATGGGCGTCGACGAAGCCGGCACCGGAAAGATCTCGGCTGTGTTGGCATTCACGGAAACGACAGGAGTGACCCTGGCGATCATTCGCAAGGGCCGCGACGTTTTCTGGACCATTGTGGGCATCGTGCTGCTGATTCAACGAGGGCTGTCGTTGCGGGCCATGACGCGCGAAGCTGAAAGCGTGGTTGCTGAAGCAGGCAATCATAAAGCTCCGGTTTCGACGGTCCCCAATGAATCGGCTGAGTCAGTTCTATGAGAACCAGTATGTACAGGAAAAAGATATTCAAGATCGCGACGGCGATCGCTGTCATCGCAATCGCGTCAACCGTGATAACTTTTCGCGGTCAGGCGACTCCGACCCGCGCGCACATAACCATCCTGAGTACGACAGATATGCACGGGCGTGTATTCCCAATCGATTACTACACGAACAAGTACGACAACGTGGGAATTACAAAAGTCGCGACGTTTGTCAAAGAAGCGCGCAAGGCTGATCCGGACCTCCTGTTGCTCGATTCGGGCGACACGATTCAGGGAACGCCACTCGAATATTTTCATAACAAACGCAACAACACGCCGCCGGATCCGATGATGCTGGCAATGGACGCACTGCACTATGATGCGATGGCTGTCGGTAACCACGAATACAACTTTGGCCTGAAGGTTCTGGAAAAGGCCCGCCGCGAAGCAAAGTTTCCCTGGCTGTCGGCAAATACCTATAACAAGGGAACGCCAACTACTCACTACCAGCCATACATCGTGAAGGAAGTCCAGGGCGTGCGCGTTGGCGTCCTCGGTCTCACGACCCCAGGCATTCCCAGTTGGGAGAATCCGCCGAATTATGAAGGCCTTGAATTTCACGAAACAATCAGCGAAGCAAAAAAATGGGTTCCCGTTTTGCGCGGGCAGGAAAAAGCTGACGTCGTAGTAATCGCCATGCACATGGGAATCGAGGAAGACTTAAGCACCGGCGTGCCGAATCCCTCGTCGGTCCCAAATGAAAATGCCGCGATCGCAATAGCTCGCCAGGTGCCGGGTATCGATGTGATCTTAATGGGCCACACGCATCGCGAGGTCCCATCCCTCGTCGTCAATGGCGTCCTGCTTACCCAGGCGAACCGCTGGGGCAGTCACGTGGCGCGGGTCGATCTTTACCTGGAGAAAGATGATGCGGGGCACTGGCGGGTGTTGGCCGAATCAGCGCGCACCATCCCGGTGACCGAAAAAACCGCGATTGATCCGGAAATCGAGCAACTGGGTCAACCCTACGACAAGGAAACGCAGGACTGGCTCGGCCGGACAATCGGCGAATCGTCAGAAGAACTCACTGCCCGCGACGCCCGCTTTCGCGATACGGCAATCATCGATCTGATTCAGCGAGTGCAGATGGAAGCGGGTCAGGCCGAAGTGTCGATGGCCGCGAGCTTCAATCCTGACGCGCGAATTTCCAGAGGCGCAGTCACGGTCCGCGACATCGCCGGACTCTACGAATATGAAAACACGCTCGTGACTTTGGAATTGGCGGGCCGGCAATTAAAAGATGCCCTGGAACATTCGGCCAAATACTTTCGCGAATACGAACCAGGCAAGACTGTGAGCGAGTTAGTCGACCAAAGGATTCCTGGCTATAACTTCGACATTGCGGAAGGCGTCGATTACGAAATCGATCTGACCAGGCCTTTCGGTCAGCGAATTCAGAATCTGAAGTTCAAAGGACAACCACTAAGTCCTACGCAGATGCTTCGCGTGGTCACGAATAACTACCGCGTGAATGGCGGCGGGGGTTACACCATGTACAAAAACGCGCCCGTCATTTATCGCTCGAGCGCAGAAGTGCGCGAGCTAATCATTGATTGGGTCGAACGCCACAAGACGATTCCGACGCAGGCTGACAATAACTGGAAGATTGTGGGAGCGCGGTAGGTTTGCATTCTCCAAGGAAGCGGCGGCGAGCCTCCTTCCTGACCTTGAGATTAATTATCTGAAAGGTTAATTACACACTTGAATGGTGACTTTCGATTAAGGGGCATTCAAGTACTTTCCAAAGAACAACTTAATAACCTCTCAGGTCAGGAAGGGGGGCTTGCCCCCGCCTTTTTACTGCTTACTGCTCACCGCTCACTGCAATTAGTGGCTTTGCCGCCTGATGCGCGGAAGTCTCCGGCCTTGAAAGGTCTACTGGGTCGCGCCGTCGACATAAGGTCCGAGCGCGCGGCGCAATTCCTCGGGGACGGGGATCGGTTGTAACCCGTCGCGCCGAGCTGAGACCAATACAAAGTGAGCGGTCGCGATTAGTCCTTCTTCGATCGTGCCATCGGCGCGCTTGCGTCGCACTTCGAAATCCAGGCGCAATGAAGTTCGCCCAATCTTTCCGACATACACACTGACTTCCAGGAGATCATCAAGTTGGGCGGCGCGGCGAAAGTCGCACTCCAGGTGCACGCGTGGCAGCCAGATGTTCAATTCGTCGAAGACCTTGCCGTAGGGCAATCCGGCAGCGCGGAATAATTCCGTCTCAGCAATTTCAAAAAACCGGATGTATGAGCCGTAGAAGATAATCCTGGCGGCATCGACATCACCCCACCGTACTCGCTCTTCTACAGTGAATTTCTTGAAGACCATTTAGTTAATTGGCGGGGGCGAGCCCCACTTACTGACCGTGAGGTTATCTAATTGTGATAGAAGCCTGGCCTTGAAAAGGCTTCCGAGTAAGAATCAACATCCAATGTGATCAACCTCTCAGGTCAGGAAGGGGGCTTGTCCTCGCTGATTTGTCATCAGTTCAGCCACGATTGCTACCAGCTCTGCCGGCTCAATTGGCTTCGGCAAATAGCTTTGGTATCCAGCGTCCAAAGCGCGGCGGCGATCTCCTTCGCCGGCGTACGCGGTGATTGCCACGGCCGGCATAGTTGCCACCGATTCGGGATCGAGTTGGCGAATCTTTTCGATCAATTCATAGCCATCCTGGTCGGGCATGGCGATGTCGGAAACCAGAATATCGGGCTTTGACGCTTTGATTGCCCTGATCGCATCCCGAGCCGAAGAGACGGTCGTCACCTTTGCCTCCCGGCCCGATAAAACCGCCGCAATCATTTCGAGCGTGGTGGCATCGTCATCCACAACCAGCACGTGAACTCCGTGCAGTGATGGTTGGTCAAAAGAAATCTGTTCCCCTTTTGGTTCCGAAGTACGATCTGCCATAGCTGTCATGCTAACCAAAGGCAATGTCACCGTGAACGAGGCGCCTTTGCCCTCGCCGTCACTTTCCGCATTCACCGACCCGCCGTGAGCGTCAACCAGATGTCTTACGATCGCCAGGCCCAGTCCCAGTCCGCCATAGGCCCGTGTCGTGCTGCTGTCAGCCTGACGAAAACGCTCGAACACATGAGGCAGGAAGCCCGCGGATATTCCCTGACCGTTGTCCCTGACGTTGATCGTGACATGCGATGCCACCTCGTGAACATCGATCTCGACGCAGCCACGTTCCTGTGTAAACTTGATGGCATTCGAAAGCAGGTTCCAGACAATCTGCTGCAGGCGGTGCCCGTCGCCGGAAACGACTGCGGGCTGGGCATCGAAATTTGTAACAATTGAAATGTGTTTTGCTTCCGCCGCCGGCCGCACCACATTTATCGCCGCTTCAATGACGGGCGCCAACTCAGTGGGCTCAAAATTCAAATTCAGATTGCCGGTGACAATCCGGGAAACGTCGAGAATGTCGTCAATGATCTGGGCCTGCGACTTGGCGTTGCGGAGAATTGTCTGAATGGCCCGGGCCGCAGCTTCGGCCTTAAGGTCGTCGGAATCCAGCATGCGCGCCCAACCAAGAATTGCTGTCAGTGGCGTCCGCAGTTCATGCGAGACGGTGGCGAGAAACTCATCTTTCAAGCGATTCGATTCTTCGGCTTCGGCGCGGGCCTGACTTTCGCGAGCGAGCAACTGAGCGTTTTCAATTGCCACCGCCGTCAGGTTCGCCGCCATGCGCATCGCGGTGGCATGGTCTTCGTGGTAAGCGTCCGTCTCATAACTCTGCACTTCGATCGTTCCGATCACCCTTCCCAGGACCGACATCGGTATCGCCATGGAAGATTGCGGGCGCTTATAGTTCTCTGGTCCAACAATTACCTGCAAATGCCCGCTGGTGGTTTTCATATAGTCTCTGGTAATCACAATCTCGCCGGTGCGGACCGCCCGACTGTTGGGGCCGTCGGTCGTGACGGGCATCGGCGGTAATTCAGAAACGTCAAGTTCGATGCCATCACCCCAGCCATAAGCGGCGGTGCGCACGTCTCTGTCCGCGTCGTAAAGTGAAACGAAGAACCCGTTGCAGGGGGCCGAAGCCGTCGCAAACTCGCCGAGCGCGCGAAATATTGGCGGCAGCTCGCGGGCGGCGCCCAGGGCCTGGGCCAGGCTCGCGATTCGTTCCAGCAGGTGTTCGTACTCGACGATCGCCTGCTGGTTGGCTTCGAGCAGTTTGACTTCAGCAAGTTTGCGTTCGGTGATGTCGACGGTCTGTCCAATAACCCGACGGGCCTTTCCGTGTTCATCTCGCAGGATGATTCCGCGATTGTAAAGATCGCGATAACTACCATCCTTGTGACGGACGCGGTATTCAGCTTCGAGGGTGTCGTGCGGCAACCGGTTGAGATGTTCGATCGCTTCGTTTTTGGTCATCCCGAAATCGTCCGTGTGGGCCAGCGCTTTCCAGGCTTCCCAGGTAGGGGCGACCTCGCCCGGCTGATAGCCCAGCACCTGGCTGAAATTTTCGCTGCGCACAACTGAATCAGTTTCCAGGTTCCAATCGTAATGGAAGCTTTTCGACGCTTCTTCAGCAACCCGAAAACGATAATTAGCGACGCGTAACTCTTCCTCGGATTTGCGCACGGCTGTCTCAGCCTGCTTTTGGTCTTCGAAACTCTTGCGCAAACTCCGCTCTCGTTGTTTCAGCTCCCTCAGCGTGCGCTCTCCTAAAACGCGGGCCCGCGTCTGCGCCGTCGTAAGCGTAAAGAGAAGAATGCTCAGCAGCCCTCCGCCCAGGAGGGTCAACAAACCCAAAGTCAGCGGTGACCCTGAATCAAACTGAGGATTACTCTTAAACCCGAGCGTCCATGGCCGCTCGTCGATTGTGATCAGTTCCTGCGAAGTGAGACGTGGGTTTGTTTCGGCGTTTTCAGGCTCGCCTGAATCGTAAAGCAAAGCATTCGGCGACGGCGCTGCTCCATCGTAAACCTGAAAATCGACCCCTTTGTGTTCCACCTCAGCGACAGTCGCGCGTAAAAGATCACCGGCACGAAGGGGCGCGTAAACAAATCCGATTAACGCATCCCGCCGGTCGTTCACACTATCTGTCCGGTGATCGTTTTGATAAACCGGCGCGTAGATCAGAAAGCCTGCCTGCTTGTCCGCGTCGATTTCCTGGACCAGCGTCACTTTTCCAGAAGCAATTGGCCGTCCCGTGTCGCGGGCTTGCTCCATCGCTGCGTGACGCACTGATTCCGTAAACATGTCATAACCAATCGCTGCGCGATTGCGACGGTCAAGCGGCTCGAGGTAAACAATGGCGTGGTATTCCGATCTCTCGCCTTCCGGCCAGATTTTGAAATTTGAATTGCCGGCCCTTCTCATCGTCGCGACCAGCTCATCTTTCTGATTTGGCTGAAGGCGAACACTGAAACCGATTCCCTGAACTCCCGGATAGTGTCGGGGCAGATCGAGATGGGTCACAAATTTCTGGAATTCATCAGGCTCAACGGATTTACTCGCGGCGAAAAGGCCGGCGGCCGATCGTAACAGCGCCGTGCAGGTGTCCAACTGGCCGTCAATCGCGCTGCTGATCTCCTGCGCTGATTTTTCAAAGCGAACGCGATCGTTCGCTTTTGCTGATTGCTGAATGTAGAACGCGGCTATGCCGCTGAGCGCAAGCATGCCGGCCAGCACCGCGATGGGGACCCAGGCGCGTGATTTGGACCGCTCAATGGGGGAGCGATTAAGTTTCATGCATTGCTTACTTCGGGCAAGTTCTAACCCAGGTGAACCGACGGTCGCGGTTGCAAGAGAAGATATAACCGCGCGGCGGGAAACACAACTGCGAAGGCTCCGTTTAAGGGCAAAGAGCTTAGGGCAAAGGGAATGCGGAAACCGACCGCAAGGGAGGGTGCGGTCTGAGGGCGGCGCGAAGCTGCGGAGACTCCTGTTTCAGTTTGCAGTTGAACGTAGCCAGTCCTAGAATCGATTCGACAGTTTGAAAATCAAATAGAGTTTCGGGGGAGCCGAGGTCGGGAAACGACCAGGGGCTGAGAGTCTGGAACATTTTAGATTTGCGATTTTTGATTGCCCTTATGACTGCCGTAAGAGGTAATCGCAAATCAGCAATCAAAAATCAAAAATCCCAGTGACCCCTTGAACCTGATACGGTTAACACCGTCGAAGGGAGAAACAGTTATTAGCGACCGTTCCGTCCTTTTCAGGTGGAGCGGTCTTTCTTTCGTTCGGAGTTCCGCCTTTAGGCGGCCGCCTGAAGGCGGGACTCCAAACAGGAGATTTTATGAGTGCCGCAATCAAACCAACTGTGTCAGAATCCCGACAGGTCGGGATAGCGACGGGATCAAAAACTCAACTCGAAGACAATCAACTTCCTAACTCGCGCCGCGTCTACATCGACGGCGAACAACCAGGCGTGCGCGTCCCCTTTCGCGAAATCGATCAGAACCCCACACGCAATTTCAAAGACGAGCTGGAAGAGAATCCGCCGGTGCGGGTTTACGACACCAGTGGTCCTTACGGCGATCCTTCGAACCGGTGTGACATTCGCGAAGGTTTGTCAGCGTTGCGGCGTGAATGGATTGTTGGTCGCGGCGACGTCGAAGAATACGAAGGCCGCGCGATCCAACCGATCGATGATGGCTATCTGACGTTCGACGCGGCCAATCAGGCCCGCACAAAAGAAAAGGCCAGGGGTCTAAATCGTCTGGAAGATTTTCCTGCGCTCTTCCGCACGCCGTTGCGGGCGAAGAAGGGCTCATGCGTAACTCAGATGCATTACGCCAGGCGCGGCATCATCACGCCTGAGATGGAATTCATTGCGATCAGAGAGAACCTGGGACGCTCTTTGGAGTGCGCTGACTCGTCAGCGCTTTCAAAAGCGGCGACTAGTCGCCGCACTCCAAATTCGGATGCTCCTCGCGATTCGTTATTCCATCAACACCGCGGCCAGTCCTTCGGCGCTGCAATCCCCGAATATGTCACTCCCGAATTCGTCCGTGACGAAGTCGCGGGCGGGCGCGCCATCATTCCGGCAAACATTAACCATCCGGAATCTGAGCCGATGATTATCGGTCGCAACTTCCTGGTGAAGATCAATGCCAACATCGGCAACTCCGCCGTGCTGTCTTCAATTGATGATGAAGTGGAAAAAATGCGCTGGGCGATCAAGTGCGGTTCCGATACCGTCATGGATCTTTCGACGGGCAAGAACATTCACGCCACGCGCGAATGGATCATTCGCAACTCGCCGGTTCCCATCGGTACTGTGCCGATTTATCAGGCTCTCGAGAAAGTTGGCGGCAAAGCCGAAGAGCTGACCTGGCAAATCTTTCGCGACACTTTGATCGAACAAGCCGAGCAGGGCGTCGATTACTTCACGATCCACGCCGGCGTGCGTTTGCCTTACATTCCGCTGACTGCGAAACGCACAACCGGAATCGTTAGTCGCGGCGGCTCGATCATGGCCAAGTGGTGCCTTGCTCACCACGAAGAAAGTTTTCTCTACACGCGCTTCCGCGACATCTGCGAGATCATGGCGGCCTACGACGTTTCGTTCAGCTTAGGCGACGGCCTTCGTCCCGGTTCAATCGCCGACGCGAACGACGAAGCGCAGTTTGCTGAACTGGAAACGCTGGGCGAGCTGACAAAGATCGCCTGGAAGTACGACTGCCAGGTCATGATCGAAGGGCCGGGCCACGTGCCAATGCATTTGATTAAAGAGAACATGGACAAGCAGCTCGAGACCTGCGGTGAGGCGCCCTTCTACACGCTCGGGCCGCTCACGACCGACATCGCGCCCGGATACGATCACATCACGTCGGCGATCGGCGCGGCGATGATTGGCTGGTACGGCACGGCGATGCTCTGTTACGTCACGCCGAAAGAACACCTCGGCCTGCCGAACAAGAAAGACGTGAAAGACGGCGTCATCGCCTACAAGATCGCCGCGCACGCCGCCGACTTAGCCAAAGGTCATCCCGGCGCGCAGTATCGCGACAACGCTCTGTCGAAAGCTCGCTTTGAATTCCGCTGGGAAGATCAATTCAACCTCTCGCTCGACCCGGAAGTCGCGCGTGAGTATCACGACGAAACCCTGCCGCAGGAAGGCGCGAAGCTGGCGCACTTCTGCTCGATGTGCGGCCCGCACTTCTGCTCGATGAAGATCACCCAGGACGTGCGCGAATATGCCGCGCAGAAAGAGATTGATGAACAGGCGGCGTTGGGTGTGGGGATGAAAGAGAAAGCTGAGGAGTTTGTGGCGAGTGGTGGGGAGATTTATCAGAACCCGGGAAATTGACAGGATTAACAAGATTTACAAGAGACAGTAAGGAAGATTGCTTTCGAAATCGATTTACGGGAATGGTGCCCTTACCTAGAATGGCCAGCCGGCCCTGCGGCTTCGGACAGCCGCACACTTTTGGAACATAAATTACTTTTTGGGTTTCCGAATCTTGTTAATCTTGTAAATCCTGTCTAATTTTCCGCTCCCGCGGATGGCAAAATGACCGACGACGATCTCACCCAGAAAATCATCGGTTGCGCGTACAAAGTTCACAATGCATTGAGGACTGGATTTCTCGAAAAGGTCTATGAGAATGCGCTGAGAATCGAGCTTGAAAAGCTGGGATTGAGAGTCAAACAACAGGAGCCGATCAACGTTAAGTATGAGGGCCAGGTGGTCGGCGAGTATTACGCTGATCTGTGGGTTCATGACCGCGTTGTTGTCGAGGTAAAGGCCAAACAAACTCTGGTGAAGGAGCATGAGGTTCAGCTCGTGAATTACTTGACGGCGACAAGCGTGGACCTCGGGCTCTTGCTGAACTTTGGTCCTTCGGTCCAGGTAAAGCGGAAGTTCCGCGAATACAAACCCAAAGGATCGCTCCTAAATGCAATTCTGCCAAAAGGTGATTCGAGCTAGTAGATTACTCAATAAATTTGATCATTATGAATCTTGAAAATCCTGTAATCCTGTCAAGAGGAATCCGCGGTCTCTACTATTTCAAGATCAATGACGTGCGCGAATACGCCGCACAAAGAGAGATCGATGAGCAGGCGCGCTCGGTGTGGGGATGAAAGAAAAGGCGGAAGAGTTTGTGGCGGCTGGAGCGGAGATTTACCGCGCACCTCGCTAGTGAAATGGATAAGCGTCTTCACAATGAACTCATAAGACTCACAACCGAACTACGCGAATTAGTTTCTTCAAGCTCAACAGAATCAATTGCTGGTTCTTGTGCGGCTGAAGTTTACACTCGACTCGGCGTTGAAAATGAGTCGCCCAAGCTTTCATCTGAGTTTAGACAACTCTTTTTCATCTTGGGATTGATGTTATCCAGTCCTGAGCCTGAAAACCCGAAGCCTTTTACCAAAGCAAACTGGGAGAGAGCGAAGCAACTGCTAGAGGAAGTTTTCGGCCTCTATGCCTTCATGTTTTGGCCAACGGATGATGAGGCTCCTACGAATGAGTGGAGAGTTGTGCGCGAAGTCGCAATGCCGGCGTTTCTCCATTACTTCAATAATGCCCTTCTAGCGTCCAAAGAACAGATTGTAGAGCGCGTCAAGAACTATTTATCGCCGTTTGATGAGTATTTCAGAACGACGACTGGAATAAGCGCGTCAGATGAACTTCAAATAACTGAATGGATCGGTCATTCATTTCAAGGTCAAAGCGACAATCTAATGAAAGCAACTGAGGAGGTGCAATACGACAAGATTGCTATTGAAGAACGTGCGAAACTCGAAGGTTGGGACGAAGTTAAATTTTGGGAAGAGGCTCGGAAACAGGAGGCAATAACACATCATACGGAAAGATTGGCCACTGGAATCCAACACTTCTTGAAGGTACGCCTCGAGGATATAGAGCGCGAGTTTGGGTTGGATAGGGCAAAGGCTTTTTGGCGATTATTCGTTTCCAAACGCGGTGAAGGCAACAAACTAACCTATCTGACCGAACGCAACATTGCAGAAGAAAGACCTCTATTTGAACTTGAGCCTGGCGTCGCCTCGTGTCCCTTAGTTAACGCTCTCTATTTCGCCGTCTTTAATACGGGTGAGCAGCGACTTCGCGATAGCTCCCAAAGGGAAGCATTTCTTAGGGCGCGCGATAAGGCGCTCGAACGTGAAGTGAGGGAAACTCTGGAAAAGTTTTTCTCCGATGACGCTGTCATCCTAAGCAATGTTTATGAAACCGAGGATTTGCATAACGAACATGATCTCGTCATGTTGTGGAACCGCGTACTCTTCGTAATCGAGTCTAAAGCTAGCCCACCCGTCGAACCGTTTAGAGATCCTGAGAAAGCGTTTAGAAGGATAAGTCGCGCGTTTCGAAGTGATCGGGGAATACAAAACGGCTTCGACCAGGCGAATCGTCTACGCAAACTGGTTGCCTGCTCTGAGACACTTGAACTCTACGATGTGAACCGTCAGATCGTTTGTTCAGTCGAGACGTCCGAGATTTCAAAGACATATCTGATATGTGTTACTAGGGATAACTTCGGCGTGCTCGCCACCGATCTATCACTGCTGCTGCAAAAGGCGGATGACGAAGATTATCCGTGGGTTCTGAACATTCTCGATTTACAAGCACTGCTTGAGGCTTGGCAATACTTCAAATGGGGGCCTCAAGAACTGTGCGAGTACTTAGATGGGCGAATAAGACTTCACAGAAAGATTTTCGCGAGCGATGAATTGGATGTAGCGGGTTATTTTGTTCGTCATGGGGACTTTCATCATCTGTTGGAACTTAACGCTGACCGCATTGTTCTGGAGCCGGATTATTCCAAGGTGTTTGATCAGATATACATGACCCGCTACGGTGCGCGCGAGGTCAAATACGCTCCCGCAGAACCCGTTTTAACGGACGCTCGCAAAATATTAGGCCGCGAACAGGCGAAGTCTTCCGACATTACAACGAAAGATGTATTCAAGATTCGAAAGAGAAACGTCCATCGAAAGCTTACCAGAACAAAATAGGCAGGGGTGCCCGATGTCCCTGCAATAGCGGCAAGACGTACGCGCGTTGTCATGGTCGCAAAAAATGATTCGTGGCTTGTCGGTAACGCTGACGCTAGTGATATGGCCAGAAAGCCAAGTCCGGATTGCAAACCAGATCCCGCAAATTTCATAACATTAAAAAATATCTATCGGTTAGACTCACCGAACGAGGAGACAAAATGGCTACTTACGCGATATGGAACAACAAAGGCGGGGTGGGAAAAAGCTATCTTACCTTTCAGATAGCTAGCGAATACGCAAGAACACACCGCGAGCAGAAGGTACTCGTTATTGATCTGTGTCCTCAAGCCAACGCCTCGGGAATGCTGCTAGGCGGAATGGCTGCCGGTGAACAGCGATTGGATCTTCTGAGTTCTCGCACGCCTCGCCAAACAATATCTGGATACGTCGAGGACCGGATAAGTAGCCCCTACGTCAACCCTAAGACGGGGGCGATGTTTGTAATCAATGTCGGCGAGCACAATGCACGCGCTCCCAAGAATCTCTATCTAGTTACAGGTGATGAACAACTTGAAATACAAGCATCTCGAGTCAGAGGTGCGACCTTGCCGGGGCCAACGGAAGCGTGGCGAATGGTTCATACATGGATCAGCGATCTGATAGAGGATATTAAGAATTCATGGAACCAATCAAATGGTGCAGTTTTCATCGATTGCAATCCCAGCTTCACGATTTACACGGAGCTAGCGATGTCCGCCTCGGACAGATTAATTATTCCCTTTTCTGCGGATGGTTCATCGAAGCGTGCAGTCCGCGCCCTTCTTGCTCTCCTTTACGGCATCACGCGAGTGCCAGGAACGCAGCAGTCAGAATTCTTCCTGAATTCCGATCGATTTAGGCTTGCGACGCCACGAATTTACTGCTACATCGGAAATCGACTTACGCAATACATTAAGTCGGCTAAGGCTTTCAGAAGTGTTGTGACCGAGATCGGTAATGAAATTTGGGCTGTTTGGAAGAGCAATCCAAACGTCTTCTATGTTCATCCTGCGGGAGCGGCGAGCCCGTTGAACCGGTCGGCATTTAATGAAATGTTCCAGTTTGAGATCGTTGATGCAAACACGGCCTCTGTGGTTTCAAGTTCACTCGGAATACCAATCATTGACATGGCAGCAGGGCTGTATCCGGTTGCTGGAAAGAGCGTGATGGTCAACCAGCAGCAATTGTGGAAACAGCAACCCAATATCAAAGAATTGGTGGAGGCGATCGAGTAGTGCCGTCTTCTGAAGAAATCTTCCGTAACGCGATGGCTTTGCCGCCGGACGCCCGAGCTGAACTCACAGAGCGATTAGTCGAAAGTTTGGCGCAGGATATTTCTCCCGAGATTTCCAGCGCACAGCTTGCCGAGGTGCGACGGCGCATCGCGCAGGTTGAGTCGGGAGAGGTTGAGCTCGTTCCCGGCGATGAAGTCCTAGCGCGTGTACGAAATTTGCTTAGGCAACTTGTACCAAGCGCTGAAAGGCGCGAGATAAAAAAGCCTGGGGCAACGCCCCAGGTCAAGAATCACGAAAGAATTTGTTGAGCTCTGAAGGAGCGAAATGATCGGCGCGCGAATCGATTGGTGAAATCATTTCGCCTCCGGCGCTTCTATTGATTCGATCCGTTTTCAGCGATTCATTCCGCCTGAAGGCGGGACTCCAAACGACCTTTTGCGTTGACACTGGCTGCTGATAACACTAGCCTTGCGCAGCGGAATTATGCGAAGGACGTTGGTAAGTTCAGGTCTGGTGGTTTTGCTCGCCGTCCGTATCCTCGCCCAGAACCCCTCGCCGACTCCCGATAAACGCGACCTCGGTATTCAATCGAACTCGTCCCCAACGCAGCAGTCCGATCAAACCAAATCCAAAGAAGCGAAGCCGGAATTGGTTCTCCAAACCGGCTACAACAATTTCTTTGGCGCAACGCGGCTTAACTTCAGCCCTGACGGGCGTTTACTAGCGACAGCAACTTTTCGCACCAACACGATCAAGCTCTGGGAAACGGCCACAGGTCGCGAGCTGCGCGATCTCTCCACCGGCGGTCAAAACACGAACAGCCTCTCTCCGGTGTTCGCGTTCAGTCCTGATAATCGCCTGCTCGCCGCGGCGGGCGGCGGCAACACAGTCAAGGTGTGGGACGTGGCTACCGGACATGAAGTTCAGACATTGACGGGCGCCCAGGCTTCGTTCATGGCCGCGATGGGCGTCAATTACCTCGCCTTCAGCGCGGACGGTACAAGGCTCGTAACTATCAGCGATGCAATTCGCGTTTGGGACACCAACACCTGGCGCGAAACCTCGACCCTTCAGATGTCAGACATCAGTCCATCGGGCTTCACCGGCGGTCAGGGTGGCGTCGCTCTCAGTCCTGACGGCAATCAACTTGCGCGGGTTGATTCAGATCAAATCAAGTTCATCGATCTGCGAGCCGGCCGCGAAGTGCGTTCAACGTCTCTGTCCGATCACGAGTTGCAGAACGCAGAACTTTGCTTCACCGCTGATGGCCGGCTCATTGTTGCCGGAATCGCCGGCAAAAAACTAAGAGTCTGGGACCTGAGTAACAAAGCTGAACGCATCC
>Ga0070715_10000009_pt1 | contig 187315 bp, 141 predicted proteins | sample LARL111metaG_FD_71394 | JGI IMG/M metagenome (GOLD analysis project Ga0070715, IMG submission 71394) | Corn, switchgrass and miscanthus rhizosphere microbial communities from Kellogg Biological Station, Michigan, USA - LAR L11-1 metaG | ecosystem: Host-associated > Plants > Roots >... | reverse complement strand
ATTACTTATCAAATGAAAGTGATCAGGCATTAGGACGTATGCAATGAGTTTGCTAGGCCACTTCTGATTAAGAGAGCCAAGTTCTTCGAGGAAGGCATTACAGCAACTAGCGTCAGTAAACACCGGGACAGGATTGAGAAGGTTCCCGGTCACGAAGTGGAGTGCGCCGGGTAAATTGAGATTTGACCACTTGCGAGCCATTGGGAGTTAGCTCTTCTGGAAATTTTGCGGGGGTAAACCCCCTTCCTGACCTGAGAGGTTATTGAATTGGCCCGTACAGCTAAGCCTGAGAGCCTTTCATAAATCAATATTCAATTTTATTAAACCTGTGCCGAGCCCTTTGTCCTAAACAGGCGGGGCAAGCCTTCCTGATCCTGAGACTTTCCTGGTTGTTGCAAACAGGCCAACCTTGAAAGACTTCCCTGTTGCGCCTATCTCACCACGACGCTAAGTACCTGCTGCCCACTAATGACAAATTCCGCGGGCGCCAGTTCCTGCTCGTAGATCGGAGACAGCGCGGTGACGGTGTAACCTCCCGAGCTGCGCTCGTTGTTGAGGGTTGCCACGACTGAAGGCGGAAGATTGGGCATCTCGCTCGTCCCGATCACCACGCCGGGAGTGGTTCGGTAAAGTCTCACGTAAAGCCGATCGTTCTTCTTAAGTTTGTTAATTGTATTTACCAGCTGTCCCAGGTCTCGCGGCACGAACGCGCGCGCTGAAGATGACTCCTGAAGCGCGCTGCCGTCGCCAACAAAAATCAAAAGCTGGCCCGGCGGCAGGTCCGCGGGAATCTCGACGGGAATCCGCTCAACAAATTGCTTCCCTGAGTCGGTGCGCACGTAAGCCTGGATTTCAACCCTGGCGCCGCGACTGATCTCGGTTCGATCGAGAGAGATGCGCTCGAGGGTGGCCGTGTTTCTGGCGTCGCTCGACGTCACATCGAGATCAATTGCGTTTATGTCCACGCCATCGAAGCCGCTACCCAAAAGCGCGCTAATCGGCGTGGCAACCGAACCGGCCGCCAGCATGGGCGCATTCCCGTTTGAGAAGCGGCGCTCAATCGCGATCGGATCGTGTCCCTTTAAGTTAATCTGCCCGCGAATGCTGATCGTTGATTCGCCGAGCGAGCGCTCACGCGCGGCGATTGAATTGAAGATCGTCAGGTTTACAAGCAAAGGCGTCAGGAATTCGTCGTTAACAACTTCATAGGAAAACTGCTCGGTACGCCCACGGCTTGTGTGCAAGTTGATCTTTACCGGGATCATCTTTGGTTCGTGTCCCAGTTGACCAAAGACACCTGTCGAGCGGTCTTGTGAAATCGCACCGACCATCTGACCCGGCACGGTGAGCTTGAAAGAGTTATAGGTATTGGGAATCACGGTTACTACCGAGCCTTCGGTCATCGGCATGTCGGCGGTTCCCAGACTGAGAAACGGATGTCCGAATGCGTAAACCCGATCGCCGTCGCGAAAGGTGACAGTGCCGGCGGCGGCAACCGAATAGTCGCCGCGCACCAACTGGACGCTGACAGTTGTGCCGGGCGTCAGAGTCCTTTCATTGGCGGCGGCCATCCGGGTAATTGCGGCCGAACCGCCAACACCGGAAACGGGGAGCAGGCCGCTGTTCGTCAACTCACTTGAAAAAAGCGAGAGACTCTCCTGGCTGATGCCACTGAAAACTACCGGCGTTGCGATCGGTTGAATCTGTTGACCCATCAAAGGTATCAATGGCGAGCCTGCCGTCACCGGAGCAATCAGCGTCATCGCCGACACAGGTTGCCTGGGCAGGCTGGCTTTCCACTCCGCGCTGGCCAGCTGACTGAAAGAAAATGAGCGCGGTTCGCTGCTCGCAGGCTTGTCATTTCCCTGCTCAAAAATATCAATCATCTGGGCGATCGGAGTAATTCCGCAGATCGCTTCTTTTGAGAATGGAAAGCTGTAGGCAATTGCGCCCACCAATCGACCGTCGATGAAAACCGGCGAGCCCGACATGCCGGCAAAGACTCCCGTTCGATCGACATTCGATCCGCTCAGCCTTCCGATAATCGTCGATTGTCGCGCGCCTGGAAATCCCGGCAATACGCCCAGAATTTCAACCCCAAACTCCTCAGTGTCACTTCCCGCGAAGACCGTGCGCGCGACGCCTTTCATTCCCGCGCGGACGTCGTCCAGCGGGAGCAAGCGCCCGTCCAAACTGCGCGGCGCGGCTTTTGAGGAAGTCTTTGCGATTTTGCTTTGGCCGCAAACCAAAGCAGAACTGAGGCTGAGTAAAAGACCAAACAGAATGATCGAGACGAGCTTACGTGTCATGCGAACAAAATCCTTAGATCTGAATATTCTTCGTAGCGTTTGGAGTCCCGCCTCTAGGCGGAGTCCCGGAACCGAATCTCCGCCCAAAGGCGGAACTCCGAACCAAGTGTGACTATAGCTCAGGTCGTGCAAAAGTAATAGGATAAACCGAGTGGATGTACGCGGGCGCCTCGCCCCGTGAACCACCCGCAGGATGCGCGGGCAAATTTCTGTCATGAACATTGACGGTTTCATTCTGATCGGCGGCGCCTCGAGCCGCATGGGTACCGATAAGTCGAAGCTCGTTTTCGACGGCCTAACTGCTGTTGAGCGAATTGCGGCGGCGCTGTCAATGGTGACAAACCGAGTTCGAACCGTGGGACGAGTGGGTGCTGAATTCTCATCAGCGCTGCCTCATGTAACAGATGTTCATGCAAACTGGGGCGCGCTCGGGGGAATCCATGCGGCGCTCCGGGCAACTGAAACGGAATGGGCAGCAATCGTGGCTTGTGACCTTCCCCTGGTAACGGATGAACTCTTCCTCCGCTTGTCGTCGTTGATAACCGAAGACACAAAAGTCGCCGCAATCGTGCCGATTCAAGACGACGGCCGGCAGCAACCACTTTGCGCACTCTACAAACGTGACCCGTGTCTGTTGAAAGCTGAAACGTTGATTGCCGCTGGAGAACACACCCCGCGCGCATTATTCGAGGCAGGGTCAACGCGTTGGATCCAGCCCGAAGAGTTAGCTGATCTCCGCCATGCGAAACATTTTTTTGTTAATCTCAATCGGCCGGAAGATTACCAGGCAGCAAAGGAGATTCTTTCTGTTTGCAAAATCTCTCCCTTGTCTCATAATTACGACTCCCTATGACGACGACATCCCACCGCAGATCCATCAAGCGATTTCTTAACACTTTTCTCCCAATCGCTCTCATAATCCTGTTTGTCGTGGGCGGCGTGATGGCCTGGCTCGTTTACGGAATTACCCGCCCGCCGCGAAAGGCTTACCTGGTCACCCCGCAAACATTTTCCCAGGTCACCGGACCAATCCTGAAAGCGAAGGACGAAACCTGGAGCAATCATGACGGAACCAGGGCGCGCGGTTGGTTGATTCTCGGAGCTGAAGGATCTCCGGGCGTAATTTTGTTGCATCGCTATGGGGCTGATCGCTCGTGGCTTCTCAACCTCGCGGTCAAAATTAATGAGACGACAAATTTTACGGTGCTCTGGCCTGACCTGCGCGGGCACGGTGAGGAACCGCTGGTGAATTGGAGTACGCTGGGTGCACTTGAAGGCGACGATACGGCTGCGGCAATCGATCATCTGCGTTCGCTAAAGTCTGCCGCCGGTAAACCGCAAGTCGCTGGAGGTATAGGCCTGTACGGAGTCGAGTTGGGCGCCTACGCCGCGTTGGAAGCAGCGGCCCGTTATCCCGAAGTGCGCGTGCTGGCACTCGACTCGGTTCCCGGGTCGCCTGACGATGTCGTCAGCGCGGCCACGAACGTCCGGACTTCAACCAACAATAGCGCGCTGCAAACTCTGGCGCGCTGGGGTTTGAGGATTTATTCATTTGGCAAATTTAATGGAACGACGTCCTGCGATTTGGCACGCGTCCTCGTAAACAGGCGAGTCCTGCTGCTGTCGGGAGATCGGAATGATCCCCTGCGGGCTTCTACGGCGATCGTGGCGAAATGCTTTCCGAATCCGGCGGCGGTCGAATTGAAGAGTGACCTGCCAGTGACCGGATTCAATCTTCCCTCATCGACCGGCGAACAGGAAGAGGCTTACGATCGCCCCGTGATCGATTTTTTTGATAAGGGACTGCGGTAACTGTGATCAGTGGGGCCGCGCGGCAATCGCGCCGGATGCGCGAAGGGACATCAAGATGGAATAACGTCCAGGGAAAACTCGAAAATTGACACTCGCGTACTCCCAAAGCTACCATCCGTCGTTAACTCATTCTTATTTCTAATTCGTACTGAGTCTTCTTTCTATGGGTTTTGCAACTAATGCGATTCATGCCGGAAATGAGCCCGATGAAGCAACGGGTGCGATCACTGTCCCTATCTATCAAACCTCGACTTATGCCCAGGAAGGGCTAGGCAAACACAAGGGTTTCGAGTACGCGCGCACTTCCAATCCAACTCGGCTGGCCGTAGAACGCAATATTGCTGCCCTCGAAGGCGCAAAATACGGATTCGCTTTCGCGTCAGGCATGGCGGCAATTGATGCGACCCTGCGACTGATTAAGAAGGACGAGCACGTCGTTGTTTCCGACAACACGTATGGCGGCACCTTTCGCTTGTTTCATCGCGTTCTGTCGAACTACGGAATTGAGTTCGACTTTGTCGATACGTCCGAAGTCAACAATGTAGAAGCCGCCATCAAAGACAATACGCGCATGGTGTTTGTCGAAACGCCGACGAACCCGGTCATGATCGTCACCGATCTCCAGGCGGTATCAGAAGTCGCGCATCGGGTGGGCGCACGCGTAGTTTGCGATAACACTTTCATGTCGCCCTATCTGCAGCGGCCGCTCGAGTTTGGCGTCGACATCGTGGTTCACTCCACGACAAAGTTTTTGAACGGGCACTCCGACGGCGTCGGCGGCGCCGTAGTTCTAAATGACGACCAGGATGCCGAATGGATCAAGTTCATTCAGAACAGTGCCGGCGCGATTCTTTCGCCCTTTGATTCCTGGCTGGTGCTGCGCGGCACGAAGACTTTGGCCTTGCGCATGGAACAACACGACCGCTCAGGCCGGGCCGTTGCGGCTTTCCTGGAAGATCATCCTAAGGTGCAAAAGATTTATTATCCGGGCTCGCCGTCGCACAAGCAGCACGAGCTGGCCAAACGTCAACAAAAAGGATTCGGCAGTATGGTTTCCTTCGAGACGGGGTCGCTCGAAAATGCGCGCGCGGTGCTTGAATCGGTCAAATTGTGCACGCTGGCTGAAAGCCTGGGCGGTGTTGAAACCTTAATCTGCCATCCGGCGACCATGACCCACGCTTCGGTGGCGCCCGAAGTACGCGAGCGCCTTGGTATCACGGATGGACTGGTGCGGATTTCCGTCGGCATCGAAGACACTGAAGATATCATTGCCGATCTCGATCAGGCCCTCGGCAAAGTAACGGGTGACAAGTGACGAACGACAAGATAAAATCCCTCGGCGGTAAAGCGTGACCACTGATTCATAGTTAACAACTCCTCAAAATGATCGTCGATCTGCACGCAAAATCTGACGTCGGCCGCGTCCGTCGTGGCAATGAAGACAATTTTCTGCTTCTCGATCTCGCGGATGCCCGCACCTGGCGCGGCTCTGATGGGCCAGAAGCGCCCGAGGAGATGCGGCATCTCGAACTGTCGATAAGGGGACTGATATTAGTCGTCTCGGACGGCATGGGTGGCGCGCTTGCCGGCGACGTCGCCAGTCGCATGGCCGTGGATTCGGTGCGCGAGATGCTGATTCCGAACGATAACGGTGAGGGCGGATGCGATCCTGATTCTTCGCTGGTGGATTGTTTGAAGGACGCGACGGTTTATGCTAACCGGTCCATTCATCAGAAGAGCCTGGAAGACAGCCGCTGTAGCGGCATGGGCGCCACCTTCACCGGGGCCGCCATTAAAGGTGATACGCTCGATCTCGTTCAGGTTGGCGACAGCCGGGGATACTTGATCCGCGGTGATCAAATTCGGCTGGTGACTAAGGATCAATCATTAGTGCAGCAGCTGGTTGACGTCGGGCAAATCAGCGAAGCTGAAGCTGAGACCCACATGTTCCGGAACGTAATCCTCCAGGCTTTGGGGGCGCAGACTGATCTCACGCCCGCGACCGGCCGGATCAAGCTGAGGCGAGGTGACGTGCTGTTGCTTTGCAGCGACGGGCTTTCGGGAAAGTTACGCAACGAAGAGATGCGCCAGATCGTCAACGACTCTGACAAAGACCTTGGCAATGCGTGCACGGCATTAATCGAGGCCGCCAACGATCGAGGCGGCGAAGATAACATTACGGTCGTGCTGGCGCGCTTTTCGGGTGATGATCTGGAGGAACCGAGAGAGGATCGGATTACGGTTGAACTCCCGGCAATCGAAGAAGATCAGACACTCGATGAAACTGAAATAGATACTGAGGCCGACACGCTCATTCCGCACCGGCGCTAGTTCTATTCGATCCTTTACGGTAGTTCTTTTCCCCGCCAGTCACGTTCAATGCCAACTCGCCTGACGTAGATCGAAGCCCCTTGCACGCGCTCGACCGCAACGCGATCGCCGGCTTCCAAAGGTTCTTCGCCTTCTGCAGGGTAAGCTGTCCAGGTTGAGCCAAAGACTTTCACGGCGCCTTCATGCAGCGCGCCGCGGCTGGAAGACACCACGGTGCCGATTTTTCCGGGCAGTCCTTCGAAGCCGCTTTTCAGATCGCCACCGGCCTTCTCGCGCGAAAAATAATTAACAAAGATTGTCCGGGAGGCCGCGGTCAAACCGATGGAGACCACGGCGAAAATCAAAAACTGAAGGGTGACGCTGTGAATTCCGACGAGCCCCGCGAGTGCCGCCGCCAGCGCGCCGATGCCGAACCACAGCAGCACAAAACCGGTGGTGAAAATCTCAGCGACAATCAAAATCGCGGCAAGAATTGTCCAGAAGATCCAGAGATAATTTTCCATTTAGGAACCGTGCCCGACAAATTTCAGTTTGCCGATTCCCTCTCCCTCTGGGGAGGTTAGGATGAGGGTATAGCGTCTGGCTCCCGACCTAAACCCTCTCCCCGACCCTCTCCCAAAGGGAGAGGGAGTTTAGTCAATCTACTTCCACAAATTCTTCAACATGAACCAAACATTCGCCGGCCGCTCAGCCAGCCGCCGCATAAAGTAAGGATACCAATGTTTGCCATAGGGAACATAGACTCGCATGTTGTAGCCGTCGCGCGCCAATTGTTCCTGTAGATCCCGGCGAATACCATACAACATCTGAAATTCAAATTTATCCTTGCCGATTGCCTCGCGCTGGGCGAAATCGACCGTGGCGTCGATCATTTTCGGATCATGTGTAGCGATGCCGTGATAGATCCCGCTCGACAGTAACAATTGGGTCACTCTGACGTAGTTGGCATCCACGTCCTTTTTGTCGGGATAAGCAACTTCGGCAGGTTCTTTGTAAGCGCCCTTGCAGATGCGAATCCGCGCCGGAATTTTCAACAGATCCCGCGCATCATCCATCGTACGGTACAGGTATGATTGCAGAACTATGCCCACGTCATCCAAGCCAAATTCCGCGCGCAGCCGTTTGAAGAGGTCGATGGTCGCCTGGGTGACCCCTGAGCCCTCCATGTCGATACGCACAAAATTCCCGCGCCGGGCGGCATCTTCGACCACGCGCCGGGCGTTGCGATAAGCGAGCTCGGGATCGATTTCCATTCCAAACTGCGTCAATTTTATTGAGACGTTTGAACTGATCCCGCTCTCTTCAATGCACAAGAGGATGTCGAGATACTCGCGGACTTCGGCTTCGGTCTCGGCGGCGCTTACGACCGATTCGTTTAAGTGATCGAACGACGCCGAACAGCCACGCGCGTTCAGATCGCGAATCGCACCGACTGCCTGCTCAATGTCTTCACCGGCAACAAAGCGGGTAGTGAGTTTCTTGAAAAAGCTGAATCGGGTAACAAAATCTTTTAGTCCCTCGCGATCTGAGAGGTATAGCAGCGCGCTTCGCGTTAGCATCGTGTTAAGTAAACTAGGCGCTATGCTATCCTAACGATCACTTTTGTCCCTAATGCCCTGAAAAGTTTGACGAACGGTTCAACCCGATGCGCTGGAAACTGCTCTTCTTAACGTCACTGATCGCTGCGGTCATCGGATTGGCATTGTGGAGCTTGTTTACTATTGCCTTCTTTGGCTCCGCGCGAGGTCTTGCGCTTCATGGTTGGGTTCTGCCTGGGAGCTTCATCATACCTTTGGCATTTACGGCAATTGCCGCCGTCTTTGTTTACCGTCACACCGCGCTAAGACGAAAGACACAGGCGATAATTACTGTGCTGGTCGTGTTAATTTTTTCGGGTGGGATGTATCTCGCGGCATCGCAGCTCCTTCCAGGCAGGCTGTCGATTCCGCGTATTTATGAGGCGCGCCATGCGCGATGACCTAGGCCGCACCTGCCTGTTCTTCTCTCGGCCCTAATCCAATCTCTTTTTGCACCGGCCTTAGCGCGTCAATCACAAAACTAATGTGATCGTCCAGTTCGACCCCGAGCTCCTGAACGCCCTGATAGATGTCTTCGCGATTAACTGAGCGTGCGAACGCCTTGTCCTTCAGTTTTTTCTTGACAGACTTTACTTCCATGTCGTCGAGGCTGCGGGAAGGTCTGACCAGGGCACACGCCACAAGAAATCCGCACAACTCGTCGGTCGCAAACAGCGCTTTCGCCATGTCAGTATCACGGGGCACGCCGGTGTAGGTTGCATGACCCATGATGGCCTTGATGATGCGATCGGAATAGCCACGCCCGCACAAAATATTCGCGCCGGTGAAGGGATGCTGATCAGCGGACGGAAACATCTCGTAATCAAAATCGTGTAACAGCCCAACCAGCCCCCATTCATCTATGTCAGCGTCTGCGGCGCCGTATTGCTTTGCGCAGGCGCGCATTGCCGTCTCGACCGCCAGCGCATGTTTGCGCAGGCTGTCGCCTTTCGTGTATTCGCACAGCAGTTCCCACGCTTCTTTTCGATCAGGCATATTCAATCAGGCAAGACTTTTCAATTTTGCGTGGCAAAACTAACACGAGTGAATCGGCAGGAACAAGCTTTTGATTGCGCCGGCAGAGTCCCGACTCGTCGGGAGCGACGGCGCTTTGGATCAACGCAAGCGCACTCCAAAAGGTTCTATCCATTACGCGCGGAATAGCCAGGACGCGCCCGCACGACGATGTTTTTCCGGCTGGTGCTCACCTTAATTTTTCGATAGCGGCCGTCGTGCGCGGCGTTGGTCGGGTAATAACCTAGCAGGTATTGGGTGCGGAGCTCGGCGGCAATGTTGGCGAAAGCTGCCGGCAGTGAATCAAGTTTGTCTGCACGCAACAGGCGGCCGCCGGATTTTTCGGCGAGCGTATTCAGATAAGTGTCGGCTTTTGAATAAAGCAGATCCAATTGGCCGCTAATTGAATCGTTTTCGGTCCGCCCAGTCGGTGTTCTCGTGCGCGCCGAAGGATTTCCAGGATCCGAGCGCGGATCATTCGGCCCCGATGCCGGCGGCCAGGTTCTGCGATTAGGATCGTTCGGTGTATTGCGGCGCAAAATATCCGGTAGTGGCCAGCCTAAGGTTCCGGAGCCGGGTCCCGTGCTCGGGGGCGGCGCGGAACTGGGATCATCGCTCGGAAAAGTTGTCGGGGTGGTGCCGCGCGCGGGGGGACGAATTACGCCTATGGTGGGCAATTGTCCAACCGGATCGCCCATGGTCTGGCGCGCAATGCGCTCAGTTTCGGCACGGGTATCGTAGCGAATTGGATAGACAATCACGCCTTCTTCATCCAGGCCGCGCACGTTATGTTCGAATGTCGATTCGACGCTGCGAAAATCAACTCCGTCAGTGAACAACACGATAGCCTTGCGACCTTGAATGTTTCGAATCGAATCGAGGGCCAGGTCAAACGCGTCATATAGCCTGGTTCCCTTGCCCGTTTGAGTTTTCAAGACTGCTGTCTTCAATTCACCGCGATCGCTGGTGAATTCACAAAGCTCGCGCAACTCGTCGTCGAACGAAATGACCTCAACCTGATCTTTGGATTGCAGCTGCTGGACGAAAGCCACCGCTGCTCGCTGAATCTGTCCCAGGCTCGCCTCCGTACTGGCGCTCGTGTCAATCATCAGCACTACGTGAAAGGGCGCGTTAATCGCGGCAAAGAAAGCGATATTCTGCTCGACTCCGTCTTCGGCAAGACGGAAGTCCGTCTGCGCCAGGTCGGGCATGTAAAGCCCGTTAATATCTGTAGCAATCACCGGCACGGTGACAAGATTCGTATCGATCTTGATGGTTTCTATGTCCTGAGGATCCGGGGGCGTCGGCTGGGCTGCGGGTTGAATCTTTTGCTGCTCATTTCGGCGCTGAGGAGTCCGGGCGAACCTCGTGACCGGAATAACGATCCAAATGACAGCCACGAGAAAAAGACAGGCGCTTCGCATCCGCATAGTTTTTGCTTTCTGCTGAAGGATTCTAATTCATCTGTACTGACTTGCGTAGCCGGATTCGGTAAAAAAGCTCGATAAGCCTTTTCGGTATGCGTGTGATGTTCGTTGAAAGAATAACGTTTGCCCCAAGCGCGACCGATGTTACGCTAACACGCCAATGGAATTACTGCACAATTCGCTGCAACTGATCGAGCATTACATGCTCCTTTATGGTTATTGGGCCGTCTTCTTCGGCGTAATGCTGGAGAATGCCGGAATACCGGTGCCGGGTGAAACAATTCTGCTGATCGCCGGATACTTCGCAGCTACCGGCGAATTTCACCTCGCGTTAGTGATGCTGATTGCGGCCACGGGTGCGGTCATCGGCGACAACATCGGCTTTGCAATCGGCCATCATTACGGCCGGGGAATCCTGTTGCGTTTCGGCCGCTTTCTGTTTTTGACTCCCAAACGAGTCGAGCACATGGAAGATTATTTTCGGAATCACGGCAATAAGACGATATTAGTCGCGCGGTTCATAACCGGCTTGCGGGTATTTGCCGCGCTCCTGGCAGGCGCCTCAAAGATGCCCTGGCGTGTTTTCTTTATGTACAACGTGGCCGGCGCGGTGCTTTGGTCAGTTGTGATTACGACCCTCGGTTATTTATTTGGTCAGAGTCTGCCGCTGCTCGTCAAATGGGTTGGTCGCAGCGGAACGATTTTGCTGGTCGCGGCAATTGTAGTCGCGATAATCATTTGGCGCGTGCGTCGATATCGAAAGAGCAAGTGAATGTGAATGCCGGAAGATGTTCGCGCCTGACGGCGTTTCTACGGTTAGGGCGAGATGGCTCTGTTCTTTGACGATGGATTCGGCAAACAATCAACGTCTGGCCGGCCGCACGATCCTGATCGCGCCCACCACCAATCGGCCTGACGATTTGACTCCTCAACTCGAACGTTTAGGCGCTCGCGTCATTATTTGTCCTCGTCCGGACGTCTCTGCACCTGAAATTTATGCGCCGGTCGATGAAGCCATCGAAAATCTCTATGGATATGACTGGCTGATCTTCGCCGGCGTGCCCGCGGTCGAACACTTACTGCTCCGCCTGCAACATCTCGCTCACGAAATGGCTGATTTGGATTGGTTGAGAATTTGCGCGATCGGCGAATCGACTGCGCGGCTGCTTGAAACATCACACGTTCACGTAGATCTAATTTGCGAACAAAAAAGATCGGATCAAGTAGCCAACGCCCTGGAAAAATTTGCAGGCGGGCCATCCGGCCTGCGCGGACTCAACATTCTGATTCCCCGAGCTGCAATCTCGCGGGATCGCCTGCCCACTCTCCTGGAGGAAGCCGGCGCGCGTGTCGATGTCGTCACGGCTTACCGCACGGTAACGCATGCCAGGCAACAGCTCGCCCGCATTCCCACACTGCTCGGCGGCGGCGGAGTCGACTGTGTTGTGTTTCCAAATGCTTCGGGAGTTTATGATTTCGCGCAGGTGCTCGACCTCCACGACCTCGCTGATCTGCTCTCCAATATCGCGGTGGCTTGTGCTGATGAAGCCACCAGCTCGGCAGCTGCCGAGTTTGGTTTGAAATGTGGCATTGAAGCGATTGACTCTGAATCTGAGGCGCTCGCCGAGGCGATCGCCGTAAACTTGTTCCGTTAATCTCATCACATCCCTCTATTATTCATATGCTAAACTGAATTTGATGAAGGGCCGTGTTCTCATCATCGACACCGATCACGATCACGCCAATTTTGTGCGCGAACGGCTGCAGGAATTTGGCTATGAAACGGCCACCGAGTTTGGTGACCTCAGCGGACTGGAAGCTTTGGAGACATTTCAACCGCTGGTTGTCATCACTGACGCGCTGAAGCCGGGCCCTCATCAGTTTGCCCTGTTGCGGGAATTGCGCGAGCGTCAGCCGCAGACACCTATCATCTTAATCGCCGACGACAGCTCCGCCGACACAGCCGTGCATGCGATTCAGGAAGAAGGCGCGTACTACTATTTTGAGAAGCCGGTCAACTTCGATCGCTTCCACATAGTACTAAAGCGCGCGGTCGAACTCGCTGAAGCCCGACGCGAGAACGAGTTATTAAGAAGACAACTGCGGGATCGCGGCGCCTTCGGTGAACTGGTCGGAAGATCCGAACCGATGCAGAAAGTCTATGCGGTGATCGAACAGTGCGCGCCATCGTCCGCATCGGTTCTGATCACCGGTGAGTCAGGCACCGGAAAGGAACTGGTTGCGCGCACGATTCACAGCCTCAGCCCCCGGCGCGACGCTCCCTTTGTCGCCATCAATTGCTCGGCGATTCCCGAGACCTTGATGGAATCCGAGCTATTTGGCCACGAGAAAGGCGCGTTTACGGGCGCTGCGGCCCGCCGCCAGGGGTGTTTTGAATTGGCGGACACCGGCACGCTGCTGCTCGATGAGATCGCCGATATGCCTGAGTTATTACAGGCAAAGTTGCTGCGCGTAATTGAAGAGCGAAAGGTGCGACCGCTTGGGAGTCGGAATGAAATTCCGATTGACGTGCGCATTCTCGCAGCGACCAACAAAGACCCGCACGAGGCCGCCCGGCGCGGCAAGCTGCGCGAAGATCTTCTCTATCGGCTCGATGTCATTACGATCAAGCTGCCAAGCCTCGCCGAGCGCAAGGAAGACCTGCCACTCCTGGCTCAGCACCTGGTCACTCAACTTGCGGCAAAACATGAGCGTCCGGCCCGGTTCCTGAGCGCCGCTGCCCTTGACGCGCTGCGCTTTCACGCCTGGCCAGGCAACGTGCGCGAACTGCGCAACGTGATCGAGCGCGCGGTGATCATTAGCTCAGGCGAGCAGATCGAGCGGCATCATTTTGCGCCATATCCTTTCGATCAGCGCGAGCGCAATCGAAGTGAAGACACGATTACGTTCCCGGTCGGTGCCCCGCTGGATGTCATTGAGCGGCAGATGATTCTGCGCACGCTGGCGAAGTGCGGAAACAATAAGACCAAGGCCGCAGAACTCCTTCAAATCAGCCTCAAGACGATGCACAACAAATTAAATGCTTATCGCAGGGAAGGTTTGATCCCGGACGATCGCAACCACCGATAGCTGTTGCTACTTCTCAATCAGCCGGATCAAACAACAAGGGAAAGAATTGTCCCTGCATTTTTTCGCCCGCGGGGATCGCAGGTACTCCTTTGAGTGGTGGTTCGCCCGCAGCCGAAAGTACGCCATCACGAAACACATTAATCACCGACGCTCGCCGTGGTTTGGCAGTGAAGTTTTCGTACGAACCGTGAACCATCAGCGGGTGATGAAACGAACACTCACCTTTCTTTAATTCAATCGGGACTGGCTGGAATTGCTTTTTCTGTTCGGCGGTCAGAACAGATTCAATCGCATGCATGTCGTTCGCCAAACCTGTTATGGGCAGAAGGTTCCAGCGATGACTGCCCGGGACGTAATGAACGCAACCGTTCGCCCGCGTGGAATCATCAAGTCCGATCCAGCACGACAGGTGGGCCATCGGCTGCGTGCGCGTCCAATAGGAATAGTCCTGATGCCAGGCAACCACACCGCCGTGATGCGCGGGCTTGCAGAAAAGCTGATCATGCCAGAAACGGACTGCGCCGCCGAGCAGTTGTGACGCAGGTACCAGAAACGCAGAGTTCCAGAGCAGATCATGAAATCCCGGCGCAGTCCGCCAGGCGCCGAGCGCGTGGAAAAGAACTTTTGCCGGATCGTTTGATTCGTTGGAATGGAATTCGTAAAAGAGGTCATGGGAAGGATGATGGGGATCGATTAGCTCAGTAAGTTCGGCGCGTAATGTCTCGATCTGATCGTCATTCAGCAATCGGATGCCGGCGAGGTAACCGTGATCGTGAAAAAAATCCAGCTCGTCATTCGACAAGCGAATCGATTTGGATTCTATTGCCGGCGAGGGGTTCAGAAAATTGCTCACCGGTTGATGGTGAGTAGATAAGTCTGTGATCATCCTGACCGCGGCCTTGCCGCTTGATGTGCGGAAAAGGCTTTGCCTTTCCGCTAACGCCCGAATTGCGTGAGCGAGGCTGCGCCTCGCTTTTTGGGCAGGGATGCGATTGCTCCGAGCTTATGTCGACTCATTTCACTTTGCTGATTCCACCAATGACGACTCGGGCTACAGTCGGAATAATTTCGCGGTCGTTCGCGTGGTCGACGGTAAAGGTCACCAGCACGAATTTTGCCCCGTTGGGAAACTCAAGGTACGCGGCATCGTGCCGGGTGGTGCTGGTCCATCCCGCCTTGGACCAGAGATTGACGTCCTTCATTCCCTGCAAGGCAATGCCGGTGAAACCATGGCCCTGATCGTCGGCGTCCTTCGAAGTCCCCAGATAGTCCCGTTTCAGCAGCGCCATCATCTGCGCGCTTCGGTCCGCGTTAACCGCCCGGCCGGCCACAATCTCAGTCATTAAGCGCGCCACGGCATCCGTCGTCAGTTTGTTTCCTTTTTCGCCGTTCGGTCCGCGCGAGACCTTTTCGCGTCCATAGGCGTCCTCGCAAAAAGTCTTTTGGTTCACGTTGATGTTGGTAAATCCCATCGAAGTTAAATAACGGTTCACGGCGTTCCGTTTGTACTGCCAGTCTTCCATCTCTTTCGGCGGCAGCTCGTAGCCACCAGTCGTCCGGGTCAGAACGTCGACGATGTATTGGGTGGCTTCGTTCGAAGAATCAACAATCATGTCGCGCACGGCGCGTTTCAACTCGTCTGTCTCCTCGATCTTCTTGTCCTCGAGCCATCGGTGTACGGCGACGAGGTAAAACAGCTTGACCACGCTGGCGGGATAGATCCTTTCGTTGCCATGGAAACTGGCCGTCGCCGGATGTATTGGATCTCGCAAATCAACCAGAGTGATCGACAGTTGATCTTCGGTCAGCTTCTTATCAGCAAATTTCACGAGCGTTGTGTGCGCAGCCTCGTTAACCAAATCCTGTAGCGACGTCGCGGGTCGACCCGAAATCGGGGAGACAGAGGACGCCGTCGCCGGGTGTTTCGATACACCTAAGGAACAGTCGAGAAGTATCAAGAACAAAATTGATGAAATTACCGTTCGCGATTTCATGGTGTCATCCTTCCAGATCCCAACCGTGTTTACAGAACCAGTGGCAGTGGCCAGCGGTTTTTGTTCGGGGACCTTACCTGCTTGCTACCCCGACGCGTCGGGGTTCTGTACCGAGTTGCCGTTACCCCCCCTTGCTGCCGCAAGCGGTCCTGGTGCCGGTGAACGTTTGTCACTCCAAAGTTTTTCGATTATAAGGCACGAAGTGTCAAAGACTTCATCCGAAGGTCTGGTGCGCGGCATCCGCAAATGGGACCTGGTCGCCCTCGCGATTAATGGGATCATCGGCGCCGGTATCTTTGGATTGCCGGCAAGGGTTTACTCCCTCATCGGCACGTACAGCCTGGTCGCATTTATCGTCTGCGCAATTGTTGTCCTCCTCATCATTCTTTGCTTCGCGGAAGTCGGCAGTCGCTTCGATGAAACGGGTGGGCCATACACGTACGCACGCGCGGCGTTTGGCGCAACTGTGGCATTCGAAGTGGGCTGGCTGGTCTGGCTGGCCCGTCTGACTGCTTTCGCGGCGAACTGTAACCTGCTAGTTAGCTATCTGGCCTTCTTCTGGCCCGCCGCAAACAACCCGTTTGCACGCGCGACGATCATCATTAGCGTGGTCATTTCCCTGGTCGCGGTCAATATCATAGGAGTGCGACAAGCAGCGATCACCAGCGATCTCTTCACGATCGGCAAGCTTATTCCGATGTTGGTCTTCATTATTGCGGGGCTGTTGTTTCTGAATCCACACGCGTTTGCTTTCAGCCCGCGGCCATCGACTGGAGCTTTCTCACAGTCAGTGCTGCTGCTCATTTATGCGTTCACCGGCTTTGAGATGGCCGTGATTCCGGCGGGAGAGATTCGCAATCCGCAGCAAAACCTACCCAGGGCTTTGCTCATAGCAACAGCGGTCGTAGCGGCCCTTTATGTTTTGATCCAAGTCGTCTGCATCGGCACGTTGCCGGAGTTGGCCGGCTCAACAAAACCATTGGCGGATGCTGGCCAACGATTCATGGGAACCGCGGGCGGTGCGATTATTTCCGCGGGCGCGGTCACTTCGATCATCGGGAATGTGAACATAGTTTTGTTGTCAGGTTCACGTATGCCGTTCGCGATGGCCGAACAGAACCAGTTACCCGCATTCCTGGCGAGGGTTCATCGCAGATTCTTTACACCCCACGTTGCCATTCTCGTCACTGCCGCGACGATGCTCGTGTTGACGCTCAAGAGTTCCTTTGTCGCCGCCTTGACTATCAGCACCATTGCGCGCCTGGTAACCTATGCGGCCACCTGCGCTGCGTTGCCGATCCTGCGGCGTCGCAAGGATGCTCCACCGGCGCTATTTCATCTTCCGGGGGGAATGATAATTTCGATGGCGGCCTTAGTGCTCGCGGCGTGGTTGCTGGTGAACAGTACGCTGGGCGAAGCGCTCGTAGCGTTGGTCGCGGGCGTGATCGGATTTGCAATCTATGTGCTGTACAGGGTCTTCAGTCGCGAAGCTCCGGGAGTCAAGGCGCTCTAGTTTACGTAATCCATAGTTGCCAATTGCTGAATCTCTACCAAACGCGATGCCAGCCGGCGATTCGTCAATTCGAGCTCGTAACTCTTCTTGTTGGTTTCGTAGTGCTCCAGCGCGCGGCGAACAGTCAGCCGTAAATCGTCATTGCTCCAGGGCTTTGCGACATAGCGATAGACCTGGCCGCAGTTTATTGCTTCCACCAAAGCGTCGACGTCGGTGTATCCCGTCAGGATAATGCGCACCATTCGAGGGCGAATGGAAACCGTGTTTTTCAGCAGTTCGATTCCGGTCATTCCGGGCATGCGCTGATCCGTAATTAGAAGGGCAACGTCGTGTTGCCTTAGCAGCTCGAGTGCTTCAGCGCCGGATGTGGCGGTGAAAACTTCGAAGTCCTCGCGAAACAATCTGGACAAGGTACGAAGATTAGCAGGCTCGTCATCAACGATTAAGATTTTGTAAGACATGGAGTTCTCCTGAAGGTAATCTGAGATCATTTGCGTGTTGTTTGATGCATTCCGTACCGCTCATTGGAATCATGGTAGTAAACGTCGTGCCTTGCCCCGGCGTGCTTTCGACCTCGATTGTTCCGCCGTGACTCTCAATGATGCCGTAACTAATCGATAAGCCGAGTCCCGTTCCTTCACCAATCGGCTTGGTGGTGAAAAAAGGATCGAAAATCTTTTTCAGATTCTCGGTGGCGATTCCTTTGCCCGTATCGCTGATCGTGACCACGATCATCTCGCCGGCGACACCGGTCTTGACCCTGACTTCTCCCGGCTCGTTCCCAAGAGACTGGGCAGCATTTGTCAGCAGATTCATCCAAACCTGATTGAGCTGTCCGGCATTGCATTCGACCGGCGGAAGGTTCCCATAATCGCGTTTAAGCACAATTCGATCATGATTGTAATACTGAGACAGCAATCTAATGGTCGACTCGATCCCCTCATGAATGTCGGTCTTCTTGATTTCCGCCTCATCCAGGCGCGAGAAGGTGCGCAGGTTAAGGACGATCTCGCGAATTCGGTGCGCCCCCTCATGACAATCGGCAATGATCGACGAGAGTTCCGAGAGAATCGTCTGGTAGTGAATTTTTTCTTTGAGCTCCTTTGTCCTGGCCGTCAGGTCAGATGAAAGTTCGGCCTGATCGTAAAGGACAAGCAACTGTCCAATTCCATCTGCGTATCCGGCGAGGCACTCCATATTGCTGTAAAGAAAACCAGCCGGATTATTGAGCTCGTGCGCAACGCCACCGGCCAGTTGGCCCAGTGATGCCATTTTTTCATTGTGCACAAGTTGCGCCTGCAGGCGCTCGAGTTCAGCTTTCTGAGATGCCAGCTCTTTATTGCGACGTTCCAAATCCCGTTTATACCGCTTACCATCGCGCAACAACACGCGTCGCTCAAGCGCGCGTTCGACACTCAACTCCAGGACGTCCAGATCGCAGGGCTTGATCAGGTAATCAGAAGCGCCGAGCCGCAACGCATCGATGACGCGCTGGCTGCGGTCTACTACGGAACAAATGATCACCGCAACGTCAGGGAAGTCTTCCAGGATTTTGCGCATGAGGTCGATGCCGCTGAGACCCGGCATCTGCACATCGGTGATTACCAGCGCAAACGGTCGTTCGGCCATGCATTGGAGCGCTTCCTGGGCGTTGGCGGCAGTGAAACATTCATAGTGCTCGCCCAACTGTTCCTGGAACACGGCGCACACAAAATCCTCGTCGTCAACGATCAGAATACGGCGGTCTTCTGGGGCGGATCTTTCAACGGTTGTTGTTTTCATCAGGGAAAGTAAACCGGACAGCAGATGTTTTTGACGTCAACAGCGATTAGTCTCGGCAAATCTCCACTAACAGAGGCTCAGCGCCGCGGCACTTGACCACATCAGGACCCCCTAATGGCCCTGGCGCCATTGATTTTCATCAGTCCGCAATAGCCGTTCCTGAAGTCGATGGCACCGCGAAACGATCTTCACGCGAAAGTACCCTTAGTGACATTCATTGTCAGTTCGGCAGTGACAGCGAGTGTTAGAAAGCGCCCTTAGCGAGATAAGCGGGGAAGTTTGCATAGGGCATAAGTCCCCACGCGTGCAACATTTCCTCAGAATCTATCGAATTGACCGCTCGATGGCATGTACTTTGTTTAGTACTCAGTTGCCCGAAGAGTCCTTCTCGCGGTAACGGGAAAGTTCAAGGGGAAACAGAGGGGCGATTTCACGGTTTTGAGATCGACAAGATGTCCTTCTCACTTCGGCTGACTCCCAATCTACGCGGCTCTCAATCGAGAGACACTCCGACTGCAGCACACCGTGCGAGTTGAGCTGTGCTTGCACCCAGACTTGTGTCCGCTCGATCAAAAGGATCGCAGTTGAAATAGTCGGGAATTGGCTTCACGAGATGACGGAACGTAAATGAGTTATCAGGGAGAAAACAAATGAAGACGATGAAAAAGTACATGCGATCGCTGCCGTTCGCAATTGTTTGCTTACTAGTTCTGAGCAGCGCAGCAACTTTCGCGCAACGAAGGTTCATGATGCTGCACGCCAGCCGGCCGGAAATGAGAGTTGTGCTTTCCGCGTCAGTTGAGCGCAACAACACGCTTGTTCCGGTCGAGAAAGCTTCAATCGTCAAATCAGGAGAGATTCTTGATTGGACGATTACTTCGACCAATAGCGGCAACGCGGCCGCGCGTGATTACAAAACCGTTGGTGACATTCCCGCTGGAACTGAATTCGTCGAGGGCAGCGCAACTGCTGATGGCTCGACGAGCGTCACCTACAGTATCGACCACGGAAAAACTTTTTCAGCCCAGCCGCTGATTGAGCAACGGCAGGCCGACGGATCCGTCAAGAAAGTTCCGGCGCCGGTTTCGATGTATACCCAGGTTCGTTACGAGTGGGCCGATCCGCTCGGCGAAAACGGCAAGCTCGTCGCCGCTTATAAAGTGCGCCTGCGATAGTCGCAACCCAACAGGTTCAGCAAGCTCTCGCCCACAAACCAAAGCTGAGCTGCGAACGAACCCACCTGGTAATGATCACCAAATTGAGGAAACAGAAAATGAAGAACAAAGCCATTATTAAGATCTCAAGCGCGCTGATACGCGCGATCGCTATATCAGTGATTGCGTGCGCACCGTTGACCACCGGCATGGCGCAGACAGCCGGCGGCACAACTATTTCGAACCAGGCCAGCGCGACCTATTCGGACGGTACCAATAGTTATTCAACAGTCTCGAACACGGTTACGGTGACCGTTTCGAACGTTTCCGGTTTGGCGATCACGCCCGACGCCGGCAGCAACCCGACAGTCGTCGCTGGACAGACTGGCGTGCTCTATAACTTTACGGTAACCAACACGGGAAATTTCACCGACCAGGTGCGTTTCCTCGCCAGCGGCGCCAGCGTAAGAGTCGTTGGCCCCGGCACAGTTACGCGTGCGGTAATCGACCTGGACAACAGCAGCTCAATTAACGCGGGCGACACAGACATTCATGGCAACGGCGCAGATGTAGTTTCGGCGAACATTTCTCAAAATGGATCGATACACGTGCTGGTCGAGGTCAGTGTAAATGCCGGCGCGACGGCGGGCCAGAGTGTTCAGGTTCTGCTCGGCGACGCATCAACCGGCAGCCCGACTTTCGACAACCAGGCGGCGGACAGTTCGGCCAACGAAGTTCGAACCGTCTCCGCAGCGTCAGTGAACGGTTTGCGCGAAGCGCGTGGCGACATTTCCGCCTCCGTCGTCAACGACGCCCAGCTGGAACTGGTTTTGACTGCACCGGCCGGACCGGTAGATCTCGGAACCGATATTAGTTATGCATGGCAAGTCAGCAACAATGGAGCGCGTGCCGTCAGCGGCGTAACGCTCAACGGCTCAACGCAGGTTTACATTATTGCGCCCATCCCAGCGCGGACTGTGCTCAAGTCAGGGCAAACATTCCCCGCGGGCACGCTTTATACAACCAGCGCTCTGACCACGTCACCGCTGGCTGCAACCTGGAGTGCCACGGCGCCAGCGCCACTTTCGAATACGACGCGTATCGCTTTCCCAGTCGGTGCGACGTTGGCAGTCGGCGCCTCGAGTTCGTCAATCAATATGGTCGTAACTGTCAACACCGGCATCGACGCTTCAGTTCCAGTGGATGAAATCGGCGACGTCTTTGGCCAGAACACCCTGGGCACGGGCATCACTGATCAATCAGGCGACACCACGCCCAATAACGGTGACGGCAATGCCGATTTTAATGAAGGCTACGTCGCCGGAGCGGGCCACGGCGTTATTCAACAGACTCTGCTCAAACGCTTAGGCTCGGTCCTCATCGGACCTAACGGCGCCCCCGGCGCGGTTGGGCCTACCGATAACAACGATGATTACTCCAACAAGAGCGTGAACACAGGCATCGCAGGCGTGGCTCCGGGCGGTGTGACGACTGCCTCAGGCCAGCTCGTGTATGTCAACACTGTTCAGAACACCGGTAACACGGCCGATACTTTTACGATTGACGCCCCGACAGTGCCGGCAGGTTTCACGGTGGAAGTTTCCACGAACGGTGGAACCAGCTACACCACGGTTTCCGGCGGCGGCTCTGTATCGTTGGCGTTGGCGCACAATGCGTCCGCAAACATCAACGTGCGGATTACCGAACCGGCCGGCAATACCGTGCTGACGGGCTATAACACGGTCCTTCGCGCCACGTCGACGGCCACAGCAACGGCGTCGAACAACACCATCGATCGGCTGTACACCGGATTTGTCCGTCTGGACAAAACGGTAAGCGTCAGCAACTCGACTGGTGTAGGCGGAGCAACGGACGCCGTGCCCGGAGCTGTCATCACTTACGTGATCACTTATACGAACGTCTCGACGTCTAACGGAGATGCGAACTGCGTCAAGCTGACCGCGAGCAACGTCGTGATCACCGAAGATGGGTTGTCCGCGCCAAATAACTGGGGAACGTACACGACCCACACTGGCACGCCGAGCGATTCCGGTTCGGGTTCAGTCGTAATCGTAAGCCCGACTAAATACACCGACACGATCGCCACGCTAAGTGCCGGATCGTCGGCGGCGTTCACCTTTAAGCGCTCAATTAACTAAATGTCGATCTTCAGCCCATCACGGCTGAAGTTCGTGCCCGTCGAAGCGGCGTGGCAGTTTCTGGACTGCGAGTGCTCTGGAAACTAGCGACGCCGCTTCTCAATTAATACGGTGCCTGCTTTTCGCGGGCCAAACGGATCGAAAGCATGCTGACTCAATTCTTCAGTCGCAGACTAGCCGTCGTAGTCATGTGCATACTTGCGCTTTCGCACATGACCGTAACGATGGCTTTTGCGCTGGATGGGTCAAGCCCGGCGGGAACAGTTATTTCAAACCGCGCCGCCGCAACTTACCAGGATGATTCGGGAACTATCTATGACGCAGTGTCGCCAACGGTCTCGGTGACGGTCCTGGCGATCAGCACGCTGGTCGTGACGCCGGATGAAACCGAGTCTTCGGCAACAGTTGGACAGCGCGATCGAATTACGCGTGCCTTCAGAGTTTGTAATACCGGTAATGTCGCCACTTCATACACGATCACTCGCGGATTGGTGAATGCGCCGGCGAGCCTCGTCAATCTCTATTTCGATAACGATAACGACGGCTCTGTTTCCGGTGCAGACACACTAATCGTACTGAATGACACGTCTTCCTCGAACGTGAATCCGGGTGGCTGTCTTGGAGTACTCGCAGTCGTCGATGTGAATGACTCGCCGGTGAACAGTGCCTTGACGATCCAGTTGACTGCCCGTTCGAATGCCGGGCAAACCGCAAACGGAAATTCCGAAGATAATGGGACCATCATCAATACCGTCGGCGCGGGCACGCACTTAACCGGACCTGACGGCACGGGAGATCCTGTCAAGACGGTCAATGGCGCCAGCCAGATTTCGATCAGCCAGGGCGACACTTTTACTTACACAATTGCCTTTCGTAACGGCGGTGATGTCGCCGCCCGAGCGGTCGTGGTAGCCGATGATTTGTCGTCATCAATGGATTATGTCGCTGGTTCGCTCACGCTTGATAACCGAAGCCTGACCGATGAAATGGATGCCGACGAAGGAAGCGTTCAAGACCGCCAGGTCCGGGTTCAATTGCCGACGGTTGCGCCGGCCCAAGTCGTTAGAATCACTTTTCGCGCACGCTTGAACGGTGCGGTTACCGGCGGTGTTGGAATCCCAAATTCTGCAAGCTTTACCGGACAGAACGTGCCCGCGGTTACCAGCACGACTGCAATCGTCGTTGTAGATCCGTTCGGCACTGTATTCGCCGCCCGTGGAGGAGCAGCCGCCCCAATACCTGGCGCGCAGGTCGAAATCCTCGCCGATCAGATTGGAAACCCCCTGGCGATTCCGGCAGGCGTTGGCTTTTCGCCCAACCTGCAAAACGACAACCCGTTTAGAAGCGACAACAACGGCCACTTCAGCTTTGCGCTATCGCCTGAGCAGCTTGGAACTCAGTCGAGTCCCTCACAATATTTCGTCAAGGCGACCGCGGCCGGCTATTCCACGCGCATGCTGGTGATCACACTTCATCCCACTTTAGCGAACCTGTTCGGCCTCACGATTCATGCTCTCGATGGCCAACCACTCGCCATTGCCGGCGGATTCGAGCTGGTCCGCAATGACGTGAGCATTGCTGACATGGCGGACATCGCGTTGAACATTCCAATGTTCGAAGTGCATGGTCTGGAAATTACCAAGTCCGCCGATCGCCAGCGGGTTGAGGTTGGTGACGCGCTCGCCTACCGAGTCGATATTCACAATCCGACCGCGGCCCCTGTCACAAACGTCAGCGTAAGCGACCGATTGCCCGTTTCGTTTAACTACGTCAGCGGAACCGGTCGCCTCGAAATTGGCTCGGCGCCGGAAAGTCCAATTGAGCCGCAGACGGTGAACGGCGAAATAATTTTCCAAATCGGCGAAATACCCGCGGGGGCCACCGCGCACGTGCGCTATCGCGTGCGCATCGGCGTCAATGCCCAACAGGGTGACCAGGATAACCTGGCAATCGCGTCGGGCACTTTTCCAAATGGCGAACGAGATCAAACCGCGCCGGCGAAGGCGACGGTCAGTGTCGGCAGCGGCGTCTTCTCGACCAGGCAAGTCGTCGTCGGCCGCGTGTTTGATGACGTTAATGGGAACGGCAAGTTTGACTATGCTGACAAGCCAATGCCGGGCGTGCGGCTGTTCCTCGCCAACGGCGAATCGGTGGTTACCGACTCGGCCGGCATGTACAACTTCCCTTCGCTCGGCGATGGCGCTCAGGTTATCTCGCTCGATCCCATCACTCTTCCGCCGGGCTATGCACTCGCGGATGGCAATTCGCTATCGGGAAAAAGCTGGGCCAGGCTTCTGCGAACGCCCATCGGCGGAGGCGCGCTCCTGCGCCAGAACTTCGCGCTGGTGCGCAACGGCCGCACGTCGACGACGGCCGGAATAGCAGGACCGGTATTGGCCAGGCCTGTTTCCGTAAACGAATCATCGGCAACAACCAATCCTCAAACAGCGTCTCGCGATCAAGTAACCCAGACCTCCGGAACCTACGAAGTCGCCGCGACGGAATCACTGGATCCAATCGCGCCGGGTGAAATCAAAATTCTAAGTCCCGCGCCGAACGCGGTGATCATGTCGCCGGCGCTGCAGGTCGATGTCCGCGTAGCGATGAATTGGACCGCAAGGCTCGAGGTCAACGGCAAGGCAATTTCTTACAAGAGTATCGGCACCACCAGAGTTGATCACAAGAACAGCGTCGCGACTTTCAGTTTTGTCGGAATCGATTTGCGTCCCGGTCCGAACGGCATCCGCGCCACGGCCGTTGGCCCTGATGGTAAATCCGGGCGCAGCGTCGAGCTTTCCTGCATGGGTCGGGGACCGGCCAAACGACTCGAGATCGTGAATGAGAAAAATGAAATTCACGCCGACGGCGGCGATGCCACAACTTTGCACGTCCGCGCATTTGATCGATGGGGCAGCCCGGCGCTGGACGAGCAAATTGCCTTGGAAGCATCGGCGGGAGAGTTGCTGCCAATCGATAGAATCAGGTCGGCGGATTCACGATCTGCTGCACCCTCGGCAACGACGCAGTTGCTCAAATCGGCGTCCGGCACTCCGGCGGTCAACCAGCAGGTCCAGCGCAACAACCTCAGCCTTCCGATGATTGACGGCGAGGCCGCGGTGAAGCTAATCGCCACCGGCGCTCCCGGCGAAGCCCGCATTCATGCGCAGCTTGGACAATTGGAAGCCGAAACCAAAGTACGGATCACCCCGGCATCGAGGCCGACTATCCTGGTGGGGCTTGCGGAAATGAGTGTCGGCCAATCGGTTCCGGAAATAAATCTAAGAGGCGAGACCGGCAACCACCGCAATCGACTCAGCTTTTTTCTTAGCAGCCGCCTGCCGTTGAATTCGATGCTGACACTCGCATACGATTCGCAGCGGCCAATCAATCGCACCGCCGGGCGTGACCGGCTATTTCAACTGGATCCTCTGGATCGCGTCTACCCGCTGTTCGGTGATTCATCGACCCGTTTTGAAGCTGCGCAATCGAATTCGAAGCTCTACGCGCGTATCGATCACAAACGTTCCTATGCCATGTTCGGCGATTTCGAGGCCGACATGGATAACCTGACACTTGCCGGGTACTCGCGAAAGCTCACCGGCGTGAAACTTCATTTGGAAAATTCGAACGGTGATTCCGTAACGCTGACCGGCGCGCGGCCTGATACTTCTTTCGCGCGGGACATTTTCCCGGCGGGAGGCCTGGGGCTATTGCAGCTCTCGCATGGCCAGATTCTGCCTGGTTCGGAAACCGTCGTGCTTGAAATACGCGATCGTCGCAATCCGGAAATTATCCTGTCGCGAGAAACGCTGGCCCGTTCAATTGATTACAACCTCGATCCGGTAAGCGGACAACTCTTCTTTCTCCGTTATCTCTCGACCTTCGATTTCAATTTTAATCTGGGGCAGCTGGTTGTAACTTACGAGCATCGTGCCGATTCACTCTCGAGCGCGGTTTACACGGTCCGAGCGAGAAAGAACTTCAGCCGCCTCGGTTTACAACTTGGTTTCGGCGGAGTCCTGCAACGACAGCAGGACACCGGTTCTTTCCTGCTGGGCGGCATCGACGGTGAGAAACGTCTGCCGGGCAAAGGAATTCTTCGATTTGCTTTCGCGCGCAGCCAGGGCGAGATGATTGACAGCGGTAATTCGCTCGCCGCCGGCAACAACGAACATAACGGCGACGCCTATCAGGTCGAGCTGAACCAGCCGATTCCCTTCAAGGAGGGCGTAATTCGCGCCCGTTATAGTTTTGCTTCGGCCGGATTCTTTAATCCCTTTGGCGCGACGGTGACGCCCGGTTCGGCTCGCGCCGAAGTGGGCCTCGATCTGAAACCGCGCGCCGGCTCCACGCTGCATTTTGGCTTCATGGACGAGCGCAATCGCACCGCCACGGTTGAGAACCATCGCGTGACTTTTTCCGCGGCCTGGGATCAAACGTTCAAAGAGCGCGTGCGACTTCACCTCGGTTACGATCACCGAAGTTTCGACGACCAGCTGAGCGCGCGCACAACTGAATCTAATCTGATCACCGCCGGCGCCGATGTGAAGGTAACCGACAAACTTCAACTCGCGGTCAAGCGCGAGCAAAACCTCGGTGAGGCTGATCCGAGTTATCCGAACCAGACCACGCTCACGGCCACCTATCAGGTCAGCCAGCGAGCAAAAGTGTTTCTTACCCAACGTCTCGCCTCGGCCGCCATCACGCCGATCGCTGACTTTTCCAATTCGATTGCCGGGTTCGCTTCCACCGGGTCCAAACACGAAACTGCCGTGGGTATCGAAACGCGCCTGGGAAAATACACTTCTGCGACGGGCCGATATCAACTGGAGAATGGCGCGAATGGCAGCGATACTTTTGCGGTTATCGGTTTGCAAAACCGCCTGCCAATCAATAAGCAATTGTCGCTTGAGCTCGGTTTTGAACACGGTTTCCATCTCGCGGGCGTCGGTCCCAGCTTTAACGGAGCCACAGTTGGTTTTGGATGGCAGCCGAACGACGAGTTTCGGGCCTTCGGGCGTTACGAATTCCGCGACCGCGCCGGCAAGGGACAACTGATCGCCGTTGGCGCTGCAGGCCGCATTCGCGAAGGCATTACCGCGCTGGCGCGTTTTCAATTTGCGCGTGCGGGTTTTGACGGCCGGCAGAGTTTGTCTACGGATGGCATGGCCGCGCTGGCAATTCGGCCGCTCAATTCAGATCGCGGCGGGCTGCTGTTCAGTTTCAACCATCGTTCGATGAACCAGGTTGCCGGAACCGCAGGCGTCCTGCCCGCCTTGTCCGCAACTCGAGATCGAGTCGACACACTCGCAACTGACGGTTACTACCAGGCAACGAAGAATCTCGAGCTGTACGCGCGCCTGGCCTTGCGGTTTAGCGCGAATGGCCAGGGTGATCTACCGTTTGTGTCGACCTTGACTTATCTGACACAGGAGCGCGCCCAATATCGACTTTCCCATCGATTGGATTGGGCAACCGAAATGCGCCTGATGATTCAACCATCGTCCGGAACTCACCGCACCGTCGTCGGAACAGAATTAGGGTTCTGGGTGCTTCCCGATTTACGTGTGGGCGGCGGTTATAACTTTACCATCGCCGGCGAACCAAATGGATCGGCCGCTTTGCCGACGCGCCGTGGATTCTATTTCACGATCTCGTCGAAGCTGTCGAACCTTTTTGATCTGTTCGGTACTCCCAGGGCCGGACTGGCTTCGGAAACCTCGACGCAAAAAGGGACCAAGTAAATTAGTCATTGAGCTGAGTCATCTCGTTATGCCACGACGCCTGATTTCCAAACTGTGTTCTTCAATGCTCGGGCGCTTAACCGTTTGCTCCGCAGTGCTCGTCTTGGCATCTGCGTGGGGCGGAGTCCAGGCGGCATACGCAGGAATAACTGTTACGCCAACCTCCTGGAATGTTATCGGCCTCGACAGCAATAATCCCGCCGTTGGTCCGGATACCTTTCAGATTGGCGCTCGCGTGTGCAACACCGGCGGCGCGGCCGTCACAAATGTTTCGAGTACTTTTGTTTGGGACAGCAGCAACCTATTAATTAATCTCACCGGTCCGGCTACCCTGAATACCGCTTCACTGGCAGCCGGATCGTGTGTTGACTTCTATTACTCGGTCACCATCACGCGCACGGCTCTGGCCTATAACACGACGCGCAGTTATCACATCACCGTTACAGGAGACAGTGTCGCGTCCGTCAGCACGCCCGTGCCACGGGAGTTGTACGTCGAAAAAATCATTTCGCAGAATCGAAATTCGACCAACTCTATTACCGGGCCGACTACAGTTTTTGTCGGGCAGACTTATAACTACACCGTGAACGCCAGCACCGCTACTCAGGGATATGAACAGCTCGAAGCATTCCTGAATCTTTCGAACATTATCTTCCAGGTGCAAGCGATCGCCACGACGTATACTGCTCCACCTGGGGCCACGAACAATAAGTTTTATGCGGATGCCTGCGGCTGGGACAACAATCCCTTGAGTGGAACCTACCGTAGTTGTATCGGCCCGCAGAACTATTCCGGAGGCAAAGCCGGAGGTACCGTTGTCACAACTTATACCGTAAAGGTGTTATCGACCGGCGCTACCACGGCCACGACTTTGATAATGGACTTCTCCGGCAGCAGTTATCATTACAACAGCGACTATGGTACCCAGGTACTCGCCATTACCGCGCTGCCTGCGCCCACGCCGAACGTCGGTCTGACAAAATCTGTGAGCCCCAATACTCCCGCCCAACTGATCCCGGGCGCAGACCTCGCGTACACGATAGCCTTCAGCAACACTGGAACATTAGCAGCGTCGAGCCTGGTGGTGTCCGATCCGATTCCGGCAAACACAGATTTCAAGGTCGGTTCCGTGACGAATAACCTCGGCACCACCGGTCTCAGCGTTGTAGTTGCTTATTCAAAGGACAGCGGGACAACCTGGACCTATACGCCGGTGAGCGGAGGCGGTGGGGCAGCTGCAGGTTATGATCGATTAGTAACGAATATTCGATGGACCTTTAGCGGTAATCTGAGTCAAACCTCGCCGAACAATTCAGGAAGTGTGGGATTCACGGCGCGCATACGTTGACGATCGACCGGCTTCATAAATCACGCGTCCATCCAAGTCTAAGGGTCTAACATCCAAGTCTAAGGGGTCAGGCTTGCGATTTTTGCGATTCTCCCAAATCAGGTATTCTCACGAAGAGGAAAACGACGGCCTGACAAATGAGAATCGCAAAAATCGCAAGCCTGACCCCGTTCCATTTTTAAGAGACGTGACAAAGGTTACGGTCGCGCTTCATAAACGACGTGACCATCCATAATAGTCATCACGACGTTGACTCCTTCGATTTCGACAGGATCGATGCTGAAGATGTCGCGTGAGAGAATAACCAGGTCAGCTAACTTGCCAGGAGCAATCGTCCCCTTCTCTTTCTCCTGAAATTCCGCGAATGCCGAGCCGGCCGTATACGCGTGCACAGCCTCTTCAACTGAGATTTTCTGCTCAGGAACCCATCCCTGCGGATGTTTGCCGTCAAGCGTCCGACGCATCACCGCCGCATACACACTTACCATTGGATTGAGCGGCGCGACCGTCCAGTCAGTTCCGAACGCGAGCGTTGCTCCGGAATCCAGTAACGACCGGAAAGCGTAAGTCGTCTTTGCGCGCTCCGGTCCAATTCTCTTTTCGGCCCAACGACCGTCATCAATCGCGTGATAGGGCTGCATCGACGCGATTACATTGTCGCGGGCGAAACGCGCAATGTCCTGTCGTCGCAAGTGCTGCGCGTGCTCGATGCGAAAACGGCGGTCGCGATCGCCATTTTCCTTTTCCACCTGCTCGTAAAAAGAAAGACTCGAATCGTTCGCTTTGTCGCCGATCGCGTGAATGATCACCTGCAAGCCGGCGAGGTCGGCATCGTGAATGCGCTTGAGCATCGCACCTTCCGGAAACATTTCTTCGCCGGGAATGCCGTGCGTGTCGGGGGCATCCAGGTAAGCGTCGAAGAAAAGCGCAGTCGTCGATCCCAGACTTCCGTCAGCAAATCCTTTGAGTCCACCCACCCGTAACATCGCGCTGCCAAAATGCGCGCGTACGCCCGTCCGTGCCAGACGTTCCCACGCCGGCAAAGGCGAAACCGCATAGATGCGGGTCTTTAACTCACCGCGATCAAGCAGCGTTTGATACACACCCACGTCCGTACCGGCCGACATATCCTGAACACTTGTGACGCCCAGACTCGCGGCGTGATTCGTTGCCGCCCGCGCCGCAGCCAATCTTTCTTCGAAGCTTGCGGGCGGAATCACTTTCCAGACAAAACTCTGGGCCGCGTCCTTCAGGATTCCAGTCGGCTCGCCGGTTTTCGGATCGTGCACAATCACGCCGCCGTCGGGATCTTTGGTGTCGTGCGTTACGCCGGCGAGTTTCAGTGCGAGACTGTTAGCCAACGCCATATGACCGTCGAGGCGATTTACAAACACCGGGACGTTGCCGGTGTAGTGATCGATTAATTCTTTTGTCGGCAACTTCGCCTCCGGCCAGCGCTCGTGATCCCAGTCTCCGCCGGTAATCCAACGCCCTTTTGGAAGCCTTGCCGCAAAGTCGCGGATGCGTTCGGCAAATTCCTGCGGCGTGTTTGCATCGCACAAATCAACGCTGGAAAGCTGAAATCCTCCGCTCATGAAATGCACGTGCGCGTCGTTGAAACCCGGCAGGACCAGCCGGTCATGCACGTCGATTACGCGCGTGCTCGGGCCGGCGAGACTTTTGATCTCGGCCGTTGTACCAACAGCGACAATGCGGTTACCGATGATCGCCAGAGCCTGCGCAGCCGGCCTCGCTGCGTCCATCGTATGGGCTGTGGCGTTGATGATGATCAGGTCGGCGGTCAAAGGCTGGTTGTTGGCGTGGGTTGAAAAACTAAAGGACATCACAAAGACAATGGCCAGGGCGATTAACACTTTCAGGATCGAGCTTTGTTTTGAAAGCATTCGCACAATCGCGGCAGAACCCCTTGTGTCAGAACCCCGAGCGATAGCGAGGGGATCCTACCACGCAACTACGCGCAGTACTTTCTTCCAATTGTCTACCAAGTCCGGATTTTTACAAGTCAATTGATCTCTTGATCCGGCAGTGTCTGAAAGCGGTGTTGCAACTTTCAGCCACTACTCTTGATCCGGTCGCTACCGGTTCTGACACAAGCAGTTATGGCGCGAATCAACGCACCCTTCGCCGCACCAAGCTAGTTACGAACACGCTCCCGCCGCTCGCGTCCAACGATTTGTTACACCTGTTCCCCAGCGCAGAGTGTTTTTTGGATGCTGGGTCCATGCAACAAAGCGAGCATGAAAACAATGATCGGGGTTTTATACGCAAGATAAGTGCAACCGTCGTTGCAATACCATCGGAAGCGTTAATACGATGAGATAAGAGTATCGAAAGATATCAAACGCGACCGGGTCGGGTCACTAAGCCTGGGTGGAATGCAAAATACGACAACAAACGCGACTGTCCAGCCCATTAATAGGGCCTCGGAAACAACACTCGAGATCTTCAGGCACAGACCTTGCAGATTATCTCGGTAATTCCCAGACGGATTGGTATGACTAATAAAAAGGAGACTTGAGATGCTTATCAGAAAGAAGATCTTACTAGCTTTGGTGCTTGGCCTGGGCCTGGTGGGTGCAGGCATCGGTGCGTTGGCGATTCGCTCGACGCATGGCGACAACACTGCCGCCACAAACACGTCGGAAACCACGCCCGCCCAGCTAATTAATCAAGATCAAAAGACGCCGGACCAATTAGCCTCTGAGAAAAGGGCAGAAGCTAACAGTACTAACGCTGTAACTAACGATACTCGACGCCGTTACTCCAATGGCCGGGTTTATTATGATTATGGCAACCAACCTCATGGACGCACATTCTGGCAGAAACATCGTGACAAGCTAACGGTAGCGGGCGGCGCTGGTGCAGGCGCTCTTGTGGGCGGACTTATCGGCGGCAAGAAAGGGGCGGGCGTGGGCTTGCTAGCGGGTGGCGCTGGCTCAGCACTTTACACCTACAAACTTCGCCACAAACGGCACCGATACTAAGTAGACCGCTCGTCTAACAACGAGGCAGGAAGGCGTGCAGCAGTTAGAGTTCTGGTTCCGATTAAGGGTCTGTCCCAAATCAGTTCTCTGTTTGTTGGATCCACGTACGGAACCAATTCAGATCGGCAAGTGTCTTACAAGTCAACAGCAACCGAACGTCAGACCGCTCTCGTGGTGGAAGATTACGCGGACGTGCGCGAGATGACGAAGTTCATTCTGGAACACATGGGCTACCGTGTGGTCGAGGCCACCGACGGCATCGAAGCCATCGAGGTGGCGAAGCGCGAACGACCGAGTGTCATCCTCATGGATATGGGTTTGCCCGCGATGGACGGTTACGAAGCGACGAAACGTCTTCGCGACCTGCCCCAGTTCAAATTCACGACGATCATTGCCTGTTCGGCATACAACCGCTGGAAGTGGCGCGCCAAAGCGATAGCCGCGGGCTGCAACGGCTTCCTGACAAAGCCATTAGATTTTACCAAGCTCAAATCCGTCCTCTCCTCATAAACTGGTTTCTAACTTAGTTTCTTGCTTTCTTGGAAACGGTGTGCATAGATCCAGCCTCTCCCCTGAGGGGAACCCTGTCTGGGTCGTCCATCGCCTACCATACCCACTCTGGAGAGCCCGACCGGGTTTTTTATAGCGACGTTACAACTCCACGTGAGGACGGACCATACAAGACCAGCCGAATCATAAATGGAAATCAGTTTAAGTATGTCGATTGGCGTTGTTAAGCACTCAACGCAGGACGTGCCGTAGTGTATCATCGCCTTATTCTTCGCGATAGAAAGATTCGCCGGCAGTAATTCGCTAATGGCATCCGCGGCAGAACAGCTTCAGGAACGGGATCCCGTCGTCAAGACGCTGCACGAAATCCTTGGCGACGACAACGTTCTGTCTGAACCTGAAGAGTTGCTTGTCTATGAATGCGATGGCTTACCTCAACATAAGCATCCGCCGCGCGCGGTAGTTTTTCCCGCCTCGACCGAAGAGACTTCGGAGGTCCTCGAGTTTCTCTGGAGCGAGGGTGTCAGTTTTGCGCCGCGTGGAGCCGGCACCGGATTGTCCGGTGGCGCGCTGGCAATCAACCGCGGTGTGGTCATCGAGCTCGCGCGCATGCGTAAGATTCTGCGCCTCGATCCTGAGAATCGGCTGGCAGTTGTGCAAACAGGATTGGTTAATTTGCAGCTGTCGAAGGCTGCCGCGCCGCACGACCTTTACTACGTCCCGGATCCGTCCAGTCAACCGTCATGCACGATCGGCGGCAACCTGGCCGAAAACGCCGGCGGCATCCATTGTTTGAAGTATGGAACTACTACCGATCACGTGCTCGGGGCGCGGGTCGTTCTTTCGGACGGCGGGATCGTAGATCTTGAAGGGCTGAAACCAGGATACGATCTTCTCGGCACTTTTGTCGGCTCTGAAGGGACTTTTGGAATTGCCACCGAAGCCACGGTCCGGCTGAGTCAAATTCCTCCGGCGGTGCGGACGCTGCTGGCCGATTTTACCAACGTCGATAAGGCCAGTCGCGCAGTGTCAGCGATCATCGCGGCGGGAATTTTTCCGGCGGCGCTGGAGATGATGGACCAGGCAATCATTCGTGCCGTCGAAGCCAGCGTGTTCACCGCCGGATTACCTGTCGACGCCGAAGCAGTGTTGTTAGTCGAGCTCGACGGGATTGAGGCCGGCATCGATGACGAAGCCGGGAAAGCCGAAAATATTCTGCGCGAATTGGGTGCGCGCTCCGTCCGCCGCGCTGCCGATCAAAACGAAAGAAGAAAACTTTGGGCCGCGCGCAAGGGCGCGTTCGGCGCCGTCGGCCGGCTGTCTCCCGACATCATGATTCAGGACGCAGTAGTGCCGCGCTCACGCCTGCCCGAAGTGCTGGCGGAAACTTATCGCATCAGCGCGAAATACAACTTGCAGCTCGCAAACGTCTTTCACGCGGGCGATGGCAATCTGCATCCACTCATCTGTTTTGATCTGCGCCGCGGCGATGATTTGGTAAACGTGCGCCAGGCCGGTCGCGAGATCATGGAGACCTGCGTGCGTGCCGGCGGCTCGATTACCGGCGAGCACGGCGTCGGCCTGGACAAGAGCGTTTACCTGCCGCTGATTTTTTCTGAAGACGACATGTCGGCGATGCTGCAGGTGCGCGCGGCTTTCGATCCTTCGGGACTGTGTAATCCCGGCAAGATCATTCCCATGCCGCGCGGTTGCGGCGAAGCGCGGGCTGTGGCAACTCATAGTCCGCCAAACTTGAGTTCGTCGAAAAGGGCGCCGGTGCCTTCCTTGCCTCCGCGCGGCGAATCCTCAGGCAGCGGCCGCGCAGCCCAGCGACAAGCACAAATTTCTACGCGACTCAACGAAGAAAGAATCGCGCGCGAACTTTCGAACATCGTTGGTTCGCCGAATGCCCGGAGGCGGACGGTGTCAGAGCTGATCGCCCTCAGTGAAAATAACCCTCTAAATATCGAGCGAGCGATCGAAGTTGCACCGGCTTCCGAAATCGAAGCCGAGGAAATCCTCAAGCTGGCAGAACGCGAACAACTTTCCGTCGTCCCGGCCGGCGGCGGAACATGGCTGGGTGCCGGACGTCCGCTTGAACGCGTCGACGTAATTCTCAACACTCGCCGTTTCTCTCAGATCGTTCACCACGAGCCGGCCGACCTCGTCGCCACCGCTCAAAGCGGTGTTGCGTTGCGCGACTTTCAGAATCATCTCGCCCAGTCAGGCCAATGGTTGGCGGTTGATCCGCCGGACGATGGGCGATGCAGCCTTGGCGGAGCCGTGGCTACCGGCCTGGAAGGCGCACAGAGTTTTGGCTATGGTCTGCCGCGTTCATTTGTGATCGGTATGCGGGTCGTGCTTTCCAACGGGCGTACGATCAAAGCCGGCGGAAAGGTCGTCAAGAATGTCGCCGGTTATGATCTCTGCAAACTGTTCACCGGAAGCTATGGCACCCTGGGACTGATTACGGAGGTCACGTTCAAATTGCGCCCTCTCCCAGCCGAGACAAGGACGGTGATCGCCAGTGGCCTCCTGGCATCGCTGCTTCGGGCCGCGCAATCGATCCTTTCCGAAAAACTTTTTCCCGTGGCGCTGGAAATGCTTTCGCGGCGCGCAGCGTCGCACCTGGATCTGCGGGGCGACGACGGTCACGTGCTGCTGGCAAGATTCGCGGGCTCTCCGAGGGCGGTAGTCTTTCAAGCTGCGCACGCGCTGGCGATCGCGCGGCGCGAAGGGGCGCGTCTGGCTTCGCTGAATGACGAAGACGAGGGTTTATGGCGGGGGCTCGCCGCGCTGCCGTTGCAACTCAGCGACAAATTAGGTTGGCGAACGCGCTTACGGCCTTCGGACATGGCTTCCTTCCTTGATGAAATGACCGAGCTTGAAAAGGACGAAGCATCGCATCCGTCCCTAATGTGGCATGCCGGAGTCGGTGATGGCCGTCTGCGTGCGATTGCAAATCCTCCCGTGTATCATCGCGAAGCTGTCCGCGTGCTGGAAAATCTGCGCCAGAAAATTGAACATTCCGGCGGTAGCCTGGTTATCGAAAATGCGCCCGGCGAGATCAAGAAAGAGATTGATGCGTGGGGCGATTTCGGGTCGGCGTTCGAGTTGATGAAGCGAGTGAAGCAGCAACTCGATCCACAGAATTTATTATCGCGGGCCAGGTTTTATGCTTGAAATGATCGTTTAGAGGCGGGCTACCGCCCGCCGGTTTGGAAGGAAGATGTCGGGCGGTAACCCGCTTCTGAATATAATCTGAGAACATCATGATCAAAACAATCCGTTTGCTTGCGCCATTGGTAATCTCTGTCGCACTTACTGCGGCTCCAACCGCATCGCTATTATTTCCTGTCGCGCTGAAAACGGCTGTCGCCGCTTCCCGCGAACCCGTCCGCGCGCGTCATGGCATCGTCGCTTCGACAAACGAAATCGCTTCGAAAGTTGGCGTGGACATCATGAAGCGCGGCGGCAATGCAGTTGATGCCGCGATTGCCGTCGCCTTCGCGCTGGCCGTGACCCATCCCGCTGCGGGAAATCTCGGCGGTGGCGGTTTCATGATGATTCGCCTGAAAGACGGCCGGACAACGGCCATCGATTATCGCGAGATGGCGCCGGCCGCGGCCACGCACAACATCTACCTGGACAAGAACGGAAACCCCATCGAAGGCGAAGGTGGATCAGTTGAGGGTTATCGGGCCGCCGGCGTTCCCGGCACGGTGCGCGGGATGGAACTGGCTTTGAAGAGATACGGTTCTCATCGGCTGACCTGGTCTCAACTGATCGAACCGGCTCGCCGGCTCGCCCTGGACGGCTTCACTGTGAATTACACGCTGGCGCGCAGCCTGCGCGGAAACAAGGACTATCTTTCAAAATATCCTGAGACAAAGCGCATCTACCTCAACGGCGGCAGGTTTTACAACGAAGGCGACCAGTTTCAACAGACCGATCTCGCCGCCACCTTTTATCGCTTGCAGCATCAGGGGCCAAATGAATTCTACGAAGGCCTGACGGCGCAGCTAATCGTCGGCGACATTAAACGTCACCACGGCCTGATCACCATGGAAGACATGCGCGGTTACGTCGCGAAAGAGCGCGTACCTTTGCGGGGCAAGTATCGCGGCTATGAAATTATTTCGATGCCGCCGCCATCGTCAGGCGGCGCCGTCCTAATCGAGATGCTGAATATCCTCGAAGGCTATGATCTGAAGAAATTGGATTCAGCTTCTTCGGATCGTTATCACCTGATGACTGAAGCAATGCGCCGCGCATTTGCCGATCGCGCCGAGTACATGGGCGACAGCGATTTCGTGAAGGTACCCATCGCGGGTTTGACCGATAAAAAGTACGCCGAGAGGCTGCGCAGCACGATCGATCCCGAGCGCGCTTCTACCAGCGAACAAGTGCGCGCCGGCAAGCCCGTCGGCTATGAATCAGACGAGACAACCCACTTCACGGTGGTTGATGCCGAAGGCAACGCGGTGGCAAACACGTACACGCTCAACAATTCTTACGGATCGGCGGCGGTGGCAAAGGGTACCGGCGTAATCATGAACGACGAGATGGATGATTTTGCCGCCAAGCCCGGGACGCCCAATCTCTATGGTCTGATTCAGGGAGAGCGAAATGCAGTTGCGCCTCACAAACGTCCACTGTCTGCAATGACGCCAACATTTGTGCTGCGCAAAGACGGCAGTCTGTGGTTCACCGTCGGCAGTCCCGGTGGTCCGACGATTATCAATACAGTCCTTGATGTGATCACCAATGTCATCGATTACGGCATGAACATTCAACAGGCGATCGACGCGCCGCGCATTCATCATCAATGGCTGCCGGATGAACTGGTCTTCGAGCCTTACGGATTATCGGGCGACACGCAAAAAGCTTTGCTGGCGCGCGGTCATAAACTCGCAAAACCGCGTTACCTTGGCGACGCCGAAGGAATCATGATCGAAGAAAAGACAGAGATGCGTTTGGGGGCCACCGATCCGCGAAGGAGTGATGGGTTGGCGGTTGGTTATTGAGCTTTCCAGTTGACTAAAACCCGTAACTTCAGCCACAATCTCACGGTTTACGCAGTCCTATTATTTCGCAGTCTTATTATTTCGAGGCCCCAACGCATAATGACTTCTGATCAGACTCTCTCGGGACGCACTCAAAAGAGACGCCCCGCACGCACTTACAAGCGCGAGCAGGAACGAATCTCCCGCCACAAGCTTTTCAAAACAACGCCGATTTATACGGGGTATTCAATCACTTTGATTCTCCTCGCGGCGCGCGCGGGACATCCACTCTCCGCCCTGGCGTATTTTTTTGGCGGCGGCATCCCGCTCTGGATGGCCATCGAATATTTCTCGCATCGATATATCCTGCACGCCCATTTCAAAGTATCGAAGAAGTGGTACAAGAAACACCTTTCGATTCTGGCGAACAAATTTCTCGATCCGATGCACTTCGGCCATCACGAGCGTCCCTTCGACGGCCATCACATCAGCGGGCGCGTGCGCGACATGCTGCCGATGCTGCTCATATTCGGACCGCTGAGCATTTGGCTGTTTCCACCTTACACGGCTTCACTGGTCGTAGCCGGCGCTCTGCAAGGCTACATCTTTGAAGAGTGGATTCATCATGCGACCCATTACTATCATTTTCGTGATCCGTATTTTCGCTACATGAAGAAGCATCACCTCTATCATCACACGACCCGCGGGATGACCAGGGGCTTCGGGACCACCAGCGGCATTCTGGACGCAGTCTTCAGCACGCGTTATCCCGAAAAGGTGCGCGAGCGCCTCTACGGCAAAAAAGTCTCCACGCCGAAGCAAACCGAACAACCAATCCAGCAGGCCTGATTTCGTAGCATGACCCGGCCAAGCTATGCCCTGGTCACCGGCGCTTCCCGCGGTCTGGGCAAATACTTTGCGCGCGCCCTGGCAGCGCGGAAGCGCAATCTTGTGCTCATCGCACGCTCGAAAGAAAGACTCGAGACGCTGGCAAGTGAATTGAACCGGGATTACGCAGTTGAGGTTGAGACTTTTACATTTGATCTGGCGCGCGCGGATGCCACCGAGCAATTAACCGAAAGATTGAAACAGCATAATCTGCAAATTGATCTGTTGGTGAACAACGCCGGCTTTGGCGATCAGGGTCGCTTTCATGAATTGGCGCTCGATCGGCAACTGGAAATGATCAAACTCCAGAATGCGACAGTGGTCGCACTTACGCATCGACTGTTGCCGGCGATGATCGAAAATCAAAATGGTGGCATCGTTAACGTTTCTTCGATGGCCGGCTTTCAACCGGTTCCGTTTGCGGCAATCTATTCGGCCACCAAATCGTTTCTCACAACCTTCTCGCTGGCGCTCGAAGCTGAAGTGCGGCGCTATGGCATCTCAGTCGTAACGCTCTGTCCCGGCCGGCTGCGACGGGACAGGGAAGATTTAGAGAGCACCGACAGAAAAAAGGTGCCGGGAAAAGAGCAGGCTCATGAAGAAGTTGTGGCCGAAGCGCTGAAGAAGCTCGACGTCGGAGGCGGTCTGGTGATTCCGGGCGGATTGAATAAGCTTGCAGCTTTCGCCGTCGGCCTCGTTCCTCGCAGCAAGATCGCACGGCTGGCAAAGAAATTATCGAGACCAACGAGGTGAATGGTGCCTTGTAACTCCCTCTCCCAACGAGAGGGAAATCGATCGTCTTATCGCACGTCTTTCATCCACTGTTATACTCGCATCGTCGACACACATCAATTGAATGAATTCATTACTTACCAATGTACTCGCCGCCGAAGAAGAGAAATTGTTGGCGTGTGTGCACTGTGGTTTATGCCTGGAGGCGTGCCCGACTTATGTTGTCACCGGCGACGAGAATGACAGCCCGCGTGGTCGCATCTACTTAATGCGTGCTGTTGAAGAGGGACGCCTGGCAGCCGCTTCACCGTCGTTTGAACGTCACATCGATCGTTGTCTTGGCTGTCGCGCCTGCGAAAGCGCGTGTCCGGCCGGCGTTGAATATGGTCAGCTGCTCGAGGCCGCACGGCACACCATTCTCCCAACTCAACGTGGATTTCCTTACGCACTTCTTAAGTTTGTTTTAGGAACAGTCTGGAAGCGGCCTGGGTTACTGCGGGCGAGTTTCGCCTTCGCCCGAATATTTCGAGACAGCCGTATCGCGCGACTCCTGCTGAAGACAGGAATTCCCCGAGAGCTTTCGCCGCGATGGGACTTCGCGTTGCTTTTGTTGGAAGGCTCAAGGAAGTTCGCCCGGCCGGGAGGCGCTCATGATGAAATCGCTACTCCCGCTTCGGTTTCTGACACCGCGGCGACTGCTCTTCTTTTCAAAGGCTGTGTCACCGAAGGCCTGTTTTCGCACGTCAATGAAGCGACAAAGCGCGTGCTCTCCGCCAACGATTGCCAAACAAAGTCGCCGGCGGATCAGGTGTGCTGCGGCGCGCTTCACGCGCATGCCGGAGACCTGGAAGGCGCGCGCCGGCTGGCCCGGAAAAACATCGATGCCTTTGGCGACGACCCTCTTGCGCCGATCGTTACCAACGCCGGCGGTTGCGGCGCCATGCTGGCTTCCTATTCCCACTTGCTTGCAGATGACCCGCAGTATGCCGAGCGGGCACGCGAATTCAGCGATCGGGTCCGCGACATTGGCCAGCAGCTGGTGGCGATCCGATTTCGCAACGGCGCCGCGATTGGCTCGACGCGGACGACATACGATACTTCATGTCATTTGCTGCACGGACAACACGGCGCCGATGCATCCCTGCAAATGCTTTGGGCCATTCCCGGCCTGAACTTTACTCTGCTGGAAGGTAGTGACGTCTGTTGCGGCGGCGCGGGAGTCTACAACCTGATGGAGCCAAACATGTCGGCAAAGGTGCTGTCGGAAAAACTTGATTGTATTCAAAGATCGGGTGCTGAAGTTCTGGCGACCGGCAATCCCGGATGCCAGATGCAAATTGCTGCTGGAGCCGAAATCGCCAAAATGAAATTGCGACTTTGTCACCCGGTCGAGTTGCTCGACAAATCGTATCGCCGCGCGGGATTCTATGCCGGAACGAGCAAACAGAAGTAGGCGATCTTGTCCGTGATCTCGATGCCTCGGTGGTGAATTTTGATCAAGAAGAATCACCACGGAGACACAGAGCACACTAAGAAAGCCAAGTTCAGAGAAGAAGAACATCCGAGTATGCGAATCAACTTTCTGACGCTGGCTATATTCGCGCCTATCCTTATCATCATCGGTGTCACGGGATTCTTAATTCCTCCCGCATTGAGTCTTACCAGCGGAGCCGCGCCTTACAATCTATTCCACATCTTTTCTGGGCTCGTTGGTCTGGCCATTGTGGTGTCGCAGAATGAAGGAGGCGCGAGTTTCTTCAACGTCGGATTCGGACTGATTGATTTGTATCAGGCGCTGGCGGGTTACTTTCATTTACCCCCGGAGAAATACTTTCTTTGGACTCGGGCTGATGATATCTTGCACCTCCTAATCGGTGCGGCGCTCGTAATCATAGGTTGTTACGGAATCCTAAAGCGCGAGCGGAGAACGTCATGACTGCGTCCGGCCGCCAATCATCACGAATCGAACATTTTTTTCAGCATCCAGGCCAACGAGGTCTGCCCGCTTCCCTTCCTCGATCGAACCGCGCTCGCCGTCGATGCCGAGCAGGCGTGCGGGATTCAGCGAAGCCATTTTCGCAACGTCGGGCTGGGAGGCGCCCAGCGACAACATTAACCGCACGGCATCGAGCATTGTGATTACTGAACCCGCGATGTTGCCGCGCGCGTTGCGGGTGCGGCTGTTCTCAACGCTGATCGTTTCACCCCAAATCTGATATTCACCGTCGCCCAGACCCGCCGGCGCGATGGCATCGCTGATAAGCGCAACCCGATCACCGGTCTTACAGCCGAGGATCAGCTTCAGAATCATGGGATCGATGTGAATCCCATCAGCAATCAGGTCGCAGGTGACTGCGTCATTAAGCAAACCCCAGCCGACTGGCCCGGGGGAGCGATGATGAAGCGCCGGCATCGCGTTCATGAAATGGGTCATGTGCCGCGCACCGGCCTGCAGCGCGCGATCGAGAACATCGAGATCTGCCCTTGTATGGCCGATTGAAACTACCCAGCGGCGTTGATTGAGTTCACGGATCAATTCGATGCCACCATCGATCTCCGGCGCGAGCGTCATCAGGTGGACTGCGCCGTTACCAGTAATCGCCGGCAGCGTTTCCAGATCGCGGATACTCTCGAATACGCGAAAATGTTCACGATGCAACGCCCCACATTGAGCGACGTTCACAAACGGCCCTTCGTAATGTACGCCGAGCACGCGCGCGTGATTTGCTGGGATCGCGGGCGTCTCGTCCCTACGGGATGCCGAAGGCATGGCCAATTCATGTTGGGCGCGCATCAACTCTGCGATTGCATCTATCGCGTGTTGATATTGTGCCGGCGACGAAGGCACCAGCGTTGGCAGCCAGGCAGTCACGCCGTGACCAGCCAGGAACTGAGAAACCCGCGCGAGGTCCTCAGCGCTCGACTGCATCGTATCGATGCCGGCAGCGCCGTGAATGTGAACGTCGATGAAACCGGGCCAGAGGGTTAACCCATGGAGATCAACCACCGTTGCATCCGGCGCCGTTAAAGAATCTGTTTCCGAAATGCGTGAGATGCGGCCGTGCTCAATCAGCACGTTCGCGCTCTCGATGACGCGATCGACACCGATGATTCGTGCGGCCCTCAGAAGGATGGTGTCCGCTGCTTTCTGATCACGGCTCATTTGTTTGACTCGACATTAGAACAGGAATCTCGCAGCCGACCAAACAGCAAAATGCCCGCAGCACTGATCGCCACGGGCATTCGGTTTGTGGGCCGCTCAATAACGAGCGTTCGCTAGAAGATAAACTTCGCGCCCAGTTGCATTGTGCGTGGATCGCGCGTGTTATTGATCTGACCATACGTCGAGCTGGTAATGTTCGTGCTCGAGAAGGTTGTGAAGTTTGTGTGGTTAAAGATATTGAAAACTTCCCACCGCAGTTGAACTGATTTCGATTCGCCGAAGCGAATATTCTTGGAAAGAGTCGCATCAAAGCGCGTCGTCGACGGGCCTAAAATGGTGTTGCGCGCTGCATTGCCGACGCGATTGACACCAGCTGGTGGATTGGCGAAACAAGCGGTGTTGAACCACTGCAAGACAGCGTGCGGCGCGCCCTGATTCGGATCGCAAAGCGCGTCTGGCCTCGCGCCTGAAGGCGATGAGCCTAGCAGTCCAAGTCCGGCCGGGTCGTTTGACGAAGTGGCGGGGGAGAGGCCCAGGCCGGTAAAGTAATAAGTGATTCCTGAAATCTGCCAGCCGCCAAGTGCCTTCTCCTTAAAGTCTCTCTGATCCTGGAAGAACGGGAGTTCGTAAATATAGTTAACACTTAAGACGTGGCGCCTATCGAGATTAGCTCGCGCGTATTCGTCGTGAAGGTTATAGGTATTCTGTGGCGCGGTCGCAAATTCGTTCTGGCTATTGGTCATGTTCTTTGACCAGGTGTAAGCCACATTGATTTGACTGCTCCGCGAAAACCTACGCTGCGCAGTAACTTGAAGGCTGTGATAATTCGAGTTGAATCTTGTTTCCAGCATGCGAACAGCGCCAAATCCCCTGAAGGGACGAATTTCGTTGAGAAGGATCTCTGAACTTGCGAGGGTCGCAGCAGTAGTGCGAGCAGAATTACTAGTAAAAACCTGACCGGGAGATTGGCAGGGAGCAGTTGCTGCTGTGGCCGTGTTAGTTACGCAGGTCCGAGTAAGCGCAAATCCCGGCGGCAGAAGATTCTCGTCCACCAGACCTGATAGATGCGTGCCCTTCGAGCCAAAATAGCCCACCGTGACGAGCGTCTTCGCGCCAAGTTGATGTTGGACATCAAGCGACCAGGTTTGAACGTATGGAGTCTTGAAATTCTGGTCGATGCCGGCGACATCCTGAACCGAAAGGTTGACGGCTGCACTTCCCGCAAGCGGATTGTCCAGTGTAGCGGGATTAATGACTAGTTGTTGCTGGAATGGAGGGTTCCTTGCGACGAGATCCGTCTCAGCGAAGCTGAACGATAGCTGATCGTAGTACATTCCGTATCCAGCCCTGATGGAAGTTGTCCCTTTCTTAAACGGGTCCCAGGCGATTCCCACGCGCGGGGCGAAGTTGTTGCGAGTCGGCGCGACAGACTTGCCCCAGGGTGAGACGGTCGCACCTGGAACCGACACTTGGCTATTCACCATAATTCCATTGAGTGGGTTGCCCGTCCCAGCGATGCGGGTACCGTCATCAGCAAAGCCCGGATGTGCCAGGATTTGAAAAGCCTGACTGGCACTGTAAGCAGCCGGATTGAAGCTGGTCATACGACCATTACGATCCCAAGGCTGGCCAAAGCGGGAAAAACGCACACCGTAGTACAGCGTAATGTTTGGCTTGTAGCGCCATTCGTCCTGGGCAAATGCCTCGATGCTGCTGGAGCTCAGGTCGGCAGTCAGGTCAAACTGGTTTTGGGTATAGACTTGAAAATTACCCAGCAAAAAATTGGCCCAGAGTTGATTGGTGGTGCTTGTCACCGTTGTGTTACCTGGAGGGCCGCCGATCTGAGTGGTCGGTCGGGTCGGCGTAGCAGACACGGCGCTATATCGAACTTCGTTGAACCCGCCAAGTGAGTTCTCATGCTTTCTGATTTTAGTGAAATTGACACCATACTTGGTCGTATGCGTGCCAAAGACCCTTGACAGCGTCCCAAACACCGCTTTGTTGTATGAGAAGTCACTGTATGGCCCAAACGTGCAAAGACCCGTGAAGCCGTTATCCGTTCCGTTACCACATGCGGAGGGGGGGCCCTGTATCGTCGGCACCCTGCCTCTCGTTACCGGAAACGCAAATTGCGGCAAGTGGGCGACGATGTTCGGCGAATTCTCGTTGGCCAGCAGACCGATCACTTTACTTGGAACGTCACCCCAGGAATACGAGGCGCCAAACTCCCAAACCGTAGTTGCCGACTGCGCCCAGGTGGCTCGGCCGACATGCGTGCGTCCCGGAGAGTTACTTTGCGTCGTCGAAACGAACGGCTGCCCACCACCCTGGCCGAACAGACCGATCGGATCGATGGTCGGTATTGAATCGTTTTCAAACCGATAATAGGCCGAGAGCTTATCGTTGAAATTGTGATCAATTCGTATCAGCTCTTGCGTGAAATTGAAGATGCCTCGCGCCGGAAAGAAAAGGTTACCAGCAGAATCAGGCAGCGGCAGCTTGTTGTAAATGTCCTGAACATACGCTGCGGCCAGCGGACTTCTTAGATTTTGCGGAAGAGGTGTCCCCGCTGGAAGGATCGTCGAGCACGGCGTTGCAACGGGCCCGATACAAACGTCCTGCGCAAAAACCCCCTGACGTTGAATAGCAGTCGGGACCGTAGTATTAAAGGTTGGATAAACTACTACCCTTCTGAGTTCTTCGGAAAAGAAAAAGAACGTCTTCCCCTTTATTAAGGCCGGCCCGCCTTCGCCAAAACGCGGGAAAACCAGCGGCCCACCGATCGTACCGCCGAAATTGTTATATCTGAACGGAATACGCCTCGCTTTTCCGTTCGCATCCCGACCGAGAGGAGCGTTTCGATTGGTGAAGAATGAATTGGCATTCAACCAATCGTTACGGAAAAATTCATAGACGTCGCCGTGGAACTTACTGGCCCCACTCTTCGTGATAACGTTCACCTGACCGCCAGAGCTCCTGCCAGACTCAGCGGGGTACAGACTTCGAAGAAGAGTAAATTGGCTGATTGCATCAACCGAGGGATACGTTTGGACCGTTAGGTTCGCTCCCCGGTCCGTCGTGTCCGCGCCATCAACGGTGTATGTATTGGAACTTGATCTGACGCCGTTTACAGCGATCTGAAGTGCGTTTGATTGCCCATTCGGATTGGTTGAGCCGACATAAATCTGGTCCGCGATGTTCGCGGAAACTCCCGGTGACAAAGTGATGAGTTGTACCCAGTTGCGGTTATTGAGAGAGAGTTCGCGCACCTGATCTCCGTTAATTACGTTACTACCTACCGCAGATTGAGTGTTCACCTGCAGCAGCGAAGAAGTCACGGTGACGGTCTCAGCGATATTGCCTGCTTCCAACGTTACATCCACCCTACGGCGCTCATTCACATTCAGCTTTACTCCCTCGTCAACGTGCTTTTTAAAGCTTGTGGCTTCCACGGTAATATCGTAATCCGCAACGGGTAGCAGCGGCGCGGAGAACTCACCATCATCATTGGTGGTAACGGTGCGCACCACTTCTTTTCGGTCCCTGTTCGTGATGGTCACTGTAGCGCCTTTGACCGACGCGCCGTTACTGTCCTTAACAGTGCCGGCGATTGAGCCTGTGATCTCCTGGGCGAAGGCAACGCCGGAAAAACCGACGCAGAACGCCAACGTAAAGAACAGAGCGCGCAGAGTAATAACGTGATGTCTCATAGGGGTTCCTCTCTAGCTGGAAAGTCGTTAAAAGAACTGATGGACTACAACTTACGGCCGCTGATGATTTCATGGAAGGCCGCCATTCTATTAGGCCGGGAGTGACAATGAAAACTAAAAGAACTTATTCATCCGATAAGTTCTCTTAATAAGCGAGATCAATTTTTTCAGGCGCGTTCGCACATGTATTCTCGGAGGCTTCCCGAGCATGCTGATCTTTTTCAAAATAATGGAGACTCTCCAGATTTTCGGACTGCAAAGCCTCCTCGATCAAGTTCGTTGCCGCCATGTTTACGAGTTCGTAAATGCAGAACTCGCGCGTTCGCAAGGTTTAATTCAATCGATCTCGACCCAACATAGAAAAGTCTTGACTGAAAGATTTTCAGGAATATACTCTCTCGCAACATCCGTGCAGCGGCTTCATTAATTGAACCGAATGGCTCTTACTTGCCGCCAATCGGTTGTACTCGCCATCTTTCAATTGGTCTTACTCGTGATCCTTTAGGGCGTTGGGAAATCAAACCCGATGTCGGCCCTACACTTTTAGGAGGAGGAACCGCCATGTCCAGGCTCGCGCACCTAATCACCTCGTCGCTAATCCTGATCGTAATCGGAGCTGTGGCGACATTTGCACAAACGGGGACCTCAAGCATCACCGGAACTGTGCTCGATGTTAACGGGGCTGCGGTTCCGGGAGCTACCGTGACTGCTTTGAATGAAGCCACCGGAGTTGTATACACCCAAACCAGCAACGACTCTGGGTTGTATTCGTTCTCGTCGTTGCCCGTCGGAGTTTACACGGTCACGGTAGAAAAACAAGGGTTCAAAAAATTTCAGAAGACGAAGAACGCATTGGAAGTCGGAACGCCGTTGACTGTAGACGTGGCAATGGAGGTGGGCCTGGTTTCCGAAGTGGTGACGGTACAAGGAGGCACTGAACAACTGCAAACTGCCAATGCGACGCTCGGCAATGTCGTTGAACAGAAGGCAATCGAAACACTTCCTCTGAACGGCCGCAATCCGCTCACGCTCCTGTTATTGGAACCGGGAGTCGTCCAGAGATCGTTCGGCGGCGCCGGCTCGGGCGTACACGTAAACGGCGCCCGCGATCGCGCCTACAACGTGACCATCGACGGAATCGAGGCCAATGAATCCTCCGTGCCCAACCCCGTTAGCAACCTCTACCGCATCAATCCTGATAACGTTCAGGAGTTCAAAGTCACAACCAACAACGCCACTGCGGAAGAAGGCCGTAACAGTGGGGCCTCAATTTCAATTGCCACTCGCAGTGGAACCAGCGATATTCATGGGACTGCTTTCTTCTTTCTGCGCAACGATGCTTTGAACTCGAACGAGTGGTTCGCCAATGCGCAAAAAACGGCAAAGCCGCTGATCAGAATGGGTCAGTATGGCGGCGAAGTTGGCGGCCCGATCAAGAAAAACAAGACTTTCTATTTCGGCAGTTATCAATACAATCACGTCGACTTCACCCAGCCGATTGATCAGACGTTCGGCATTCCCATCGTGTACAACGCACTGGCGCGCGCCGGAACTTTCCGATATTTCTTCCCAGATCCAACGTGCAATGCCAACACCGGCGCCGGGAATTGTTTCAGAATCGGTAGCTCAATCATTACCCGAAACAGCACTCTGCTGGTCAATCCAACAACCGGAGCCTATGTGACCGGAGTCCACGATTGCGTGGGCGCGGAGACAAACTGCATTCGCACCTACGTCACACAGGCGAACAACATGGACTCACGGCCACTCGATTCCGTCATCGGCGGAATCATTGGATCGACTCCCTTGCCTAACAACTTTTCTTCGGGAGATGGGTTGAACACCGGAGCCTTTCTTTGGAATCCGCCGACAGCTGTCAGAGGTCCCGCCATCGCCGCTCGCATTGATCATACCTTCAACGAGAATAACAGTATGTTCGGACGATATCTGTGGTCCGACTACAATACTCTCAAGGGCGATCCATTGAATGGCAGGCCGCAGGTATTTCCCAACGGCCCGCCGCTGGGCGAAGTGTTTCGCCGGACTTCAAATTTCGCGATCAGTTATCGTCGCGTGCTTTCACCGCGTCTCGTCAATGAGTTTACTGCTGGATACGCTAGATTTGGTTTCCTCTTCACCCAGGGAGAGGCTAATCCGGCATGGCCGGACGTACCTCCGTGGGTTCTGGCCGGAACTGCCGGCGTCACGCAGCCCAGTTTGCCATTCATCAATACACCGCGAACGGCGCGCTGGGTTTCGTCACCGCAGGTTCTTGATAATATTAGTTTCGTCCATGGCACGCACGTGTTTCGCGGCGGCATCAATACCCGCTTCTATCGGCATGTCGATCAACGCGGCCAGCCGGGCGGTATTAACGTAACGCCTTCGGTAGGCTTCTCGGCTAGCACTCGGCCTGCGCTTATCGTAGGCTCGGTTCATAACTCCGGGTTTGCCGCGGCTCCCGGTATTAATTCCACTGATGCTGGAAACCTGGGAAGTTTGATAAACAACATCTACGGATTGCCGGCTTCAATGACCCAGGTATTTATTTCGAACCTGAATCAGGATGCATTTCTACCATTCAAAACCGGCAATAGCATTACGTTGTATGCGGAAAAGCACAATCTCGACCAGTATGACTTTTACTTTCAGGATGAATGGAAAGTTCGGCCGAACCTGACTTTGAATTATGGGGCGCGCTGGGAACTTAACCCTCCGGCGAATACCTCGCCGCATGCAAACGTCTTTGTGGCGGCCACGCCAATTGCCGGCACTCCTTTGCCGGCAACTCCAGTCGTCAATCAACCAGGCGCGGTGGCATTTATCCCGGCAAGACATTGGTATGAAGGAAGCTTCAAGGGTGCGATTGGCCCGCGCCTGGGCCTGGCCTGGAGCCCGGATTACAAATCGGGCTGGATGCACCGTCTCTTTGGCGGGAACAGCAAGAGCGTTGTTCGCCTTGGCTATGGCATTGCCTTTGACACAATCTCATCTTTCCAGGTAACCGCAGCCGCCGGCAGGGTTCCCGGATTGGTACAGAGTTGCACGACATCATTCTCGACCACCTTGGGCGCGTTCGCTCCGATTACGCAAGGTTGTGTAAGTTCGCCGAATATCAACAACACAGTCGCGGGTGGCTTTCCCCAACAATTGCCGGCGCCTACCGTTAAACCTTCGACGTTGTTGACGCCCGCACAACTGCTGCGAACCAACGCGCCACCCATTACGGTTTTCGCGCCGCAGATGAAACTGCCCACCGTACACGAATGGAATGTCAGTTTTCAGCGCGAACTGCCGTGGGGCCTTGTGATGCAGGCCGCGTACGTCGGCCGTCGTGGCGAGCATCTCTTCATGGCCTACGATATCAATCAGATCAACCCTGGCGCGATCATTCCGTCATTTCTTATGCTTAGGGCTAACGAACGGATAGCAAACTGTCTTCCCAGCGGCGCCGCTCGATTTCCATCTGATCCAACCAGGCCGTGCGCGCCGGCATTCACCGCGGCACAAATTCCACTGCTGGCGGCCGGAGTTTCGGGTATTAATGCGTCGTTCGTTAATTCAACGACGTCACAGGGCGAGTTCGACATTAACAACGTCGGTAACTTCGCCAATCGAATCGAAGATACGACTCTGGCATTTAAGTTACGACCAAACCAGCAGTTTGGTGTGATCACCTATCTCGATAACAGCGGCGACTCAAACTATAACGCGCTGCAGTTGACGCTGCGCCGGCGATTCGCGAGCGGGCTCGGATTGAGCATGGCATACACCTACGGCAAGTCCATCGATAACCAGTCGGTTGATCCTGTTGGGGCATCATCCGGCGGCGGTCTTTCGACAACTAACTCTCGCACCCCGGTAGACGATCGCAACTGGAGTATCGAGCGCGGCCGTTCGGACTTTGATCGCACCCAGGTCTTTCAAGCTGCGTCGGTTTGGGAACTACCGGTCGGAAGAGGCCGACATTTCCTAAGATCGTCTCATGGCGTCGTCAATCAGGTACTGGGTGGTTGGACCGTAAATAGTATTTTCTTATTCATGACCGGCGAACCGTTTAGCGTGCGAAGCAGCTCGCGGACCGCGAACGGCGCCCATGAATCTCGAGCCGTGCTTCGTGACCCAAATGTGAGGCCAGTGTTGCATGAATTACCAGGCCAAACTTTTGCCGGGCCTGTTCTTTTCGACCCGTCTTCCGGTTTGCCATGTGACCTCGTCGTAGGCACCAACCAACAATTCTGCATTCCTGATCCGGGACAAAATGGCATGGGTCGCAACGTCTTCACCGCGCCTCATTACTGGAACCTGGATCTCGGAATCGTCAAAGGCTTTCAGATTAACGAACGGTTCCGGCTGCAATTCAGAACCGAACTCTTCAACGCTCTCAATCATCCGAACTTCGACAATCCGCGTGACGCATCGGTGGGTTCGCCCGCTATCAGGTCAAGCGTATTTGCTCAGGTCTGCTGTGCCACCGTCGCGCCGCCGCAAACGCAGACCATTGTGCAAACGGGTGAATCGGCCCGCATCATTCAGTTCGCGTTGAAACTTCAGTTCTAGCCAGCGCGTCATCGGCAGACGGCGAGGCATGACAAAACTGCCTCGCTGTCTGCTTTTTTTCGAGTCGCCTTGATTGATAGATTCGTGATCAGAAGCAATATGCCTTGCGGATTTGGAAAGCTGTGGGTGCTGGTCTTGATTGTTCTGGCGCCGGTGACTGGTGTCTCACTCGCTCTCTTTTCATAATTTGATTTTAATCAGCCTATCGATCCCAACTCGTTTACGATTGCCGCAAATTAGACGTGAGTAGTCATCGACTCTCACATTGCAGGGGAAAAATTGCCCGAGGTCCTGCAAACGCTGATTCAAGGTAAGGGACCAGAAGAAAATAAGGCTTGACCGTGTGGATTTTGTCTATATACTGCGTCCATATTTTTGGTGGTGCGTCCAGATTTTTGGTTGTCATCGTCGGGGCTATGTTTTCAGAGCTAACCAGGTCCGATAACTCATCCTGATTTTGGAAGTGGCAGTCACTTGCCATTTTGGTTTTTTACTTTGTTCCCGGGAGTGTAACGCCCGGCAACTCGGGGCCGAGTGTTGGTTCCCACCTGACTTCAATCACAGGAGGATCTGCAAATGAGAAAGCTCTCTTTTTTCTTAGGGCTGGTTGCTTGCGTTGTGATCTTTTTGATTGTCAGCGCAACTCCAGCTTTCGCGCAAGGAGAAACGGGTAGCGTTGATGGTGCCGTGTTAGATTCGCAAGGCGCCGCAGTTGCGGGCGCCGATGTAACGCTCATTGACACTGCCACCAAAAGTTCCCGAACGACGACTACCAACGAATCAGGTCGTTACCATTTTTCCAGTGTGGCGGTTGGAACCTACGACATTACGATCAGTAAGACTGGCTTCAAGGTACACAAGGCTGCCGCTCAAAAAGTGTCAGTCGGTGTTCAATTGACGCTTGATGTCACTCTTGAGGTTGGCTCGCTCACGGAGACCGTTGTAGTAACGTCGCAGGCGGGCTCTGAACTACAAACGACGAATGCCACGATCGGGAATACGATCAGCTTGAAGGATCTCGAGTTGCTGCCGAATCTCGGCCGCGATGCCTCGACGCTGATGGCCTTGCAGCCTGGTGTTACAGCCAGAGGTGACGTTGCCGGTTCCTATATGGATCAGAACACGTTCACCATTGATGGCGGCAACAACACCGATGATATGGCCGGTAACACTATTGGCTATATCCAGAACTTTACCGGCATTACCGGTAGCCAGACCAACGGAATGGCCTCCGGCGTGGTGGCGACGCCGATTGAGAGCGTTGAGGAATTCAAAGTCAACACCGTCGGACAAACCGCTGACTTCAACAGCTCGGCGGGAGCACAGGTGATGATGGTGACCCGGCGCGGTAATGATCAATGGCACGGCTCCGGCTATGGTTATTACTTTGGTACCAATCATGGCGGCGCCAACTCCTGGGAAAACAACCACACCACATTCAATAAAGGTCTTGTGCCTCCGAGCAGGCCAGCTTGCAGTGCAGGTACAACGTACTCGAAAGGCGACAATAACTGCGTCATGCCGTACACGCCGATCATTCCGAATCACCGCAGCCGCTTCGGCTTCAGCCTCGGGGGACCGGCGACTAAACTGAAGGTGCTCGGCGGAAAAACGTACTTCTTCGTCAACTACGAAGGCTTTAGATATCCCAATGCCACAACGTTCGAGAGAGCCTATCCGACCGCCGCGTTTCGAGCTGGGGTGATTCAGGTTCCGGACTCGAACGGGGTTTATCAGCCTTATAACCTGAATCCTTTTCCGGTTACCGTAACTGTTGGTAGTGCGGCCAAAAACGACGTACGAACCGTCACCCTACCCGGTTTAGCAAACGGTGTTTGCCCGACCGCGGGACCTACGTACACCGGAACAACAACAGCTTGTGATCCTCGCAACCTCGGGATGAGTCCCATCATCAGTCAGCTTTGGAACAAGTATTTACCTCTACCAAATGATCCCATATACTCGGGCGGCGATGGCTACAATACACAAGGCTATCTATCAACCATTCGCCTCCCATTGACCTCCAACAATTATGTTGGCCGAATAGATCATGATTTTGGTCCGAAGCATCGTTTCTTTACCTCGTTCCGCGCCTTCAAGCTGCTCAATTATCCCAGCAATGTCCAGGTCGACGTAGGCGGTTTGATTTCCGGCGGCTCCGTCGGGACGTATTCGAACAGTGCCCAGCGGCCACAGCTTGGCGAACTCTGGGTAACGGGATTGACGAGCAACCTCAGTCCAAGGGTCACCAATGACTTGCGCGTGAGTTATTTGTGGAACTGGTGGCAGTGGGCCACGTCCACAAAGACATCACAACTGCCGGGAGTTGGTGGTGCACAGGGGGCCTTACTTGAAATTGCCCCGGCGGGCACGGGCGGTACTGCTGAGAGTACCGGCGCGCTCATCCCATTCAACGTCAACACGCAAAGTGTGAGGCAGCGCGTTTGGGACGGCCAGGATAAGATGATCCGGGATGATGTCACCTGGGTGAAGGGCAACCACCTGATCCAGTTTGGTGGACTGTACCAACGCAATCACGACTACCACACTCGTACTGACAATGGGAGCACAGTCAACAACCAGATTGTGTATCAGATTGCTTATAACTCAATCGGTTTCAACAACACGAGTGGAATCACCTGTTTGGACAGTCATGGCAACGCTCTTCCAACTACCCAACCGGCTTATATCCCTTGCGCCGTGTCAGCAGCTGGTCAGCAGAATCTCTACCAGAATCTGGCAGCATCGGTGTTTGGCTTGGTTGGTTTGACGCAGGTGATCTACACGCGCGCTGGATCTGACCTTTCGCTTCAGCCGTTGGGCACTCTGGCTCAGCAGATAAGCACAATCCCCACCTACAACGTGTACATGTCCGACACCTGGCGCTTTAAGCCAACGGTGACGATCAATTATGGTCTCGGATACACTCTCGAGATGCCGCCGGTGGAGAAGCAAGGCCGGCAGGTCGAACTCGTATTTCCGGACGGTAGTCTGGTTCATACCGATGCATTTCTGGCAAAGCGAAAGGAGGCCGCTCTTCAAGGGCAAGCTTATGCTCCAATACTGGGTTTTGAAACGACCGGGAATCTTAAACTTAAGCACCCCTACAAACCCTTTTACGGCGGAATAAGTCCGCGTATTTCCGTTGCCTGGAATCCGAACTTCAAGTCGGGATTCCTCCGTAAGATCTTCGGCGATGGGCAGAGCGTACTTCGCGGTGGATACAATCTGGCTTATGGACGGCTCAACGGCGTGAACCTGGTTCTCGTTCCGTTACTCGGTCCAGGACCACTCCAATCAGTAACCTGCGGCGCTGCTCTTAGTAACGGTACGTGTGGAACGAGCAACACGCTTGCGAATGCGTTCCGCATCGGCCCGGATGGGCTGATGGCGCCGCTGGCATCGCCGACGGCGACCCTGCCACAGCCGTATCTTCCCGGCGTCAGCCAAAACGGCATACTAAACCCAGCCGCCGGTGACGCTACGGTGCTCGATCCCGATTACAAGCCAGAGAAGGTTCACAGTTTCGACTTTACTATCCAGCGCAACATCGGAAGGAGGTTCTCTCTCGAAGTGGGTTACATCGGAAAGAAGGCCACCAACATTTTCGAAGAGATCAATCTCGACTCCGTGCCGTACATGATGACGGCCGGTGGTCAGCAATTCGCGAACGCCTGGGCGAACATGTACATTGCAATTTGTGGTCTTGGCCCCACTTGCGCGAAGAACGCATACACGGGGCCGGTACAACCCTTCTTTGAAGCAGCGTTAACGCCGGGCTCCGGCTATTGCGCTACTTTTACAAGTTGCACCGCCGCAGTTGCCTCGAAGCAGACCTCGAACTTCCAGAACACTACGGTTTCCGCCATGTGGGCCACGCTCAATGCAGCAACCGGGTGGAAGCTGGGCCGCACGATGCTGAGCTCCCAGGCAACAGCATTCAACACTACAACGAGCCTGGGCTTTTCGAACTACAACGCGGCATTCATTTCGATGAGAATGCGCGATTTGCACGGGTTCAGCGGTTTGGCCAATTTTACCTGGGGGAAGGCACTCGGCACAGGTGAAATTGCTCAATACAACAGCTCGAATGAGTGGCTTGATAACTGGAACCCGCACGCTAACTATGGTCCGGCGGTGTTTGATTACAAGTATCTCTTCAATGCCGGCATGACCTATAGGCCGCCGTTTTTCCGCGGTCGTCACGGATGGACAGGGAAACTTCTCGACGGTTGGGGAGTGTCGCCTTTCCTGTTCGTTCGAAGCGGCGCGCCGATTCGCATCGGATTCAGCGAGGGCGGAACGTGCTCCTCGAACTGCCAGGCATTCGGCTCGAGCGGGAATCCCAGCACCTCAGGCAGCGCGTTTGAAGGTGCGCTACCCATCAACCCAAACTTCGTTTTTGATCCGCACGCCACCCGTGGGGTACCCGGATCGAATGGCATCGGTACGAACAATTCGACTGGCGTCAACATGTTTGCAGACCCGGCAGCGTTCTTCGCAAACTTCCGTCGCTGCGTCCTGGGTTACGACACCAGTTGCGGTGGCATTAACAACCTGAGAGGCTTATCCAATTGGAACCTCGACGCGACGTTGTCAAAGGAAGTTAAGTTTACCGAACGCATTGGCGTAACTTTGACCGTGCAATTCACCAATGTTCTCAACCACTGGCAACCGGCGGATCCAACAGCTGTGAGCGCTAACAATCTCAGTCTTACCACTCCGACGCAATTTGGTAGGATCACAGCGTCTCAGTTCAATCCACGGCAAATGGAAATTGGCGCTCGAATTCACTTCTAGGCAATCACGCCTTGAAAATGACTAAACGGGGGCCGAAGAAATTCGGCCCCTTCTTTTTTGGCTGGAGATTTCGCTACCGAGAGTCGTTACCTTAAGAAGGTAGTGGGTGCTATTCCAAAATTGCTTCCATGATCGGTATTCTCGATCAGCGGAATGAATTCACTTGTCCCTGGCTCGCTTACTCTCCGATTTTCGAGTCACCGCGGGCTTGCTGTTCTTGAGCAAGTCGCACACGCCATCTCGCCCCTCAGGATTCTTCCAGGTCGTTTCATCGTCGTAGAGCACGCATTGAATAACCACGCGTTCAAGGAACTTCGGGCCCTTGTCTTTGGCATCAGCATTACCCGCCTGAACCACCGCGATTGGCTTCGTGCGTTGTTGAGCCTGGAGCGTCACAACCTGGTCGGGCTTGTCGATCAAATAACTAAGGAACTGATGATTGCCGAGAACCGCTTTAGTGGTCGGATGAATGAAAATAAAGTCCCAGGCCACGGCCCGAATCGTCATGGACCCGACGTTGCGAATCTTAAGAGAGTAAACATAGAAAAACGGCAAACGCGCCGGCGTGTTCGGAAAGACATCCACCGGCGCCAGAGCGGCACTTCGGTTGGCAGCGTCCCGGCGCGCTTCATCGCCAAGTGGAGCCGCCGTCGAGCCCGGCATCGTGGTGCGGGATTCCGGAATGCTGAAGACCTGGCCGGTTGGGATCACAGAAGGATCAAAATTGCGTGGCAGCCTGGCTTGCTTTTCCCATTTCAATTTGAGAATTTCAACGCCCGACGATGGCTTCTTTTCTTCTGACTGTGCAAACGTGCTCCCACAAGTGAAGACACAAAACAGAATGAAGGTCGATGCTTTCACGCGCAACCGAAAATGTTTTGTGATTTCCATCTGCTCAATCCCAGGTCATCTGGGTCGACCACTACCGCGCGCGTGAGTAAGATTTGCTTTGCCTTTCTTGAGCAAGTCGCAGACATTTTCGGGCGTGTTCGAATCGCGCCAGGTTGTTTCATCGGCGTAGAGCACACACCGAATAATCGCTTGCTCATCGATCTTCGCCTGCTTATCACTTTCCCTGGCTTCGATCCTGGTTTTGAGAATCGGTGGAGTGCGTTGCAGCGACTCAAACGTGGCAGTCTTGTCGGGCTGCACTTTTTCAAAACTAAGGAATTGATGTCGAGCAACCTCGGCGTGGCTGGTGGGATCCAGAAGAACAAAATCCCAGGCTACGGCCTCAATCGGCTTCGGTCCGGTGTTCTTCACCTTCATCGAATACACATACACAAAGGAGACGCGTGATGGTGCCGTCGGCACCATCCCCTCAGTCGTAGCGCTCGCGCCACTCCCGCCGCCGTTTGCGCCACGGCCTGACGAGCTTCGTGTGGGATCGTTGATACTTCCGGTCGAACCCGCGGCCGGATCAAAGTCCTCCGGCAACCTCATCTGCTTTTCCCACTTGAGTTTTAGTATCTGAATATTCGATCCAGAGGTTTGCGCACGGTCTTGCGCGAACAAGTCAGCTGCCACCAGCGCCGATATAAGGCATAGTGACAGGCAAGCCAAACAAAGCCGCTCTTTACGAATTTCCTGCATGTAACAACAGGCTCCGAAATCTATTTCAGCCTCGAGTCAGCTGAAGAGCACTCTAATCAAGTTTCGGCTGAAGCATGAGCCAAAATGCAGCGAGCGACGATTAGGAGAATCGCAACTCCTGGCGCAATCATTTCCAACTGCACGTGTAAGTCGCGCCTTGCGACTTCGCGACTTCCGCGAAACGCTCTTCATAGTCCTTTGCGTACTCCTCGACAGCTTGTTTGATTTTTCCAAAGAGACGGCAATGAAATTTTTCTTTTGCTACTCGGTCGCGGAGAAACATCATGGCGTTTGCTTCTCCCCAATATTCGCGGTCCTCCCAAATCTCGACTGGGTTGCCACCCATCCTCTTCGCCATCTCGACCAATCGCGGGTCGTTTACGTTGTGACCGTTGCTAAGAAAGATCTTGTTGTAAGCCGGAACCAGTTGGACTTGAAGTCTGTAAAGGGGTTCCGGAGTTCCGGCAATTCTCATCACGTGACCGAACTCATGGGCAATTTTTGTTGCCGCGAGCACTTTGCCGCCAATCAACCTGGCTGATTCAAACGGCTGCAAAGCGTTCATCACCGGATAATAGACCGAAGTCGGAAAGCCCTGATCGGCGTGGTTTCCGAGAGTAATCGTGGCGGCGACCAGTTCACCCTCCTGGTTCCATTTGTACTTTCCAGTTGAGGCGCCCTCAGGATTACTGTCGCTAACGGTAATGGTAAGAACGAGACGGGGATGGTGCGCGTACATCTCCCATTGCGCGCGGCCAATGGCGGTGGAAAGGAATTCGTCTTTCCACTCTTGATATCTCTTTTGATTCTTACTTGATATAGATTCCCGAATGCCGCCACTCTCCGGCGAAGTTGGCGCCGCACTCGGAACCGTTTCGCGGCTTGTCGGCGAAGATTTGCCTGGTACATTTGCAGATCGCGCTTGCGTGCGTCTTATAGTCAGGAAACAGCACAGCGAAGTAAACACCAACAACAACAAAAGCGTTCGCATTGCTCTCATGACAACACACTCCTTCATGTTCGGTTCGTTCCGAGATCGAGCGGCTAGGACTGCCGTTTGTGATCAAAAAAGATGCGAGCCCAGAGTTAGTTTGTTCTCTTCTTCATTGACGACTTGCTGCTCGAGCGGCCGGATCTGACCTGCGCGGGCCGACTGCCTCACCCGAAAATGATGGCCGATAATATACTCCAAATGAAAGACAAAGGCACTAAATTAATCTGACCATTCCGACCAAATTGTCAGGGATAAAGTAGGGCTCGGGCACGGACGCGACGAAAGTTTTCCAGCGCGGCTCTCCACAATCCCGTTATCTCTTCCGGTGAATCACCGCGCTTCAATCGTTCGAGCGTATCTGCATTGACCAGTAGACGTGAGTAGTTGTCGATTCTCCATTGCAGGGGAAAAAGCTGGTGAAGGGCGAACGCGATCTCGATTCCCGCCGATACCGGCCGGAAGGTGGCGCGATCGGTAATCACTACATTCACGCCACTGCAATCTTCATCTTTGAAAACTGAAGCATTCGGCTTGAATCGGATTGCTATGAAGCGAACGCCATTTATTTGTCGGGCGTTTAGGGCGTTCGCAAGTTTCTGGCCATCGATCCACGGCGCACCAATTACTTCAAACGGAGTATCTGTGCCGCGGCCAACAGACACATTCGTGGTCTCCAACAAACCGACGCCGGGATAGAGTGTAGCTTCCGTCAGGCTGCGCATATTCGGGGAAGGATTAATCCATGTTTGCCCGGTTGAATCGAACCACATCGCGCGATGCCAGTTATCCATCTTAATGACGCGAACATCGGCGCCGAGATGCCGCTCAGCATTGTAGAAAAGCGCGAGCTCGCCCACCGTCATGCCATGCCGGACCGGAATCGGGTGATACGCCGTGAACGATAATTTGTCGCTGTCGGCAAGCGGACCTTCGACGTCGACGCCATTGATCGGATTGGGACGATCAAGAATGAAAATCGGTATCCTGGCTTTGCCAGCTTCTTCAACTACGTACCCGAGGGTCGATATGTACGTGTAAAAGCGCGCGCCAACGTCCTGAATGTCGTAAACCAGGGCATCGAGATCCTTCAGCTGCTCAGGTTTTGGCCGGCGAGATTCGTCGTAGAGCGAATAGATCGGCAGGCCAGTTAGTTCGTCTTTCGCGTCGGAAACTTTTTCATCGGCGAGCCCGCGAATTCCATGCTCCGGCGAAAACAGCGCGACAAGTTTCACGTTCGGCGCTCTAAAAAGAGCATCGATCGTCGGCCGGCCGGAATGATCTCGCCCGGTCTGATTGGTAACCAAACCGATGCGCAGTCCGGCGAGTTGTTTGAAGCTATCGCGCTCCAACACATCAATGCCGTTCAAAACCTGTGCGTCCGCGACCACACCGGCGTTCGCGCGCGTGCGCGCATTGGCGTTCAAACGCGCGACACTCGCCAGCAATTCAGCGGCCGCGCCCGCCGATTCGTCGCGCGCTTTCACAACAGTCGTGCCCATGATCGAACTCGCTACAATCGAAGCAATTCTTCCTCGCAAGGGTCCCACATCGCCTTTGCCGTCCGGATGCACGCGATTGCTGAGAAAGACAACGAAGGAATCGCTGGATGGGTCGATCCAGATCGAGGTGCCGGTGAACCCCGTGTGACCGAACGAACCAAGGGGAAAAAGATCGCCCTTGTTCGCCGAGAAAGTCGTCGCGATGTCCCAGCCCAGCCCGCGCGCCGCCCCGTTTTCCGCGACCGCGTGAGGTCTGGTCATCGTGGCAATTGTCATGGGACTGAGGATGCGGACCCCGTTGTAAGTCCCGCCGTTCAAAATCATCTGACAAAAGACTGAAAGATCGTCAGCGGTTGAGAATAGACCCGCGTGGCCCGCGATTTCGCCCATGCGAAACGAAGTTGGATCGTGCACCTGGCCACGGAGCCACTGTTCACCTTCCGGACCGGCGTTCGCGCCGCTGTCACCCAAATAATTCATTTGGCTCCGACGCTTTTCCGTAGGCGCAATCCGCGAAATTAGTTTCGCGCTCGGACTAAACCCGGTGTCGCGCATTCCCAAAGGCGCGAAGATATTCTTGCCGGCGAACTCGTCCAAGGTCAGACCACTGGCGCGATGCACAACCTCGCCAAGCGCAATGTAATTAATGTCGCTGTAAACGAAGCGAGTGCCTGGCGGGTTGCGCAAGGGCTCGCGATACAAACGCTTCATCGCTTCGTCATAACCTGACCATCGATCTCTCAAATCGAAATCCGGTGCAAACCCGGTCATGTGCGTCAGCAACTGTTCGATCGTGATCGCGTCGCGTCCTTCGCCTTTCATCTCCGGAATGAACTGAACCAGCGGATCGCTGAGGCGCACTTTGCCTTCCTCAATCAGGATCATAATGCTCGTCGTCGTCGCCACGATCTTCGTGAGACTGGCGAGATCGAAAATCGTATCGGTCGTCATCGTCTCGCGCTGCGGTTCGACCGCCCGCGCGCCATAGGCTTTGCGCCAGACGACTCTGCCATGACGGCCGACGAGCACGACTGCTCCCGGCAATTCTTTCTTTTCAATTGAAGCTGCAATGACGGCGTCCATGCGGGCCAGCCGCTGGGCGGAAACTCCCTGTGATGAAGGAGGTGAAGCGGGAAGTTGCGCAAAAATGGATTGCGCTAACAGATGCGCAAGAGAAATGATGAGCCACAGACGCCGGGGCATTGTTTTAACGGCGAGCCTTCAATTGGATTCCAGTTCCGCGAGGATACAATCCCGGCAACGAAATCGGCAACCGACCGGTCACATCGTTTTTTCCCAGCAACGAATCTGCGGCTGCCTCCTGCAAGCTCGGCATGTCTCCATAGGCCACGACGTAAGTTGCCAGCCTGGGAAAACTCAACAGCAGGTAAGGATTACCGAAACTAATTCCGACCAGGCGGACGGGTCGGCTCATAAGTTCGTTTAGGACTTTCGCGCCGGCCTCAGGCAAAGCCACGCTGCGCGCTTGTCCGGTGCGCACGCGGCCGTACATCGAAACGATCACCGAATCGGCCTTGCCGGCCATTTCGAGAGCTTTTCTAACCTCTGCCTCGGACGAACGATCGTCAAGGACCGTCGTGTCAACCTTCAAGCCATCGCGCGCCAGGGCCGCGATGAACGATTGCGCGATCCACAAACGATCATCGCCATTCGTGATTGCCAGATTAAAGACGTGCGTTCCCACGCTCGCGTCGATGGGTACAAGCTTCACATCATCACGTACCAGAGTAATGGCGTGGTTCGCGATTTCGCGGGCGAGCTCGACGGCCCGCTTACCCGCAACTACTCGATCGATCGCGTCCAGCGATGCAATGCGTTGCCGGGTGAGGCCCAAATCATATTTTGCAGCCAAAACCTTGCGTGCTGACTCTTCGATCCGTTGCTCAGTCAGTCTTCCCTTCTTCACCGCCTCGCGCACGCCGTGAAGAGCGGCGTCCGGATCCGCGGGCTTCAGAAGTAGATCCGCGCCGGCTTCGATCGCTCGAACTGATGCTTCTTCCTGTGTGAAGTAAATTGTCAGTCCGCTCATGCTCATCGCGTCAGTTACGATCAGACCGTCGAAGTTCAGATCGCGGCGCAGAATTCCATTCATTACCGGCGAAAGGGTTGTCGGCATGGTTCCTTTGGCGTTGACGATTTCTCCGTTTTCATCGGTATCTGACGGCCTGAGTTTCACGTCCTGAGGCAGCGGCGTAATCGTCGTCGGATCGATCAAGGGCAAACCGATGTGACCGTCCATCACTGCGCCCACGCCTGCATCTACCGCAGCGCGAAACGGAACCAGCTCGACTGAGTTCAGGCGCTCGCGCGTCACGTCGATCTCGGGAAGGCCGCGATGGGAATCGGTAGCGGTGTCGCCGTGGCCAGGGAAATGCTTGGCAGTGGCGATTACTCCCTCGTTCTGTGCGCCTTTTACGAAGGCCGCCACGAAACGTCCAACATCGTTTGGATCTTCACCGTACGAGCGGACGTTAATCACCGGGTTGGCCGCGTTGTTGTTGACATCCGAAACTGGCGCATAGATTTGCTGGATGCCCATCGCGCGAGCTTCGCGCGCGGTTAATTCTCCCGCGCGTCGGGCGTAATCTGGATTTCCGGTCGCCGCAATTGCCATGTTCCAGGGAAGATTGACGGTGTCGTCAAAACGCATCCCCGATCCAGCTTCCAAATCCGCGGAAACCAGCAATGGATACTTCGCCAATTCCTGCATGCGATTGACCAGCACGACCGATTCGTAAACGGGACCGCGAAAAAGAATGATGCCGCCGACATGGTTGTCAACAACCTGATGACGCAGAGCTTTGAATGCTTCGCTGTCCTGATTTAGAAAGGTCGCGTTTACGCCGACAGAGATCAACTGTCCGATCTTTTCATCAAGCGACATGCGTTTGAGTTCTTTGTTCGCCCATTTCAAAGCATCTGCCGACGGGCGACGGGAATAGGGCTTCGAAGAATTAGCGGGTACTGAAATCGCAGTCGCAGTTATTAAGGGAGTCTCAGTAACCGTCGCGCTGGTTAGAAACAAGCCGGCGAGGACCGCCGCATTGATCCGCCTAAGTTTAGTTTTGAGAACGCTAATCATCTCAATTTAGCTGGATTATGTTTCCGCCGATGCCAACTCGACCTGTTGGGTTCGCGCCAGAAGGCTGGTTACATATCCGACCGCGGTACAAATCGCGGTTCCAATCAATACGTACCAGGTCCACGCTATGTTAGTCTCTGCCGCTATCCACTCGACCCAGCCGTTTGTTTGAAACTGTATCTTCGCGGATAGCCACTGCAGTACCGGACCATTGAATTTGATAAAAATCATGACCGCCAGAGTCACTGCCATGCCCGCCATCACGCCGGTTTGGTTGGCGCGCTTTGTCAAAACACCGAGCAGGAAGGCGCCCAGCATCGGGCCGTAAACCAGTGAGGCGATCGTAAGGCCGGTGGTGAAAACTGATCCCCAGCTGCTCGCCAGCACCGCGATTCCGATCAAGACAATGCCCCACGCGGCCGTCAACCAGCGGGACAGTTTCAAAAGATCTTCGTCACGGGCGTTGGGTCGCCAAAGTGGTTTATAAAAATCCAGCACGGTGCTTGACGACAGGGAATTGAGCGAGCCGCTCAGGTTTGACATTGCTGCCGCGAAGATCGCCGCGATGACCAGGCCAGAGACGCCATGCGGCAAACGCTGCACGATGAAAGTCGGGAAAATTTCATCATTGCTCGCGAGTTTCGTCGTCAATGGAAAGACCTTGTAATAGGCGTAGAGCATGACCCCAATCGTCAGAAACAAAGCGAACTGAAACAGCACCACAAAACCGCTCAGGATAATCGCCTTCTGACTTTCGAGTTTATTCCGGCACGTTAGAAGCCGCTGCACCAGCAACTGATCGGTTCCGTGCGAGGCCATCGTCAAAAATGTTCCGCCAAAGAATCCCGCCCAAAATGTAAATGGCACACTGCGGTCAAAGCTAAATGAAACGAACTGAAATTTGTTTGCCGCCGATGCCTGGGCCGCGATTGCGGTCCAACCACCCGGAATCAGATGCAGAAGTTCATACGCCGCCAGGAGCGAGCCACCGATATAAATCACCAGCTGGATCAGATCGGTCCAGATTACCGCGGCAATGCCGCCTTCGAAGGTGTAGATCAGCGTCAAGACGCCGACAATAATGATCGACCATAACCACAGATAAGGAAGGCCCGGCAGGCTCGCGCCCAGCACCGCGCTCAAGACGAGCGACGCAGCAAACACGCGCACACCTTCCGCCAATGCCCGCATCACCAGAAAAAGCGAGGCCGCGAAATTCTTCGTCTTCACGCCAAAACGGTTCTTGAGCAGTTCGTAGGCAGTCAGCAGATTGCCGCGAAAGTAAGCTGGAATGAACAGCAAACTAATGATGATCCGGGCCACGATATAGCCGACCACGACTTGCAGATAGGTGAAATTGCCGCCCTGTTCAGGGCGCGCATAGTTTGTATAAGCAAGCGCCGGCACGCCGATCAGTGTAAGAGTGCTGGTTTCAGTGGCGACGATTGAAAGGCTGATGACGATCCACGAAGTATTTTTGTCCCCGAGGAAATAATCTTTGACCGTCCGCTGGGAGCGGCGAAACATCACACCGAAAATCGTAATGCCCGCAAGATAAGCGAGCAGTACGAGATAATCTATTGCGGAGAAACCCATTGTGTACGTTCGTCATGCCGTAGGCATGAAATGTCTATACAATCCAAACAAATAGGCCAGCCGGACGAAGCGAAGGCTTGACTTCGCTCGCTCGCAACGTCTAACTGAACCGCCACTTATGAATATTTCGCCGCTAACGCGGCCTGGAAAAACTTTCCACGGCTTTACCGATAACACCCTGCGATTTTTCCAGAGCTGTCCTTGCCTCGCTGGACGGTTGGCCAGTCTTGCTCATGACCAGCGCCAACGGCAAATCTCCGCCGGCTTCTTCAAGCACTTTCCCTGCGCGTTCTTCGCTGATACCGGCCTCTGATTGCAAAATCCGAAGAGCTCGTGCGCGCAGTTTTGCATTGCGCGTCTGCACATTTGTCATGCGATTACCGGTAACATATCCCAGGCGAATCATCGTAGCCGTCGATAACATATTCAGAACCATTTTCTGGGCCGTCCCGGCTTTCAGTCGCGTCGAGCCCGCGATAACTTCCGGTCCAACAACGGGAACAATACTAACTTCTGCGGCTTTCGTGAGGGGAGATCCCGGCGCGCATGTAAGGCCAATTGTAAACGCTGCGCGCCCGCGCGCATATTGAACCGCGCCAACTGTGTAAGGCGTGCGGCCGGACGCCGCGATACCCACTAATACATCTTTTTCGCTAAACCGACGCGAGTTAAGATCTCGGACGCCGGCTTCCGCGTCATCTTCGGAAGCTTCGACCGCGCGATAACAGGCTTCGTAACCACCGGCGATCACCGCTTGCACCAGATCAGGACTTACGCCAAATGTCGGCGGGCATTCGGACGCGTCCAGCACTCCGAGCCTTCCCGACGTTCCCGTGCCGATATAAAAAAGTCGGCCTCCGAGTTGTAATTGCCGGACAATCCCTTCGACCGCGCGCGCAATATCGTCAAGAACCAGGGAAACAGCTGCGGCGACCCCGGCATCCTCTTCATTCATGAGCCGTACCACATCCACCAAAGACATCGAGCTGATCCTGGTGGTGCGAGGGTTCTCTTCTTCAGTTACCGGAATGCCGGCGGAATCCGTCATAAGGATCAGTTTCAGGTTTCAAGTTACAAGTTTCAAGCTGGAAGGCGCTGCTCTTCAAACCTTGAGACTTGAGACTTGAAACTTGAAACTTATACGGCGATTGCGAGCTCGCCATTCAGCAGACCGTGAGCCATCCGCGCCGCGGCGACGCCTGGTGAGTAAATTGGATCGGCGAGATAAGCTTTTTTGGCCACCTGTACGATTCCACGCCTCAGTGAATCACGCACTAATTCTCCGGCGGCAAAAACTCCGCCAACGCACGCCACGGGAAAGCTTTCCTGCTCCATTCGCAGTCGTCGAATGACCGCTACCGCGGCACGCGCCAGCTCCTGGCCGGCTTCAATAATAATTTCGCGGGCCACTTCGTCACCATCTAAAGCGACATCGACCACGAGTTTGCCGAATGCCGCCAGATGATCATTGCTCATTGTGGGTGCGTAGATCGCAGTCGACAGATCATCCGGAGACGAAACGCGAAAATAGTCGCATGCGGCAACGGTGAGTGCTGTTTCTGGTCCGCGTCCATCGGCCGCCTGAGCGACCGCCTGCAAGGCTTTGCGCGCGATCCAGGAACCGCCGCCTTCATCGCCCGCAATCGGCCCCCATCCGCCCGCGCAAACTCGCTTGCGGCGGCTGTTAACTCCGCAACAAATTGATCCGGTGCCGGCAATCACAACCAAACCTGAACCGCCACCGGTCGCCCCGTACAAGGCGATATCGCCGTCGGTCACTAACTCAAGATGGTCTATGCCCAGACACTGTCGCAGCTCTTCGCGCATGCGCTCGCGAATGTCGGATCTACGAACACCGGCGAGGCCTACGACCAACACTTGAATATCCGCTCGATGAACTCCAGCTTCATCGCACGCCTTGTCGACTGCTTCCCGAATTGTTGATGCTGATTTTGCGATTCCGACGCGCAGGGGATTGGAAGGACCAGTCTTGCATTGAGCAAGAACGGTTTGCTGATTGTCCAGAATCACCGCCCGGGTGGCTGTTCCACCGCCATCCACGCCGGCGACCAGCCTCTGTATTTGAGGCGATCGGCGCACAGGCAGCTTCACTGCGGATCGCGCAGGTCTGGCGCCGATCAGACCTATCTTTCTCTCCATAATGTGTCGCTCGCTGATTTGCAATATTAGATGTCCCGCCAGCTATAATGGAAACTAAAAGATCTTATCTATACGATAAGCCTCGGTTACGATGGTGACATCATGGAAATTCGACAACTAAAAGCCTTTCTGGCGATTGCCGAACTTGGCACCTTTACTGCGGCGGCAGGACGCGTTCACGTCACCCAGGCCGCGATCAGCATGCAGATAAGACAACTGGAAACCGAGGTGGGCGCGCAATTGTTCGTGCGCGCGCCGAGACGAGTGATTCTTACCGAAGCGGGCGAGAGTCTTTTTGCGCGAGCCCAGGCAATTCTCAGAGAGCACGACGCCGCGATCGAAGAGATTGCCAGTTTAACCGGGGCCCATCGCGGCCGTTTGCGGATTGGCAGCGCCTCAGCGCGTGTTAACGCCGATCCTTTGCCGCTCGTATTGCGCGAGGTGAAAAAGAAACACCCGGGCGCCGAAGTCTCAGTCGCATCGGGCACGAGCGAGGAGTTGGTACAGCAGATTCTCGGCGGTGAACTGGATGTGGCTTTTGTTTCCCTGCCCGTTGAAGCCCGCGGGATTCAAACCACGCTTCTGAGTGAAGACTATTTAGTGGCGATCGCTTCGCCGCGCCATAAACTTTCCCGGCAAAAAGTTGTCAGCGCCTATGCACTCGCCGGAGAAAAATTAATTCTCGGCGAAGCAGGTGGAAATACGCGACGGCTGATCGATCAATTTTTTTCGCAGGCCGGAGTGAAGCTCAATGTGGGCATGGAGCTCAGCCGCCTGGCGGCGATTAAGCGGATGGTTGAAGAAGATATGGGTGTCGGCATAGTCCCATTGCAATCCGTGCGCGAGGAAGTTGCGGCGGGACGTCTGGTGCGCTGGTGGATAGAAGGCGCGCAAATCAATTGGCAGCTCGGATTAGCGCGGCTGGTTGGTGGTTATGAATCGGCGATCCATCAAACGTTCTTCAAAGTCTGCCAACAACATTTCGGACAATCCGCAAGCGGCGCCCCGCGAGCCAGGCAAAAACAGCGAAAGAAATCTGCCAGCCGGTAGCACTTCGCGGGGCTATAGTATTTCGATGAAATCTATTCTCCGTTTAGAGGCGGGCTACTGCCGGCATCTTATTGACCGTACTAAGGCGGAAACCCGACCGTCTGGGAGGGTGCAATGCATATCATCAGGACTTCAGTCCCACCATGAGATAAAACTCGCAATGCTTAATCTCGCGTTGCATTGAGTGCCGCAATCGCTCTTTCAATGTCCGCTTCGTTGTTAAAGAAATGCGTTGCGATTCTGATTCCTTCCGGTTTCTCAGTAACAATTACGCCGCGCCGCAAGAGGTGGCGAACAACTTCGCCGGGTCTTTTAACTTTCACGAGACTTTCCGCGGACCGCGAATTTTCATTTCGCAGAGGAGAAAGGACAGTCCACTCGTCGTTTGTCAAACGCGCAGTCAGAAAAGAATTTAGCTCCAGAACCCGCTGTTGGATATTCGCAATTCCCACTTCATTAATCAGATCGATTGCCGCGCCGAGTGAAAACATTCCGGCAAAATGCGGACAACCAAGCTCGACCCTCGCCGCCGCATCGTGGCGGGGGCGCAGTTCGTCGTTGCGCATCTCGAATGGCTCCTCGACACTGAGCCAGCCCAGCCCGCGCGCCGGCGATCGGTTCATCAATTCGCGACTGAGGTAAACAAACCCTGAACCGTACCCGCTGAGCATCCACTTGTGACCGGTGGCGCAAAGCGCGTCGATCTTCATTCGCTTCACATCGATTTCAAATGCTCCCGCTGACTGGCTGGCATTAACCACCAGCGCGTGATCGTCCTTCGCATTTCCGAGCGCGTCCAAATCGCCGCGAAAGCCGTTTGAAAACTGCACATGACTGAGCGCAATGATTCCGGTTTTGCTCGTCATGGCTGAGCATATGTCTTCAATTCGTGCTTCGCCGTTAACCGCCGGCAACAGGTGGACCGGAATACGCCTATTCATCCAGGGCAACGTGGTGACGGGAAACTCGAGCTGGCTCGAGATAACTTCGCCGCGGCCTTCGAGCGCGTCGACGATCACGTTCATGCCTGATGACGTGTTGGTCGCGAAGGCGATCTCTTCGGTTTCGGCATTAATGAACCGGGCCACCTGCTTTCTAACCGCTTCGCGATCGGCCAGCCAACGGTTCCAATGCACATCGCCATCGCGCATCATCTTTTCATAGTAGCCGGCGGCTGCTTCGTACGAAGCCCGCGACACTGGTCCCGCCGCCGCGCTGTTGAGGTAAGCAACGCGCTCGGTGACCGGAAAGCGTCGACGGATTTCGTTCCAGTTGGTCATCTAGTGGCGAAGATACATGAGGATCTGCGCAATCCAAAATGCGTAGCATAGAGTTCTTAGATCAAGGATTTCAGTAGTTACGGACGTGGTTCGCTTCGGCTTGATCTGCTGGTGTATAGTCTGAATTACCAGGGGAAAAGATGAGCAGAATCATTGCGTCCGTTAGGATCGACAATGCGTCAAGTGTTTCCAAAGGCCTAAGGTGTGATGCCTTGGTAGATACCGGTGCATCTTTGATGGTGCTGCCGAACGCCTGGAAGGATCGGCTCGGACCGCTTGAATCGGGCGCCGAAATCGAGGTTGAAACTGCTACTCAGGAAACCGTCCGCGCCGAAGTATGCGGGCCTGTGCGCATTCAGATCGAAGGCTTCCGCCCAATCTTCAACGAAGTGGCTTTTATAGAAATGAAACCCGCCGATGGTGAGTACGAGCCTTTGATCGGCTACATAGTCCTTGAGCAAAGCGAAGCTGCCGTTGACATGCTTGGTCACCGTTTGGTTCCCATCAAGCACATGGATTTGAAGTAGCCAAAATGAACGATCAAGAGCTTGCCCATGAAATCGCTAATAATGTCGTTCGTGACACTCAATTTTGGATTGCTGTCATCGGTATTCTTGGGGTAGTCGTCGGTTCGTTTGCGACGATTGGCGGCAACGTTTTCCTGAACTGGCTTCAAGGTAGAAAACAGAAATCGTTGGATGAAGCGAGGAAGCGGTTGCTTCGGGAGATGCTCACGGAGAGGGATTGGCGAAAGCTGAGTACGCTTTCAAGAGTCATCGGAGCCGATTCGGACGAGACCAGAAGGCTGCTGATCGCCATAAACGCCCGGGGTTCTGAACTGCCTGAAGACAACGACGAAGAAGCTTGGGGGCTCATCTCAAAGCATCCCTTGGACAAGGTTGAATAGCAGTATGCAGAGACGCTTCCTTGTGTTCTTAAAGGATATCGCGAGGCTCAACTCGCTTTCTCGAGGCGTCATCTATTCTCTCGGTGCCTCAAACCACATCGTTGCCAGCGGCGGCAGAGTGATCGCTGCGGAATATTCCAGACCATGCGACGGAGTTTCCTCGGCTTTTATGCTCCTCACGACTCCAAACCCTCCGCCACAGTATTTTTCATGATCGGTATTCAAAATCTGCTTGTAAGTTCCCTTCACCGGTAACCCAATTCGATGGTGTTCACGCACCACCGGTGAAAAGTTGCTAACGCAGATAACTTCTTTGCCACTCAGAGTTGAAATGCGGCCGAAGGCAAGCACATTCTCGGCTGCATTATCGACTTCAATCCAGCGAAAGCCTGCGGGCTCGGTATCAGCTTCCCAAAATTCATTGTGACTCGAGTAAAGCTTGTTCAGGTCGTGAATCAACTTGAGCATTCCTTTGTGAACCGGCGTTTGCAAAAGATGCCAGTCCAAACTCTCCGTCTCAGTCCATTCGCGCCATTGGCCGAACTCTCCGCCCATGAACAGAAGTTTCTTTCCGGGATGCGCCCACATGTAACCGTATAGCGCGCGCAGGTTCGCAAATTTTTGCCATTCCTCGCCCGGCATCTTGTTCAGCAGCGCGCCCTTCATGTGCACAACTTCATCGTGCGAGAACGGCAGAATAAAATTCTCGCTCCACGCATACACTAAAGCGAAAGTAAGCGCATTGTGATTGCCGGCGCGAAACAGCGGATCGGTCTGAAAATATTTCAGCGTGTCATGCATCCAGCCCATGTTCCATTTGAAATCAAAACCCAGGCCGCCGGCATAGACTGGATGACTGACAAGCGGCCAGGCAGTCGACTCTTCAGCGATCATTAAGGCGCCGGGACATTCACGGTGGGTGATTTCGTTCAACTCTTTGAGAAAAGCAATCGCTTCCAGGTTCTCGCGGCCGCCAAATTCATTCGGCACCCATTCGCCTTCCTTACGGCTGTAATCCAGATACAGCATCGAAGCCACGGCGTCTACGCGCAGGCCGTCCAGATGGAATTCGCGCAACCAGAAGAGGGCGTTGGCGATCAGGAAATTTCGCACTTCATTCCGGCCATAGTTGAAAATATACGTTCCCCAATCGGGATGTTCGCCCTTGCGAGGGTCGAGATGTTCGTAGAGCGCCGTGCCGTCAAAACGCCCAAGCGCAAACGCGTCCTTCGGAAAATGCGCGGGCACCCAATCCATGATCACGCCGATGCCGCAGCCGTGCAGGTGATCGACCAGAAAACGAAGATCGTCGGGCGTGCCATAGCGTGCTGAAGGCGCATAGTAAGCGCTAACCTGATAGCCCCATGAGGGGCCGTACGGATGTTCCTTAAGCGGGAGAAACTCGACGTGAGTAAAGTTATTCTTAACGACGTAATCTGCGAGCACCGGTGCAATCTCCCGATAAGTCATGGGGCGATTGCCGTCTTCCAATATCCTGCGCCACGACCCAAGATGGACTTCGTAAATCGATAGCGGCTCACGCCATGGCTGTCGGCGCGCGCGTTCGGTTATCCATGGCCGATCGCGAAACTTGTAGGTTGATTTGAAGACAATTGACGAAGTATCCGGCGGGACTTCCATCATGAAAGCGTAAGGGTCTGCCTTCAGAAATTTTCGCCGGCCATGTTTTATTTCATATTTGTACAGCTCTCTGTCGCGCAGGCCTGGAATAAAGGCCTCCCACACGCCTGAATCGCCGAGCCGGCGCATGCGATTCTCCTTACCGTCCCAGCCATTGAAATTACCAACCACACTCACCTGGGCGGCATTGGGCGCCCAGACCGCGAATGCTACCCCGCGCTTGCCTTCATGTGTGATGACATGAGCACCGAGTTTTTCGTAAATGCGTTCGTGTCTGCCTTCGCCAAAGAGATGCAGGTCGACGTCGCCGAGAGTGGGGGAAAATTGATTGACAGGTGCCTTGGCTACCAGATTGCCCCTGCTGGCGCTCGGGCTTCTGACACTTTGCGGCTTTGTGTCTTTACGTGAAATTGGAACGCCTTTATTGACGTTAGGGCTCGCGCGCGGGCTCTTCGGACTTCTAGTCATGTGAATACTTGATCTTTGATGGCCGAAAGTCTCAGCGGCTCGACAGATTTCTGATAGATATCTGCGCCGCTTCCCACCTCGGGTTTATTGCTTTTTGCTTCGGCGAGAATCTCCAGAAACCGCTCACGCGCCGGCGGCAATTCCAATTGATCCATCAGGTCAATAGCCCGGCCGGCGTATTTCAAAATCTGAATCGTTTCGATTCCGGAAATATCGTTGAAGAACCAACCACAGCTCGTGTACATCAATAGCAGCATTCGCTGCAACTCAAGAAAAGCGAGCGCCCGCCACTGTTCGTTCGCGGACAACCATCGTCCCGCGTGTTCGTGAAGAAATTGTTCGCGCGACTGAGATTGATCGAGGATTAGCGCGATGCTGTCGTCTCGCGCCTGCCAGGGATCGGTGAATAATCGCCCGTGTGTTGCTTCGAAGTCAGCAACGTTCTCGTCTCGCAAGAAATCCAGAGCTAGTCGCAAAGGCCCGCGCCACTTCTGGTTCCATTCGGGCTTACCTCCCGTATGACACCCACAATCGCGCTGCCACCGTCCGACGCCATGCTCGCAGCTCCAGGATGTCCCTTCGTCGTTGGCACCATTGTCGATTTGGACTTCAAACTCCGGCGGATGTGCGTCCAGGTAGGCGCCATAGTTTGTGATCACAAAACCTCGCTGCGGCGCCTCGAAGGCGAGCGCATGCGCCAGGCAGATATCACCGAATTTGAAGTGGTGCCCGTAAGTTTCCCCGTCAGTGGCCACGTTCTCCATTTCGCGCCCGTTAACCGATTGCTCTAATTGGTCGACCAGTTCGCGGCTCGATCTCAAAACCTTTTCAAATGCGATAACGCGAGAGCTTGGCCCATCGTAAAAGAAGACCGCAATCGATTCGCCTGGAAGATCGCGATGAACATAACGGTATGCAAGACCGGTATCGATGTTCTGCTCGGCGGTGTCGCGCCATTTTGAGTCGTCAAGGGCGGCGCTGCTCTGACTTCCGGCAGTTTTTCGTACCCGCGCGGCTTGATGCGGCGCGAGGATCACGTATCGCAAACCTTGATCAATCAGTGCACCCAGAACGCGATCATTGCAAGCAGTTTCCGGCAGCCACATTGCTTCGGGCTCGCGCCCGAAGCGAGCGCGAAAGTCGGCAATACCCCAACGGATTTGGGTTCGCAAATCACGTTCGTTGCAAAGCGGCAAAATCGCATGGCCATACGCCTGTGCTATCGCATTGCCATGACCACCTCGAGCGATGGCGCTTTCTCGATCCGCTTCAATTATCCGGGCGTAGGTATCCGCGTGGTTTCGTTCGAGCCAACTTAGAAGGGTCGGACCAAAATTAAAACTGATACCGGCATAGTTGTTAACAGATCGTTCTTTTCCATCGGCAGAAACTGAAATGAGGGTGTTAGGGCGATAACATTCGGAATGAATTCGTTCATTCCAATCGTGGAAGGGCGCCGCGCCGGGCTCACTTTCAACAATTCCGGTCCATGGATTTTCGCGCGGTGGCTGATAGAAATGACCGTGGATAATTAAGGCGGGCATGACTGATCAAATATATGGCCACAAAGAAGCACAAAAAAGCACAGACAGAGAGGCTTAATCCAATTCAGCAGCTGGAAGTCTGTGTGCCCTTTGCGCCTTTTCGTGGCGTCTCGGATTCTTCCGCTAGGATTTCCTTCTCCCAAACATATCGAACCCGACCGCGGCCACGAGCACGCCGCCCTTGACGACATACTGCGCCCAGTTTTCAACATTCAACAATGACATGCCGTTGTCGAGGCTGGCGAGAATCAGCGCGCCAAGCACCGCGCCGAAAACAGTTCCGCGACCCCCCATCAAGCTGGTCCCGCCGATCACACACGAAGCGATCGCGTCGAGTTCCATCAGAGTTCCCGCATCAGGAGATGCGCTACCGACTCGCGCCGTGTGAAGAATCGAAGCCAGACCGGCCAACGCGCCCATCACACAAAACGCGGCCAGCACATATCGCTGGAGATTGATTCCCGACAAGCGGGCGGCATCCGGATTTCCGCCGATCGCGTAAAGGTAACGGCCAAAGGTCGTGTTCGCAGTGAGAAATGCACCGGCCAGCGCTACCGCCATCAGAAAAATGACCGGTATCGGCACGCCACCGGCCTGATTCATTAAGAAGACGAAGCCGACAACTACAATCGAAGGAATCAAAATGCGAGCTGCGATGCCGCCGCTACTTAATGGTGTCAGACCATGACTCTTACGCGCGCGCTGACGGCGGAGGTTGGACCAGATGATGGCGGCGACGGCCAGGATTGCCAGTGCAATACCGATTCGCGGATCGATAAAATCTCGACCTAAAGAGCGAAAGAACGGAAGTTCGACTGGAATCGTGGCGCCTTTAGTTAATTTGAGAATTACTCCGCGCCATGCTTCCAATCCTCCCAGAGTCACGATGAAAGCAGGGATATTGAAATACGCGACCAGTGTCCCCTGCAATGCGCCGATTGCCAGGCCTACCAAAATGGCCGATGCCAGCGAAGGGCCGAGTCCCAATCCCTGCGTCAACGCGGCAATGCCTCCGGCCAAACCGACTACGGCGCCGATCGATAGATCAATGTTGCCGCAAACGATCACCATCAGCATGCCCACGGCGAGCACTCCGGTGACGGCCATCTGTTGCAAAAGCTTTGAAAAGTTAACCGCGCCGAGAAATATGCCGTAAGGATGGTATTGATCGATTGTTGCCCACTGAAAGAAAAGCCAGATTACGATGAGCGCGACGAGCATTGTGTAGGCACGCAGCGCAGAGGTACGAATTTTAAAGCGACCAGTTTGAGTTGCTTCAGCCATATGAAATCATGCAGCTATTTGCCTTCGACCCGTCGCGCAGGACATGACGGCTTCGGGCGTTGCATCCTTCCGATTGAATTCACCGGTAACGCGGCCTTCATGCAAAACGATCACGCGATCGGAAAGACCGAGAACTTCAGGTAACTCAGATGAAACCAGAACGATCGCGATTCCCGTCGCGGCCAGGCGATTTATCTCGGAATAAATTTCCTGCTTCGCACCGACATCGATTCCGCGCGTCGGCTCGTCGAGAAAAAGGACGCGCGGCTTGGTCAAAAGCCACTTCGCGAGCACGACCTTTTGTTGGTTGCCGCCGGAAAGCGTGCCCGCGACAGTAAAAACCGACGGCGCTTTAACGCGTAGCTCTCGCGCCACCCGTTCGCCCGCGGCAGCTTCGGCATCTTCGTTGGTAACAAATCGCCCCGACAGGTGCCGGAGTGCTGCCAGCGTCATGTTCTTCAAGATTGTCTGCTCGAGGATCAGGCCATAACGCTTGCGATCTTCAGTCACGAATCCTATCCCATTTTTGATCGCGTCGTATGGGTGATTAACTTGAATCCGTTGCCCGCCGACAAACAGGTCAGCGGATTTTCGACCGGCATGGGCGCCGAAAATCGCCATCAGCAGTTCGCTTCGTCCCGAGCCCATTAGCCCGGCGATTCCCAGGACTTCGCCGGCGCGGACAGAGAACCCGACTCGATCAACCAGCAATTTCCCGGGAACGGCCGGGTCCTCGACAGTAATATTTCGCGCTTCGAAGATGACGTCACCGCGCCCGTGCTTTGCTTCCGGAAATATCTGGCCAACTTCGCGGCCGACCATTCTCGCGATGACGCTTGCCTCATCCAGTTCCGAAGTCGCCTCAGTGCCGATCGATCGGCCGTCACGCAGGACCGTGATGCGATCAGTCAAGCGAAAAACTTCGTCGAGCTTATGCGAGATATAAATCATCGCAACGCCGCGCTCGCGCAGTCCCTGCAAGATGCCAAAGAGCGTTTCAACCTCGGCATCGGTCAGGGCCGCCGTAGGTTCGTCCAGAACCAGAATCCGCGCTTCCTGTGACAGCGCCTTGCCAATTTCCACAAGTTGTTGCTGGCCAATGCCGAGGTTGCGGACCGGCGCGTGGGGATCAATAGGCAGATGCAGTTCGTTCAATAGTTTCTGGGCCCGGCTGTAAAGTTCGCTCCAGTTAATGACTCCAAATCTTCGCGGCTCGCGGCCCAGAAAGATGTTTTCGGCAACGCTTAAATCCTTGACCAGGGAAAGCTCCTGATAAATGACTGCGATTCCGGCTTGTTCGGCGGCGCGAATATTTGGGAAGCGGCGTTCCGATCCCTCGAGTACGATCTCGCCGCCGTATTCAGGATGGGGATAGACGCCGGCGAGAATTTTGATGAGCGTTGATTTGCCGGCGCCGTTTTCGCCGACCAGGGCATGTATCTCGCCCTTATTCAGATCAAAACTAACGCCATCCAGCGCCCGGACGCCGGGGAAAGACTTCGTGATGTTGCGCATTTCCAGAAGACTGTTCATGTCCAGGGTCTAACGTCCAATGTCCAACGTCCAGGATCCAACCGTTCGAGACTAATCGAGGTTTGAATTGGAAAAACTCGACCTCATCGATACTTGCTACCACGAAGACTCGAGTGGTGCAAATATGTCATCAGTCCGGAAATCAATTGACTAACTTCCATCGCTGAGTTGAACAGACTTTCGAATTCCTCAACTGAGATGTACGCTTGATCGAGCGCTACATAAAGTTGGGTTCGCGTTTCACCGCAAGATCCCTTCGCTACTGACAAGAACTGAAGGAATTCCTTGTCACCTCCTCGTTCAAAGCCTTCAGCAATATTTGACATTATTGAGAGTGAGGCGCGACGGATCTGATCCCGAAGCCCGAAGTCGCGGCTAAATTTACCGGCTGCGGTTACCTTATAGATCTCTTTTGTGAGTTTTCTAGCTCGCTTCCAGGACTCAACGTCTTCGAATTTGCGAGTCTTTGCCATAGTTTTTCTCCTTAGTGGGTGATAAGGCTTAAAAGCATCTGACCTTGGACGTAGGACATTGGACGTTGGACTTTTCTTACTGCTTCGGCCATTGATCACGCGGCACGTTCTTGTACACGTCTTCCATCTTGTGATAGCCGTCCTTGATAACGGTCTGCATGACGTTGCTCTTGTCCACGACAATTGGCTCCTGAAGAATCGAAGGCACGTCGATCTTTCCGTTGTTGACCTTGTCTTTCGCCTCAACCGGTTCCCCGCGCGCCAGCTTAAGGGCTGAATCGACGGCACTAAAAGCGAGCGGCCGGATGGGTTTGTAAATCGTCATGGTCTGCTTGCCGTCAACGACACGCTGCACGGCATCCAGTGCGGCATCCTGCCCGGTCACCAGCACCCTGCCCACCAGTTGAGGCGGCAAGGCGGAAATTGCGCCACCCGCGGTCCCATCGTTTGAAGCCACGATGGCCTGGATGTTGTTGTTGGTTTTCGTCAGCGCATCTTCGGTAATCCGGAGAGCTTCTTCAGCTTTCCATTCCTTCGCGAACTGATCAGAAATGATCTTTATGTCGCCGCTGACGATTGCCGGCTTAAGTACATTCATCTGGCCATCCCGCAGCAGAAGCGCGTTATTATCGGTGGGCGAACCGCCAATTAAAATGTAGTTTCCCTTCGGCGCGTGATCGAGCGCGTATTTCGCCTGCATCTCGCCAATCTTTACCACCTGGTGCGAAACGTAGAGGTCAACATCAGAGTTACGAATCAGGCGGTCATAGCTGATCACGGGCACGCCCTGACGATGTGCCGCTTCGACGATCGAGGCCGCGATTTGTCCATTGTGCGGCGCTACTATCAAGACATCGACGCCTTTCGTCAGCAGGTTGTCGCATTGTTTGGTCTGCAACGAATCATCGCTGTTGGCAACCTGGATCTCACATTCGGCGCCGACCTCCTTACATCGTTGTTCGACCAATTCTTTGTCGCGTTGCCAACGCTCCTCTTTGAGCGTGTCCATCGAAAAACCGATGCGCACCGTCTCGTTAGGTCCTTTTTTCTTTTTGCCAGTATTTGTCTGCGTGCCGGATACGCACGCGATAGCGAGTGACAGCGTGCAGAGAACGATGGTTAAGAACATTTTTGTTCGCATCGGACTGGTCCCTTCCGTTGTTTGAAGAGTTAGTAATTTCCCTGAACTCGCCGGAGTTTATCAGAGTACCGGCAAGAATTACATACTTAAGTACCAGTCTCCTCTGTGAAATAGATGTCTCTCACAGGGGAGCCGCCGCTCCGAACCGCAATTCGATTCGTCAGACAGTAGATTGAAATTGGGATCCAGGTAGCCACAACTTCCGATTGAATTCTTCACGTTTCAGTGATAGCTTGTGTTCGCTCCCCTCATGATTAGCTAAGTCGAAGCGGCAAGACCAACGCCGCTTCATCGGCCCCGATCAATCAAAGCGATTCGTTCGGTTCGCAGGAATTCGACCCCGTTAGTCAAAAAACGAATACGGCAAATGCCGGAGGTGAATCATGCGTCAGTTTGGATTTTCTTTTCGTCTTACTCTATGCAGTTTGTTTCTGTTGGTCCTGGCTTCTACTGCGAACGCACAGTTTAAGGCCGGGATTCAAGGCACGGTCACCGATACCTCCGGAGGACTTGTGCCGGAAGCGAAACTAACTCTGACAAACATTGAGACAGGCAGGGCCCAGGAAACCACCGCGAGTACTGAAGGCTTCTACAGAATATCCGGTCTACCTCCGGGTAAATATAAGTTGACGGTAGAAAAGACCGGGTTCAAACAAAAAGTGTTTGATAACGTAGTGGTCAATGCCGAGGCAGTCCAGGGAATCGACGTAGCGCTCGAGCCAGGCGAGGTGAGCGCAACTGTTACCGTGACTCAGCAAACCGAACAAACTTTGGAAACGGAGAACGCAAATGTCGACAAGGCCGTGACCACACAAGAAGTCCGCGCTCTGCCGCAGTTTGGCCGGGATCCTTATAACTTGCTCGCCTTGACGCCCGGCGTCTTTGGCGATTTTGCTCGCGGCGCCTCCGGTAATGCCCAGAATCTCCCCAACCAAACAGGCCCCGGGGGTACTGCCGGGAACCGGCTCATTTTTCAGCAAGAGAATGTTCCTCAAATTTCAGCGGACGGCCAGCGCGTTCAATCAAACAATTATCAGATTGACGGGACCAGCGTAAATAGTCTTACGCATGGTGGCGCCGCGGTTATTACACCTAACCAGGAGTCGGTTAAGGAGGTGCGCGTAATCGCCAACGTCTATTCGGCGGAATATGGGAGGAACTCCGGCGCCCAGGTACTCACCGTATCGCAGAACGGCACGAATCAGTTTCACGGGAGTTTGTTCCTCAAGAACAACAGCCCGGGCCTCAACTCCGCAAATAAATATGGAGGCCCGGGTCCAAACGGAACCAGCTTACCGGGTGTAGCTAACCTTCAGCATTACAATCAATACGGCGGCAGCATCGGCGGCCCGCTCCCACTGCCAGACCTCAGAGAGGATCCTACGGGCACATTCCATAGCGGCAGAGACAAAGCCTTCTTCTTTTTCTCCTTTGAGGGTTTGCGTAACAATAGCATCTCCACCTTTAACCAGTTCGTCGAGACACCTCAATTTCGTCAGCAGGTTCTGGCTTTACGTCCGGGTAGCGTTACTGCGGGAATCCTCGGAGCCCCAGGTTCTGCACCTCGCGTGATCTCCGTAATTCCGGTAACCTGCGCTGCCGCCGGCTATCCGGCAAGTGATGCTAACAATCCATGTCAGCAGGTTGCCGGCGGTCTCGATATAGGTTCACCAGCCCTGGGCACGGGCCAATATACTCCTCTTGATTCGTTTGGTGGCGGAGGTCTCGACGGAATTCCCGATATCCAGTTCGCGCTAATTGGCGCGCCGAACACCACCCGTGGCAAACAGTACAACCTTCGGTTTGATTTCAACGTAACTAAGAAAGACACGCTCGCGCTTAGCAGCTATATATCCGGGTTCAGCGGGCTTTCAAGCGACAGCTCCGGTGGTACTGGTAGCGGCGGCGGCGGGGCACGCCCGATGTCGGACCTGTTCACCAAGCCAAATAATTCCTTCGGGACTTTGACGTGGACCCGGACAATATCGGCGACCATGATCAACGAGGCGCGGGTTAATTTCACGCGTTTGAAGGACAATCAGCTGGAGGCATCTACTACCAACTTCGGTATTCCGCGAATCGAGATTCAAAACCTTAGGATTCGGGGCAGAATCTTCTTTGGCGCTCCGCAAGGGGAAACCTCTCCCGGCATTTTCTTCGAGAATACCTACGAATTCCGTGACACACTGCGGAAATCAATCGGATCCCACGCGCTCAGTTTTGGCGCCGAGATACGGAAGGAGCAGAACAACAATAACTTGATCGGCGGCTCTCGTCCCGTCTTCGTGTTCGACGGGATCTGGAATTTTGTTAACAGCACTCCAATCTTCGAAGGTGTCAATGTAGATCCGAAAACGGGCGGCTTCTCAAACGCGCAGCGATATTTTCGCACGAGCGCCTATGCTTTCTTTGGTCAGGATGACTGGAAGTTTCGGCCCAATCTTACGGTCAACCTCGGATTGCGCTGGGATTATTTTACCCCTCTGAGTGAAAAACGAGGGCGACTCGATAACTTTGTTCTCGGTCCGCCGGGACAAGAGCTGACGGGTGGAAGCCTCGTACCCTTTAGCAGACTCTACAAACGCGAACTGAAAGACTTTGAGCCCCGTCTGGGTTTCGCCTATAGTCCGAACCGCCTGCTTGGGGTCGATACTGCAAACAAGCTGGTTATTAGAGGTGGATTTGGAATTGCATACGACCGCATCCCGGTAAACGCCTTCGAAAACACGAGAGACAACCCGCCCTTCCAGGCAAACTACGGCATCTGTTGTGGCACTCCGCCTACCCCTTTTAGCAGCCCGTTTGCCGGTGGCGCTATCCTTTATGCTTTAGGAGGATCCACCTCACCCTTGAGTTACCCGGCGAATCCTCTGCTGGCACTGACGTTCAATCCAACTACAGGTATTCCAAATACCGGGCCATTCGCCGGTCTCACTGTTTATGGCGCGACGGCGAATACGCATACGCCTTACATTTATGAATACTCCCTGGACGGGCAGTATCAACTTCCAGGCAAAGTTACCGCCGACGTTGAGTATCAGGGAAGCACGGGCCGCCATTTCGTTCGGATTATCGATCTGAGAAACCTCTACCGGCAAGACTTTCCGTTAGCCGTCTTTAACCCCTTGACTGATACCAACTCGAGCTTTAATGCGCTGATTGTAAGGGTGTCGCGCCGGTTCGCCCGTGGTTTCACTATCGACTCCAATTACCGGTGGAGCAAGAGCATCGATGTCCTTTCGAGCGAGCAAGTCGGCGCGGCAAACCCTACTTTCGTTTTTGATCAAAAGCAAGAGCGTGGTCCTTCTGACTACGACGTGAGGCACTCATTTATTTTCTCAGGACTGTGGGAGTTGCCGTTCTTGAGGGGACGGCATGATCTGGTTGGAAAGGTCCTTGGAGGCTGGCAAGTAAGCGGAATCGCCAACTTGCACACCGGATTCCCATGGACGCCTGTAATCGGTAACTGTCCAAGCACCATCGGGGCCATCTATTGTCCGGCGCGTCCGACGGCCTATTTTGGCGGTGCAGGTAATGACAGTTCCAACAATGCCTTCATTACCGGCAGCAATTTCCCCGGCGGAGGAACGCACTTCTTCTCTACCGTTGCAGCGCTGGGCCCGGTCGGAGTACCCGGCTTGTCGTTATTTCCACCTGGAATTGGCCGCAACTCGTTCCGGGGCCCGAAATATCGCGATGTCGATCTGAGTTTTGCGAAGAAGTTTGGCATGCCGCACTTCTTCGGCGAGACCAGCAATCTCGAAATCAAGGCTAATCTTTTCAATGCCTTCAACATTCTGAACCTGCAGAGCTTCGGCTTCAACTCCGCGAGCACGGATATCTTTAGTTCAACCTTTGGCCGGGCTCAAGGCGCCCTATCCGGCCGGGTGATCGAATTCCAGGGACGATTCAGCTTCTAAGTTCTCTTTCGTGATCCGCGGATGGACTAGTTGTCCGTCCGCGGATCCCTAACATCTTCAATCCCCTGAATCTCATGCCGTTTGGATCGTACGATAGTAAGGTCTATTCCGAATTGTGGTGAAGCTACTGGTGCGTTAGCCGCTGCGTTATCGAGGCTCGTTCTAGTTTCTGGTTCTAGTTGGCTTTGGACTTCGGCGCTTCGCTAAGCCGTTTGTAGATTGCAAACTCGCGATCTGCCTCAGGTTTGCGCTTGAGTCGCGAGAACGCGAGAAACAGCTGATAGTGAACATCCGGATCATTCGCGTTAAGCATAGCCGCGCGCTCCAGGACCGGGACTGATTCCTGATAACGACGACTTCTTACCAGCAGTCGTCCAAGATCGTGATACGCATTGAAATGTTTATCGTTTAGCGCGATTGCGCGACGCAGAGACGTCTCGGCTTCCGTTGTATTACCGCGATCGTTAAGAATTGCTCCCAGTAGTGCCAGGGCATCGACTTGATCTGCATTCAGCGCCAGCGATTTGCGCAATGCGGTCAGTGCTATATCATAATCGCCCGCGCCGCGCGCAGCCAGCGCTACGAAATAGTGCATGTCGGCATTCTCGGGAAAGCGTTGGGCCGCATGTTGGAAGACATCCAGGGCCTGTTCGAAATTTCCCAACAGAATATAAACGCCGCCGAGACGCGCGTAATGAACTGGTTGCGTCGCGTCTTGCTGTAGAGCACGCTCATATGACTGTCGGGCAGATTCGTACCGCTTGTGCTTTAGCAACAGCTCGCCGAGCATGAAATTTACTTCCGGATAATTTGAACGCAGAGTTAGTGTTTTCTCCAAAAATTTGGCTGCTGCTTCGTCCTGGCCACGCGTGGCGGCAATCAGTCCCTGATAATAGTAAGGCTCAGCAGCACTGGGCGAAACAATAGAAGCCTTTTCCATTGCATCGGCGGCCTCGTCAAGCCTCTTCAGATTGTAGAGGGTCAGGCCGAGGTTAAAGAGAATATTGAAGTTGCGCGGCTGCAATTCATTCGCTTTGATCAGCAGCTCAGCAGCGCGTTGATAGTCGCTACGCGATGCATAGAGCAATCCGAGGTTAATCGTGGCCTGTGGATGATCGGGAGAAACGCGCAGCACCGTCTCGAAAGTCTTGATTGCTTCGTCATCGCGTTTCGCATGCGCCAGCAGGATGCCGAGGTTCGCCATCGCCGAGACACCCTTCGGATTAAGTCTGATAGAAGCGCGAAATTCCCTTTCCGCCGCTTCTGTCCGGCCCTTTTGGTCAAGCACCACACCGAGAAGATTGTGTGCGTCGGCATTATTGGGATTCGAAACAATAACCCGGCGCAGAATCGGTTCGGCTTCGTCAATCCTTCCCGATCGCATCAACTCGGCGGCGCGACGAAGCTCAGAGGCGGCTTCATTATTCGAGCTGCCTCGCGGTGGGTTTTGCGCCGAAGCAAACATCGGCGCCGCGATGATAAAGATCAGTAAACAAAAAGTCTCAAGTCTAGGCCGGCAAAGAAATCCTCGGCCTCCACTGTTTGACTGAATTTGCCGGATTAAGGCTTTTACGAAGTTCACGGGCCGAAGTATATTACAGCAACACATTTTCGCGGGTAACCAGCAATGAACCATAAACAATCAGTCAGGCCGTTTTTAGCGGCAGTCATCGGAGCAGTCCTCTTCTGCACCGCCGTATCGACGCCGCACTCGACGCAACGCAGAAACGTCGAAAAGGAAGTCAACGCCCTGCTGGCGCGGATGACTCTGGAAGAAAAGCTGGGACAGCTACAACAATTGGATGGCGAAGGAAACGGAAATTTCCGACCTGAGCACCGCGAGCTCGCCCGCAAGGGTCTGCTTGGCTCGACCCTCAATGTGCGCGGGGCACTGAGGACGAATGAACTTCAACGAATTGCAATCGAAGGGTCGCGCCTCAAAATTCCGTTGTTGTTCGGGTTCGATGTGATTCACGGCTATCGCACGATCTTTCCCGTCCCACTCGGTGAAGCGAGCAGTTGGGATCCTGCCGCGGCTGAAAAGTCAGCGAGCATCGCCGCCGCAGAAGCCCGGGCCGCAGGCGTGCATTGGACGTTTGCACCCATGCTCGACATCGCGCGCGACGCGCGTTGGGGCCGCATTGTCGAAGGCGCGGGCGAAGATCCTTACCTTGGATCGATCATGGCGCGCGCTCGCGTGCGTGGCTTTCAGGGCAATGACTACAGCGCGCCGGACAGAGTTCTCGCCTGCGCTAAACACTGGGTCGGCTATGGCGCCGCTGAGGCGGGGCGTGACTATAACACCACCGACATCCCCGAAGGAACATTGCGACAAGTTTATTTTCCGCCATTCAAAGCTGCCGTCGACGAAGGCGTCGGCACCTTCATGAGCGCTTTCAACGATCTTAACGGCGTGCCTTCATCAGCTAATCCCTTCACGCTGACGAAGGTGCTGCGCGGAGAATGGAAGTTCGATGGTTTTGTTGTCAGCGATTACACAGCGGTGCAGGAGCTTATTCAGCATGGCGTGGCCGCGAATGGATCCGACGCAGCCCGGCTCGCACTCAATGCAGGCGTTGACATGGAAATGGTTAGCCAGCTCTACAACAAAAATGGCAGCGAGCTTTTGCGAGCCGGTCAATTATCACGAGCGACTATTGACGAAGCGGTCCGGCGCGTCCTGCGCATCAAGTTCAGAGCCGGTTTGTTCGAACATCCTTACGCTGATGAGTCCCGCGAGCGTTCAGTCATCTTAAGTGCTGCGAATGTCGCTGCGGCGCGTGAGATCGCCGCGCGGTCAATCGTGCTGCTGAAAAACGAACGCGAAACATTACCCCTTAACAAGAATGTCAGATCGATCGCGGTGGTGGGGCCACTCGCCGACGATCAACTAGATGTCCTCGGTCCGTGGACGGGTGACGGCAACGCCGCCGACGCGGTAACCCTGCTGACAGGAATCAAGGCAAAGGTTTCGTCGACCACGAAAATCAATTACGCCAAAGGCTGCGACATCGATGGTAGTTCGACCGCGGGATTTGACGACGCGGTTCGCGTCGCGCGCGAATCCGATTTGGTGATCGTGGCAATTGGTGAATCCGCCGCGATGAGCGGCGAGGCTTCGTCCCGCAGTTCACTCGATCTGCCTGGCCGGCAATTGGACTTAGTGAAGGCGTTGCAGGCGACAGGGAAACCTTTTGTGGTAGTGCTGATGAACGGCCGGCCACTTACGATTAACTGGCTTGCCGACAGTGCACCGGCGATTCTCGAGACGTGGTTCGCCGGGTCGCAGGCTGGAAATGCGATTGCCGATGTTCTCTTCGGCGATGTAAATCCCGGAGGAAAGTTGCCAGTCACTTTTCCACGCAGCGTGGGACAAGAACCGCTCTACTACAACCACATGAATACCGGCCGGCCTCCTGATGTGAACAACAAGTACACATCGAAGTATCTGGATGTGCCGTGGACGCCACTGTTTCCATTCGGCTACGGCCTAAGTTACACCCAGTTTCGTTTGTCCAATCTAAGAACCAGCGTCGCCCGCATCCGCTCTGATGGCCGAATAACTGTCAGCGCCGAAATCGAAAATGTTGGCTCGCGTACTGGCGATGAAGTCGTGCAACTCTACATTAGAGACGTCGCCGCCAGCGTCACGCGACCGGTGAAGGAACTGAAGGGTTTCCAACGTGTAACGCTGCGACCGGGAGAAAAGCGGAGCATCGAATTCATACTCGGGCCCGAACAGCTCGGCTTTTATGACCGTGACATGCGATTCGTCGTGGAGCCAGGAGAATTCAAAATCATGGTCGGCACGAGCTCGGCGGATCCTCACGAGTTGGTGACTAGCGTTGAGGTCGAAAAATAAGAAACGAGCCCTGTTGATGCCCTGTTTAGACTGCGGACTTGTTCGTCTTTCGCGCGGAATCCTGTTCTTTCTCATCGTCTTAACGCTCGTAACGCAACCGGCTAACGGTTATGCGACAAGCGTCCTCAACAATTCCCAGCTTGCAGCGCCTGACCAGGTATTCCTTGAGGACCTCGAGCGTCGCTCTTTTCAATATTTTTGGGACCAGACCGGACCGCGCACCGGCCTGGTGCTCGATCGGACAAGCACACACGGTTCGCCGTCGGACGAGAACCATCGCAAGGTGGCCAGTATTGCCGCGACCGGTTTTGGTTTGACCGCACTCTGCATTGCGGCCGCGCGTCATTGGATTAAACCGGATGACGCGCGTGAACGAGTGCGCACGACTCTCCGCTTTTTTGCCAACAGCGCTTTGCAGGAGCATGGTTGGTTCTATCACTGGCTGGACGTTGATACCGGCGAGCGAAAGTGGAAGAGCGAAGTCTCGTCCATCGACACGGCTTTGCTGCTTGCCGGCGTCTTAACCGCCCGCCAATACTTTCACGATGATGCGGAAATTGCGGGCCTCGCCACGAAAATCTACGAGCGCGTAGATTTTCCCTGGATGCTCAATCGTAACCCAACACTCCTGTCAATGGGCTGGCATCCGGAGACCGGATTCATCAACTCTCGTTGGGATGATTACAGCGAGCATCCGATCTTGTATCTGATGGCGATCGGATCTCCCACCCATCCAATCACGCCCCAGGCCTGGTACGCGTGGAAGCGCAACTGGAACCACTACGACGGCTACACGTATCTCGGCAAGACGCCGCTGTTCACTTATCAGTACTCGCACGCCTGGGTCGATTTTCGCGGCCGGCGTGAAACCAAAGGCGAACATATCGACTACTTCGAAAATTCAGTCAAAGCCACGCTGGCGCATCGCCGATTCTGCATGGATCTCGCGAAAGATTTTCCAGCCTACGGCCCGAACATCTGGGGAATCAGCGCTTCCGACAGCATTAAGGGCTATGTTGCCTGGGGCGGTCCGCCACGTGACAAAGCGATCGACGGCACGGTCGTTCCATATGCCGTGGCCGGCTCGCTGATGTTCATACCGCAATTAGCGATGACCGCCTTGAAGACAATGCGCGCGAAATACCCGCAGGCGTATGGCAAGTATGGTTTCGCGGACGCATTCAATCCAAATACGGGATGGGTCAATCGCGATGTGATTGGAATCGATCTGGGCATCACCCTTTTAGGCGCTGAGAATGGACGCACGGGAAATGTCTGGCGCTGGTTCATGCGCAATCCGGAGATCCCAAAGGCGATGGAGCTCGTCGAACTGCAAAAATATTCCAGGCAACGACGGCAGATTAGAACGCAGTTAAGGAAGGCTGCGTGACGAAGACGAAATATCCCATCTACGGCTACGCGGGCGCAGCTATCATCCTGGGTGCCGAAGGATTACTGTTCGGCGGAAACTCGTTCGTTGGTCACTGGTTCACGCCGATCGTCTGGACCGGCTACATTCTTTTCATTGATGCGCTGGTCTATAGACTCAAAGGGCGATCCCTCTTAATGACCAACCGCGTTGAGTTGGTACTCATTGCCCTGATTTCTATTGGAAGCTGGTGGCTGTTCGAGTTTTACAACGCCCCGCGTTTTTGGAAATCGGACCTTGAACTATGGTGGCACTACCACAACCTCGAGCCGAATCTATTTCTGCGCCGGGCTGGTTACGACTGGGCTTTCGCTACGATTTTCCCGGCGATGTTTGAGACCGCCGAGCTTTTTTCATTGACGCTCTTCAAGCGTCGAAAGCCGGGCGGCGCAATCAGATTTCCGAAATCGCTGTTGATTGCTGTCGCTATCGTGGGCGGGATTCTGTGCGCCGTGCCGCTGATCTTTCCGTCTGGTTGGGCGGCGCCGCTCGTGTGGTTGTCGTTCATCTTTTTTCTCGACCCAATCAATGCTTTGCGCGGCTGGCCGTCGGTTACGAACGACCTGGCCCGCGGTGATTGCCGGCGGCCATGGTCTCTGCTGCTCGCCGGATTGGTGTGCGGCGTGCTATGGGAGTTTTGGAATTACTGGGCGCTTTCAAAATGGACCTACACAGTTCCGTATTTAGGCAGCGTGAAAATATTCGAGATGCCGGTGCTCGGCTATCTTGGTTTTCCGCCCTTCACCGTTGAATGCTGGGCCTTGTACATCTTTTGTCGATCTTGGCTTAAAGGAACACCGGTAAATGAAGACGACGCGATCTGGATCGAAGAAAAATAAGCGCCTGATATTATCGGTGTTTGTCTTGCTCGCCGGCGCGACTATCATTTCAATCATGACAAGCATGAGTCCGGATTCACTTAAGAGTTCGGCGCAACGGTCGCAATCGGGTCCTGCTCGTCAACGGGCCCGTGAAGCCGGCATCGTCGTTGGGGTTCTGCCGCCGGGACAATTGAACGCGATTACCGACGTCGCCGGCGTCAGCGTTGGACACGTGGCCCTTATAAGAGGAGACAACGTGCGCACAGGGGTAACTGCCATCCTGCCGCACAGCGGAAATCCGTTTCGCGAGAAAGTTCCGGGCGCAGTTTTCATCGGCAATGCTTTTGGAAAACTTGCCGGCTCGACCCAGGTGAACGAATTAGGCGAAATAGAAACACCCATCACGCTTACTTCGACCCTGAATGTGCCGCGAGTCGCCGATGCTGTAATTGATTACATGCTCAGTTTGCCCGGGAACGAAGACGTGCAATCGATCAATCCGCTGGTCGGCGAAACGAATGATGGCTATTTGAATGATATTCGCGGGCGGCACGTGGGACTGTGAGGAAGTGTTCGCAGCAATCAGGAATGCGCGCGGCGGCACAGTTGAAGAAGGATGTGTCGGTGCGGGGACCGGAACTGTCGCCTTCGGTTTCAAGGGCGGTATCGGCACATCCTCACGCAAGCTGCCTCCCTCGCTTGGCGGTTATACCGTGGGAGTGCTGGTCCAAACCAACTTTGGTGGAATCCTGATGATCAACGGGGCGCCTGTAGGTCGTGAATTGGGTCGATACTATTTGAAAGAGGAACTGGAGACGAAGAGTTTGACCAACCCTGGTCCGGCGAACAATCCCGATGGCTCGATCATTATCGTGATCACCACCGATGCGCCGATCGATCATCGAAATCTGCAACGGCTGGCAGCGCGTTCGATGATGGGACTCGCGCGCACCGGCGCCACGGGCTCAAACGGCAGCGGCGATTATGCCATCGCTTTCTCGACCGCGAGTGATCTGCGCATTCGCACCGCGGCGAATCCTCGGAATCAGAAACCGGCGGCAGCCTTGCTTTCGAACGACGCGATGTCGCCGCTCTTCCTTGCCGTCATTGAAGCGACCGAAGAAGCAATTTACAACTCGCTCTTTCGGGCAACGACAATGACCGGTCGGGGTCATACCGTCGAGGCCCTTCCAATCGACCGGACCCTGGAAATTCTTCGCAAGCATGACGCGCTGGCTCATTAATCGCACCAACGCGATATTCGTTGACACCCGCGCGATGACTAACTAGAATACGCGCCCACTCTAACACAGGAGGACAACCGAGGTGGCAATCAAGATTCGGATCGACCGGAAAAGTGTCGAATCGATGACGAAACAGATCACCGAGCAGCTCGGTGATCTGATCAAGGGTGGAACACTGGCTGTTGGCAGCCTGCTACCCAGCGAACGTACGTTAGCCGATTCGCTCGGAGTTGCCAGAAATGTTGTGCGGGGAAGTTATGAATACCTCGAGAAGGCAGGCATCGTGCAACGCGAAGGGCAAAAAGGCCGGCGGATCCGTTCGGCGAAGGCGCGGCAAAGCACTGCGGCCCGAACGCGGGTGAAAAAGATCGCGCGGAAACGATGACCTGCTAATTCATTTCTCTACCCGTTCCCAAACAGGCTTTTCGCCAGTCTCCACCTAACCATCGGTTAACGGAAACTCATCGCCCAGCGCCTGGATCTCTTTGCGAATCAGAGCGCGCTGCGCGTACAACCGCACGAACGAGCGCCGCCGGACTAGAAACAACGTGAGCGCCAAAACACTTCCGATGAAACTATCTATTTCTTCGAAAAGGCGAATCGCCAGGTAACCGCACAGGGGAATCACAACGAGTGAGGCGACTGCGGCGAACGATCCCACAATCAAGTACACAAGCAGGGCAACGACGATCCACGTCAGCGGGAAGAGCAAAAGCGCCGAAGCGATCTTGAAAGTTGAAATAACATCTTCGGCCTCGCGCGAAAATCTTTGCGCCACGTAACCTCCGAGCCGATAGGCGGGATAATGCACGACTGCTCCCAGCAGGGCGAACGGGAATAAAACTCCCAGGAAAAGGATGCGCGAGGTCAGGCGGGCGATAGTCTGAGTTGCCGACTCAGGCAGGGAAAGATCTGCCGGATCAATTCCCGCCTGGTTCAGCTCAGATTCGAACCGGGAGATGCGCGCCGCCAGGACGGAAACTCTTTTCGGTGAATTCGCTCGATGAAAAACATACCCTTCGATGAACCTTTGCCGTAATTCGAGTTCGCGAGTCAGGCTGTCCCCGGCTTCATTCCCGGACTTTTCGGATGAAAAAATTCTTTCCGCTCGATCGATGAGCGAAAGGGCTTCCTTATGCTCGGCATCAAGAATTACTTCCCGCATCGCATCTTCAATCCGGCGAGAAAGGTCGCGTACGGCCTGGCGCGGTGGAGTGCCACTATTTTCCATTGGCACCTGTTCGACGGGCAGTGGTTTGCCGAAGTAGAGGAGGACCGAACTGCGAAATCTCGTCTTCTCGGTGTAGTAGAGTCCGGCGGGAATAATTTTCAGGCTGATTAGCTCGCCTGATGACACGGCGCCTAAAGCAATGCGCGAGGCGCCGGATTTCAATCGCTTAAGATGCGTTTCGTCGTGTGACACACCCTCGGGGCATATGCCGATTGTTCCGCCGCGCGCCAGGAGCTTCCGCGCCGCAACGAAAGTTTCAATATTTCGCGTCACATCTTCGCCGGTATCCTGCTGGCGATAGACTGGAAGCGAATCGAGCGCGCGGACCAGATACCCGATCACCGGGATCCGAAATAACGGCGCCTTGGCGAGAAACGAAACCTTTCTTGGAGCCAGGCACAGCAGGAAAGCTGGATCAACAAGCGCGTTGGGGTGATTCAGGACAAAGATGATGGGAGTGTCGCGGGGAATACGTTCGAGCCCGGCGACTTCGATGCGGCGAAAATAGATCCGCAGCGCCAGTCGCAACACGATGCAGATCATCCACCTAATCATAGCCGGAAGTTTAGACCTTCGGCCGCCATTCCATTTGATAGTGGGTTCCGGTCTCACTGGTTCGCACAAACCCCAGTCGTTCAAGTAAACCAATTGCCGGACTAAATCTAATCACCTGGATTCGCAACGGCTTTTGCGCCCGAGTCGCTTCAGTTTTAAGTTGAACCAGGAGTAAGGCGCCGATGCCCTGGTTGCGGAACTCAGGCAGCAGGGAGACGTCCACGCCACGGATCTCGTGATCTCGCCGTTCGACCAGCAAACGGCCGGCAGCTGCTCCATTCACGAGGATTATCTGATCTTCCGCGCGCCGGTATTCGCTTTGCAGCACGCGCCGATGTGCTTCGTATTGTGATTCTAAAAACTCACGAATCTGCGCCGAGTTCCAACCCAACGACTCGAGATCGTCCCCGCGACTGCTGGCATAAACCGCAAACAGAAACTCTTCATCACCAGGAGCAACAGGCCGCAGCGAGATCGATTCAGAATCAAATCCCATGGTCGCAAGATATGACGGTTCTGCGTAGTACATCAAGGCGGCACTCGCCCAAACGAACATTTTCAATGCGGCATGCGGATCTTGAGCGTGACCCGACGGGCAAAAAGCCCGTGCCGCAGGATTCAACTTTTGGTAGTGGTCCATTTTGAACAGTTTTCTGTTCTCCGTGTTCTCCGGGTCTCCGTGGCGGGTCTAATTATGGGCAGGAATTCACCACAGAATCACAGAGAACACGGAGAAAAACTTAAACCAGGACACCAACTCTTTCGACACGTGCTAATCGATAGTTTTGATGCCATAATACGAGCGCTTTCCCAAACAACTTAGCGAAATCCGGAGAGATTTTATGAAGCGTTTCGTTGCCGTCTCTGTCGCTCTTCTTGCGTTCGCGGCGTTTATTAATGCGCAGGAACGGAGATTCACAATCGATGATCTCTTGAAAGTACGTCGTGTCAGCGATCCCCAGGTCTCGCCTAAAGGGAATCTGGTCGCGTTTACCATCACCGATATGGATCGGGCCGCCAACAAAGGGACAACTCAGATTTATCTTGTTCCGCTAAACGGCGGTGAGGTTCGCCAGCTGACAAACGACGAACATTCATCCGCGACGCCGCGTTGGTCACCCGATGGGGAAAAGCTCGCGTTTGTCTCGGCGCGTGACGGCGAAGATCAGATTTGGACAATCGACGTCTCGAGCGGCGCGCTCAAAAAGATCACCGCGATTTTAACCGGCGCCGGAGATCCCGTCTGGTCGCCGGACGGTAAGTGGTTGGCTTTCGCTTCCGATGTTTACCCTGAATGCGACACCGATGCCTGCAACAAGAAACGGGCGGACTCGATAGCCCAGACAAAGATCAAAGCCCACACTGCCACGCGTTTGTTGTACCGCCACTGGAAGTCGTGGAAAGACGGCACTCGCAGTCACATCTTTGTCGTCTCATCCGCGGGCGGCGAGGCGCGCGATGTGACGCCGGGAGATTATGACGCTCCGCCCTTTAGTCTCGGGGGCATGACTGACTACTCGTTCTCACCTGATTCGAAAGAACTTGCGTTCGCCAGCAATCATGACAAGGTCGAAGCGACTTCAACCAACGGAGACATCTGGATTGTTTCGGTGCGCGGGGGCGCTGCAAAGAACATCACTGCGGCGAATCACGGTTACGATGGGTCACCTCGGTTCTCGGCTGACGGCAGATTCATCGCCTATCGCTCGCAAACGATACCCGGTTACGAGAGCGATCGTTTTCGTCTGATGCTTTACGACCGTAAGACCGGCCGCGCCCAATCCCTGACCGAAAGTCTCGATTCATGGGTCGATGAATTCACTTTCAGCCCCGACAGCAAGTGGATCTACTTGACCGCGGAAGAACGCGGATTGGAACCAGTCTATTCGGTTTCGGTCAACGGCGGCCCGATCAAGAAAGTTATCGCGGAAGGAGTCAACGGCGATGTTAGCTTGACGTCCGACGGCAGGTCTGTGATTTTCTCGCGCAGCAGCATGACCAAACCAAGCGAGATTTATCGTGGGAACGCCGATGGTACTGGCGTCACTGCGTTAACGGCCACCAATAATGCCTTGATCGGAGCTTTCAATTTGAAACCGGCCGAAGAAATTACCTGGACGGGAGCGAGCGGCGCGAAGGTCGCCGGATGGATCGTCAAGCCCGCGAATTTCAATCCGCGCAGAAAGTATCCGCTCGTCGTCTTGATTCACGGTGGTCCCCAGGGCGCCTGGAATGACAACTGGGGTTATCGCTGGAACCCGCAAATCTACGCCGGCGATGGATACGTTGCGTTCATGCCGAACCCGCGCGGTTCGACCGGTTATGGCCAGCAGTTTCTCGCAGAGATCTCGGGCGATTGGGGTGGAAAAGTTTTTACTGATCTGAGCAACGGCGTCGCGCAAGTCGCCGCGTTGCCGTACATCGACAAGAACCGCATCGGCGCGGCAGGCGCAAGCTATGGCGGATACATGATCGACTGGATCGAAGGCCACAATAATGATCCGCGTTTTCAATACAAGGTGCTCGTCTCGCATGACGGCGTTTACAATCTTACGGCAATGTACGGAGCCACCGAAGAACTCTGGTTTCCGGAATGGGAGTTCAAAGGCACGCCCTGGACAAATCCGGCGATGTACGAGCGCTGGTCGCCGCACAATTTCGTGCGCAACTTTCACACGCCGATTCTGATCATCACCAATGGATTGGACTATCGCGTGCCCGAAGGCGAAGGCCTGCAAATGTTCACGGCCGTGCAGCGCATGGGGGTTGAATCAAAGTTGATTGATTTTCCCGATGAAGGTCACTGGGTTTTGAAGCCCGGCAATTCCGCTTTCTGGCATAACAACGTGCTCGAGTGGCTTGACAGGCATTTGAAGTGATCACAGGGCAGTATAAACGCAGTCTGCGAGTATGCCTGTGTCAGAACCCCAACATGTCGGGGGTAGCGACCCGATCAAAGCGCAAATTGGGTGCCCGATCCCGTCTCTACCGGGTTCTGACACGACGGAGGCTCACGCGGCGACTTCTTCCCAAAAAATGGGGCGTCGAACAAATCGTCGATTAGATTGGAGGTCTTCCCATGCCAGGTTGGTTAAAAGCATTGCTCATCGTTTTGGCGGTCATCGTAGTGCTCGTAATCGGCGTCATCGGCGCCGGCATTTATTATGTCTCACGTAATAAAGACGCGTGGCTTGCCAAAGGAAAGGCCGTTATGACTGAAGGCAGAGAATTTGGCCGTTCGACCGACAACCAGGGTTGTGTTGACGAGTCCGTTTCGCGCTACAAGAAGGAGCCGGGGTTGACCAGCGTGCTCTCGTCAACCCTGTTCATGCGTGCATGTCTCGACACGAGCCGGCCGACACCCGGCTTTTGTGACGCGGTGCCGAAACAAACGGATTTCATTAAGAGCGCGCGCTGGCGAGTCTCGCAATGCGAGCGTATCAATCTCTCGTCGGACAGCAATTGCCAGCAGCTGTTCACGCCGGTGCAGCAGTTTTGTGAACATGCATCGCTTCCCTCCGACGAGAACAGCAACAGATAGTTAGCAGTAAGCGGTGAGCGGAAAGCAGTAAGCAGTCAGCAGTGAGCGGCAAGGACCGTAAGGGGGAGGGTGGACAGATGATCATGTCGCACACCCTCGCTCACGCTCTGCTTACTGCCTACTACTTACTACTTTCTGCCGACTGCCTACTGCTTTCTGCTGTCACGAACAGTTCAGTTGAACCCAGCTCGTACGGCTTTCGATCGAGTGACCCATAGATGTTTTTGACGACAAATCCGCTTTTTTCGAGCATCCGGCGGATCTCCGCAACGGTATAGATCCAGTGTTTTGCTTTCCGGCTTTCGACTTTTCCATCCCGTTCGAAAATGTATTCGCTGTCGATGCAACTTTCTTCGGCCAGATATTGCTCCTTGATCGTCGTTTGAATGTCTTCGATCTGATATGAAGCTACCGGTTCAAACTTTGCCAGAATAGATTCAGCAGCCATTCCCGTTTCAATTACGAACCGGGCGCCGGGTTTCAACGCTCTAGCGACGCGTTTGAGAGACATTTCCATGACTGAATACTCGAGATAACCGAAACTGTTTCCGAAACAGTAAGCGCCGTCATAGATCGCTTCGCCTTCTATGAAGCGCATATCACCGAGAATAAACTCAATCCTCGGTGTGGCGTCAGTACCATCCGCGTCAGGGGATGGATCCCAAGAGCCGGCCGCGATCAATGAACGCGCTTCGGCAATGAATTCATCCGAAATATCTACACCCGTTACCCGATATCCGCGACGTGCCAATTCAAATGACAACCTTCCGTTCCCGCACGGCACATCGAGCAGATGAGCACCTGCCGGGCATCCAAGACTATCTGTAATGAAATCAGCTTCAGCTTTGGTCTGCTCTGGTGAGATTGCCTTGCGCCATAAGTCGAGCGCGAGGCCGCTGAAAAAGTTTTCGTACCAGTTGGAAGGGACAACCATCGACTATTTCACTCAGGTCTTTCCAGCGGCGGCAGCACGGCAATGAAATCTTCCGCGAAGCGGCGGCCGTAATCGTCGAGCAATTCAGTTACCCGATCGTAACTCGCCGATCTGACGATCAATCCAGCGTGGTGTTTCTTCCTGGCGCGATAAACGATTTCCGGATCGACATAGGCAGACGTGTCGGGAAACTCCTGGCGCGCCAGCGAGAGAATAATTCCGGCATGTTCCTTTCCGGGCTTAAGTCTGCCCCGCCTTGCTGAATCAGACGCTTCGAGTTTCGCCCATTCACGCCACAGATTGATTCCTGACGCCGCTTCCAAGACGTCCGCGATGTAGGCGCCACCGACGCGCGACGCGATCTCCAGGAAATGGAAATCTCCGTCCGTCTCGCTCTTGATAAATTCGGCGTGCGTCGCGCCGGTTTGCATGCCCATCGCCTTGATCAGGCGCCGGTTTATCTCGAGCAGCTTTTTCTTTTCCGCCGAATCGTGCCGGATTGTTCGTGAGATGTACGCACCACCGCCATGCGCAACTTGCAAAGGCGGGCGGCCATACTTATTAACGCCGGCGAAGACAACGCGGCCCCCGTTTACCAGCGAATCGACATGAAAGACTTCGCCGGAAATAAACTGTGCGAAAACGTGATAAGACGCCCGCTCGCGCAGGGTTTCGCGGTTATTCAGTTCATTGATCGCCGCCCAGGCTTCTTCGGAGCTTTCCAGTTTGCGTATACCGATGGCCGAAACGTCCGAACGCGGCTTGAGCACCCAGGGCGGCGAAACGCGATTCAGATATTCGTTGATCTCGTCGTTGTTAATCGCCGGAACAAATTCAGGAACGGTCAGCCCTGCGTCGCGCGCTCTCACGGCCATGGCGAATTTGTCGCGGAACGTCTTCGCGGTAGAACTGTTCATGCCGGGCAGGCAAAGGTGCTCGCGCGCGAGGGCCGCGATAACTACGTCAAACTCTTCGAGCGCTACAATCCGATCCGGCTTATTCGTTTTCGCGATATGGCTGACCAGGTCGAGAAACAACTCGACGGGCGCATCATTCGGTAACGCAAACACCTCATCCAGCACGTCTCGCGGCCAATCTTCATGCAGCATTTTTTCTTTGGTGACCAGGATGACGTGACAGCCCTGCGCCTTGCATTCACGCAGGAAATCGCCGCCTTTGAAAAAGGTGGCGAAGCAAACGATAGTGCGCGGCTTTGTTTGCATGTGGACGCTTGCAGTTCCGTCCATAGGCTATTAGCAGCAATCTCGGCCTGAAGATCGAATGTTCCGCACGACACTATACAACTTTGCTGCCGCCTGATCAGCGGAATCGTGTATAGTGCCGCTCAAAATTGCTCATGATCTTTCGCGGCCCATACCCTGACGTCAGCATCCCTGAAGTTTCCCTCACGGATTTTATCTTCGGTTCGACGACTCAATTCAAAGACAAGCCCGCCTTAATTGATGGCCCGACCGGTCAAACATTCACTTACGGCGAATTCGAGCAGGCGGTGCGCCGCGTGGCCGCCAGCCTTGCCAAACGAGGATTCAAGCAGGGCGATGTTTTCGGAATCTTCAGCACCAACTGTCCTGAATACGGAATCATTTTTCACGCCGTCGCAATGCTTGGCGGCATTAACACTACGCTGAATCCGTTATATACGGCCGAAGAGGCCGCCTTCCAACTGACGGATGCAAAGGCAAGATTCCTCGTAACGGCTCCTTATTTCATTGATAAAGCCCGCGCCGCGGCGACTGAGGCAAATATTGAAGAGCTTTTTGTTTTTGGCGAGGCGGACCAGGCCACGCCGTTCGCATCGCTCCTGGACGGCGATGGGCCCGTTCCGCAGGTTCAGATCAATCCGAAAGCAGATCTGGTCGCGCTTCCCTATTCAAGCGGCACGACCGGCTTGCCGAAGGGTGTGATGCTGACGCACTACAACCTGGTCGCGAACATGCGGCAAATGGATGGCCTTGAATATTTTCACCGTGATGACACCCTCCTGTGCGTATTGCCGCTCTTTCATATTTACGGCCTGGTTGTTGTCTTAAACATGGGTCTTCATATCGGCGCCACGATTGTGACGATGCCGCGTTTTGATCTGGAACAATTTCTGCAGTTCATCGAAAAGTATCGGGTCACGTTATCGCACATCGTGCCGCCAATCGTTTTGAAACTTACAAAGGACCCGATCGTCGACAATTACGATTTATCGAGTCTCAGAATGATCTTTTCAGGGGCGGCGCCGCTGAGCGCCGAATTGTCAGATCAGTGCATGGTGCGAATCGGCTGTGGGATTCGCCAGGGCTATGGCATGACTGAGACCAGTCCCGTGACGCACAGCAGTCCTGCTGACCCGGCGAAAATGAAACTCGGTTCAGTAGGACCGCCGGCGCCAAACACGGAATGCAAACTGCTCGATCCCGGGACCGGGGAAGAGCTGATTGCCAATCAGAGAGGCGAAGTTTGCGTGCGCGGTCCGCAAATCATGAAAGGTTATCTCAACAATCCAGAGGCCACCGCCCGCACGATCGATAGCGATAACTGGCTGCACACCGGCGACATCGGCTACGCCGACGATGACGGAGACTTTTTTATTGTCGACCGCGTTAAGGAGCTCATTAAGTACAAAGGCTTTCAGGTTGCGCCGGCAGAACTCGAGGCCGTTCTGCTGACGCATCCGGCCGTGGCCGACGCAGCCGTGATACCTTGCCCCGATGACGAAGCGGGTGAAGTGCCAAAAGCATTTGTCGTGCTTAAGGACAAAGCGAGTGCCGAAGAATTGATGTCGTTTGTGGCCGCGCGTACGGCCCCGCACAAGAAGATTCGCTTTCTTGAATTCATCGAGCAAATTCCAAGGTCGCTTGCCGGCAAAATTCTGCGACGGGTGCTGGTGGAAAAAGAGCGAGCAAAGTATACGACCCCGGGCCGATTGTCGCGGTAAACGATCTCATCGAATAGTTTAGACTCGGGCTACTGCCCGACCTGCGGCGCGGACGACCGCGTCCAAATCTGGAGTAATCTAATGGCTGAACAAGTTTCATCCGACAGAATCTCGCGCGCGGTGCGCGCTTATTTCCTGGCCATTCGCGCCATGGACCCGGAGGCGTTTGCCAATACTTTTGCCGAAGACGGAACGACCTATGATCCGGTCGGGTCTCCGGGTATTAAGGGTCGCGGTGGCATACGTGAGTTCCTTGAGGGGATTTGCCAGAACTTCAAGAGCGTCGCGCTTACCGAAGAAAGCATTTTCGTCGCGGGCAATGGCGCTGCGGTGAAGTGGACGGGCCGAGGCACCAGTACCAACGGCCGTCAGGTGAGATTCGAAGGCATCGATGTTTTCGAAATCAATGAGGATGGCAAGATTCAAACCGTGCGGGCGTATTGGAATCCGGCGGAGATGATTGGGCAACTGTGATCGCACTGAAGTCGATCCGCCGCGTAAGCAGGCGGGATCGTTGTCCATCTTAAGTTGAGTCGTTAACCCACCCGCTGACGCCGGTGGTACTGACTCCGCAGATAAATGACGAGGTTTCTCTTCAAATGTCACAAGTAATAACTGCCGCGCCTGAGTGGACAATTCCCGGCTTCCTGGAAGCGCGCGAAAATAATCATCTTTTCATCAGCGGCGCAGACGCGACGGCACTTTCTCACAAGTACGGAACCCCGCTGTTCGTTTTCTCCGAACCACGGATTCGCGTCAACATTGCCCGTTTGCAATCAGCAGCCAGGCAGGTTGATCGTCCGATCAAGTTCTGCTACGCGTCCAAAGCAAACTCGAACATGTCGGTGCTGAAAGTCGTGGGCGATGGCGGCATGGATATCGAAGTCAACAGCGGCGGCGAACTTTACAAAGCTCTGCGGGCCGGCTTTCGTCCTGAGCAAATTATCTTTAACGGCACCAGCAAAACTGACGAAGAAATCGACGAAGCCGTGCGCGCCGGCATTTATTCAATCAACGTTGATTCGATTTATGAAATCGGTTTGGTCGAAGAAGCAGTGCGGCGCGCGCGCGTCCAATTAAATTCCGGATTGCCGCCGGCGCGAATTGCCTTGCGCCTGGTCCCGGAGATTGGCACGCGCTCGCATCTTGGACTTCAGACTGCGCTGCTGACTTCCAAGTTTGGCATTTCATCATCTGAGGTGCTCGATGCGTTCCGGCGCGGTTTGCAGCATCCGGATTTGATTCATGTCTGCGGCATTCACATCCACGTCGGCTCGCAAACTCCGGACGTCGAGCCGTTCGCCGAAGCATTCAAGAGCATGTGGAACCATCTGGTGACGATCCATCGCGAGACCGGGCTCACCCTGGAGCACATTAATCTCGGCGGCGGCATTCCAGTGAATTATCTGCGCGATCGTTCGCAGGCAGATCAGCTTCCCCAGCATGAACGCGACATGCTGGGAGCGGAGCTTGAGCCGGCGACGGTCCTGGCCGAGGCCCTGCGAGTGGCGCGCGAGTCGGCGCGCGATGCCGAGGCGGAGCACTTGCTCGAGAAGGTAACAATATTGCTCGAGCCCGGCCGCAGCGTCATCGCTGACGCCGGTGTGGTGCTCACCAGAGTGCGAAATATCAAACGGCGTCCGGAAACTGATGATGTATGGCTGTTGACGGATGCCGGGTACAACATTCTGCTGTCGATGAATAATTACAAATGGTATTACCACTTGATTTCCGCGTCGCGCGCCTGCGAGCCGCTGGAAGCGAGGTACAAAGTGGCGGGGCCTTTGTGCGATTCAGGCGATGTCTATTTTGATATTGAACGACATGGGCGTTTGCCGGATTATCGCCTGTTGCCGGCGGAAGTGAAGCCGGGCGAAGTGCTGGCGCTGTTGAACTCAGGCGCGTATTCGCTCGCGCAAATGTTTCCTTACAACGGCCGCCCGCTGCCGGCAGCGGTGATGGTTCGCGAGGGCGGGAAGGCTGAAATTATTCGGAAACGGGATACGTATGAGGATCTGTTGATAAATGATGTTTGGTGAACGGTACACATAAGACCATTCCAGATTCAAGATTCCAGATTCCAGATTCCAATACATCAAGACTCATTACTGCAAATTTCCCATCGCCGAGACTCATTTCATGCAAATTCCCTTACCGTTGCAAATCTTTCGTTGCAAGTCTTCTCACTGCTGAAGTCTTGTTGTAATATCGGCGTCCTCTTTTGGAATTCTTGGAATCTTGAAATCTTGAAATCTTGAATCTGGAAATCTGGAATCTTGAATCTTGAATTTGGAATCTTGGAATTTTACAGCTACGAAGCCTGGCTTTATCACTCTCCTCCAGGAGGTCACTCCCATGCGTTACAAGAGATTTGAGGATCTTCCAGTCTGGAACGAAGCAATTGACTTAGCGGTTCAAGTGTACGCGTTGACCTCAAACACTGAATTCAGATCGAAATACAGCCTGCGAGATCAAATCGAACGCGCTGCCGTTTCCGTCTCAAACAATATAGCCGAAGGATTCGAGCGTGGAACAAACAACGAGCTGCTGGCATTCCTCTACATTGCTCGCGGCTCAGCCAGTGAGGTTCGCTCAATGCTTTACTTGCTTAACCGGATCCCTGCGTTCAGTACACTCAGCAGTCACATCAAAGCGCTCAAGACAAAAGCTGAAAGCTGCTCCCGCCAGTTAAAGGCCTGGGCGCAGTCACTTCAGAATTCTAATCTTAAGGGCGAGCGTCACGTGACGGCGAAAACTAAGCGCGCGGCCCAGGCTGCCAGACGGGAGGAATTCCTGAAAGAACTCGCGGAGCTTAGAGCAAAGAAGTAGCGCCGCGAGAACTTTCAAGAATTAACGGAAAAATCTATTCGGACAATTTTTCCGTCTCGGCAAGCGGACAAGATATTGAACTCGAAACTCGAAACTCAAAACTCGAAACTATCCAACGGCCAATTAATTCGCGGCCTTGGCCTGATTGCCGCCATCTCCGTCAACGTTGCAAACGTAATCGGCACGGGCGTTTTCTTAAAAGCCCGCGTGATGACCTGTAATGTCGGCTCACCCGCCATGGCGCTCAGTGTGTGGCTGGTGGCCGGACTGCTGTCACTGGCGGGCGCGCTGACCTACGCGGAATTGCTCGCTATGATGCCGCGCGCGGCCGGCGAATACTGCATCATGCGCGACGCCTACGGCCGCCCATGGGGATTCATCTATGGCTGGACACAGTTTGCAATTGCCCGCAGCGCATCGGCCGCCGCATTGGCAGTGGGCTTCGCGATTTTTCTGAATGACCTGTTACATGGCGCGCTGAAGCATAACTTTTTCACTCTTCGTCTCTCATACGGCCTCGACATCCCTTTCGGTCGCCTGCAACTGGTCGCGCTCGGTGCGATCACGGTTACCGTCATCATCAATTGCGCGGCGGTTAGATTCAGCGGCGGAGTCGCCACGGTGCTTACCTCAATCAAAGTTTTGCTTTTAATCGGTGTAGGCCTCGGCGCTTTTTTTTATACCAATGGCGATTGGTCACATCTGTCGCAGGTTAACGCAGGTGGCGTGTGTGAAGGCGTCGCAATCACCGCTGGTGGCTCGGCCGGATTTGCGGCGGCGATGCTAGGAGCTCTCTGGGCTTACGACGGATGGAACAACATTACGTTTCTGGCCGGCGAGGTAAAACAACCTGAACGTAATCTGCCGTTGGGTCTAATCATCAGCATGTTCATCGTCATGGGACTCTATCTGCTGGTGAATCTCAGTTACTACCACGTGCTGACGCCGACCGAGATAGCGAGTGTCCCCGCGTCATTATCAGTTGCCGCCGAAGTCGTAAGACGTCTGCTTGGGGCGATCGCATTGACGTTGATGGCCGCCGCAATGATGACCTCTTCGTTCGGCGCTTTGCACGCATCGATCCTTGCTACTTCGCGAGTGCCTTATGCGATGGCCCGCGACCGCTTGTTTTTTCAAGGACTGGCCAAAGTTTCCCCGCACACCCACGTGCCCATCAGATCGCTGATCGTTCTGGGAATCTGGTCCGGCGTGCTGGCGCTTTCTGGTTCATATGACACCCTCACCGATGTAGCGATTTTTGCATTGACCCTCTTTTACGCATTCGTCGCCGGATCGGTTTTTTTCTTTCGTCGTCGCCTGCCAGACACCCACCGACCGTACCGGACCTGGGGGTATCCCTATGTGCCGATCATTTATCTGGCCGTGACCGCCTGGTTATTGGGCAGAATCATCTGGGACGCCCGGCCCCAGATGTTGGCAAGTATTCAACTTTTTTCCCAGGCGCATTTTGCATCAGCAGCATGGACGGCGTTAAAAGTGCCACCTTTGGGAAGCTTGTTCTTTATCTTACTTGGTTTGCCTGTCTATCTAATCCTGTCGAGAAGGAAAACCGCTGGAGGTTAAGCGCTCACGCTCGTGAGGCAAGCGCTTCGCGCGCCACTTCTTTGTCGTCAAAGTGAAAAACTTCGCGACCGATGATCTGATAATCCTCGTGGCCTTTGCCGGCAATCAAAACCAAATCATCCGGGCGCGCCTGTGAAATGGCGCGACGGATTGCTTCGCGGCGGTCCGCGATCTTCTCGTAAGGCTTTCCCGTTTCCTGGATTCCGACTTCGGCGTCGGCAAGAATCTGATTCGGATCTTCGGTGCGCGGATTATCAGAAGTAAGAATCACCACATCACTTAAAGAACCTGCCGCCTCGCCCATCGGCGCGCGCTTGGAGCGGTCGCGGTCCCCACCGCAACCGAACACGGTGATGATTTTTCCCTTCGTGACCTCGCGTGCGGTTCGCAACACGTTCAATAAAGCATCGTCGCTATGCGCGTAATCAATCACCACCGCGAAATCGGCGCGGTGCGGCACGCGTTCGAATCGTCCCGGCGCGCCGCTGCATTTCTCCAGTGCCTTTGTGATCACCTCCAAGCTGTAACCGAGCGCCAGACCGCTCGCCACCGCCGCCAGGGTGTTGTAAATATGTGGCGGACCAACCAGCGGCGAACGAAAATCCCGTTCACCCTGGGGCGTCACCAATCCAAAGCGCATTCCCTCCAGAGAAAACTCCGGCGCTCGGGCAGTAACGTCAGCCTCCGCATTCACGGCGTAACGAACCACCCGCAGACCCTCTTTCTCGAGTTTGTCTGCCAGTTCGACACCATACGGGTCATCGACGTTGATGACGGAAGTTTTTGGCCGCGATCCGAGCCGGCCATCGAACAGCCGCTGCTTCGCATACCAGTAGTTCTCCATCGTCTTGTGATAGTCGAGATGGTCGCGGGTGAGATTGGTAAACACGGCGACGGCGTAGTCGAGTTCATCACAGCGATGAAAATCCATCGCCTGGGAAGAACATTCCATGACTGCGGTCCGGCAACCGATTTCGACAGCTTGTCGCAGCAGGCGCTGCATGTCGGTGGCTTCCGGCGTCGTACGGTCTGCCTTCTTTCTTTGCGCGCCCAGGCGGTATTCAACTGTGCCGGTCATGGCTACCGGCTCGCCGGCGGCTTCGGGAATTGAGGTGATCAGATACGCAGTCGTGGTCTTTCCATTTGTGCCGGTGATACCGGCAAGCTGCAGTTCGCGTGACGGGTGGTGATGAACTTCAGCGGCGGCGAGGGCCATGGCGCGCCTGACATCCTTGACCTGGATCCAGGCGGGGGCAAGCCCCCTTCCTGACTGCAATTCTGTCGTTGGTTGGAGTTCGGAAAGGATTCCCACGGCGCCCTGTTCGATGACCTGCGGAATAAACCTGTGCGCATCGAACAACTCGCCGTGCACAGCGACAAAAAGACTGCCTTCTCTGGCTTGCCGCGAATCATGGGTCACGTCATTTACAACCGCATTTCCGCTACCGGATAACTGGCCGCCGGTGACGCGTGCGACATCGCCGAGACTTACCAATTCTTTTTTCTTCAGTTCCAAACGTACCTGCTTTCATTCATGGCCGTAGATTTTAAGCACTTTGCGATTATAATCACGCCGCTTCTTTTCCGATATCCTATTGAGGTCAATTCGATGAGATTACTTGTCGGCCTGGTTTGCGTCACCCTTGTGGTTCTTCACTTCGTCCTCATGACCGGTTCAACAGACGCCGTCGCAGCAAGCTATGACATCATTATTCGCAATGCTCGAGTCATCGACGGCAGCGGCCGTCCGGCATTCGCTGGGGATGTCGCGATTCAGGGTGACCGCATTGCGCGCATTGGAAATCTCCAGAGCGCAAAAGCAAAACGCGAAATTGATGTTCGCGGCCAGATAGTCGCGCCCGGATTCATCGACATGCTCGGCCAGTCCGAGCAATTTGTACTAATCGATCCGCGCGCGATGAGCAAAGTCATGATGGGCGTGACGACCGAAATCACCGGCGAAGGCGAATCGATCGCACCGCTGAACGATCGGATCCTGAAAGAGCAGGAAGATTTCAACCGACGTTTCAATCTCAAGGTTGATTGGCGCACGATGGGCGAGTACTTCAGGCGGCTGGATAAGCAAGGCGCGGGCGTTAACCTCGGCTCATTTGTCGGCGCCACCCAGGTGCGCGAGTACGTCATCGGCTACGATGATCGGCCGCCGACGCCCGCAGAGCTGGAACAAATGAAGCGGCTTGTCGCCGACGCGATGAAGGACGGCGCGCTCGGAGTCTCGACCTCGCTGCAATACGTGCCCGCGCGTTTCGCGAAGACTGACGAAATTGTCGAGCTGGCCAAAGTTGCGCACCAGTATGGCGGCATTTACATCACGCATCAGCGGAGCGAAGCCAACGCCATCGACGATTCCATGAAAGAAGTCTTCGAGATCGCCCGGCGCGCAAACATACCGGCGGAGATCTGGCACTTCAAAACTGCTTACCAGAAGAACTGGGGACGCATGCCGGAAATGCTTCGCCGCATCGAGGAGGCACGACGGCAGGGCTTGAAGATCACGGCCAATGTCTATCCGTATGTGGCGGGCAGCACATCCTTAAGCGCCTGCCTGCCGCCCTGGGCGCTCGAAGGTGGGACGGACCGAATGATTGCGCGTCTCAAAGAGCCGCAAACTCGGGCGCGCTTGAAAAAAGAGATTACGACTGACTCCCGAGAATGGGAAAACATCTATCTCGGAAGTGGCGGCCCGAGCGGCATCTTAATAGCCTCCGTCGTCAATCGCGATCTGGAAAGCTCGCAAGGCAAGCGATTGTCAGAAATTGCCTCCGCGCAAAACAAAGATCCACTGGATGCGCTCTTTGACTTCATCATCGCCGATCACGGTCAGACGGGCGCGATCTTTTTCATGATTCGCGAAGACGATATGAAGGCAGCGCTGAAATCTCCCTTTGTCAGTATCTGCACAGATAGTAGCGCGCGCGCCACTGACGGGCCGTTGGCCGGATCGAAGTCGCATCCGCGCGGCTGGGGAACCTATCCCCGGATTCTGGGAAAATATGTTCGCGACGAACATCTGCTGCCGCTTGAGTTAGCGATCCGTAAGATGACGGGATTGCCGGCGTCGAACGTAGGCTTGAAACAGCGCGGATTAATCCGGGAAGGTTATTTTGCTGACATTACTATCTTCAATCCGGACACTGTGATCGACCGGGCCACGTTCGAAGAACCGAATCAATATCCGGTGGGTATTAACTTCGTCATCGTGAATGGAAAGGTCGAAGTGGACAGCGGCCAAAGAACGCCGGCGCTGGCCGGGCGAGTGCTGCGCGGCCCCGGATACGCGCGCTAATGCCCGAAGCGCCGACGTCCCGTCGGCATTGAGCGCGCCGCGCCGAGGAAATGAGACGCGGCTCTGCCGCCTGATGTGCGGTAAGGCTCTGCCTTTACCGGGACGTGACCTGTTTTTTGATTATTCTTATCGTGACAAGGCTGAGCCTTGTCGCGATGAGAAGGAAAAACACTCAGCAGTGTTACGGAAAGCCAGAGGCGTTCCGCACATCAAGCGGCAGAGCCGCACGCAAATCGACTCATCCAACGAAGGGATCCTATCGTCACAGCGAGCCAATAATCTCGCGATATTGATCTTCGCTGAACGCCTTCAACGTCTCGGTGCTCACATTTCCCTGCGAAGCCAGGCCGAGTATCGCCTTGGCATAGGTGTCATCGTCCGGCGCTTCGATCACACATACGAGATCGTAGCGGCCCAGCGTCATGTACACATCTTTGATTTCAGCCCCGGCCTTTTTGAAGGCCTTGCGTCCGGCATCCAGGCGCTTGGCGCTGCCACCGACCTTCGTGGCTCCCTGCAGCGTCCAGTTAAGCAATGCAATGTAAGTCGGCATGATGTTCTCTCCTCCTCGTACCCTAGATCTTGATAATGATTTTCTTTCTATACAGCAACCACATCAGAAACAGCCATAGCAGAACGAATGAAATCGCAAACGCCAGCGAAGCATTTAGCGGCGACAGCCACGAAGTATATACGTGATTGTAAACATAAGTGTGTAACGCCTGGGAGCCGCCGTCGGGCCTGGGCACCTTAATCAGGCCCAATAGTATCGCCATGATGTCCGTGCCGACGAACAGCACGATCGCGTTCACGCCAAAGATTGCGAATGGCTTCGTCCACCATTTCGATTCTTTGATGTCAATAAGCCAGTAACACAAGGCGAGGAGCTGCATTGCCAGTCCGCCGGTGAAAAAGACATACGAACTGGTCCACAGGGACTTGTTGATTGGAAACCAGGCATCCCATGCCCAGCCAACAATGATGCAACAAAAACCGGCGATGAACAGATCGGCAACTTTTTGAATTGGCGTTCGAGTTTCGCAACGCAGGCGGTTGCCGGTCAACACGCCGAACAACGTCGTCGCCAACGCACCCATGGTGCTCAAGAACCCTTCGGGATCGTAGACAATCCCCTGCTTCCAGATATGGGGGCCAAAGACGTGACGATCTATATAAGCAGCCAGATTTCCTTCTTTGCTTAAATCGCCTGCGCCATAGCCGGGCGCCGGCACGTGCATCATCAGCAACCAGTAAACAATCAGCAGGGCCACCGCGATGATTGCCACCGTGCGCGGCCGGGCCTTGATGAAAATGATTGAGGCAAAGAAGTAGCAGACGGCAATTCTTTGCAGCACGCCCGGAATGCGAATCGTCGACAGATGAAAATACGGAAAGCCGGCGACAAACTCGCCCAACAAAAAAATTACCAGGGTCCGATAGACGATCTTGAAGATGAGATCGCGGAACTTGTCACCGCGTTCGACTCGCCGGCCGAGTCCCAACGATATGGCGACGCCGACAATGAAAAGAAAGAACGGAAAGATCAGATCCGTCGGCGTCCAGCCATTCCATTCCGCGTGCTCCAGCGGCCAATAGATATGCGACCAGGAACCGGGATTGTTCACGAGCACCATTCCGGCGATCGTGAGACCGCGGAGGACATCGAGCGATTCAAGTCGAGTATTGTTAGACATAAGAAGAATCCGCAGATTTCACATTTGAACGCAGATTTGGAAAAAACAAATCGGCGATAGTGCAGACTACGATAAATCTTAACGATTCGGTATGGGCACACTTGGTCGCGTCCCCAATCCGAATTCTTCCGGGCCTGGCAGCGTCGAACTCAATTCATATTTCCGCAACGCTTCATCGATTTGCCGGCTCTTTGCCAGCCACATCGCAATCGCCTGATCATAGCGGGCCAAAACACTATCGAGCCAGTAAGGGCGGTTCTCAGCCAGCCATTGTCGGCGATAATTTTCTTTCAGAATCGAAAGTTCCTCAGCCATCTCGCGCAGGTTGTTATAGATTGCGCCGGTATAGTAACGCAGCTTCCGCACTTTCACGCGATCGCCCAGGTTCAGGTAAGCATTCCAATATTCGTCACTGAACTTTTGCACTACTTCCATCCGGCGGCCGAGATGATCGTATCGCTGCGCGGCAAACAGCATCGCCGCGACTGCGGAATGATTTCGGCGCGCACGATTTTCATTTTTTGCAACAGACTCAGCAACATCTTCCACAATCCGCCGCATGTGATGCGTTCTCTCCGCGAGATTGCGCGTCTCGTTGATGAACTGGTTGCCAAATGGTTCGCGCCAGAACAGCTCGTCGGTTGTGCCGGCGTTCAGCAGCGATGGCACGCTGCCCAAAGCCCGTTCGGCTTTCACAAACTCGTTGCCGTCACTGCGAAAGAACGACCAATCAAAGTCGCGATCGAACTCCTGGATGTCGACCGCCCCCTCCTGCCATGAAGCGGAGGCGCCCAGAACAATTGGATACCAGGCGGATTCAAACAGCGCCTCGCCATCGTCGTCCCAGGTCGTGTTCATCATTCCGATCGCCCCTGCCCGCTGGCCGTCACGCACAAAGTTGACGATGTTCTTCGTAGCGGCTTCAAGATTCGGAAAGATCTGGTTCCAGTTGTGCGCGCCCGGACAGACAAACTGATCGAGACCGGCGTCTTTGAAGGGTTTGAGATACGAAGAATAATCATCAGCCGCGCCATATTGCCAATTCATCACGATCATGTCTTTGGGAACGTTGCCGATCAGATCGGGATGATGCAGGGCGATATCACCCCAGAACATCAAGCGCCGGTTGTATGGCTTGAGAACTTCGCGGACTCGATTGAGGTGTTCGAAGTAAATCGCGCCGACCCCCTTTGCCTGGGCTTCCGCCTTGCTTTGACCTTCCCCGAGTTCGAACGTTTCGTCGGCGCCGATGTGAAAGAACTGACCCGGGAAGAGTTCGTTCAGCTCCTGATACCAATCCGCGATCAGCTTGTAACTACCGGGCTGTTGCGGAGAGAGAACATCGCCATCGGGCGTCTCCGCGAGATCGGCATACTTCTCGAGCCGCAGAGCTTTGTGCAAATGGCCGAAGGTTTGTTGTTCAGGGACCAGCTCAACGTGATACCGACGCGCGTATGCCACCAGTTCGCGAATTTCGGCGGGAGTCAGCGATCCACCCGTGGGCCCAATCAGTGGATTCGACTCGCTGGCGAACGTGTGCTCCATATAAAAGGAGTGCATGTTCATCTTAAAGAAAGCTTCCGTGCGAATTTGCCGCTTGATGTAATCGACCGTAGGCACGGGTCCGCGGCTGATATCGTCAGATACTGCGCGCCAGCGCATCGTGGGCCAATCGACAATCTTCACCGCGGGAATGAAAGCGTCCGCGCCTTCTCCGCGAACGAGTTGCTTGAGGGTCTGCAATCCGTAAAATGTGCCGGCTTCAGTCTTGCCCGCGACGATCACTTGATCGGCGCCGACGATGAGCACGTATCCTTCCGTATTCAAAGTCGTCGGAACTTCCAGTCCCGCTTGTCTTAATACCTCGCGAATCTGTGGAAGGTCGATCCGGCCAACGAGAATTCCCCGGTGCAAGCGTCCTTTGCTAATCACCACAGCCACGCCGGCGCTGGCTTTCAAGTCATCAATAAAGTCCTGGGCGGCAAAGCGATCGTCATCCGAACCTGGGTTGGCAAGAAGGATGCGATTATCGCGACGGAAGCGAAACACCTCCGGGAGAGCGTTGAGCTGTTTCGGTTGCGGTATTATTTGCAGGCCCGGAGACTGCGAAGCTGCCTGGCCACGGACAGCAATGGAAGCGAGCACAATTGCCAGACCCATGATTAGACTTCGTGTTAGAGTGTGTCCCATCGAACGAAGACGACGACCGGCCAAAATTGTTTCTCGGGCTGAAAACAGAACGGACGACTATTTACCTGATATCGATTCTGATTACAACCTGGTTCGACGGTAGCGTTTAGACGCGGGCTATCGCCCGCCTGGTCGGTCAGTAGCCCGACTCTAAACACTGACGGTTGAGGTCTTGCATGTCTTTAATGCTTCAGGAAATTGCCGAGCAGCCCGGGGCTTTGGCCAAAACTATCGCTGAAGAAAGGCATAAGGTTGAGCGCCTCGGCGATGCGGTCAGGAAACGGGATGTCGATCTAATCGTTTTAGTCGCGCGCGGCAGTTCAGACAATGCCGCGCTGTTTGGCCGCTACCTTCTGGAAATCACAACCGGCGTTCCGGTTTCTCTTTCCGCCCCGTCGGTCCACACTCTTTATCACGCAAAACTCAATCTCAAGCGGGCGCTGGTAATCGGTGTTTCGCAATCCGGAGAAGGTGAAGACATCAACCGCGTGTTGGAGAACGCTCGTGAGAGCGGCGCTTTCACGATCGGATTCACGAACGAGCCGGCGTCCAGCATGGTTGGCCTGGTCGATGAGACGCTTTTGACGCATGGTGGCCGCGAGCGCTCGGTGGCAGCGACTAAGACGTTCACCGGGCAGATGTTGCTCTTCTACATGCTCGCGGCGGCGCTGGCAAACGACGAGCGATCAATTGAGTACGAAAAGATTCCCGAATATGCCGCGCGCGCCCTGGAACAAAGTCAGGCCGTTACTGAGCTGGTGCACCGATATTTGTTCATGGACAACTGCGTCGTAGTCGGACGCGGCCTTGCCTATGCCAACGCCTATGAGTTCGCCCTGAAACTGATGGAGACTTGCTACGTCGTGGCGGAACGATTTTCATCTGCGGATTTCCTGCACGGACCACTGGCGTTGATTGAAAGACATTTCCCGGTGATTCTGTTCGCGCCGCCGGGAGTAATGCTTGCAGGCACGAAGGAATTGATTGCCCGGCTGCAAGAATTGAACGCCGACACGCTTGCGATTACGGGAGACATTGAGGCTGCCGGCATGTGCTCGCGCGCGATCATCATGCCGCGCGAGATTGACGAGTTCCTGGCGCCGATTCCTTACATTATTCCGGCACAACTGTTCGCGGCGTTGCTGGCAGAAGCAAAAGGACTCGATCCGGACCAGCCGCGTTCACTGTCGAAGGTTACAAGAACGTTGTAGCGAGATAGACGGCATGTTTATGGCTCAAACGCGGAACCACTGAACCTTTACCCGCTCGCGTTACCGCACTCTATTGATGAAGCTCGCCGATAAACCTGCTTCAGTCGCAACTCAGGACGAGACGCGCGGCACCCTGCTGCGCGTGCTGGGAGTCGGCTTTGGCCTGGCCGTGACTATCGGTGGCACGATCGGAATGGGCATTCTGCGCACGCCGGGACAAGTCGCGGAGCAACTTCCAACTCCCGGACTGTTCATTGGCGTCTGGATTCTCGGTGGCGTCTATGCCTTGCTCGGCGCAATCTCGGTCGCCGAACTTGGGGCGATGATTCCGCGCTCAGGCGGCTGGTACGTCTTCATCCATCGCGCCATGGGGAATTATCCCGGATTCGTCGTCGGATGGAGCGACTGGCTTTCTACCTGTGGAACGCTGGCAGTGATCTCCCTGGTGGTCGGAGAATATACTGCCGTCCTGGTTCCACGCCTCGCGGGCCGCGATAAATCTATTGCTCTGGTGGTCGTCTTGATGTTCGCTGCGTTGCAGTGGCGCGGAATTCGTTGGGGAAGCTTCACGCAAAATTTCACGAGCCTGATCAAGACGTTGATTTTTGCCATAATCGCAATCGCCGCCTTCACGATCGCTACAAAGCAATCCAGTCCGGAACCCCCACTGGCGACGCCGCAGGGTTACGCATTCTTCGGAGCGCTGATCATCGCGCTGCAGGGCGTGCTCTACACCTATGACGGGTGGTACGGTGTAATCTATTTCGGCGAGGAAGTTCGCGATCCGAAGCGCGACGTGCTCCGATCAATGTTCGGTGGGACATTGCTGGTAATTGCGATTTACGTGGTCGTCAACCTTGCGTATGTTCACGTGTTGCCAATGTCGAAACTTGCCGGCGAGCCGCTGGCCGCCGGGGCAGTCGCGCGCGCGATCTTCGGTAATTACGGAGACACCGCCATTCGAATTCTCGCAATTCTTTCTCTCCTTAGTACCGTCAACGCCTACACGCTGACTGCGCCGCGAATTCTTTACGCCATGAGTTGCGATGAATTGTTTCATCATCGCGCGGCCAGAGTGAATATCGGCGGCACCCCGACGATCACTCTCCTGATCAGCACGTTGTGCGCGGTCCTTTTCATCCTCAGCGCAAAATTCAGCGCGATCCTTGCCGCCCTCGCTTTCTTCTTTGTGGCGAACTATTCGATGGGATATATCTCGGTGATCGTTTTGCGCCGGCGCGAACCTGATTTGCCGCGCCCGTATCGCGTTTGGGGTTATCCCTGGACCACTTTGATCGTCTTATTGGGTTCAATCGCTTTCCTCGCCGGTGCGGTTATTGCGGACAAGAAGAACAGTCTGTGGGCGCTCGCAATCCTTGCAGCAAGTTATCCGTTGTATCTGATCGTGAAGTTGACGACGCGCCTTAAACCGTCCGCGTAGCGGACGTCATTGCTCGCGGTTCTGCAACCCTGAATCGCTATGTTATCCTCGACCCCGTGCTTTTTGATTTGCGAAAGTGGCGGAATTGGCAGACGCGCCAGACTTAGGATCTGGTACCGAAAGGTGTGGGGGTTCGAGTCCCCCCTTTCGCACCAGGGCAGCGAGCAGAAGGCAGAAAGAAGTAAGCAGTGAACGGCAGCTAGCGAGCGCGAATCTGTGCCAATGTTTGAGCGAGCTACCGAAGCCTTTAAGAAATAGCACGAACATTACTAACTAATTATGCCTACTGCTTTACTGTTCACTGACCACTGACCACTGAACACTGACCACTGCTTACTGCCTACTGTTCACTGACCACTGACCACTGACCACTGCTCACAGCTTACTGCTTACTTTCCTATGAAGACTGAACTCAAAGAACTTTCGCCAACGCGCAAGCAGATCGATATTCAAATCGACGCCGCCGCGGTGCGCGCGGCTTATGATCAAATCAGCGATCGTTACGCGAAAGCGGCGAATGTTCCCGGATTTCGCCCCGGTCACGCGCCGCGCGCGGTGGTGCGGACGCGCTTCAAAGATCAGATCCGCACCGAAGTATTACGCGAACTGCTTCCGGAGGCCGCCCAAAACGCGATTGAAGAACACAAGCTGGCGCCGCTGGGCGAACCGGAACTCAATCTCGAAAACACGGACGGACTCAGCCGTCTTGGCAACGACCCGATTTCATTTCACATCATTGTGGACGTCCTTCCCGAGATCAAATTGAATGAATACAAGGGACTCTCGGCAACGCGACGCACCCGATCAGTAAAAGATGAAGACATGGATCGGGTAATCGAATCGCTGCGTGAGAACTCGGCGACCCTCGAGCCGGTTGAAGATCGCGGCGCGCAGTTGGGTGACACAGTTACGGCAAACTTTCATGGCCAGTTTTTGAGCGAGCCCGAGGCTGAGCCCATTAATGTCGAAGACGTTGACGTGGTGCTGGGCGGAGACGGCGTCGTCCGTGAGATAAATGAAAATCTGATCGGCGCTAAACCTGATGATGAAAAAACGTTTACGGTTGATTATCCCGCGGATTTCACTTCAAAGGGCCTGGCCGGCAAACAAGTCGAGTACCGGATAAAAGTAAACGCGCTGCGCATTAAAGAATTACCCGATATCGACGATGAATGGGCCCGGAGTCTGGGCGACGAGATTGAGTCCCTGGCGCAACTGCGCGAGAAGATTCGTTTGGATCTCGACCAGCAGGTAAAGAATGAAGCCGACGTAAAGATGCGATCCGAGCTGGTGCGAAAACTTGTCGAGGCGCATCAATTCGAATTGCCAGAGCGGTTGCTTGAACATCAAACCGAGCATCGACTGGAGTCGGTCGTGCGCGACATGATGGGACACGGAGTCGATCCTCGCGATCCGAAACTGGACTGGGAGAAGGCGCGCGACTCGCTGAAAGAGCAGGCCGGTTATGATCTGCGCGGTTCGCTCTTGCTGGAGCGCATCGCCGACGAAGAGAAGATCGAAGTAAGCAAACAGGAGATCGATGACGAGATCAATGCGGTCGCGGAGGCGTCGCGACAATCAGTCGAACAAGTGCGCGCTATCTTGACAAAGCAGGGAGGCGAACGTAGCATCGCCGGTAGGTTGCGCAACCGCAAAGCGCTCGACTTCCTGGTCGCGAATGCGAATGTAACCGACGAAGAGTGGAAGGAAGAAAAGGAGGGGTCGGAATAGAGTTTTCATTTTTCATTTCAGATTCTTCATTCGTCATTTTGATACCGAATCAACTAATGACAGATGGAAAATGAAAATGGAAAATGAAAACCCGGCTCCTTTTTCGTTAAGAGCTTATGGCTTTGATTCCGATGGTCGTCGAACAAACGTCGCGCGGCGAGCGCGCGTTTGACATCTACTCACGACTGCTCAAAGACAACATTATCTTTCTCGGTACGCCGATCGACGATCAGATTGCCAACCTGATCGTCGCCCAGTTGCTTTTCCTCGAAGCGGAAGACCCCGAAAAGGATATTAACCTATACATAAACTCTCCGGGCGGTTCAGTGACCGCAGGGCTGGCGATCTACGACACCATGCAGTTTATCCGTCCGGACGTCACCACGATTTGCGTCGGCATGTGCGCCTCGATGGGCGCACTGCTGCTGACCGCCGGCGCTAAAGGCAAACGATTCGCGCTGCCGAATTCTCGCATACTCATACATCAACCCTCAGGCGGCATGCAGGGCCAGGCCACCGACGTCCGCATTCATGCCGAAGAACTCATCCGGATCCGTGAATTGACATCGCAAATCCTTGCGAAACATACGGGCCAGAGCCTCGATCAAATCGAGCTCGACGTGGAACGCGATCGTTATTTATCTGCCGTCCAGGCCAAAGAATATGGTTTAATAGACGAGGTAATTGCCCACCGGGAGTAGGTGGCGCAACTTGCCGGCTTGCGGCGGATGAACACTCGCAACTTAACCAGTTGCGTTACAACAATGATTGCCAGAATGAAATCTCGTGGATTGTGTTGCTCGTTCTGCGGCAAGTCGCGCGGAGAAGTAACCGACCTGGTAGCCGGAACTCCCCATGCGTCCGGCGCGCGCCGAGCCTCCGCAAAAAGTTCCTTTATCTGTAATGAATGTGTCCGCCATTTCAATCAACTGCTGGCGAGCAGTGAAATCAAGAGCACGCTCGTCCATACGTCAGACTTGAACAAGCTCTAACAGTTCTCGGATGGAGTTCCCCAGACGCTATGGTAAGACGAACCGATGACACGCTGCGCTGCTCATTCTGCGGCAAGTCTCAGAATGAAGTGAAAAAACTCATTGCCGGTCCCACGGTGTACATCTGCAACGAGTGCATCGACATCTGCAACGAGATCATCACCGACGACCAGCAGGCTGAGTCGGTCGCTTCGCGGCCGCCGCTCCCCAAGCCCGGCGAGATAAAAGCATTTCTCGACGAACATGTCATCGGCCAGGAAGAAACGAAGAAACGGCTGGCCGTCGCGGTCTATCAACATTACAAGCGCATCGAGATTTCGCGCCGCCGCAGTGAAGTTGAAATTCAAAAATCAAATATCCTGCTAATCGGACCAACAGGCACCGGCAAGACTCTGCTGGCCCAGACCCTGGCGCGCATGTTGAGCGTCCCCTTCACCATTGTCGATGCAACGACCCTCACCGAAGCCGGTTATGTCGGAGAAGATGTCGAAAACATTATTCTCAAACTCTTGCAGGCCTCGAATGGCGACGTCGAGCGTGCCCAGCAGGGAATTATTTACATCGACGAGATCGACAAGATTTGCCGCAAGGACGAAAACCCGTCAATTACCCGCGATGTGTCCGGCGAAGGCGTGCAGCAGGCGCTGTTGAAAATTCTGGAGGGTACGGTTGCCAACGTGCCGCCGCAGGGCGGGCGCAAACATCCGCATCAGGAATTCTTCCCGGTCGACACCACAAATATCCTTTTCATTTGCGGAGGCGCGTTTGTGGGACTCGAGAAAGTGGTCGAGCGCCGGCTGCGCAACAAGTCGCTCGGCTTTCATGCGGAAGTGAAATCCGGAGCGCAAAGACAGGCCGACGCCCTTTCCCACACTCAACCGGAAGATCTGATTCGTTACGGCCTGATTCCGGAATTCGTCGGCCGGCTTCCGGTCTGTGGTGTGTTGCACGAACTCGACGAAGGAGCGCTGATCAAAATTCTCACCGAACCAAAACACGCGCTGGTCAAACAGTATCAAAAGAAGTTCGACTTCGATGCCGTCAAGTTGCGCTTCACTGATGATGCCTTGCGGGCGGTCGCCGCGCAGGCCCTGGCGCGCAAAGTCGGCGCTCGCGGTCTCATGATGATTCTTGAAGAGCTACTGCTGGATGCCATGTATACTCTGCCTTCGCAAAAACGGGTCAAGGAATTCGTGATCACCAGCGAAATGGTCGAGCGCCGGCGCGCTATACCTGGTGAGGGTCTGGCGGGCGTTGATGATGCAGCCGCGTAGCCTAAGGAACCACTCTAATCGTGGTGTCTCAAGTTCGGTGACATCCGTTACAAGGAAGAGTGCCCTGAAATATTATTACTGCGGGGAATCGGTAGACAGCGGTTTCTCAACTAGCGCGAGGAACTCTTCTCGTATCTGCTTTTCTTTGCCTGAAGCGTCACCAAACCACGCCCTTTCAACGGTTCCTCTACTATTGACGAACAAAACGGTGGGTGTGCCGGGTATCTTATAGGAAGAGAGTGGGCCGGTTCGCACATCGTCGATCGGCAGGTCAATCGAGTGAATATAAGCTTTTGCGTCTTCTATTGAATTCGGAAGAACTGCCAGAGACTTTACGCTCCGCCTGGCCGCCTCCTCAGTCAATTGTCGGTAAAATGGCGCGCTTGATGTGCAGTAATGGCAATCCTTGTTAAGGAAGAAAACAAGACTCCTCTTATTCTGCTTCCAATCAACGTCTGAAAGTTCCAGTCGTTCCCCAGCGCTAATGCGCGGCACGTTTGCAGGACTTAGCTGCCGTGGGAAGAACTGTCGCTTGACGAGTACTCCTGATACAACAAGTACAGCGATAGCAATGGCGATTTGCGCACCTAATTCGATATTGGCCCTGACGTTGTTTTGCATGCTTCTCAACGCCTAGCGGCTCTGCTTCTCTAATATTGCACTGGCAATTGCAAGAATCGCGGTCGAGCGCGGGGCGTCATACTTGAAGCTCTTCGCGACCTCAACGGACCGATACAAGTCATCTCTGGCTAGCAGTTGAAAAACGCGAATAAGGCTAAAGTCATCACCCCCAACCCTGATCGTTTTGAAGTCGCTTCTCGTCGGCATAATAAACCGAAGCCCGTTTTCGCCGTTAAAGTCTTCCGTCTCATTCGCAGTTTTAGCGGCACGGGCCATTAACTCCCATACTCGAGACGGCTCAGCGATAGTAACTTGTATAGCGATGCCCACGAACAGGACTGGGCGATCGAGCGCGTTGGTTTCAATGCGTATGGCCTCGTCGGTGGCCTTTTCCAGAAGGTCTGAGCCACGCTGACGCTCTGACTTCATTACCAGCCGAGCAGCCTGCGTGTAAGCCAGCGCGCGCTGGGTATGACTCAGCTGTCCAGTTTCAGCCAGACGAACAGCTTCGGATGCTGCCTTTTTTCCAATCGCCACTTGGACGAGCTGAAAATCCACGAACTGACGCACCTGGAACCGGTGATCCGAATCGTCAATCTTGTCGGCGAGATCGCGCGCGCGCAGATCTCCCTTCGCCGCCAGGGTCACAGCTACAGACGCGTAGATTTCATCACGCTCGCTAGAGGTTTTGGCATGATCGACCTCGTCCTGTAATCTTTCGAGCAAGTCGCGAGGCTCCTCCTCCTTTAGGCCAAGCGTTAACAAGGGATTACCATTCTTCGTTGTATCCCTAGACGAGTTGCCCGTCAGCTCGGTCAGGTACGCGCGTAGAGCTGTGGCTGAGTCGGGCGCGTACTGCTGAAAAATCGGAAGTAGTCTGCTGATCACCTTGATCGTTCCAGCGCGACCTGATGAGCTGAAGTCCTGATCGGGAGGAGGCAATGGCCGCAACAAAATGTTTGCAGCTACCCGAAGGAATTGATCGCGAAGAATTGCGGACAGGTTGGGAGGCGCTATGGCTTGCTCTGGCTGAGTCCATGTTCCACCGCCATCGGCTGTGAACGTGATGTAAAGCCCTGGAGTGAACACATAGGAGGACAAGCCTGAAACCGTGTTTGCATCTGAGAGAACGTTAAACTCAGCCAGGGTAACGAGATGTGAAAACCTTTTATCCGCCGCGTCAGGGTTCTTGGTACGTAGCACTGAAAGAAAACCGATCGACATGGCGTTGACTTGATCCAAAGCGGGTGAGGCAATTTCTAGCGCCTGCTCGACTTGGCCTTGATTCAGTAATCTGCTGGCTGCTAGAAGTCTTTTCGAGTCCGCATCCGAGGCAGACCAATTGTCAACCGGCCCTTTCGGCTTGGAGTCTTTTGCCCCGGTTTCGTTATTCAGTTTAGTGAGGAACTCCTCGGCTAGCTTGCGATCTCGACGGGCTACCACGCTCAGCACTTCTGACCTAAGATCGCGGCCGCCGGCGCGCCTCGAGGCAATCACCATTGGGGGAGGACTGTCTTTAGTCTTGATGGTTACTTCTTCCGCATCGCCCTTCTCAGCAGCTTCCCAAGCGCGGAGGAATAGTGCTCGGGCATCTGCGTTATCCGCATCCCACAAAATATCGGCAGCGCGGGACAGGACGCGAGGACGAAGCGCCACATCGCTATAGGAAATCGCTTCGCGCGCGAGGGAAATAACAGTTGAGATGGCAAAGTCCCGCCGCTGCGCTTCCGCCAAGTCGGCGTCGCGGACTATGGCTCCTTCGCTTGCCTTGGGCTGAGCTAGCTGGCCTTGTCCGCTTTGCGCCAGGGTTGAGAGCGGGAGCAACGAAAGGAAAGACAGTGAAATCGCTATCAACTTCAACATTCTCCCCCCCGCGAATTAGTTACACATAGACGTTGCTGCGCCATTGCATGCCCACGAACCGTCGCTCCACGAGCAGCAGAATTGACAGTTATAGCAACCGCGTCCCGCATCCCACCCCACGCAACCATACGCGCAGGTCTTCGAGTCATCAATAGTTCCGATATCTGCTTCCGCCGGCGGGATAGCTAGCGCGCCAAGGACCAACCCAAGAGCCAGCATACTTGTCATCAGTCGCTGGCGATTAAGCAGGCTTCGTATTCTGTTCATGGAAGATTCGTGATTCAGCATTGTAGATTCTCCTTGATTGGCAAACCAAGTTGACTTTACGGTCGTCAGAGGCTTCAGACTGGAGCTGGTTCGACCGCAAAAAGAACTAAACCCCGAGGATCGATTCGTCAATGGGATTCTTCGCTGGATGCTTCGGTTTGGCTATCTAACGATGTGGAGCAAGCCAGTGGAGAACCGAGATACGCGGAGTATGCGCCCCCCCTCAAGAGAAATGCTAGAGCAAATGTGTTTTTATTTTCGTTGCGTTCGTGGAGGCGCTGAAGGTCACCGGCGCATGGGTCTAATGGCGCGTCAAAGAACAAATAGTTTACAATTAGTTGGTGGTAGTCAAAGGGCGAGACGGCAGTTGGCGGCTCGCCTTTTCGCAAGTAATCGAGCGTTTTCGTTCAACTTGTAACATATGCTCTTCGAAACCGCGCCTATTGATAATTTTAAATAATTTCACGCGAACGCTCGAAATAATGGTAGCCTTTCAATCAAGCATTTTGCCGCGGCGGCGCCGGTTGACAACTCGCGCGCTTGAAGGCAGGATGCTCTCACAGTGTTTTTTTGAGCGCTGAGTTCGGGTCGTAAGACCTCGACTACAGCGCAAGCCCCAGGGAGAACCATGGAAGAATATTCTGATCGAACCCCTTCCGACATAGCTAAATACCCGATGGTCCCGATTCGCGACGTCGTGATCTTTCCTTTCACGAAAGTCGCGTTCAAGATTGGCCGGCCCGGGTCAGTTAGCGCCCTGGAGACTGCGCTCGCCTCTGATCGCACGATTTTTCTCGCTACTCAACACGATGCTACCGTCGACGAACCAACACCCGAGCAAATCTATGGGGTCGGTACGATTGCGCGGATCATGCAGTCGCAGCGCCAGGAGAATGGACAGATAAAGGTTGTCGTCGAGGGACGCGAACGTGCGACCACCGTGCGCGTTGAGAATAACGATGGCGCTTTCACCGCCCTGGTGCGGCGCGCGCCCGTAGTGAACGAAGAAAACCTGCGCCTGGATGCCCTCGTGCAAAAAATCAGTCAGTTGATCGAGCAGCACCTGCGGCTTGCTCCCGAAGTTCAGTCAGATGCGCTGCAAACCGCGATGCGCAATGCTGACCCTTCGCATATGGCGGACGCGCTGGCTTCACAACTGCGCATCTCTGTCGAGGACAAGCAGGGACTGTTGGAACTATTTTCGACCCAGGCGAGGCTGGCGCGCTTAATTGAAGTCCTGGAGATCGAGCTCGATAAGCGCCAGCTTGACCGCACGATTCAAACGCGCGTCAAGCGGCAGATGGAAAAAGCGCAAAAAGAGTACTACCTCAACGAACAGATCAAGGCGATCCACAAGGAGCTGGGCCGCAAAGATGAGCGCGCCGAACTCGACGAGTTGAAGAAGAAGATTGAAGACGCCGGCATGACCGATGAAGCCCGGGAAAAGGCGATGCAGGAACTTCATCGTCTGGAAGCCATGCCGCCCATGTCCGCGGAAGGGACTGTCTCGCGCACCTACATCGATTGGCTGCTGAGCGTGCCGTGGAAACAGAAGTCAAAAGAGATTAGGGATCTGACAAGGGCCGAAGAGGTTCTGAATGAAGATCACTTTGGTCTGGAAAAGATTAAGGATCGCATCCTTGAATATTTGGCAGTCCGGCAACTGGTGAAGAACCCCAAGGGTTCGATTCTTTGTTTCGTAGGTCCTCCCGGAGTCGGAAAGACGAGCCTCGGAAAGTCTATCGCCCGGGCGACCGGAAGAAAGTTTGTTCGGCTTTCACTTGGCGGCGTGCGCGACGAAGCTGAAATTCGGGGACACCGCCGCACCTACATCGGAGCGCTTCCCGGTCAAATCATTCAGATGATGAAGAAAGCCGGGACCGTGAATCCGGTACTCCTGCTTGATGAAGTAGACAAGCTGGGTACGGATTTTCGCGGCGATCCGAGTTCGGCGCTGCTGGAGGTACTTGATCCCGAACAGAACCACATGTTCCAGGATCACTATCTGGACGTTGAATACGATCTGTCGAAGGTATTTTTCATCGCCACCGCGAACGTGCTGCACACAATTCCTCCGGCGTTACAGGACCGGTTGGAAGTGCTGCGGCTTTCCGGTTATACGGAGCGCGAAAAGCTCGAGATCGCCAAACGTCATCTGGTGCCGAAACAAGCCGAAGCCAACGGACTGCGAACGGAGCAGTTTGAGTTCAGTGATGAAGGCATTTTGGAAATCATCCGTCACTTCACCCGCGAGGCCGGGGTCCGCAATCTCGAACGCGAGATCGGTTCGTGCTGTCGCAAGCTGGCGCGAAAGTTTGTCGCCGAAAGTGTGGCTGACGGATTCAAAGACACCATCGGGGCCGATCGCGTACGCGAGATGCTGGGCCCAATCAAGTTCCGGCAGCAGGGTGTTGCCGCTGAAAGTGAGATTGGACTTGCGACCGGCCTGGCCTGGACCGAAATAGGCGGTGAAGTGCTGCAGATCGAAGCGACGCTGGTTAAGGGTCGGGGCGCGGTAACGCTGACCGGCAAGCTGGGCGATGTCATGCAGGAATCTGCGCAGGCCGCATTGACCTGCATTAAAGCCCGCGCCGAACGTCTGGGCATCAATCTTGATTTCATTCGCAAACGGGATCTGCACATTCACATCCCTGAAGGCGCGATTCCGAAAGACGGGCCGTCGGCAGGTATAACGATGGCGACGGCGATGGCTTCTGCGCTCATGCGCGCCGCGGTGCACAAGAACGTCGCCATGACCGGCGAAATTACTTTGCGGGGGCGGGTCCTGCCGATTGGCGGCGTGAAAGAAAAACTACTGGCCGCGCACCGGTTTGGCATTGATACCATTATCCTGCCCAAAGACAACGAAAAGGATTTGCCTGAGGTGCCAGAGGAAGTTCGCAACGCAATGACGATTAACCTCGTCGAAACGATCGACGAAGTTTTGAACCTGGCGTTGGCGGAACCGGCGGCAAGTGAAACCGCCGTGAGCGCCGCCAGCACACCACCATTATGGACCACCGAGCCGCCGCCGCAGGGGTTGCAAACACCTGCTGAGCAGTAGGGGTCCGGCAAGAAGTTTCAGTCAGCTATCAGTTCGAATCAATTCGGAAATAAGGAGCGCTTAGTGTGTCGCTCTGTCTTTTCGAGTCACCATTTCCACCAACCAAGGAGCACATAAATGGGCAAACAAGAAGATGCCAACCTGATTCTGAAGCTATATGACCTGCGTCGCGAAGCCGTCATGCGCGACGCGCGCAATTGGCTTTTCACTTTTAATCCGACCGGCATTCAAGACGTCATGGACGTCCTGATGGGCGAACACAGCGGTCATTTTCGCATGGTTTGTACCTACTGGGACATGGCCTGCGCCATGGTAACCAACGGCGCGATCGACGAGGAGCTTTTCAACCAAACCAATGGCGAACATATCTTCGTTTATATGAAGATCGAGCCGGTGCTGGAGGAAATCCGGACGCTGTTCGACAATCCGGAATTTCTGAAGAGCCTGGAAACAGTCGTCAAGCGAATGCCGAACATCGAAGCAAGGATTGCCGGCATGAGAGAGCGCATGACGAGATTTGCCGAAATGCGTGCGGCCAAAGCGCAGGCCGCAGCCGCATAAGAGCGAACCGCTCAAGTGATCGAATCAACCAGGGAGCCGATCGGAAGGTCAAGACTTTCGGTCGGCTCGAAATTTGGAGTGCAGGCCTGGGAGCAGGCATGCTTGCCCGCTGCTTTCCGATGAATTAATGAAAGTAACCAGCGCTGAATTTGTCAAAAGCGCGTTTGCAGAAGCCGACTGGCCGCGAGATGTGATTCCAGAGATAGCGTTCCTGGGGCGTTCAAATGTCGGCAAGTCGAGCCTGATTAATTCGCTTCTCGGCGTAAAGGGGCTGGCCCGAACATCATCGACACCGGGCAGAACCCAGGCTCTGAATTTCTTTCTGATTAATAGTCGCTTCCATTTTGTGGATTTGCCTGGGTATGGCTTTGCGCGGCTGCCTCAGGCCGTCAGAAATCGCTGGCAAAAATTGGCAACCGACTACCTTGCCAAGCGCCGACAGCTTGTGCTATCAATTCACATTGTAGATTCGCGCCATAAGCCCGCAGCACTGGATTTGCAGCTCCACGAGTGGCTCGAGCATTATCAAAAGCCACACATAATCGTTGCCACGAAATCAGACAAGCTCTCGCAAAATGAATTGCGGCGAAATGTTGGAAGCGCGCGGAGCTTGCTAACCAGCGATCAAGTTTTGTCCTACTCAGCTACGACCGGGCGCGGGCGCGCAGAATTGTGGCACGTGATTGAAGCGGCGTTAAGTAAACATAATTAGGACGCAATATCAAAACAAGCCGGTTCTTTGAATACCCGGGCCGTTTATCAAAACCGCGGTTTGTGGTTTGCGAATTCTCAGCTTTAGTTTAGAATTAAGAATCCCGAAATCGGAGCAACTTAACGACAGAGACAAACAGATTGTCCGCCTCAGGTCTGTTAAGAAGCCGGATTGAGGCCACGCGCAGTTCGTTTACAAGCATCACATGGGCGTTACCGCACGTCGTCCCTTTTTGAAATCTATTAGACCGGAACGGCTTGTAGAATGTCGGCCAGCGCGGCCGAGCAGTATTGCCCTCGCGCGAGTCTAAAAAAACCGCGTAAGAAGCTTTCCCATTGACCGGAATAGTTAATCCAACTTCAAAAATCAGTAAATAGCGGCAAGTTCGTGCCGCGCATTGAGAGAACGGATATGCCAAACAAGAGACGTACCAACAACAATGATAATCCGCGCGTCGAAAATGGTGGCGGCGTGGCCACGGCCGAGGTCTCGGACGAAATCATCCGCGACGGGTCGCAGGAGATTTTCAACCTGTCCGAGCTGAAGGAGATGTCCATCTCAAAGCTGACGCAGGTCGCGAAGGGGATGGACGTGCCCGGCGCCACCGGCATGCGCAAGCAGGAACTCATCTTCAAGGTGCTGGCCGCCCAAACCGAGAAGAGCGGCCTGATCTTTTCCGAAGGCGTCCTTGAAACGCTTCCCGATGGCTTCGGCTTTCTGCGGGCGCCCGAATACAACTATTTGCCCGGCCCGGACGATATTTACGTCTCGCCTTCACAGATTCGTAAATTCGATTTGCGAACCGGCGACACTATTAGTGGGCAGATTCGTCCGCCCAAAGAGGGCGAAAGATACTTTGCGCTGATCAAAGTCGAAGCCATTAACTTCGAAGCACCCGATCAGGCGCGCGAAAAAGTTTTCTTTGACAACCTGACGCCGCTGTACCCGGCTGAGATGCTGCGGATGGAGGTCGCGCCCGACAATCTCTCGGCCCGCGTTATCGATTTGGTCACCCCGATTGGCAAGGGCCAGCGCGCCCTGATCGTTTCGCCGCCGCGCACCGGAAAAACAATGCTGCTGCAAACGATTGCTAATTCAATCACTCAGAATCACCCCGAGGTCACTCTGATTGTATTGTTGATCGACGAGCGCCCGGAAGAGGTCACCGACATGCAGCGTTCCGTTCAGGGCGAAGTTATTTCGTCAACATTTGACGAGCCGCCGACGCGGCACGTGCAGGTTGCCGATATGGTGATCGAAAAGGCGAAGCGCCTGGTCGAGCACAAGCGGGACGTGGTGATTTTGCTCGATTCGATCACGCGCCTGGCGCGAGCGCACAATGCCGTCGTGCCGCCCAGCGGAAAGATTCTTTCCGGCGGTATCGATTCCAACGCCCTCCAGCGACCGAAGCGCTTTTTTGGCGCGGCCCGCAACATTGAAGAGGGCGGCTCGCTTACAATCATCGCCACGGCTCTAATCGATACCGGATCGCGCATGGACGATGTGATCTTTGAAGAATTCAAGGGCACCGGCAACTGTGAAATTCACCTCGATCGCCGTTTGAGCGATAAGCGCCTGTTCCCGGCCATTGACCTGCAGCGTTCAGGAACCCGCAAGGAAGAGTTGCTGATCAGCAAAGAAGATCTCAGCCGGATTTGGGTAATGCGCCGGGTCCTCAATCCCCTGTCGCCCGTCGAGCAGATGGAAGTCGTGCTCGAGCGCCTCGAGAAAACCAAATCAAACGCCGAGTTCCTGGCATCGATGCAAACCTAGGACTTTGGACTTTGTGCTTCGTTCTTTGTACTTGGATTCCCTTCGTAGGTGAGCTATTCCAGCTAGAGATCAAAGTTCAAAGCTCAAAGACCAAAGTTCGCAGTCCGCTTTGCGCATCGCTATCCTTTCATCCGAAGCAGTTCCCTTCGCGAAAGTAGGCGGTCTTGCCGATGTCTCTGGAGCGCTGACAAAGGCCTTACATTCCCAGGCCGTAGATTCCCTTCTAATCATTCCTTTCTACGATCAAATCGACCGGGCACTGGTCGATGACGAGTTCATTAACGATCTCGAGGTCACGTGGCGAGGACAAGAGGGGCGCATTAGCGTGTTTCGGAGTACCACCCTGAAGGCGCCGGCCTACTTGATTGATGCGCCGCATTATTTTGCGCGCGGTTTGGTCTACGGCGCCACCGATGATTTCGAGCGGTTTGCGTTCTTCTGTCGGGCGGCGATCGCGCTTTTGAAGAGGTTTGATCGCGCCCCTGACGTTGTTCACTGTAATGATTGGCCCTGCGGGTTCGCTCCCGTAGAGCTGCGCGCGCGCCGGAAGCACGAAGAGTTCTTTACCGGCACCAGGAGCCTTTTTTCCATTCACAACATGGCCTATCACGGCGCTTTTAATCCGGTCGATCTCTGGTGGCTGGACTTCTTAAACTATGCCGATGACTTCATGTTGTCGGGTACGGCTTCGGCTTTAAAGGCCGGCCTGGTCGCGGCCGATACCTTGTCGACCGTCAGTCCTCGTTACGCCCGCGAGATACAGACCCCGGAGCAGGGTTACGGACTGGATTGGCTATTGCGGGCTCGCAGTGATCGGCTCGCGGGAATCACGAACGGCGTCGATTACGAAGTCTGGAATCCGAAAACTGATCCTCATATTGCCGCGCCGTTTGATGCTGATGACTTAAGCGGAAAGCAAAAGTGCAAACTTGATTTGCTGCGACGCTTCAGCTTGCCCGAAGAATCCGCTCGGCCAATCATTGCGATCATTTCGCGACTGGTTGCGCAAAAGGGCTACGATCTAATCAGGCAAGGGGCAAGTGGAATTCTGGACACCGGGGCATTCTTCATCGCCCTCGGCGCCGGCGCGCGCGAATACGAGGACTTTCTCCAGAGCTGGCATGATCGCGCGCCCCATCGCGTCGGCATCTACAAAGGTTTCGCCGGCGAGGCGCTGGCTCATCAAATCGAAGCCGGTGCAGACATTTTTCTGATGCCCTCGCTGTACGAACCATGCGGGCTCAATCAAATGTACAGCATGCGTTATGGTACGATTCCGGTGGTCAGGGCCACCGGCGGGCTCGACGACACCGTGGATAATTTTGATCCAAATACCGGAAAAGGCGATGGATTCAAGTTCGGTCCTTATTCTGCTACGGCGATGCTTGAAAAAATACGCGAAGCGCTTTACTTTTATAGTGAACCGGAGACGTGGAGAGGGATTCAGCGCAACGCAATGAAGCGAGACAATTCCTGGACGATTACGGCAAAAAAATATATCAACCTTTACGAAGAAATAATTGAGCTGCCTCGAATCTTTTGAAGGCGGTCATGAACTTTAGAATACAAGTAGCACAAGGAGCCAAAGTAAAATGAGCGAGCATGTTAACGATACTACCGACAGCACTTTTGAAACCGACGTACTAAAATCGGATCGGCCAGTACTGGTAGATTTTTGGGCGGCCTGGTGCGCCCCGTGCCGCATGCTTGCCCCCACCGTAGAATCGGTTGCTGAGAAATACGCGGGCAGCGCGCGTGTGGTTAAACTGAATGTCGATGACAACCCGTCTGTGTCACAGCGTTATGGCATCAAAGGGATTCCCACGTTAATTCTTTTTAAGAATGGCAAAGAAGAAGAGCGGATCGTGGGCGCAACATCCGAAGCCGCAATTTCGCGAATTCTGGACAAGCACGTCAGTGCGGCCACCGCTGCTTAGTCGTCTGACGGCGTCGAATTCTGCAGGCACCGGACCGTTATTTTTCTTAAACCGTCGCTTTAGCCTCTTCGTTTTCGCTCCGGACCTTAACAAAGAAATTGATCCGTAAATCAGTGACGGATAACGGCCACGTCTGATATCTCGTTGCCAGTCATACCATGTCCAAAGTCATCGCAGTGATCGGCGCCCAGTGGGGCGATGAAGGCAAAGGCAAGATCGTCGATCTGCTCGCCGAGCGCTTTGATATCGTCGCCCGTTATCAGGGCGGCCACAATGCCGGGCACTCAGTTCAGGTCGGCAAGCAATCGTTCGTCCTGCATCTTCTTCCCTCAGGAATAGTCCACGAAGGCAAGCAGTGCGTGCTCGGCAACGGCATGGTGATCGATCCGATGGCTTTCTTTGAAGAAGCGGATCGCTTAATCGCGCAGGGCATTGTCGTCACTCCCGAGCGAGTAAGGATCAGCTCGCGCGCGCATTTGATTCTTCCCTATCATCGCGCTTTGGACCACACGAGCGAGGAGCGGCTGGGTAACGAACGGGTCGGTACCACGTTGCGCGGCATCGGCCCGGCGTACGAAGACAAAGCCGGCCGCCGCGGAATTCGGGTGGCGGACGCGCTGGCGCCCGACGTGCTGCGATCGCGCATCGAGCGCAATCTCGAAGACGCTAATCGCGTGATCGTTGCTTATGGCGGACAACCGCTCGAAGTTGAGGCGATCTTTACTGAGACCACGCGGGTGGTCGAACGGCTCGCGCCATTTATCGCCGACACCAGTCACTTTCTCAACCAGGCGGCGGCCGGCGGCAAATCAATTCTGCTCGAAGGCGCGCAAGCCACGCTGCTCGACGTTGACCACGGCACTTATCCGTTTGTTACTTCATCGAGCACGGTCGCCGGCGGCGCCTGCGTAGGAACAGGATTAGCGCCCCATCGCCTCACCGGCGTCCTGGGCATCGTGCGCACGTACACAACCCGCGTCGGCGAAGGTCCGTTCCCGACCGAGATGCTCGAAGGCGAGGCTGAATTGGGACAGTTGATTCGCGAACGAGGACGCGAGTACGGAGCTTCGACTGGACGCCCGCGCCGTTGTGGCTGGTTTGACGCGTTCGCTACTCGTTACGCCGCCGAGATTAATGGTTTCACGTCAGTCGCGCTGACGAAGCTTGATGTGCTGGACGCGCTCGATGAGATCAAAGTGTGCACGGGTTATCGCCTGGACGGAGAAACAGTCGAAGCCTTCCCCGCTGTCTCGCAGGCGCTGCGGCAAGTAGAGCCGGTATATGAAACTTTGCCGGGATGGAAGACTTCGACGCTCGGTACTACTTCGCTGAGCGAACTTCCGAAAGAAGCGCGTGAATACATCAACTTCCTGTCGAATCACATCGGAGTGCAGATTGGGTTGGTTTCAACCGGACCAGAGCGTATGCAAACGATCATTGTGCGCGACTCGACGCTGGCGGGATGGATAAGAGGGTAAGGCAAGTCCAAGGTCCAACGTCCAAGATCTGAACGCCGTTGTCCAAAGTCCAATGTCCAAAAGTCCAAAGTCGGAATTGAATCTTGCGCCGTTGATTTGAAGTCTGACTCTGGACATTGACTTTGAACTTCGGACATTGGACGTTGGACGTTGGACATTGGACATTGGACTCTCGAAGTTGGACGTTGGACTTTTGCGTCAGTTAGAATGTCGTAACTCAAGTTGAGTCTCGTGGGCCGATAGCTCAGTTGGTAGAGCAACTGGCTTTTAACCAGTGGGTCGCAGGTTCGAGTCCTGCTCGGCTCACCACTTAGACTAGATAAAGGACTTAGCTTTTTAGGCTGCGTTGGTTAACCCAGAGTTAACCAAGTGGCTTGGAAGGTTAGGTTCTTTGTGTTATCAGAACTGTTTGAGCAATGTTAAAGAGCGAATCTACCTCTAGGGTGTGAACCCTGAGCGGCAAAAAACCTAGATCTGGTGGTTTAGATGAGCTTTCGGATTGATGAAATCTTCGCAGACCCCACTCCCAATGGGATTGTGAATCAGCGTCTTGTTTTCACAATGACCCGGATTGCCGAACTAACGGATCTCGGGAGCGAAGAGAAACAAGAATTCATGAACCTTCTTCTCCTGATTGGTAAGAAGTTGATTGGGACTTGGAAGCAATTACAGGAATACAAGGCGGAGGAAGACCGGCTCACGCGGGTTGCAAAAGAGAATCCGCCAATTGAAAAACAAGCGGTTCAGCGAGTCTCTTACTCCCTTGATTTATTTTTAGCTCACGACCTGTTCTTGGTCCAAACCAAGAGCACGCTTGATTATCTTGTAAAGGTTCCCATTCCGATGTTGGGAAGGAATGTCTGGCCGTTGCGGACCTTTACCGGCTACGGCGAAGGCGTGCTCAAGGCGCTCGACCGGAATGTTCCAAAGAAATACGAAGATAAGGTCCGGCTAATCAAGGAAATGATTATTAAGAAGCATTTGGGTTGGCTGGAAGCAACCATTAGGGGCCGGGATATGATTAACCATTTTCTCGATGGCGGAATTGACTTCCGCGCTTTCTTAGTCATCAAGATATTGAACGATGGCAAAGAGGTTATTCATGTTCCCAAGTTTCCCGATGGGACTACGGCCAGAGAAATGATGGAAGCTACCTGGCTGAATTTGTTAATGCTGGTGGAAGACTTCATTGCTGGCTGTCTGCTATTCCGTTTACCGAAAAAGTTCAGCATGTTCCATATTCCCTCAGATCCGCGTACATCTATTAAGACTCCTTGGATAGTCATACGCGCAGAGAAAGAAGACGAATTCATGAATAAGCTGTCTAAGAAGTGGGAGAAGTTCTAATTTAGATCGACTCCAACCCTTTACTCTCCAATCCCCGAGAACATTCAGAAAGTCTATTTATCAGTTATCCTGTTGAGCGATTCTTTTTCTGCGACTAACAAAGACACAGCCGGGGTCAGGCTTGCGATTTTCGCGATATTGGAAACTCGAGATCTCGCCGCCGGAATCGGTCGAACAATACCGGAGAGCCAACGAATGAGAATTGCAAGAATCGCAGGCCTGACCCCAATTTGCTGCGTCACTATCCGCCGCGTCACGCGCTCGGCGGCGCAGTGCTGTTGGAAGCAAACCGACCCGCCGAAGCCGAGACTGTGTACTGGGAAGATCTCAAGCGCAATCGAGAACGGTTGGGCGCTGTTTGGGTTGATGCAAGCCCTCAAGGCACAGGGGAAAAATGAAGAAGCGTCGTTGGTCGAGGCGCGCTTCAAGAAGGCGTGGGCGCGTGCGGATGTAACGCTGAGTGCGTTGAAATTTTGACACCATTCTAAAACGAATGAGTATTCAGGGATAGTCGATCGCTCGCGAACGCCAGACGCGAACTGACCTAGTTTCCTTTTTGGAGAAACTTTAGCATTTGTGGCCAAAACTACTACAGCCCGTACTCTCGTACGGGCTGTAGTAACAAACTTGTAGTCTCCGCTTACGGAGTTGCCCCAAATGAACGCGGTTTCCCTCGCGGGGTGGCTCTTTTCTCTTTCAAGATGTTCTTAACCAATCCCTTTTCAGTTTTTAGAAACCGTGTAAAGTCATCCCTCCACGCTCGGTCACGTTCAGCTTCCAGTTGACAACGCTGACAATGCTTCAGGTGTTCGTCCACAAGCTTTCTTATTGACTGTCTTGCGTCGACATTAAGCGATGCGAGCTCCGGGTATTCTGAAGAAAAGATGCGCTCATCGAGTTCCAACGTTTCGACCAAGAAGTCGTACCCCAGAACTCCAATCAGTTCACCTATGTCAGGATGGTCACACGCTTCGGTTATTTCGTCGAGAGAGAAACTCCGTTCGCAATTCTGCATCGCGCTGGTCAATTCCAACAGCACGTTGTCCGTTTCTTTTGGTGACATTATTTGACCTTCCTCCTCCACTTTGGCTTTGTAAGCTCTGGCCTAGGTCTATTTCGCACCAGATCATCCGTGGTTTAAACAAAACCCCCACAGTCTCCTATGGGGGTTGTCCCTGACTATCACTAAGTTTGCCGTTTCAAAAACACGCCGCCCCAGTATTTCGCTCGCTGTGTTGCTCTGCTTACCCTATGAGCAACCTGATCACGAGGCTGTCCTGTAATGGCGGCTATCTCATCGAAGGTCATTTCATCAACCCATCGATATGTAATCAACTGCCACTCATCTGCCGTAAGCCGGTCTTGAACGATCGGTACCAATGCTTTGAACCGATCCAGGTAGGTACTTCGCCGAGCTGCTGCCGCGCAATCCTCAAAGTGCCTCAGTCCAGCTATACGTGATACTTCGTCGTCTTGATGAGCATCGCCAGTCTCCTCCGCTTCACTAACCAGCGTTGTAACCTCAATACGATTTCGACTCTGGTCATTGTTTCGAGCGTTCTTTGCTATAGCCATCAGATAGGCTTTCTCGGGTGTTTCTTTTTCAAGAGGACCATATTTTCCAATGCGTTCGGAAAACCGCGCATACGTTTCTTGAGTTAAGTCCTCCGCGTCAGCCGCGTTCCTGTTGGTGAGTTTTTTGCTGAGCCTCTCCACGTCTTTGTGGGTTCTCTCGTGTATTTCAGTGACGTACTCACGGTCGTTATCCGTGAGCGGTTTGGATGGTTGTTTTGCTTTCTTCATTACTTTCCCTCTTAGGAAAAAGCATGTTCTACCCCTATATACACAATTGAGGAGCGTTTTAAAGAAAAATTTTTTGGTGTCTCTGCTAGTAGGTGACCGTGCCGTCACCTGGAAGGAGACCAAAACAATGCAAACCGACGAACAACTCTCCGTCTTTCAGAGAGTTACGATAACCCAAAGCGACTTCTTTGCAATCATGCAATGGGAAGGGGACGGAGGAAGACCTGGTAATGTAATCTACGAAATCTTACCTGATGAGGCTCTGCTCGAACCGCAACCAGCTTCTCATGTACGAAAACCCCTCCCAAAGGAATAAGACACTTTGAAGACGGATAAGAAACGCTAGGCTGTGAAAGCCCGTGTTTGGGAGTTAGGAGTTACTATGCCTTGGCGAAATTATTGATCTATTTCACGATCCGACATCAGACGGAATTATTAATCGACGTTGTGTTCAGACGATGATGAATTGCAAGAATCGCAGGCCTGACCCAAATTTGCGGCGACCATCGCCTCACCCTGACGAAGCTTCGAGTATCGCATTGTTGATCTAAGCTGCCCCAAAAAAATCCTTAGGCGGTTCTCAAAGATTTTCTCAACAATTATTAGTAACGAGCCCTTCAATTAGAACTCAAGAGTTCTCCGCTTGATTCTGCGAACCCGGTCAATTTCGTGGAATGTTGACACGCGTTCCCCATGCTAGAATCGAGGTATGGACAAGACACTAACTGAGAAGTTTATTTCGTTTGTGAGGAGTTATGAGGGTGCAGAGATCATCGACGACCTTTTGCTAACGCCGGAACAGCAGGCCGCTCAGAAAGCTGATTACTTCTTCAATGGACGAATCATAATAGCTGAGCAAAAATCGTTAGAGATAAGCACAGCGCATAAGATCGAAACCATACTCAAGCCGTATGAAGGCACGCCTGAATGGCCTCTATTCTATGGCGAGCAGGAATTACAAAAGATCGTCAATTTGTTACCAGAGCCTGAAAAGATAAACGTGAAGATTCTTGAGGCTGTTACGGACTCGATTGAAGGACTATTTGAAAAGGCTAACCGACAAATTAGAACAACAAAACAAACGTTCGGTTTACCCTCATCCGGTGGTTTGTTAGTAATTCTTAATGACCTCGTTGATGTTCTTTCTCCCAACTTACTCGCATTTAGAGTACGAAGGTGTCTGGAAAAACGTACCAAAACTGGGGAACGTCGATTTCCGGAAATTACGGTTGTCTGGGCAATTAACACAGCTCATTACACGCAAATAACCCCGACGTTGAAGGGTATGCCGCTTCTTATCATGCCTAGCGGTCTGCCTGATCCGAATCATGTTGAAGGTTTCGTTAACCTATTGGGTGAACGATGGTCTGCGTTTGATGGAAAGCCGCATCTCCGGACGCGTGCTGAAGCATTTAAAGACTTTAAGTTTCGTACGTCACGCGATGGTGTCAAAAGGAGCGGATTACTTCCCCGACATGAAGTTTGGATATTGCAGTATAGGCAAAATCCGCATCTACGTAGCCTCAGTAAGACAGAATTATTTGAGTACGGACTAATATCTAGCTCTGAAATGGATGAGATGCTTTGTACGGAATCAAAGCAAAAACTAACACCGGAGCTCATGGATAAGGTAGGCCAAAAGTTTACCCACTTCCTAGAGGAAATGAATTTTAGGGGAATTGATATGAGAGAGTTTGAAAAGTTTTCTTTAGATTAACTCTGCTGAGCGGCGTCTCCTGGGTTTGTAAAATGCCGAACAATGCGTTGGAGGAGAACGGTGGGACACCATTAGGCAACTTGATTGATGTGGCGTAACGTGCTTTGATACGCGCCTTCGGTCAAGTCAAGGCCAGCTGAAGCGATACCTTGACGACCGCGCGTAAATGCTGGCTTGTATCGCTCGTAAGACTGGGTAATGCCACGCTCACGGGACTTAAAATCCGTTGTGAAAGGTCTTTTTTGCGAATCTCAGGTTGTGAACAGAGCAAAACTTCGCTTGGACCGGCGTCATATAATACCGGCGTCATATAATAAAGGACTGCAACGCTCTGAAATCAGCTCGCTCTGACGGTTGTGGCAAATTTGTGACGTGAATACCGGCAAACAGGTATGAATAGCTGTGACTAGATGTACTCCTCAGCGGCTGCAACCTGTGTAAAATGTTAATAGATCGTAAGAGCCGTAACTGGATGGAATCGGCTTAGCCGCCCTTTTAACCAGTGGGTCGCAGGTTCGAGTCCTGCTCGGCTCACCACTTTATCTTCACATCACGCGTTTAGGATGACGCAGTTGAGGATTTGCCCCAACCGCGCCGCCTGGCTTTTACGAGTCAACGGATGTGGTTTGAACGCGGCGATCATGGCAGGCCAAATCTCTGCCGGCGCTCTGCTGAGTTCGGAAACCGCTTATCATCACGCGATAATCTCCGTCGTTGGAGTTTATCGTCTCTAGCGCCTGAACCCGCGTTAGTGACTACACGGGCGCGGAAGGGGGGGTTCTCGCGCTCACCGCTTGGTTACTTCAAAGGATCTTCCGGGACAGGCAGCACGAGCCGTGGCCGGTGACGAACGTACTGCACGCAATCGCCTTGATCAGTGAAAGTGCGTGGCCAGGTAAACTTCACCCACCCATCGTCCTTACACTCGTTGACATCACTCGGTGGGCCGCACTGCTGTACGTTGCCCGGAATGTTCACTGTTGTCGGCCGTCCTTGCGGAACTATGAAGGTGTTGTAAACGACAACGTCCTCTGTGCCGAGATTCTTCGCTCTGTGCACGCGGCCATCCGTCTCCTCGAAAGAAGGGTTAGCGGGGTTGATAGGATTATCGGTACTCTGGAGTGCCTCCTGACCGCCACACCCGTCCTCCACAGTCAACGTGCCGTGCGTTACTACGTTGAAGGCATAGCCCGGATGGTAATGCCAAGCCAGCACTTCACCCGGTTTTATGGTTAACGTTCGGTCGGTTACCGTGGCGGGCCCATCGAGAAGTTGTGACTGTGGAATCGTGCCGACGGCAAGTAGCACTGTGGTGGATGCGTACGCGACGGCGCCCAGGAACAGCACTCCAAGGCTGATCGCGATCACCAGACGTTTGTTGAATTTTCTGACTTTCATGTTTCCTCCTTACTTTATTTGCGTGATGTTGTTGCTGATTCTTTCCCCGAGTGTCACGAAGTCATGGCTTTTTGCAGCGATAGGCTGCGATTTGCCGGTGGCGGACGCTCGACTATCTCGACTATAATGAGCAGCACCTTTCGGATTCAGATGAATTGTTCCGACGCGAACAGGATTGCTCGCACGGGTTTTGAAAGTCCTTAAGAATCCCCAAAATTCGGGCAAAGGATCGCCAAGAATCAGCAAGCGTCCCGAAACATGGCGGCACAACCCAAACTTATCTACGAATTCGGCCCGTTCCGATTGATACCGACAGAGCGGCAGCTTCTGCGCGCTGACCAGCCGGTGCCGCTCACGCCCAAGACTTTCGACTTGCTGGTCGTGTTGGTGGAAAGCAGCGGCCATCTCATTAAAAAGGATGAGTTGCTGAAAAGAATCTGGCCGGACAGCTTCGTCGAGGAAGCTAATCTGTCGGTGAATATGTCTGCGTTGCGGCGCGCATTAGGTGAAGGCCCGGAAGATCATCAATACGTTGAAACAGTTCCGCGCCACGGCTATCGGTTCGTGGCAGAAGTAAGAGAGACATGGGAGAACGGCGCGGTAATCGCCGCTAGCGCGAGTGAAAGCAGCGACACTGAGCTTGTTGCCAACCTACAAACACAGCCTTCGTCGGTAATACCAGCGGCGGCTGCACCACGCTCGCGCATGGCTTTGCGACGATGGTCTTTTGTGTTTGTCGGTTTGCTTTTGCTTGTCGTTGCGGTCGTCGCAATGAATGCGGGCGGTTTACGCGACCGTCTGTTTGGCAATCACAGTCCAATCCGAGTTCAGTCGTTGGCGGTGCTGCCGCTCCGTAACGTATCAGGCGATGCTGCGCAGGACTACTTCGCTGACGGCATCACGGACGCGTTCATTAACGACCTCGCGAAGATCGATACACTGCGAGTGACGTCCCGAGCTTCGGTTATACGGTACAAGGATGCGCGGAACTCGCCCGGGGAGATCGGCCGCGATTTGAAAGTAGATGCTGTGCTTGCAGGTTCAGTGGCACGCACGGGTGACCGAGTGCGGGCGACGCTTCAATTGATTCACGTGCCGACGGGGCGAAGTCTATGGGTCGCGGACTATGACCGTGACCTGCGCGATCTCCCGAAGTTACAGGGCGAAGTGAGACGGGACATTGCGGAAAAGATCGGCCTCAAAACTCCGCCGCGGCAAGACAAAGCCAATGTTCCTTCAGTCAATGCGGGAGTTTATGATCATTATCTGCGCGGGCAGTTCTACCTTTATCGGCAAACCAGAGAAGACAACGAAGCTGCGATCGCGGCCCTCGAGCAAGCCGTGGCGAAAGATCCGAACTTTGCAGCGGCCTATGCGGACCTCGCGCAGGCTTATGTCTGGAAAATTTTCTTGTTTGCGCCGGGTGAGAAACAGCTTGAAGAGAAAGCTTTCGTGGCAGTCGAGAAAGCGCTCGCTTTGGATCCTGATGCAGCCGTCGCTTACCTTGCGCGCGGGCGGCTACTCTGGACTCCGGCGAATCACTTCCCTCACGACCGAGCGATCATGGAATATCGAAAGGCGCTCTCTCTGAACCCAAGTTTGGATGAGGCGCGCAATCAACTGGCGCTTGTCTATTGTCATGTCGGCGCGTTTGCCGAGGCGCTTCAAGAATCGCAACTCGCTCTTGCGACGAATCCCAATAATAACCTCGCGCAATTCCGAATTGGGCAGACGCTGAATTTTCAAGGTAAGTATGACGAGGCGCTTTCGGTTCTGCGCACGATTCGGCCGGACGCGAACCCTGCTCTGGTCGGGCATCAAATGGCCTGGGCGCTTTTCAACCTGGGCAAAAAAGAAGAAGCGTTGGCGTTGCTTGAGCAGCTCTTGAAAGATCATCCAGAGGATACCGGTGGTGTGTTCACCAGCATTCAGGCCGTGTTGGCGGCATCAAGTGCGCAAGATTGGGTCGCGGAACAAAAAATCAAATCAGCAATTGAAAAAGGCAAGGGATTTGGTCACTTCCATCATACGGCTTATCAAATCGCCTGCGCTTATGCGCTCATGAACAAACCTGAGCCGGCAATAAAGTGGTTGGAGGCGGCGGCTGAGGATGGGTTCCCGTGCTACCCCTTGTTCGAGAGGGACACCAATTTGGATAACCTTCGACAAGATGCCCGCTTCGTCGCGTTCTTAGCGAAGCTGAGGCTGCAGTGGGAGCATCACAAGACAATTCTTTAGAGCGGAAAAGATGTCGCCAGCCCGACACGTAACCTCCCACTTTGAGGCTTGCGCGCCTATGTGATCTCATGCATCAAACATGAGACCCCACCTTGAAACGATCTCCAGCAGGTGAGCTACAAGTTTCGAGCGGCTCCGTGCAAAGACTACCGATCGCAGCATCGTGTCTGCGGTTCAATGAAGATAGGAGACCACCTCTGAGTGCGGATTCTTTTGTGGCAAATTTGTGACGTGAATACCGGCAAACAAGTATGAATGGGTGTTACCAGATGTACTCCAGAGCGGCTGCAACCTGTGTAAAAATATTAATGGATCGTAAGAGCCGTGACTGGTTGTAATCGGCTTGATGGCCCTTTTAACCAGTGGGTCGCAGGTTCGAGTCCTGCTCGGCTCACCACTTTTCCCTAAGAAAAACAGCAAGTGCGGTTGGTCATGAGGCCAGCCGCATTTTACACCTTCGAAATTCGCCTTAAGTAAGAGCAACCGCGCCAGGCTCCAACCAACTTCGTCTTACCAACCAAGCCAGAGCTTGAACTGCAAACTGATCCACTTCGCTCAGACCCCCGGCTTCTCTCTGCGACCGAGCGAGACGGCGCGTTGGAATGCTGCCCAAACCGCTTTCGAGAGCACCGTGCGCAAGCCGCCCTTCTCCATTTGGTAGATTGCCTCGGCGGAAGTGCCGCCCGGTGAAGTGACCATATTGCGAAGCTCAGCAGGATGTTTGTGTGATTCCTGAGCAAAAAGCACCGAGCCCAACATGGTTTGCAGCACGAGCTCCTGCGCCACGTGTCTGGAGAATCCCATGTGCACGCCGGCGTCCACCAGCGCTTCCATCACGAGAAAGATGTAGGTAGGACCAGTGGCGCTCAGGGCCGTAGCCATGTCAATCATTCTTTCCGTCTCGACGTGCATCTCTTTACCGAGGGCGCTGAGCATCGCGCGAACTTGCCTCGATTGCTCGTCGTTGACCTGCGGCGTAGCCGTCCAAGCGGTCATCCCCTCACCGATCTGTGCGGGTGTATTAGGCATGGCTCGCACGACCAGCGGATGTGAGAGTTCACTGGCTATCGTTTCAATCTTCGCGCCTGCGACGATCGAGAGCACAAGATCCTCCGGCTGCAACTTTCCTCTCAACTCGCTGAAGATCGCACCGAGGCGCTGCGGCTTGATCGCAAGAATTACGATGGAGCCGCTTTGCGCCCGATTAGCACTCGCTTTCTCGTTGCCAAAGGTAGCCGCTTCGGCGTTGCTTTCAACGACGCGGATTCCGTACCTGGTTTGCAGTTCATCGCGGCGCACGGCCCGCGGATGGCTGCCCATTATTTGAGCTGGCTTCACCAGCTCGCGCCTCAACAAGCCGGCGATGATTGCTTCGGCCATCACCCCGCAACCGATAAAAGACAGTGACGTGTTGTGCAGCGAGTTCATAAGATCTGAGACTTCAGAGTTCAACCTTCAGGTTGCAGGCCGCAAGCTAAAGGTTGAACTCTGAACTTCCTGGACTGCGGCTTTCGCTAATGACTGATCAGAATCTCTTAATCTGTAGTCCCGCGTCATCGACATCAAGCAGGCGTACGGTTGTTTCGATCCCGACTCGTTGAAAGCATTGCGCTATCGCCACGCCCAGTTCATCAAAACGATCCTGAGCCAGAGCGAGCACGCTGGGACCGGCGCCACTCAAGGCCAGCCCGAGAAGTCCGGGCTGCCGCGGTGTCGCCAAAGCGTCAGCAAGACCGGGGACCAGGGTTTGTCGTCGCTCCTGATGCAGACGATCTCGGGTCGCTTCCCACAATAGATCGTAACGACGCTCTTCAAGGGCGGCGCTGAATAAAGCTGCCCGCTGAAGATTGTGCACCGCAGCGGCGTGACTAACCTGCGTCGATAGCGCGGCTCTTGCCCGTGCAGTTTCCAGGGTGGCATGTGGCGTAACGACAAGCAACCTAATGTCTGGCGGCCAGTGCTTCTTGACTGCGATCACACTTCCATCCTGGCCGGTGCAGGTGACCACCCATCCCCCGAGGAGGCTTGCCGCAACATTGTCGGAATGCCCTTCCAACTCTGTCGCGTAACGCAGAACCAGCTCGGCTGGGATCTCATGATCGCAGAGGGCCACGCATAACGTGATCCCGGCGATAATAGCCGCGGCACTACTTCCCAGGCCGCTGCTGAGTGGGATCTCGTTCTCGGCGTCAATACACATTGGAGGCAAAATCAGTCCGTGTTTCTGAGCGGCAAGGTTCATGGCGCGGATAATTAGATTATCGGCGGTCGGGGGAAGGATCGTCCCGTGACCCTCACCTCGACTGCGTATGCGGCACGGTTGGAGAGATTGCGGGTCGACCGTGGCGCGAACGGTTAAGTAGAGCTGCAAGGCAAGACCAAAACAATCGAAACCCGCGCCGAGGTTTCCGACTGAAGCAGGCACGCGCACCTCGGCGACAGGACCTCGGAGGTCTTTCGCACGCGGTCTGTCTTCGACGGCGATGCTCGCTTCGTCGGTCATGAGATCACTCGACGCTCCTATCTTCGGCGTGATGGCTCTCGTGAGATTCTAAGTACTGGAGAATGGCGTCCCTGGTGGCCTTCACGCGCACGGGCGGATTGCTGAATGTGCCGGCGATATGACGTTCCGTCTTTGATCGGTTCGAGCGGTCGTGCGTGTAGAGTCTGTCCTGATGGTACCTGGTAATGTAGTCCGCATCCTTCAAAAAATGTCCGGTCAACACGGCTACAAGACTCCGTCATACTGTCTGCGGGATCCAAACCGTGCCCAGGTCGCTCTCCTCCGATTCAAAGCGCGAGGAGCGCACATGCAAATTGAATTCGTCATGAACCGCGGCCACGGCGTCGCGCATGGCGTTTGCTTCAACAACAAACGAGACATTGTACTCTGAGGATCCCTGTGCGATGGCGATAATGTTTATGCGTTTCCTTCCCAGAGCACTGAAAGTACGTCCGGCGATACCCGGCGTACCGCGCATCTTGTCGCCTACCACCGCGATGGTGGCAATCTCAGAGTTTACCGTGATGTGCTCGACATCATGATGAACAAGATCGGACGCGAATGCATTCTGCAAGGCCTTCACCGTTCGCGCCGCATCCGCAGAATCAACGATGAAGCAGATATCGTTCTCAGACGAAGACTGCGAAATGAGCAGCACATTAGCGCGGACCCTGGCTACAATTTCAAAAGTCTTCGCCGCGACGCCAATCACACCAACTATACCTCGTCCCCCGACGGTAATTAAGCTGACGTTGCTGATCGCTGTTATCCCTCGCACCCCGTTGTTTGTGGGACGACCATTTCGCGTGATTTTCGTGCCAGGCTTTTCAGGCGAAAAACTGTTGCGAATCCAAACTGGAATCCCGGCTTCGGCTACGGGCCGCAGCGTTTTTGGATGAAGCACCTTGGCGCCGAAATAAGCCAACTCGGCGGCTTCGTTGTACGAAATCTCACGCAGCAAGCGAGCCTCAGGCACCAACCGTGGATCGGTTGACAGAACCCCATCCACGTCAGTCCAAATGATAATCTCATCGGCATCGAGCGCCGCGCCGAGAGTGGTGGCGGAATAGTCTGAGCCGCCGCGCCCGAGTGTGGTTAGCGTACCGTCAACAGTGGCGCCGATGAAGCCGGTGACAACCGGTGTCACACCGGCCGCCAGCACTGGTCCTAGCCGGGCGGATGCCCGTTCGCGTACCTGATCTATCAAAGGCTCTGGTTCATAGCCGTCATCCGTGATAATCAGTTCCGTAGCTTCGATGGCTTCACTTGAAACACCTAACTCGCTCAGGGCGCCGGCCATCAAGCGAGCAGAGAGTCGCTCGCCAACACCGGAGACTACAGCCAGCGTGCGCGGTGTCAACTCCCGCAGAAGGGCGATACCCCGACAGAAGCTCACCACTTCGCCGACGATTCGCTCGACCTCGCCCGTGAGTTGAGAACGCCTGATCTCATTTCTAATCAAGGCCGCAACAGCAGCATTATGCAGATGAAGTAAGGCGTCGGTAATCTCTCGAGATTTAGTTTCATCTCCAGTCGCTGACCGCTGAGCTGCCAGGGTAAGATTGTTTGTTACGCCGCTCATTGCCGAAACAACCACCACCACAGCGCCTTTGCGCGTGGCCCTGACAACGATTTCGGCGGCGCGTTTAATGCAGTCGGCATCACCGACTGACGTGCCGCCGAATTTCATTACCCGAAGTTTATCTGTCATCGTTTCACATTCGCCGCTGAGGCCTGTATTCTGGCTTCCGGCCCCTGAGTTCTTAATTTAACTTTGGGCTTTGTTCCGTCCTTCATCAGTTTGTATTCAACTGAATCTACCAGCGCTCGCCAACTAGCTTCCACGATATTAGCCGAGACGCCAACCGTGCCCCACGACGTCTGTCCGTCGGTCGAGGTGATCAGCACGCGCACCAAGCTCGCAGTACCGGACAAGGCGCCGCTGATCACACGGACCTTGTAATCAATCAGCCGCACTTCACCAAGCGACGGATAGAATCTCTCCAGTGCAGATCGCAATGCATGATCCAATGCGTTGACGGGGCCATTTCCGCTCGACGCCGTGTGCTCCTCGCGATCTCCGACCTTGATCTTGACGGTTGCCTCGCTCATCGGCATCAAAGCGCCGCGATGCTCGTCGATGACGCGAAATCCCAGAAGCTCGAAATAAGGTTCAGGCGCACTGCGCAACTTGTGAACGAGTAGTTCGAAACTTGCTTCCGCAGCTTCGAACTCAAAGCCGTCGTGCTCAAGTCGTTTCAGTTCCGCCAGCACGCGGTCTTCTTCGTCCAGTTGTATTCCCAGCTCGCGAGCCTTAGCCAACAGGTTCGCTCGGCCTGAGAGATCAGAAACCAGCACGCGCCGTCGATTACCGACTGTCTCCGGGTAGACATGCTCATACGTTTCCGGATTACGTTCGACTGCCGAGACGTGCACACCGCCTTTGTGGGCAAAGGCGCTGTCGCCGACGAAAGCTGCGCGCGAGTCAAGCGAGAGGTTGGCAATCTCACTGACAAAGCGCGCCGTCTCGCGCAACTTCTTCATACGCTCATGGCCGATAGTTTGGTGGCCCATCTTGAGCTCAAGATTGGGGATGATCGAACAAAGGTTGGAATTGCCACAGCGCTCGCCGTAACCGTTGATCGTTCCCTGCACCTGCGTCGCTCCCGCCGAAACTGCCGCGAGCGTATTGGCCACAGCCAACTCTCCGTCGTTGTGACAGTGAATGCCGAGGCGCACGTCAATCTGTTCGATGACCGCGCGAGTGATGCGAGCCACATCATCGGGAAGGCTGCCGCCGTTTGTATCGCAAAGAACGATCCGGTGAGGATTCCCCTTGGCCGCCGCGCGTAACGTAGCCATTGCGTATTCCGGACTGGAGCGGTATCCGTCAAAGAAGTGCTCGGCGTCATAAATTACAAATGGCACGCGCTCGGAAAGATAACGAACTGAATCTTCGATAATCTCCAAATTCTCTTCCAGGTCTATTCGCAGGGCATCGGTTACATGCAACACCCACGACTTTCCGAAGATAGTGACCACGGAGGTTTCCGCGGCCAGCAGCGACTGGATACTTGGGTCCTCGCGGCACGAAAGATTTCGGCGACGTGTCGCTCCAAAAGCTGCAATGGCCGAGTGCTGCAATTTCAGATCGCGCACCCTTTCGAAGAAAGCCACGTCGCGAGGATTTGAGCCTGGCCATCCCCCTTCGATGACGTCCATGCCAAGCGCATCGAGTTCCTCAACGAGGCGACATTTGTCGGCCACCGAAAAATTGACGCCCTCGCCCTGGGTTCCATCGCGAAGGGTGGTGTCGTAGATTTCGATTCTATTAGTCATGGATGCTGAGCTTTACCTCGATCGCCGAAGCAAGCGGCGGAAAGTTCTTAGATTCATTGCGCGTCGCCGCCGCTTCACTCGTCAAAGTTCTGTGCTTGAAAGTATTTGCGCCGCCGGCATAGCTGGCGACCACGTGGCCATTGCCGAAAAGCTTGTACTTGTAAGTTGTCAGACCCTCGAGACCAACCGGTCCCCGCGCATGCAGTTTGCCGGTACTGATCCCCACCTCTGCACCGAGGCCATAGCGAGAGCCATCAGCAAAGCGCGTTGAGGCGTTGTGGTAAACTCCGGCCGCGTCGACTCTCGCCATGAACCGTGATGCTGCATTATTGTCTTCAGTGACTATCGCTTCCGTATGACCAGAGCCGTAGCGATCTATGTGCTCGATAGCCTCCTCCGCGCTGTCGACAATCTTGATCGAGATAATCAGGTCCGAATACTCAGTCGCCCAGTCTTCGTCATTGGCAGGGACAAGATCGCCGGTGCGAGCCAATGCGATAGTGCGCGGACAGACCCGCATCTCGACGCCCGCAGTGTTGAATCGCGCGATCATGTCTGGTAAGAATCGGGCCGCAGCTTCCTCGTGCACCAGCAACGTTTCCATGGCATTGCAGGCAGCGGGATATTGCACTTTGGAATCGAAAGCGATCGCCAGCGCCTTGTCTACGTCAGCCGCGCGATCGACGTAGACGTGACAGATTCCCTTGCCGTGTCCGAGCACGGGAATGCGACTGCGTTCGGCGATGTAGCGCACGAACTGCTGCGAGCCGCGCGGAATGATCAAGTCGATCTCTTGATCAAGGCTGAGCATCTCGGTGACATCCTCGCGCGTTCGCAGGAGGTTGATTGACGCCGGTGGAATGTCCAGAAAGTGGCTAAGCGCGTCACGCCAGATCGTCACGAGCGCCCGACAGGTATGCGCGGCTTCCGCTCCAGGTTTGAGGATTACAGCGTTACCGCATTTAAGAGCCAGAGCGGCAACCTGCGGCACGACTTCCGGACGCGCCTCGAAAATAACTCCAATCACGCCGATGGCACATGACTCTTTGTAGAGCGTCAAACCATCGTCCAACTCGGTTGCAGTAAGCTGTCGACCCAAGGGGTCCGCCAACGCGGCGACGTCAAGTACGCATCGTGACATCCCTGCGGAGCCTTGCTCGTCAGTCTGCAAGCGCTTGAACAAAGCGTGCGACATCTGTCCGGCTTCGACCAAGCGAGCTGCATCATGGCAATCGCGTTGATTGGCAACCAGGATTTCCAGTTTGCGCTGCTCCATCGCATAGGCAGCCGCCTTCAAAGCTGCGTTACGACGATCGCCAGGCAGCGAAGCCAGCTGGCGCGCGGCTGCCTTGGCATGCCGGGCTATCTCGGAAATATTCGGTGGACTAGTTGTCTGTTGCGCCATAATCAACCTGATCCAGGCTCTCTTTGTTTTCCGGCAACCGCTCCGTGATAACCATATTGTCGCGCGTCACCAGCACGCTGCTCTTCCGCCCACTTCTTTCCACGCACCGATCCGCAAAGGGCGCGGTTTTTGTGCCGGCACAGTTCGCCATCCCGCGCGCGAACTCACGGCCTTCCGGTCCGGCAATGCTCACCACATCCAGCGAAGCGAAATCGCGCTCGACGCGGATCACACCGGAGGCCAACAGGCTGGCTTTGTGTCGCAGGATGGCATCACGCGTACCCGCGTTTACAACCACGCGTCCGCGCACGTTTGCCGCAAAAGCGATCCAGCGTCGTTTGCCATCCATGCGTGACGATGAAACGAATGCTGTGCCAATTTGCTCACCCGCGAAAACACGATCGAGCGTGTCGGGCATCGTACCGTTTGCAATAACCGCGACCCCACCCGCGCGCATAGCGATCTGCGTGGCGTCCAGCTTACTTACCATGCCGCCACGACCGCACGCTGACGGTCCACTCGCTGACGCCCGCAACTCCGCGGTAATTTCGTCGACCAGAGCAATCACTTGCCTTTGCTCACCGACGACAGTAGCTGATCCCTTCTTCGTCTTTCGAAGCAAACCGTCCACGTCCGTTAGCAGGATGAGCGCATCGGCTTCCAGTTTACTCATCACGAGCGCGGCCAACCGATCGTTATCACCAAAGATGCGATCTGTACGGTCATCCAGATATGCAAGCTCGGCGGTTGAGACCGTGTCGTTCTCGTTCACAATGGGCAGCACACCGAACTTGAGCAGTTTCTCCATCGTACCTCGCAGATTTTGATAACTGCGGCGGTCCGTGAAATCATTTTCGGTCAAGAGAACCTGCCCGATTCTTATATCGAGCGCGCCAAACATTCGCTCATAAGCGTTCATCAGCAAAGTCTGGCCAACTGCGGCACAGGCTTGGCGAACGACCAGGTCATTCAGGCGAGCACGCGGCAAACCCAGACGTCCGGCGCCAAGTCCGACTGCGCCGGAAGAGACCAGCACAACCTGGCGCCCGGCACTCTTGAGTGCGACAATCGAGCGCACGATCGGCTGAACTTGTTCGGTGGCTATCTGACCGTCCAGGCCGGTAACAATGCTCGTGCCCAGCTTGATCACCACACGACGAGCCGCGCGCAGATGTTCCGTCGCGGCGCTTCCAGACTCTCTCGGCATTAGCAAACAACCTCGACCGGCTGCGGCGCGACCAGGTGAAGCCAGTCCTTGTATCTCTCATCACGGCCCGAAGTCGCCGCAAAGAAGATCTCCTGAATCCGCTCGGTCAGCGGTCCGCGCCGGCCCGTTTTGATCTGTACGCCATCGACCTCACAAATTGGCGTCACCTCCGCCGCCGTTCCCGTAAAAAATGCTTCGTCGGCATTAAGCAGATCGTCCAGGCGCAGCGCTCCTGTTTCAACCCGACAGCCAAGATCGCGCGCGATCCGCATCACGACGTCGCGAGTGATGCCAAGGAGAATCGAATGGCCTTCGTCATTGGTTACCAATTGGCGATCGTGCACGATGAAAAGATTCTCACCTGACCCTTCGGCGATGTGACCTTCGGTATTCAGCAGCAACGCTTCATCGAAACCACGGCTGACCGCGTCGCGCACTGCCAGGATCGAGTTGACATATTGACCGCACGCTTTGGCGGTCGTAGGCATCATCTGGGACTGAAACTTCAGCCAGGGCGAGACCGTCACTCGCACGCCTCGCTCCAGACTTTCCGCGCCGAGGTACGTAGCCCAGGGCCAGGTGAGGATCACGACCTCGACGGGACACTTGGCTGGATGCACCCCGAGAGTGCTGCTGCCGTAGTAGCACAAGGGCCGCACATAACAACTGCTGAATTCGTTGGTTTGAATAACCTCGCAAATCGCATCGGCAATCTCTGCGCGCGCGTAGGGGATCTGGATCCCGTAGACGCTCGCTGAGTTGTAGAGCCGTTCAAGATGGGCTTCGAGACAAAAGACCGCCGGCCCATCAACAGTCTCGTAGCAACGCATTCCTTCAAAGACGCCACTGCCGTAATGGAGGGCATGTGCCGAGACATGCGTATTGGCTTCCCTCCACGGGATGATGTCACCGTTCCGCCACACCCATCTGGTTTGATCAAATGTCACTGCCTAACCCCCGACGTCTGCTCATCGCCTCGGCCGTTGTGTCTTAGTCCGCTTTGCTTCCTAAATTTTCTCTGCGCGTTTCCGTGAAATTGTCGCGGCAGGAAACTCGCTCTCGAAAAAGGCGCCTGGTCAAATCGAAGGACTAACACAAACAAATGAAGCACCTATCGAAATCCTCATACCGCCCAGAGGGATTGATCAGGATCGTAGTGAAGTGGCCGGTCTTCACCGCTAATCCAATCGGGGCGCGTCGGCGCACAAATATCGAGTGCCACCGTGTCTTCGAGGGCTTCGGAAGAGTGCTCGACTCCAGGTGGGATGCAAAGCATCTGATTGGCTGAAAGCCTTACCTCGCGGTTTGGCAGTTGAAAGCGCCACACGCCGCTCAGCACGATGATCACCTCTTCGCTTTCGTGGTTGTGCGGTAAGGTTACCGCACCTTCCTTTACCTCGATTCTGGCCACGATGATGCTTTCACCCGCGACCACCTTTCTTAGGTAGAGATCCGTGACTTCCTCCGGCTTCATTCGGTCCCAATCGTAAAAACCCATTTTGTTCCTCCACTAACCCTTGCTCGGTTTTACCGCGGGTCGCTCTTTGTTCAGAGTTGAAACGTTAGAGCTGCCCTTGCGGCGTGAGTTTGATTCCTAACTTGTCGCACTCCCGGGCGAGAAACCCTGGCGGAGTCTGGAGCAGGATGCCGGCGCCATCGCCGGTATTTGTCTCGTACCGGCATGCACCGCGATGTTCCAGATTGAGTAGCACCTGTACTCTCTGTTCAACGATCTCGTGTGACCTGCGGCCTTTGAGAACGACGACGAAGCCGATCCCGCAGGCATCATGTTCGTACCGCGGGTCGTATAATCCTTGTCTCGGCAGTGCAGACATCAAATTCAAGGCTCAACACTGAGCATTAAGAAAGCCTTGAATACTCAAAAGGCCATCAACTCTTTAGTTGATGGCCTGATAAGTGCGCTCAAGATTGTCAACAGGCCATCAAGTAGGGCGCTTCTTTGTGATAATCGAAGTAAGAGTAACCACACGGATCCAGGCTGTTGCGCGCAACGCATACGGGTACCGAGTGGTTAACCTGCTTGAAAAGGCCGCTAAAGTCATCGTTATCGAGGCGGCTGGTGATGGCACCATCAACCTCTCCTATATTTCCCCCTATTCCTCACTCCTAAATCTACAGGTTTGCTGATGGATTGTATAATTTATTTTTTTTAGCACCCTATAAATTCAAATAACAGAGGCCGAAGATTTGTTGCCTGAGTTTTGCCCGCGAAAGAAGGGTGACATAAGACCTGGGCAGGACTAGGGCTCATGTCCCCTTTCCCTTGAGGGCTGGCGCCTGATTCAGACGTCGTAGTACATGCTGAACTCTAGCGGATGCGGACGCAGCCTGAGCGGCTGAATCTCACGCTCGCGCTTATAGCTGATCCAGCGCTCGATCAATTGCGGGGTGAAGACATCGCCTTTCAGCAAGAACTCATGATCCTGCTCCAGCGCTTTCAGAGATTCGTCAAGAGAACCCGGCAGGCTTGGAACTCCCTTCAACTGCTCAGGCGACAAATCGTAGATGTCCTTGTCGAGCGGTTCGCCGGGCTCAATCCGGTTTTGAATGCCGTCCAGTCCAGCCAGGAGCATCGCCGAGAAAGCCAGATATGGATTACACGACGGATCAGGTGGGCGAAACTCGAGACGTTTTAGTTTCGGATTTGTTGAGAACATCGGAATGCGAATCGCCGCCGACCGATTGCGAGCTGAATAAGCCAGGTTGACCGGCGCTTCAAAACCCGGAACCAAACGCTTGTAGCTGTTCGTGGTCGGCGCCGCGAAAGCGACGATGGCCGGTGCGTGCCTAAGCAGACCGCCGATGTAGAAACGAGCCAACTCTGACAATCCCGCGTAGCCATCTCCAGCAAACAGCGGCTTATCATCCTTCCACAACGATTGGTGACAGTGCATGCCTGAGCCGTTATCGCCGTAGAGCGGCTTGGGCATGAATGTCGCGCCCCTGTGCTGGCGTTGCGCGACGTTGCGCACGGTGTACTTGAAGATTTGTAGGTTGTCGGCCGTGCCAATCAAGGTTGAGTAGCGAAAGTCGATCTCGCACTGCCCGGCGGTGGCGACTTCGTGGTGATGGCACTCAACGTGAATGCCGGCCTTCTTCAACTCGTTAGCTACTTCGGTGCGAAAATCCTGGAGCGTATCCAGCGGAGGAAGAGGAACGTAGCCTTCCTTGTTTCGAATATGGTATCCGAGATTAGAGTTCCCATTCTGACCATTCGTGTTCCATATCGCTTCCGGATTGTCTATCGAAAAACCGGCGGAATGGCCTTCGTTTTGGAAGCGTACGTCGTTGAAGACGAAGAACTCGGCTTCCGGACCGAAGTAGACCGTGTCGGCAATTCCCGTGGACTTCAAAAAGCTTTCAGCCCGATGGCCAACACCGCGTGGGTCAAGCCAGTAGCCTTCTCCGGTGATCGGATCAACGACATCAGCGACCAGACACAGAGTCCTTTCGTCCATGAAGGGATCGATCCAGTAGCGGTACGGATCAGGCACCAGAAGCATGTCGGATTCGTGGATCGACGCCCAACCCCGCAAACTCGAACCATCAAAGCCAAAGCCGTCCTCGAAAGACTTTTCCGAAAGCTCGTCGATGGGAAACGTCAGGTGATGCCAGGCTCCCACCAGATCCGTGAAACGAACGTTCACATAGGCCGTCTTTTCATCGGCCGCAAACTTCAACACATCTTTGACACTCATATTTATTCATCCTTTTCGGTGACAAGAGAGTGGATAAACGACAAGGGCACGGCGATTCGCCGGACCACTAGTTACAACGCCATGAGCGGTTGCCAAAGACCGAAAGCAATTCACGGAAACCGACCACGGCAGCGCATCGGTCATGCTATGACAGCTCAAGATTCTTCTCTTAGATTCGCTCTATTCCCTCCCTTTCGTTGAACCTGTGAACGACTCGTCATCCAGGATGTGCGCTCCCAGGCCTTCATTGCTCGCGCGTACCAAACGTCCAGATCAGACCTGCCAGTATGGTCGATTGACTCTTGGCAAGAATCAGCGGGTCGCTCTTCGGGAAGAAGAGATGATCTGACCAATCGCGCCTGTACTCGAGCCGCATGATCAGAGGGGGCTTCACTTTGTATTCAGCGGTCATCGTGAACTCCTTAACCCGCTGCGCAGTGCCGGTCGCAAATCCGTTGTAGTCGCCGAACCACTCGTAACGCGGTGTGAAGGCCAGCTTGTTTGTCGGCGCGTAGTGGAGGTACGCCGCAACGCCCTGCCAGTGCACCTTGCCCCCAGAGGTAAGGGTGTCTTGAGCGTAATCGTAGTTGCCCATCACGGCCCACTGCTTGTTAAAGTTGTAGGTCACAACGGTGTCGAGCAGGTGGCGAAAGTGATGCCGGTCATTAGTTTGCTCTGGTCCCGTCGTGTAGTTTTGAATAATGGACAGTTTGGGTGTCGGCACCAGCGTCAACGAGAGGCCAAAGGTCTTGCCGCTATTGTTCTCCTCGACGTTGTTCCAACCGTTGACGATCGCGCCCATTAAACTCACCTTGCTGTTGAACGAGTACTTGGCGCGGACGCCTGCGTGGTAATAGGGAATGGCCCATGCGAAGAGTAGACCGCGCGAGTAGTTCCAGTTGTCCTTCGTTTCGATCACTTCGGCTCCGTTCCACGTGACAAACTTGCCGACATCTATTTGCAGCCCTGATCCTACCGGCGCGAGGTAGCTACCGTATGCCTGCTGAATGACCTTATAAACCTCGCTCCCGCCCGGTTCTGATGCGTGAACCAGATCCGTGGCCGGGCCATAGTCCAGATCGAGTCGGAAGCCGACGCGCGAGTTGAGCGGGTTCGGCTTCTTCTCGATGACAATCTCAGCCAGGTTCAGCGCAAACTGATTAGAACGGGTGTCGAAGTTGCGCAACACATTAACGCGGTTGGCCGGTTTGTTGAAGTTATAGCCATAATAGCCGTCAATGAACCCGCTCACTTCGACTTCCTTGAAGAAGTTCAGGATGCCGTTGTCGTCTGCCTTCGCTGGCGGCACGGTGGTATCCCCTGGGCTGGCAGTTGGTTCTGGCAATGTTGTCGCTTTTGACTTCTCCACTGCCGTGCCATCCGCTTGCTGCTTAGCCTCCAGCTTTTCCAGACGCTCTTTCAGTTGCTTGACCTCTAGTCGCAGCTCCGCGTTTTCATCAATCCTGGTTGAAGATGGCTGCTGCGCAATAGCGCTTGTTGAAAGCAGAATCAACAAAACGCACATGACCCACGAAGCAATCACCAACCAGCGCGGCGGCGCAATCGCTCGCGCGACGGCGCATACTCGCTTGATGTTTTGCCCGTTGACTTCCAGCAAACTTCCTACCGTTTCATGCCTGTTAGGCATGGTTGACAAAGAGCATGACATGAGACTACTTTGCCTCCATATCGTCTCGAAAGGACGATGTCATTGGCTCACCTGTCTCGCGCCCTAGAAAGCCTGGACGGGTGGGCCATCGTTTTTGTTCTTCGACTATCGCGTAGCTCCTGCGACCTGATCGCAATGTCGAGCTTCCATTTACCGAGACAGAAAACTGATCGGTCAGCCACAAATCCGGGTGGCAGTTGCCAATTCGCATTCACAAATATCGTGCCAGCCACATTCGCACATGCAGGCCGCCAGATAGGTCTCAGGTTTTGAACACTTTAGAAAGCAAGAGAACTGAAAATCGAGTTCCAAATACTCGCGTGGCAGCCGACAATTGTGTTGGACTCGGAATGCTGTCGGGCAAATTTGTCACCGCGAGTTAGGCTTGCTTGTCAAAAGAATAACGTCGCGGCCCATTCCGGGAAGCAGAGAGCGTAGCGCGGAACGGCGATTCACGTCAGGCTCTAAGCTTAACTGAAGTAGGATCGAGTTATCGCCATTAAGCACTTTTTGCCTTCAACCTACACTTTTGCATCCATTCAAGCGAGAGACGACAACACTGTAGGTGAACGAGGTAGCTTAATCGCCAGAAGTACCTATCGGCCGCTAAGAAATCGGGTAAACTCTCATTGGCTAACACCTGGCTTTCAGTTGCGGTGGTATTTCGATTGCTGGTCGCAGGCCTGTGCCCACTGACCGTTTCGCTCGGGAGCGTGGCGGTTTCGCCCTGTCGATCTCTTTTGCCCGGTCATCTGGTGGGCCAATGGCTTTCGCAATCGTGTGATCCATGAATGGACCAAACATAAGAACCGCATCCAAACTACTGTCCGCGGGCGTGATGCGAACCCATCGAGAGAAGGTCCTCGCACATGCTGCTGCACGCCTTGCCGACGTCGAGCAAGTTTCAGATCCCGTCGCGATTTCTCGGGAATTCCGGCGCTTTCTCAAGATCGAGGACCAGCGTTTAAGAATAGCGGATCGCTGTGGCGCTTCTGGCCGTTGGATTGCCCATGCACGTAGTGTGGTGCTTGACGTCATTGTCGAGCGCGCCTTTCGCACCGCGAATAGGTCGGCGGTGGTTAGTGGGCTTTCTGATAAGACCGACAATACCTGCTCGATTATTGCGCTCGGTGGATATGGTCGCTGCGAATTGGCGCCGTTTTCTGATCTCGATCTGCTGTTTCTACACACCGGCCGCGGCGCAGAACGCATGCGCCAGTTGGCTGAGCGAATTCTGACTCTGCTGTGGGATTCGGGACTCACTGTGGGGCACAGTTTGCGGACGACGAAGGAGTGTTTATCAGCAGCCCGTAACGATCCGCACCTGCAAACCGCGCTGACCAGCATGCGGCTCCTGGCAGGCGCCAGGCCCCTTTTCGATTCTCTGGCCGCAGCGCTCGACCGAACGCGACGCAAGCGAATTGGCGCCCTCATCGCTGCCGTGCAAAAGGAACGTGCGGAGCGTTATGCCAAATTCGGCGATGCCGTCTGCCTGCAGGAACCAAATGTGAAAGAGAGCGCGGGCGGTATCCGGGACTTACATACTGCGCTCTGGGTCGCAAACGCAAGATATGGTTGCAGGTCGCTCGAAGACTTAAGGTCGCATAACGTTATTTCGGATCAGGAAAAGAGGATGGCGGAACGAGCCTACGATTTCCTGCTGCGCGTCCGCTATCACATGCACTTGCTCACAGGCCGCAAGGTCGAGCACATTTCGTTAGAACTGCAACCGGCACTGGCTGCCGAATTTGGACACCGATCAGATTCACGTTTACTCGCCTCGGAAAAGTTCATGCGCGATTACTACCGCCGCGCGCAGGAAATCCACCGATTCGGCGAATCTGTGCTCGCGCGAACGAGCGAAAAGGATAAGAGTTCTTCACGCTGGTTCAGGAGGCAACGTGCTGTGCTTCTTGGCGAGCCATTCTCGATTAAGGATGGAAAGTTACGGGTAGAGAATGACGCACAGTTCTTTGCGAAAAATCCATTACGGATGTTTGATGCTTTTGCTTTCGCGCAAGCAGCGAACGTTCCTTTCAGTCATGACGTGAATGAGGCGATAAACCACAGCCTCGCCGGGGTTAACCAGGACTTTCGCGCCTCAGCCGAGGCTGCCGACGCATTTCTCAAGCTTTTGCGCCGGCGCGGGCGCGTGGGGCATCTGTTGAGGCTAATGCATCAAGTCGGATTTCTGGGTCGTTACTTGCCGGAGTTTGGGCGGATCAGTCTATTGATCCAGCACGATCTCTATCATCATTACACGATTGATGAACATACGCTGAAAGTCATCGAGGCGCTTGACGAGTTAAATTCCAGCGAGGACCATCGCCGTGCGCATCTGCGCGCCGTCTTCGATGAGATAGAAGATCCTGCACTGCTCTACCTCTCTCTCCTGCTTCACGACATTGGCAAAGGACAGGGCAGTGGGCACGTGGCCCGGGGCGTTGAGATCGCCGAACGCATTTGCCGGCGACTGAAACTCAGTGCGAAGGATGCCGCTAAGGTAGTGTTGATAGTAAGGCATCACATTACGATGGCGCACATCTCTCAGCGCCGCGATTTGACGGAGCCTCATGTTGCGGCTCAATTCGCCGCGCAGATGGGAACACTGGACGCCCTGAACATGCTGTTATTGCTGAGTTATGCGGACATGAATGGCGTCGGTCCAGGTGTTTGGAGCGAGTGGAAGGGCAATCTTTTGTGGGATCTTTATGAGCGCGCCCGCTTGCAGATGGCTGGCAGTGAAGCACCGCCGCATGGGGCTGTCAGGATTGCTCAGCTTAGAGAAAAGATTATGGCCTATCTCGAAGGTCAGTTGCCGCTGAGCGGGGTCGAGCGCCATCTCGCGTTACTCTCGGATCGCTACGTGCGGGCTAACAGTCCTGAGGCGGTTGCCGACCATCTTCGCTTAATTGAAGAGCTCGAATCAGATGCTTTCAGATGGAAGTGGGTGCAACACGGTCGCACGATCACTGAGCTGACAGTCTGCGCCTTCGATCGTCATGGCCTCTTCGCCGACATTGCCGGAACTTTAACTGCTCAGGGCGTTGAGATCTTGAGTGCTGAAATCAACACCCGCGAGGACGGCATTGCTATCGATGTTTTCAAGTTGCGCACGGCGGCCACACACCAAGCCATTGAAGACGGCAAGAGGATCACCATCGAACGCGCATTGTGGGCGGCAATCAGAGGTGAGAGCGATGTGGCCGCGCTTGTCGAGAAATGGCAGACGCAGCATGCGCCTCGCCGTCGCGTGAGAGTTACGAACGGTCGCCGGCAAGCATTGCCAATTGTCGTTTGCGACAATAAAGCGGCACAGTCTGCTACCATCGTTGAAGTTCGCGCGGCGGACGAAGCCGGACTGGCCTACAAGATCGCCCGCGTGGCCACGGCACTTGGTTGTGAAATCGTATACGCAAAAATCACCACGGAAAAAAGTGACGCCTTTGATGTCTTCTACGTAACCGACGCCCAAGGTATGAGGCTCTCGGCTACTACAATGCAAGCCCTTGAGTCAGCAATGCTTGAAAAACTGTCCCGAACCAAACATCTCGAGCCACTCCAGGCCATCAAGTCCGGTGACATTGGGCGCAGCGCTCGCTCTCTAAATTAACTGCAGGAAGAAGACTGAATCCATCCAAAGCCGAAAGCCGTCCCCCCTGGAGTCGCCAGAAAGGTTGGCTACCTGATCCATTTCGGCTGCTGGGTGCAACGCCTTATGTTTTCAGTAGCTTTGACCGGAATTCGAAAGGGCTCGTCTACACCGCCGCCTCGCCGCGCTCGCCGGTGCGGATGCGGATCACGTCGTTCACTGGAACGACGAAGATTTTGCCGTCGCCAAATTTGCCTGTTCGGGCGGTCCTGGTGATGGCCTCAACGACGGAATCTTCGATGTCATCGGGAATGATGACTTCGACCTTGATCTTGGGGATGAACTCGATCTGATACTCTGTGCCGCGATAGGTTTCTGTGTGCCCCTTCTGGCGGCCGTGACCCTGAACTTCGCTGATGGTCATCCCTGCCACGCTGACTTCGTGGAGCGCGTTTCTCACCGCATCCAAAAGATGCGGTCGAACGATTGCCTCAACCTTCTTCATGATTTGCCTCCTAGATTCTAGTGTTCAGCTTTCCACGAACCGCGTTGATCAAGCCTCGGCCGCTGCCAATCCCTGAGGCACAAAGTCCTCGGGATAACCAGGTAAGCCGAACTGGGGCACGTCGAGCCCCTCAATTTCAACTTCACGCGAAACGCGCATGGCTTTGATCTTGTTCACGACGGAGAAGACTACAAAGGTTGCGCCGAAGGCCCACACTGCACACAGTGTAGCCCCAATCAATTGGGTGATGAGTTGCTTGGGGTCGCCATGGAGCAGGCCCGTCACACCCCGGCCGGCAGTTCCCAGGTACGTATCGGCGCCTATACCGTTCCAGCCGGAACCGTAGGTACCGTCGGCAAAAATCCCCACGCAAACCGCTCCGAGCCAGCCGCAGTACCCATGTACCGAGATGGCGCCGCAAGGATCGTCCACTTTGATCACTCGTTCATTAAAGAGTACACCCACGCATACCACGAAACCGGCCAAGATCCCAATGACTACGGCGGAAGTCGGCGACACGAACGCGCAGGGAGCAGTAATCGCTACCAGCCCGGCCAGCATTCCGTTACACGCCATGGTGATATCCGGTTTGCCGAAGCGGAAGTACCAGAAGGACATAGCCGTAGCCGCGCCGGCCACCGCCGCGAGATTTGTGTTGATGGCAATCACAGAAATCCTTAGGTCAGTCGAGCCCAGGGTAGAGCCTGGATTAAAGCCCATCCACCCGAACAGAAGAATGAAAGTGCCCGTGACTACAAACGCCAGGTTGTGTGCTGGGAACGGGCGCGGTTTTCCATCTGGCCCATACTTGCCGAGGCGAGGACCCAAGATCACTGCCAGGGCCATTGCGCAAAAGCCTCCCACCGCATGGACCACGGTCGACCCCGCGAAATCTACGTAGCCGTGGGCGAGGTGCATCGTGGCGCCGAGCTGCGAAAGCCATCCTCCGCCCCAAACCCAGCAACCAAAGATCGGATACAGAATTCCGCCGACAAAGAGTTCGCAGAGAAGGAACGACCAAAAGGTTATCCGCTCACAGATTGCGCCGACGATTATGTAACCTGCCGTCTCCATGAAGACAACTTCAAAGAGCGTCAAGCAAAGACTGCCGGAGTCATAACCTGGACCGCTTAGGAAGAAGCCTCTACCGCCAAGGAATCCCCAGCCGCCACTGCCGATTAGGAAGTGGTTCAGCGTCGGCGTGCCGCCCAGATTCGCTGGCGCCGCATTTATCGCCACCGCGCCGAACTGAAACGCATATCCGACGGCATAGTAAGCGAGGAAGGCAAACACGTATGCTGCGAAATTAAGCATCATGAGATGAGCGGCGTTCTTCTTCCTCACCAGGCCGCAGGTTAAGAGAGCGAATCCTGCTTGCATGAAGAGCACTAGATATCCAGTGAGGAGCGTCCACGAAAAGTTGGTGGCGACTCGCGTATGGCCAACAGAGTCGGCTAGCTTCGCGGCCAGTGGCTCTTTTGCCAACTGAGCCTGGTACTCGTCGTAAGCCTTTTTTTTCTCGGCATAGTCCGGCGCGGTTTTGTCCGTGGGCTCAGTGACGACGAAGGAATTGCCGCCGGCATCCACGGCACTTGTCTTGTCTCCTGTCGCTGTGCCAGCGGGATCGCGCTGAGGCTCTTGAGCCTTAAGAGACGGTGTCGCCAGACCTCCCAGCACGAACACTGCAAGAAGTATCGTAGCGGTACGCGAGAACAGTGGTCGATGCAATGAGCACCTGAGAGCGCGCCTTGCAATGTTTCCTTCCGTCGCTTTCGTCTCTTCCATTTCCATCATCCTCCTTTGTAAAAAGAGCTTCCGCGCTAAAACAGAGCAGTTGAAAACAAACATAGGGATGTAGAAAACCCGAGACCCGTGACCTACGCCATAAGGCATTACGCGGCAAGCTTTGTTAACCGATGCTCTTCGCGAGCCTGACGGCCGGAGAAAGCCGCAGATCAAAACAAATCAGCTCCTTCGCCGGCAACATCTTTTCGGAAGTGCGCGCACAAGTCTGGCTAATTGATCAGCCCAAGCTGGTCTCAGCCTGATGGTTCAATAGCTCTTACGTTTTGCAGTGGCTGAGCCGCGCGTTCCCTTGGCAGTTCCTCTTCAGCCAAGCCGGCTGGCCGTGCCAGGGAGGAAATAACATATTCGGGATAGGCAGGAATTCCGTGCTCGTGCAGGTCGAGACCATACATCTCACCCTCGGCAGAGACGCGGAGCAGTTTAATCGCCTTGAGGAAATACATTACTGCCAACGAGACGGCAAATGTGGCAATGGTGATCGTAAAGCTCCCGATCGCCTGCGCTTTGAGCACAGTCAGGCCGCCGCCGTAAAAGAGTCCCGCAAGTGGGGCAGAGGTGTCAGCCGCGATCGGACCAGTCGCTCCGTACTTGCCACACGCGAAGAGGCCCAACGAAAGCGTTCCCCAGATGCCTGCGAACCCGTGCACCGGGACGGCGCCGATGGGATCGTCGACACGCAACCACTCCAGAAACTCCACACCGAGGACAACAACTACGCCAGCAACTCCGCCCAGGATGACAGCGCCAACTGGGCTAACCCAGTAGCAGGGGCAGGTGATAGCCACGAGCCCGGCCAAAAAGCCGTTCACAGTAAAGCTAACGTCCCATTTCTTACTCAGAACGTAGGCGTAAGCGAGAGCTGTTAGGCCCGCGGCGCAGGCCGCGAGGGTGGTGTTAGTAGCAACGCGCCCGATGCCCTCGAAGTCCATCGCCGAAAGCGTGCTGCCAGGATTAAACCCGTACCAGCCAAACCAAAGGATCAGCCCACCCACCGCAGCGATCGTCAAATCATGCGGCAGCATTGGCCCGCCCCCATCGCGCTTGAACTTGCGGCCGAGACGAGGGCCGAGAGCTATGGCGCCCGCGAGTGCTATAAATCCGCCGATCGTGTGTACAACCGTAGAACCGGCGAAGTCATGAAAGCCGGTCCCCAGCGATGGCAAAAATTTTCCTTCGCCTCCCATGGTTGCCAGGAATCCGTCTGGCCCCCAGGCCCAGTGGCCGATGATTGGGTAGATGAAGCCGGACACGGCGACGCTATAAAGCAGATCACCGACGAAACTTGTCCGTCCGATCATTGCGCCTGAGGTGATCGTCGAACAAGTGTCGGCAAAAGCAAACTGGAAAAGCCAAAAGGCCAGGAAGGCCACTCCGGTCGTTTCGTATGTAGCGGGCACGCCCTGCAAGAAGAACCAGTGGTAACCAATGAGGCCGTTGCCATGGCTGAACATGAAAGCAAATCCGAAAGCAAAGAAGAGAACACCGCAAAGGCAAGTGTCGACGATGCATTCCATCAAAACATTCACCGTCTCGCGCGAGCGGCAGAAGCCGGCCTCCAGCATGGTGAAGCCTACCTGCATAGCAAAAACCAAAAAGGCGGCCAGGAGCGTCCACACTGTGTTAAGCGGGTTGACGATATCATTTGGCTTGACCTCACCATCGGCGGCAAATGCGTTAAGGCCGACCAGATCCGGAAGAAAAGCGACGCTCGCGATTAACAAGGCCACGCCCATCCCCTTACCGATCAGGAGTAGCGCGCCGTATCGGCGCCATTCCCGATCGTGAAGCCGAACGCGCAACCTGGAGATTTTCTGTGAAAGTGTAAGTCGCTTCTTCATGTGCATCATCTGCATTAGTAAGACCCCTCCTGGACTATTGCCTTTTTCTCGACACCCTAATGGTTCACTCAGATCAAACTGGTGATATTGAGAGTTCACACAGCTTCGCATTGCGCCGCTACAATCTCCGTGCCATTCACGAAGAAATCGCGTCCAACATCTGACAATGCAAAACAATGTCTGGAAGAATATCGATTCGGAATGTTTCCGCGCGATGAAGTCAGGCGGGTACGAGTAAGTTTGCGGACATCTATGTCAGCGTCTTTCGAAGCCGCCGACAAAAATGTTCCTCACGCAAGGATTCTGAAGTTGCAGCTTTGAACTCGCTTTGTTTTGGGAGGATTGGAGAAGATTGCATCCTGATCCGGAACGCGATCAGTCGTGGTTTGCGGTCGGAGGATCCCAACAGCACGCTCGAACGTCGCTGTCCACTCGCGAAGCGATCACTCTTCGACGGGTGTGGATATCTTTCAGGAGACCAAAGCGATAAATGCCGACTCGGTTGACATTATTCCTACACTTTTGTTGGAGAGCAGCGCCTGGGAGACAACTTCGTCGTCTCGACACAGTCATTCAAGCATCTTGCTGATCGATCGAGCTTGGGCCGGCCTATCAGCCGCATAAGACTGAGCCGCCGTTTACGTTCAGGACTTCGCCGGTAATGTGCCGAGCCCAGTCTGAAGCAAGAAAAACTATCGATAAGGCAATATCGTCAGCGGTTGCGATGCGTCGAAGTGGAATCTCCTCAGCCAATTTCTGTTTGAATCCATTATCACTGAACAGAGCTTCATTCAAATCCGTGTCCACCCAGCCTGGCGCAACACAATTGATTCTGATTTCCGGAGCCAACTCCACCGCCAGCGATTTGGTGAAGCTGATCTGGCCGCCTTTTGAAGCCGCGTAGTTCGAGTACGCAGCCTCGCCACGCTGCCCTGCGGTCGAACTAACGACGATGATTGAGCCCCCGCCCCGGCTCTTCATCAGCGGCACCGCCGCGCGGCACGCAGTCCACGTCCCTTTCAGATTTGTTTCCATCACCCGATCCCATAAGTCCTCGGACATCGCCTCAAGCGGCGCTCCTTCCCAAATTCCAGCGTTGGCTACCAGGAGATCGAGACGTCCGAAATGCTCGAACGTAGTCTCAACCAACGCAGTTACTTGCCCGAAATCGCTCACGTCAGCGCGTAATGCCAGGGCTTTGACGCCGAGTTCAGTGCAGGAATGCGCAACTTCTTCAGCCACGAAACTCTGACGTGCGTAATTGACGACGACGTGCGCGCCCGCTTCGGCCAATCGAAGGGCGGTGGCCCGCCCGATGCCGCGCGATCCACCTGTGACGATCGCTACCCGGTCGTGCAGCAAATGCCGCGGCAACGTCGCCGTGCACTCCCGTTCTTCAATTGCTAAGACAGCACTCATGGTTCCTCCAAACTGATCAGGTCATATCCCGAGATTCTTTAGTTGGTAGCCTCCGTATCGTACTGTGACCTCCTCGAGCGCTTAGCCATCAGTCGCCCTTAAGGGGAATCAGCAGAATGCCTCGGCGGCCAATTCGGCCTGAGCTTCTTCGATCAAGTGTGGCCTGACAAGCAATGCCAGCGAATCAGCCTCTGCGAGAAAGCCGTCATGGCCATGCGACGACACGAGCTCCCGATAGCTCGCATCTACACCTGCGGTTTGCATCCGCTGAGCAAGTGCAAGTACATCGGTCGCGGGAAAGAGCCAGTCAGTTGAAATGCCAACCAACAGTACCCTCGCAAGGACCCGGCGCAGTGCGGCCGCTTCCGATCCGTAACCGCAAGCCAGGTCGAAAGTATCCATGGCTTTGGACAGGACCGTATATGAATTGGCATCAAAGCGACGCGTGAAACTTGCGCCTTGATAATCAAGATAGCCGGCGACGTCATAACGCCCTTCCAATGAACAAGCAGGGTCTTCGCCATTGCGGTTCCCTTTCCGCCCGAAACGCCCTGTGAATAGCTCTGGTGACTTATAAGAACAAATGGCGATAGCCCGAGCGAGCGCCAAACCCGCGACGGGTTGATCGTGAGCTCCATACTTGCCATTACTCCAAACAGGATCATTACGAATCGCCTGCCGCTGCAGATGATTCAGAGCGAGTCCCATTGCCGACAGGGCCGTAGCGCCGATAGCAACGCATCGCTCAATTCGATCGGGATAATCTGTCGCCCATTGCAGCGCCTGCATGCCGCCAATAGAAGCCCCTATTACCGTATGAAGTCGCCGGACGCCAAGTGAATTCAACACTTCGACCTGCGCTCGAACCATGTCCGCAACGCTCACTAACGGAAACTTGCCGTCATAGCGCTCGCCTGTCCGCGGGTTGCACGAACCTGGCCCCGTCGAGCCATAGCACGATCCGATGACGTTGATGCCAATAATGCAGTAACGCTCAGTGTCAAAGATCCCGTCCGGCCCAAACATCTGCGGCCACCAATCAGCTACCCGAGCAGATCCCGACAGCGCGTGACACACCAGGATCGCATTGTCGCGCGCTCCGTTGAGCCGACCGTAAAGCGCGTAGCGCAGAGTCACTGGTTGCAATTGCTCGCCAGACGCAAGCTGAAATGGCGTTGCGACGGCGAACGTACAATCGTCTTCAATAGTTGGGTTCAGCACCGCGGTCATCATTAGCCTCCTCGCCGGTTCTATCGGAAGCGTGGTGTAAGTGGATTGCTCTCAAACTAAAAAGCCTTCCGCGCTAAAGGGTGCGCGGAAGGCTCCTGAAACTTCCTTTTGAGTCCAATCCAGCTCTTTAGCAGTTTTTTACGTGGAGCAAGTCGCTCTAAATCGCCACGTTCCGTTGTCAAAAATTCCAAAAGCAGTCTAAACGATCTTATCCTCAAACTGTCAAGCGCTTTATCTATCAAACGCGTCAATCTAAATACTTCAAATAGGACCCAAGGTTTTGTTTATATCAGGGACTGGGCTCTGCGATTCTCCGAGCTCCCGATGCCCGGATCCCGGCGAAGCTAAAGCGAATGCCGGAACCGGATCAAAGACGTCCAGACCGTCGCGATCATTCGCGTCACTTGCCACAGTCTGACCGGGGATCTCGACTCTCGGCACAAGTTCACGTCGCTCGAGCTCATCGACTACTTTCCTCGTGCTGAATTCAACCAGCTCACGATCTGACTCAATTAGCACATCTGGAGACAACGGCTGCTCGTATGGATCGTCGATGCCGGTGAAACCCTTGATCTCGCCCGCCAAAGCTTTGTTGTAGAGACCTTTGACGTCGCGCTCTGCCAGCACATCGATGGGGCACTTGACGAAGACCTCGATGAACTCGGCGTCATCCTGCTCAACCAGTCGTCTCACTTCATCACGCGCTTCGCGGTAAGGGGAGATCGCGGCCGATATCACCGCCACGCCGTTCCGCGAAAGTAAACGACAGACGTAACCGATGCGGCGTATGTTGGTATCGCGATCTTCTTTCGAAAAGCCCAGTCCTTTCGAAAGGTTTGTGCGCACCTCGTCTCCATCGAGGACCTCGACGCTTACACCTCGAGCCCGTAGCTCGTGCGCCAGTTCCGTCGCGAGTGTTGTCTTGCCGGCCCCCGATAATCCGGTCAGCCATAAGGTGAATCCTTTGCCGTTGCTCACTACTCGACTCCTGATTCTCTTAAGATTCTGCACCAACTAACTGTTCTGTCTCGATTGCTCTCAGCGCCTCGATCAATACTCGCGCCACCTCGGGCCGGGTAAACTCAGCCGGTGGAATTTGTCCGACACTTAGCATCTCGCGCACCTTTGTGCCGGAAAGCGTGACGTGGTCCGTCATCTCGTGGGGGCACGTTTTGTTCGAGGCCATCGCGCCGCACGAACGACAATAGAATGTGTGATCGAAGAACAGCGGAGTCACTCCAAGTTCTTCAGGTTCGAACTCATCGAAGATGTGATGCGCATCATAGCTGCCGTAGTAGTTGCCCACTCCGGCGTGATCGCGACCGACAATGAAATGCGAACAACCATAGTTTTTTCGAACCAGCGCGTGAAAGACGGCTTCGCGCGGGCCGGCATAGCGCATGGGCGCCGGCAAGATCGAAAGCACCGTGCGCGCTGAAGGATAGTAGCCGGCGAGAATCACTTCGTAAGACTCGAGACGCACGTCCGCGGGCAAATCATCGGCTCTGGTTTCGCCAACCAGCGGGTGCAGGAGCAATCCATCGGCGATCTCGAGCGCGCATTTTTGGATGTACTCGTGGGCTCGATGAACGGGATTGCGTGTCTGAAAAGCCACAACTCGCCGCCAACCGCGCTCCTGAAAGAGCGCGCGGGTCTCGGCCGGGTCTCGACGATATCTCGGGAACGCAGGATCGCGGGGACGATTGACGAGGCTGATCTTTCCTCCCAGCAACCAGTCACCCTGATTGTAGAGGGCTCGCACCCCGGGATGCGCAGAGTCGGTGGTGCGATAGATCAGTTCCGCTTCACGTTCTTTATCGTAACGATACTTGTCCGCAAGATGCAGGATGCCAAGCAAATGATCTTCCTGATACAACGCCACATCCTCAAACTGGCGAATAGTCCGCGCCTGATCGTTCGTGATTGAGAGCGTAATCGGAATGGGCCAGGCAACTCCGCTTGTCAGCCGCATTCTGGCGCACACCGAGTTGTAGTCGGCTCGATCGAGGAGCCCTTCGAGCGGTGAGTACGCGCCGGTGGCGATCATTTCCAGTTCCGAAATCTGGCGTGCTTGAAGGTGCAACGCAGGCATATTGATCGCCGCGTGAATCAGCCTGTCACGCTCTGGCCCGGTAACTTCGCGATTAACTAGTTTGCCGCCGTGCGGTTTGATAAGTTTCATACTGTCGAGCCTGGTCTGTCCATTTCCTTCAGTGTTTACTACTATCAGCCGAATGTAATCCGCACTCAGTCTTGCTCGTGCCGCGCCATCGGCCCGCGCGCGCGTCCTCGCCGATTTGCACTGGCGTGGTGCAGGGCGCGCAGCCAATAGACGGGTAGCCGTGGTCGTGAAGAGGGTTGTAGGGCACATCGTGCGCGGCAATGTAATCCCAGACGTCACGCGTTGACCACGTAGCCAGCGGGTTGATTTTGATCAGAGCAAACTTCTCATCACGCTCGACGAGGCCGACGTTTGCGCGGGCAGGTGATTGTTGGCGACGAATTGCTGTGACCCAAGCGCGCAGTCCGGTCAGCATTTCTTTCAAGGGCTCAACCTTGCGCAGACGGCAACAGAGATCAGGCCGACGTTCCCACAAACGCTCGCCGTATTCGACGGCTTGATCGCCGAGAGAGACACGCGTCGCCCGTCGTTCAAAACGCACACCATAACGTGCCTCCAATCGATCGCGGAGGGCGCACGTCTCAGGGATTAGCAGATCCGTGTCGAGGTAGAAAATCCGCGCGCCCGCGCAAATACCTGAGAGCATCGCGATGAGCACGCAGCCTTCAGCTCCAAATCCGGTAGCGACGGCCATATCCGGTCCAAACTCTTCGCCGGCCCAGCGAAGTACGGCTTCTGGTGGGGCGCTCTCGAACTCGTCCGAGATCGCCTTCAGCTCCGCGTCCGTCGCTTCTTGTCCAAGTGATAAAACACTAACCGGCATGTCGATTTCCTTATTAAGCTATCGCGAACATGGCTTCCAACTCATCGTCATAGATGCTTTCGAGACTTTCCTCAAACCAGTTAAGGCGCTCGCGCAACCGGACCACTTCGCCCACAATAATGACCGCCGGCGCTTTCAGACCGACCCGTTCCGCCTCAACAGCGATCTTCCCGAGTGTCTCTGTCACGGTTTGCTGTCCCTCGTAAGTGCCCCACCGAATCACGGCTGCGGGTGTTTCAATTGAGCGTCCGGCAGCAATCAGATCACCGACAATCGCGCGTAAGTTGGTCACGCCCATCAAAATAACGATGGTGTCTGCAGATAAATTCGCGTTAATGCACGTGGCTCCATCTCGGGCCCGCGAACCACTGACCACAGTTACGGAGGAAGAGAAATCGCGATGCGTCAAAGGGATTCCGGCGTAGGCGGGCACTGCCAGGGCGGAACTAATACCTGGTACTACTTCGAACCGAACGCCGGCGCGGCGCAACGCCTCGGCTTCCTCCCCGCCGCGTCCGAACAGGAAAGGATCACCGCCCTTGAGTCGCACGACTCGTGCTCCCGTTTGCGCGTGTTTGATCAGCAGATGGTTGATTTGATCTTGCGGTGTTTGTCGGCCGCCACCGATCTTGCCGACATAAATGCGCTCGGCCTGGAATGGGACGTGGGAAAGCATTTCTGGATTGACGAGATTGTCGTAAATCACGACGTCACAGGATGCCAAAAGGTCGCGCGCCTTGATCGTAAGCAGCCCCGGATCACCCGGTCCTGCTCCGACGAGATAGACCGTGCCCTGCTGGGCGTGGTAATTAGCGCCGCTCGATGTCTTTTCACTTGAACGGCAATCGATCGTTTCAAACAGACGTTCGACTGATGCCTCGATTACCAGTGGATGCGCCGAGAGCGGTTCGGTAATGCGATAGTTGATGCCAGGGTGATGATTTGCAGCTTCACGAACTTCAACAGGAATGTCGCCGCGCGTATGTCTGCCCGGTGAAAGGAAGTAAGGATGGACAATAACTTCGTCCGCTCCTCGCTTGACCAGATGCGCAAATCCCTCGCCGATATTCGGATCTTCAATCTCCAGAAAAGCAGCCTCGAACAGAGGAAACCGACCGCGCTCGGCGATGCGCCGGGCTGCTTCGCGCACGTCATCGTTAGCTTCCCGGCGGCGACTGCCGTGACCTACGACCAGCACACCGCGAGTTACTTCACTTCTCACTCGAATGTCACCGCCTCTTTGACCGTTGCTCGCGCGCAGTAATCAAGAAAACTGCGCGCCTCTGCCACGATTGTTCGTGCGCCGGTTTCGGTCGCGCCGCCAACTGACAAAGCGTCCCTTTCCAAGGCTTCAAACTTTGACGAAACTTTCTCCCAGACTCCATGCGTCTGGCCCGATAACACAAACAGGTTCTCGAACTCCCACAGAGCCTCATCCGCGGTGAAGGGATCCACAAGTTGCCGGTAGAGTGGAACACGCGCGGCTGCCGCCGTGGCCTCATAAGCCGCAAGCACCGCATGCTCGAATTCCCTGTGATAGATCAATGCTTCCGCCTGGGCCAGCCACTCACGCGCGGCGTCGATTGAAGGTATGGTTTCGGCCACGGTTGAGCCTGCGCATTCACCCTTGATGCCTTTGCGCACGGCAAAGCGCTCGTTCTCGTGCCCATAGTCTTCATAGAACGAAGGGTCCTGTTCAAAGGTAGGAACTTGCCGCAAAGGCTCGAGAATCTCTTTCAAACGCTCACTCCCCGTCCGCGAGACGAAGGAGTTGAAGTCCTCTGCCGGCAACTTGCTCTTTTCGTAGAGTTCGAGCAAAGTTTCAGTCACCTTTACACAGTTCTTAGCGGGAAACTTGCCAATCAGCGGACCAAACTGTGCCTTGTCTCCACGCGCTTGGCCGCCAACAGTCACAAAATGGGCCGGCACACCGCGATCGTCGTGTGAAAGTGCCGCCGCATAGAATCCAATGTCGGCGACTGAGTGATGCGCGCATCCATTTGGACATCCGGAGATCTTCACGCGGAGCGGCCGCGCCAGCTCGGAGTATTTCGCCAACCCGTTATTGAAGGCATCGCTGATCGCACTGCCCAAACCTTTCGCCGAAGCGATGCCGAGCCGGCAAGTATCTGACCCCGGACAAGTCGTCACATCGGTAATCGTGCCGGCCCCACGCTCAGCCAGCGAGATCGCGCCAAGAGCAACGAAAAGATCCCAGAGATGTTCTTCGCGCACCCACGGCAGATAGATATTCTGTTCGATTGAAATTCTCAATTGATTCGATGAGAACTGTCGCACGACATCAGCAAGTCGACGGGCACGCTCGGCAGTTAGATCGCCCAGCTTGATGCGCACGTGAACTCCGCGAAAGCCTGTGACCTTGTGCTCGATTACCGAGTCGCGAACCCATGACTGAAATTGAGAATCACTCGTTCGTGGATCCATTAAGTGCAAGCCAAGCTCGCGTGGGATCCCCTCCGGGATCGACTCTTCAGTCTCCGCCAGGTATCCGGCCAGCGGTATTGGGCCTACTCGGTCTCGCTCTTCGTCGAGCGCCGCCCGAAACTCCTCCCAACCCAACGTCTGGACAAGGAATTTCATGCGCGCTTTCATGCGCGCCTTGCGCTCACCGTACCGGTCAAAGAGTCGCAAAGTAGCTGCGGCGAGATTGAATAGATCTTCGACGGGCAGAAAATCCGTGTAGAGATGCGCGAGTTGCGGTCCGGCGCCCAATCCGCCGCCCAGGTAAACTCGAAAGCCACGGCCTGAGTCTCGATTTCCGATCCTGGTGACTGCCCACAACCCGATATCATGTACCCGCAATCCCGAGTGATCGTCCGCGCAACCTTCAAAAGCGATCTTGAACTTGCGACCAAGGTTCTGGTTGTACTTGTTGCGCACCAGATAGCGAAACAGAGCATCGGCATAAGGCTGAACATTAAAGGCCTCTGTGGCCGAGGTGCCGGCGCGATAACATGCAGTGATGTTGCGCACCGTGTTGCCACACGCCTCGCGCGAGGTGATGCCGCCGTCGGCGAGAAAGCGCAAGAGCTCGGGAGCCTTTTCCAACTTCACATAATAGATCTGGGCATCTTCTCGCGTCGTGAAATGAATGAAGCCGCTGCCGAACCGGTCGGCCGCCTCAGCCAGGCGCGTGAGCTGATCCGCAGTCAGTAACCCGCCAGGGATCTTGATGCGTTGCATTTGCACTCCCTCCTGGCGTTGAGCATACGTGCCAAAATGCAGACGCAGCTTCTGCATCTTTGTTTCGTCAACTTCACCTGCACGATATTTCCTGATCTGCTGCTCATAATTAGCTAACTCTTCGCGCACATACGAAGGCAAGGCGCGCGTTTCTGACTTCGCAATGTCAATGGTTACTTCCTTCATTCGATTCCTTTCAAGCGCTCCCCCGTAGAAACACACCTGCAAAAGCAAAAAAGCCGCTCAACTTGAGCGGCTGCGGTGTTTCATAGGAATTAGACTCTCTCTATGTCATACACTCGCCCCGCTCGCTGAACGGACAACACATACATATACAAGCGCAAACCACCGCGACGGTCGTTAGGCACCCGAACTCGAATCCCGATTCTCTGGTCAGCCTGGAATTCATTAAATTAATTGTTCCTTTTATACATTACCGGCAGGTCCAGGTCAACCGAATAGTTTTTATACCTGCATGAAGAAACCAAATGGCTTCATCCGCCGGTGAGACAATTAATCGGCATGCTGTACACTCAGAAGTGGCTCTATGATTCAAGCTGCTCGAAGAATCGAAGACTATCACTATGCTATTCGTCATCTGGCCGGCGCGGCTGATGCCTTAACCAGGGCTGGGCGCGAGGTCATTTATCTTAACATCGGCGATCCACAGGTTTATGGTTTTCGCCCGCCTGAGCACATCGTCGAGCCGGTCATCCGAGCGCTCAGGAATGGTTTCACCGGGTACACGCATTCGGCCGGTCTTCCGGAAGCCAGAGAGGCCGTCGCCAATTATGCGACCCGTTTAGGAGCGCCGACCGGGCCTGACCAGGTGCTTATCACATCGGGAGCGTCGGAAGCTGCGGACCTTCTCCTCACCGCGCTCCTGGACGAAAATGATGAAGTCCTGCTGCCGGCACCGGGCTATCCGATCTATCCGGCGATCCTCAGCAAGCTCAGCGTGGCGACGCGTTATTACCATCTCGATCCCGCAAACGCCTGGCAACCATCGGTTGATGAAATCAGCTCGCTGATCAATAAGAAGACGCGCGCTCTCGTTTTAATCAACCCCAACAATCCGACCGGTTCAATCACTTCAGACGAGGTAACGAGACAATTGCTGGAGCTGGCTCTGCAACACAACCTCCTGGTAATCGCCGACGAGGTGTATCGAGAGCTCTGCTTCGAGAAGTCGCCGACGGCTTCGTCAGTCTTCGCAGAATCGATGGGTGTTGCATTGGTGACGCTCGAGAGCCTGTCGAAGACACATGTGGTGCCCGGATGGCGGACTGGTTGGATGCGCTTCACTCATGCGGAAAAGGCGCGCGACCTCATCCAGGCAGTTTATCGGCTCGCCGGCGGGCGGCTCTGCGCGTCCACCCCCACACAACACGGAGTGAGACCCGCACTCGAGGGCGATCGGAAATTCCAAGTGGACTTTATCAGCGAACTCAGAAGGAGACGCGACTTTGCCGTCCAGCATGTGCGAGATATCAAGGGTTTGTCCTGTGACGTGCCGCAAGCCGCTTTCTACCTAATGATAAAAGTGGATGACCCTGGCGGACGCACTGATGAACAATTCGTAATGGATTTGTTAGAAGCAACCGGCGTCCTCGTGGTGCATGGATCCGGTTTCGGGGCAGATCCAAGGCAAGGTTATTTTCGCATGGTCTACCTGCCAGATGAGGCGACCCTGGAGGTTGTTTTTAGGCGACTTGGTGAATTCCTTGCCGGCAATCCGTAACGATTGTTAGTTTGCGGTCGCAAGCTAACAGCTTGCGTTACCATCAGCCGGTGTTCCGCAAACCGGCGGCGATGCCGTTGATAGTTGCGGCCAGTGCATAATTTAGATTCACGCCATCTTCACCGGCTCGCTTGCGGCGGAGCAGCGCCACCTGAATCAGACTTAGCGGATCGACGTAAGGATTGCGCAAACGGATTGAGCGCGCCAACATCGGATTTCTCTCGAGCAACCTGGTCTGGCCGGTCAGACGCAAGACTACGCGCTTTGTTCTCTCGAACTCCTCGGCGATCATGCCGAACACTCGTTCGCGCAACGCTTCATCGGCGACCAGGCCGGCATACAAACGAGCAATCGACAGATCGGCTTTTGCCAGTCCCATCTCAACGTTGTGGATCAGATCATCGAAGAGCGGGAACTCCTGTACCATCTTTCGCAGTGAGCGCTCTTGCTCGGCTCCGCGACGCGCGAACCGATCCAGCGCAAAGCCGACACCGAACCACGCGGGCAACACGTGACGGCTTTGCATCCAGCCAAACACCCATGGGATCGCCCGCAGGTCACTGAGTCCGCGCCCCTGGTCGCGCCGCGCTGGACGCGAGCCGATCATCACATGCTCCAGCTCCCTGAAAGGCGTTGCTTCCTCAAAATAAGACAGCACATCCGGATTGTCGGCGATCATCTCTCGATAGCATCCAAATGCATCATGGGCAAGAGCTTCCATCGTCGCTTCCCATTCGTCTTCCATTTCGTGAGATGGTTCGCTCGAGCGCCAAAGAACTTCCAGGGTCGCTGCGACCATCAATTCAAGACTCCGCTCAGCCAGGACAGCATCCGAATACTTCCAGTTCATGACCTCGCCTTGCTCGGTGATCTTGAGGCTGCCGCTGAATGCGCCCGCTGGTTGGGCAACGATCGCGTGATGGGTCGGCCCGCCCCCGCGTCCGACCGTCCCGCCGCGACCGTGAAAGAGGGTCAACTTCACCCCACATTCCTCGGCAACCAGTTGCAAGGCGCGATGGGCCTTGAAAATCTCCCAGGTGCTGGTCAGCATTCCACCGTCCTTGTTTGAATCTGAATAGCCAAGCATCACCTCCTGTTGCCTTCCCCATGAATCAAGCAGCGGAGCATAGTCCGCGCTGGTCCAGAGAGTGCGACAGATTGCCCGGCAGTTACGCAAGTCCTCGATCGATTCGAAGAGAGGTACCGGCATTAACCCTGGATCAGTCCCGTCGGCCGACGCCGCCACCCGCACGCCACTTAGCTCGGCGAGCCAAACCAGTGACAGAACGTCGCTCGCAGAGCGCGTTTCGCTGATTACGTAACTTCGAATCGCCTGGCGTGGATTCGTCCGCTTCAACTTGCTCACCATCCGAAGGGACTCGAGCAAGCTCGCAGTCTCGCTCGAAGGAGAGTCCGGCAAGGTGAGTGTTTGCCCATCACCTGCAGGGGCTCCCTGCAGCGCCGCAACTCGAGAGATCTCCTCGCAAGCAAGGCTGTGCACGCGCGAGTGTTGCCGGATATCAAGCGTATGCAGATGGAAGCCGAACGTCTCGACCTGTCGCAGCAGGGGGTCAAGTAGCGAACGAGCCAAACGGCCGCCTCCGTTTGCCGCGAGGCTTTCGCGCACGAGACGTAAATCCCCGGCAAAGACATCGGCATCCGGGTAGGAATCCCTGTTTGCCGGCTCAGATCGGGCACCGTATAAACGCGCCAGAACATGGTCGAGGAATAGTCGATAAATCTCCTGAGGCGAGTGTCTGTTGGAATTGAGGCGGGAAGAAATATTCCTGGCGTAATCATCCAGCGACTCCTGCAATTCTTTGGAGATCCCCGCTTGAAACATGGACGGACTTAAACGCCAAATCAAATCGTCGATCGTCTTAATGTAGTAATCGAGGATCGTCTGCCGGGCAATCTGCAAAGCATCCTTCGTGCACTCCGGCGTGACGTATGGATTGCCATCGCGGTCTCCACCAATCCAGGAACCAAAGCGAAAGAGCCGCGGTAACTCGTGGCCACACAATTCGCCTCCGTAGGCTTCACGGAAATCATCAGCCAGTTCTTCATAAATGTTCGGCAGGGTCTCAAACAGAACGCTGGGATAATAGTCGAGTCCCATCCTGATCTCGTCGACAACGGTTGGACGACGGCGACGGATCTCATCAGTCTGCCACAGGGCTGTAATCTCTGCTGCGATTGCCCGCTCGTGTTGCTCAGCATCTTTCTCAGTAAGCAATAGACGATCCAGGTGCTCCAGTTCCCCGGCAATGCGTTGCCTCTTGAAGAGTACAGTCCGACGCGCGACTTCTGTGGGATGTGCCGTGAATACTACCGTGACCTCCACTTGTCGCAACCATCGCATGACTTGCTGCTCCGAGATGCCCGCGGCTCGCAGGCGGCGTAGCGTACCGAGGAATGACCCCGGCTGGGCCTGTCGCTCGGGTGAAGCCTGCGCCGCGCGCCGGCGGCGTTTCCGATGATTTGTCTCGGCGAGGTTCGTCAGTTCGAAGTAGATGGCGAAAGCCTTCGCCATCCGATGCGCGTCACCAATGCTGAGACCTTTCACAATCCGCTGTGCGCGATCCATCAACTGATCTTCATAGACCACGCCTTCGTCAGAAGGTTCACGCCGAGCGTGCAGCTCGCGGTGTTCGATTAGCAACAATCTCAGCTCTTCAACCGCGGCGAAGAATTCGCGTCCGACTTGTTCCTTCAGCACCTCTCCGAGCAGGCGACCGAGGGAGCGGACATCGCGACGCAGCGGTGCTTCCTTCAAATCGCCGGCGTGGCTCACAAGCTCAGCCAGCCTCGCTGCCTGATCATTAACTTTCCAGAGCGGTCCCCTTCCCGACATGCCTTTAGCCCTCAAATCTGGAAATCGATAACACCGCGCTTAAAACTCGTTTGGAGTCAATGCACGCCACAGGTTTTGAAACTCAGAGACTATTGCGCAATCTTGTGAGCCGTTCCGTGTGACGCCTGGTGCCCAGGGCATACTAACATGCGTCTCCTTACACTTCTTGCTACCGTTGTCGGTTACGTTGGTATGGGCCTTTGCGGAATCGACGCTCTCGCTCGAACCCTGGGGCGACCGATCCGTTGGCGACCAGAACGGGTCGCTTTCCTCGAGAGGAAGTCATGGTTCTTGCTGAAGAACGGGAACGACGTACCAGACGCGCTCCAGCCGGTAGAAGAAAAGCGGATAGGTCACAAGGCTCAGTCACTCCGTGAATGAGATTCTGGCCAAACTTCACGTCTGCATCAGATGGTTGTGGACTCATCCCGAAGGCCATAAGTTTACGTATAGCGGTGTTGCGTTTCGGTTCTGATCATGGAGTGATCTGGCCTCAATTTGACCACGAGTGGTCTATTGCTAAAGCGAGCGTCATACGTGGTTCGGTCTCGCCCTTTAATGGCAACAGACTTAAGAGGCAACCAATAACGGACGGCCAAAAACTCTGCGGCAAAATTGTGACGTGATTACCCGGAAGCAGGGCTAAATGGTTCGTATCGGACGTACTCCGAGACGGCTGCAACCTGTTGAAAATAAGTAACTAATCGTAAAAGCCGTGACTGGTTGTAATCGGCTTGAGGGCTCTTTTAACCAGTGGGTCGCAGGTTCGAGTCCTGCTCGGCTCATAATCCCAACCGACACTTATTCAATTTGCGGTCGCACTTATGCGATTCTTCAGTTCAAAATTTAAAAGTCAGCCATGAAAGTGAAGTAGCTCGTAGGTGTCACATAAACGAAGTTTTGTTCGTCTAAGATATGACGGATGGGGACGCGGAAATGTGAGAGGGACGAGCAGGTTTGGCGCAACTGTCATATTATGAATGCTTTCGCCGCTAACGCGGCTGTCGGTCTGATGAAGGATTCGATCGATGGATGGACAAGACTTTCTGGCCGAGGGCTTTGAGAGCAAGCGAAGCTATCTACGCTCGGTGGCTTATCGAGTGCTCGGCTCGATGAATGAGGCCGATGACGCCGTTCAAGAAGCGTGGCTGCGGCTGAGTCGCACCGACTCCACAGATATTGACAACCTGACGGCGTGGCTCACAACGGTCGTCTCACGCGTCTGTCTCGACATGCTGCGCTCACGTAAATCGCGGCGTGAGCAGTCTCTGGACGCAAGCGTGCCGGACTCGGTCGTGCCAAACGAAGACGCGCGGACCCTGGAGGATGAAGCGGCGTTGGCGGATTCTGTCGGTGTGGCGGTGTTGGTGGTCCTCGAGACACTGACTCCAGCTGAGCGTCTCGCGTTTGTCCTGCATGATATGTTCGATATCTCGTTTGAAGAGATCGCTACCATCGTAGGACGTTCGCCGATGGCGGCGAGACAGTTGGCAAGTCGGGCGCGCCGTCGCGTGCGGGGCACAGACAAAATCTCGTCAGCCGATTTTCTAAAGCGCAGGAAAGTCGTCGATGCTTTTCTCGCGGCTTTGCGCGCCGGCGACTTTCAAGGGCTGCTCGCAGTGCTCGACCCGGATGTAGTGGTTCGCAGCGATGTACCCGGTCGTCCGGGTGCGCCAACAGAGATTCGAGGCGCCGTCAACTGGGCCAAAGGCGCCATTGTGTTCTCGCGGCTGGCGCGTTTCGTTCAGCCCGCGCTAGTAAACGGGTCACCGGGCCTCGTGGTCGCAAGGCGTGGACAGCTTTCGAGAGCGTTGAGTTTTAAGATCGTGGACGATAAAATCATCGAGTTCGAGGTCATCGCGGATCCGAAACGAGTGCGGGAACTTGAAGTGGCATTATTGCCTGATTCTCACGAATAAATTTAACCCGATTCTTCGCTCGGCTACTTCGTCTTGTTGGTATGCACTTCAGTTCCAGAGCGCCGATCCCCCCACTCGACACTTGCGTCGAGCGTCTTTGGCTGGTGCGACATCCGCGAGATCGACACCTTGACGCAACTCAGCATATCGGTTGACCGATGCCGAAAAGGTTTCCCTCGCTGTCCTTGAACCAGGCCGCCAGTTGTTCAAACGCGCGTCCTTTGCGTCCGTTGGCGCTCACCCATCTTGCTTACCAGCCCACCACACGCCCTTAACGGCGGGCTAGCTGGTTGAGCTGAATGATGTTGCCGCAGGTATCGTTCAACCTCGAAATTGTCGCGCCGGGCACATCGGTGGGCGGCATCGTGAACTCGCCGCCGCGGGCCTTGATGCGCTCGTAGTCGCCCTTGACATCGTTGGTGAAGAACATGGCCGCGGGCTGGCCTTGTTCAAACATCGCCTGCTGATACGCTTTGGCTACCGGATTGTCGTTCAATGCCAGTTGCAACTCCGTGCCGTCCGGTTCCTCGGGAGACACCACCGTGAGCCAGCGGAACGGCCCCTGGCTGAAGTCCGCTTTCTTCACAAAGCCAAGCACTTCGGTATAGAAGCGCAGGGCCTTCTGCTGGTCATCGACATATATGTTGGTCAGTTTGATCTTCATGATTTCCTCCTGTTGTCCATTCGCGGGTCGTTCGCTTCACTGATATGACGAAACGCAGCGGGCGAGTGTGACCGCAGACAGTCGGCGACCAGCCGGGAATCGTTTCGATACACTTCCGAGAGGCGAAAGGATTTTCAGGCGGTCACGGGCTATAAACACCTCGTCCCCTTTTAAGAAAACCGGGGGACGAAAACTCGTGCCGCTCTACCGCCATTTTCGCGGTCCCTCCGAACCCAAATCGCGACCGGAAAAGCTTGAAGCGATGTCCTTACGGCAGTAGAATCCCTTTCTCAAAAAGCACAAGGATCTCAGTCAGAAAGGACATATCCATGCGATTTTCACGACTCTTCCTGACGCTGGTTGCAACCAGCGTAACCCTAATCGCTTTTCAGAAAACAATTCTGGCTCAAACACAGCAGCCAGTACCCAACCACGTTCACTATATTGAACCTGTCCAGCAGACAAAGTCTCCAACCGGCGCCATCGCGCCGCGACTTCAAAAGCTCGGCACCCACACATTTCCCGTTTCAACAAAGAACGCGCAAGCGCAGCTCTTCATGAATCAGGGCTTGAACCTTTCGTACGCGTTCAATCACGCGGAAGCGGGCCGCGCTTATCGCGAGGCGGAACGTCTCGATCCGAATCTCGCGATAGCTTACTGGGGAGAAGCGCTGGCGCTCGGGCCGAACATCAATGCGCCGATGGCTCCAGCCAGCGAGCCAAAAGCGCTTGAAGTAATTCAAAAAGCTATTAGCTTAAAGTCAAAAGCATCTCCACGCGAGCAGGCCTTGATCGATGCGCTCACGCAACGCTATTCCGGCCGTGCTGAAGATCGCCGAGCGCGCGATGTCGCTTACGCCGACGCGATGCGCAAAGTGCACTTGCAGTTCCCAGACGATCAGGACCTCTCCATGCTCTACGTTGAATCGGTGATGGATCTCCGGCCGTGGGGATACTGGACGCGTGACGGCACGCCTTACGAAAGAACCGCGGAGATCGTCGCGCTCACGGAAAAAGTAATCGCGCAAAATCCCAAGCATCCGGGCGCGCTGCATCTCTACATTCATCTGATGGAAGCGTACCAGGCCGACAAGGCTGAAAGCGCCGCCGATCGTCTGCAAACACTGATGCCTGCCGCGGGTCACATGGTGCACATGCCCGCACATATCTATCAGCGCGTGGGCCGTTACGCCGACGCCGCGCGCAGCAATGAACTCGCTATCGCCGCCGACGAAGATTACATCTCTCAGTGTCGCGCGCAAGGCTTGTATCCGATGGCCTATTATCCACACAACCTGCACTTCCTCTGGTTTGCGGCGACGGCCGAGGGCCGCAGCGCGGTGGCAATCGCGGCGGCGCGGAAAGCGGCGTCAAGAGTTGACGATGAGACTTTGAAAGCAGTTCCGCTGCTCGCCGGCTTTCGGGTCGTGCCTTATTACGCGCTGACGCGTTTCGGAAAGTGGGACGAGATGTTGGGCGAACCTGAGCCGCCGGCGACGAGCGCGTATCTCCTCGGCATGTGGCATTATGCGCGCGGCACGGCTTTCCTCGGCAAAGGACAGACTGATTCAGCCGATCGGGAATTCGCGAAGTTGGACGAGATAATGGCGGATAAGTCGCTCGATCAGCCGCTATTCTCGCCGAACACCGGGCGCATGGTGCTTTCGATTGCGAGAGAAGTTCTGGCCGGTGAGATTGCCGCGGCGAAAAAGAATTACGACCCCGCAATCGCGCACCTCGAACGCGCCGTGCGACTGGAAGACGCGCTCGTTTACACAGAGCCTGCTGAGTTCCACTATCCGCCGCGTCACGCGCTCGGCGCCGTGCTGCTGGAAGCAAACCGGCCCGCCGAAGCCGAGACTGTTTACTGGGATGATCTGAAGCGCAATCGCGAGAACGGCTGGGCGCTGTTTGGCTTGATGCAAGCCCTCAAGGCCGAAGGTAAGAATGAAGACGCAGCGCTGGTCGAGTCGCGCTTCAAGAAGGCTTGGGCCCGGGCTGACGTTAAGCTGACTTCATCGCGCTTCGGACAATAGGTCTTTGATTTTGGGTCAGGCTTGCGATCCTTGCGATTCAGGCCCGAAGGGCCGTTATGCAGTAACCCCGTCAGGTGTGCAGTCAGTACCACCTGCGTAAGCAGGTGGGATCAATGCTCAAGCGTAGTACTCAACCCATCCGCTCACGCGGATGGTACTGACATCATGGCGAGGTCCGAAGGACGGGCATGAATTCATATCGCCCTATGCTGCGCACCATCACCCCTAACCCCTCTCCCAAGTGGGAGAGGGGAATCAGACCTGACGGTCAGGGCTATTGTGTGACGCCCTGCGGGCCTCAGTTGTTTTTAATTGGCGACGAAGAATCGCAAAAATCGCAAGCCCGACCCGGTTCCCCTTCTCAGGGACATAACTCACCTGCCCACGAATTTCGGGAACTGCGGTGATGGTCTAATTCGTATTTAAGAATGGTTAGAAAACAACCGGCCGCGACTTCGGCAGTCGAACTCGCTTGGCCGCGAACCATGGCCCGACGTATCCATTTCATTCTCACGGCCGCTCTCTTACTGCTCTTAATCGCTAGTTTTGCAGCGTTTAGCCAAACAACCCAGTCGCCGCTTCCGCAACCCACCGGTTACGTAAACGATTATGCTCACGTTATCGATCAAACAACGAAGGATAGCCTTGAGATCACGCTCACTAACCTGGACCGCCAACAGCAGATTCAGTTCGCAGTCGTAACGATTGATACAACCGGCGGCCAGGATATTTTCGATTATTCGTTAGCAGTCGCTCGCGGATGGGGAATCGGCGCAAAAGACGTAGCCAAACCGAGCCTGCTCCTGTTGGTCGCCATCAAAGATCGCAAGTATTTCACGCAGGTGAGTCGCCATCTGGAAGGCGATCTCCCCGACGGTTTGGTTGGCCAGATACAGCGCGAACGACTGGTGCCGGCCTTTAAGGCTGGACGATATGGCAAAGGCATATCGGATACAATCAATGCCTACATCACGACGGTCGCGGAGAAAAATGGTTTTAGTACCAACACAATCCTGGCACCGGGGCAAACTCCAGTGCCTGTCAGCTCGGGTGACAAAACAGGTTCGTTGATCTCAGGCATCGTCGTATTCTTTGCAATCGCGATCATTGTGATTATCCTCATCGCGATCGGCAGACGCGGAGGCCGCGGCAATGGTAGTTGGGTCGGGCCGCTCGTGGCCAACCTAGCGATTAACGCTCTGCTCAGCGGCCGCGGATCGAGATCAAGTGGCTGGAGTAGCGGTGGATTCGGTGGCGGAGGCTCAGGCGGAGGAGGATTTGGCGGATTTGGTGGTGGCGGAGACTTTGGTGGTGGAGGTTCGGGAGGCAGTTGGTAACGAATGCGCCGTCCGCCGGCAGTTTGAATTCAGAAGAGTGTTAGTTCGAACCGGTGGCGAAGAAAAAATACGCCACCCCAGAGGGAGGAATCATGGGAAAGACAGCGCTGATCATTTTAGGCGTGATCATTTTGGTAGTGCTGATCATCGGTGGGATGGCCATCAGCACCTATAACACGCTCGTCACCAGTCAACAGAACGTCAGTGCCCAGTGGTCACTGGTTGAGAATCAGATGCAGCGGCGCGCCGATCTGATCCCGAACATCGTGGCCACCGTCAAAGGCATCGCCGGATTGGAAGAGCGGGTCTTTACTCGGATCGCCGAAGCTCGCTCGCAATTGCTTTCGACGATGCAGAACCCCAACAGCACGACTGGGGACAAGATCGCCGCGGATACGAAGTTCGACCAGGCGCTGAGAGATGGTGGGTTGCTCGGCACCGGCGGACGTTTTTTGTCGATCGCTGAAAACTATCCGCAGTTGAAATCGAACGAGAGCTTCCTGAAATTGCAGGATGAGTTGGCCGGGACAGAAAATCGTCTGGCGACGGCGCGACGCGATTACACCCTGGCCGCGCAGGATTACAACACGACACGCAGCCGCTTCCCCACCGTATTGATAGCCGGCCTGCTGGGATTCAAAGAGCAGCCATACTTCAAAGCGGACGAGGGAGCGAAGCAAGCGCCGAAAGTTGATTTTGGCAAATAGGTAGATGGATTTGCGGACAATGGCTCACGATCCGACTTCGTTGGGCTGGTGATTCATGGCTAAGACGAACTCAAACATACTCACGCAACTAGTCGAAGATCTGCGTGCGGCTCATGGCGAGAACCTAACGTCGGTAGTTTTGTACGGATCGATTGCGGCCGGCGATCACGACGATGCTCGCTCGGATCACAACATTCTGATTGCTCTGAAGCGAATTACCACCGATGATCTGCGCCTCTCGCAGAAGCCGATGGAGGAGTGGCGGCGCCGCGGCCAGCCCCTGCCGGTTTATTTTACGGTCCAGGAACTGGAGCGTGCGGCCGATGTTTTTCCGATTGAGTTCCTGCAAATGGAGAAAGCGCGTAAAGTTTTGTTCGGCCCCGATCCATTCGAGTACCTGGAAATCTCGCCAGCGAACCTGCGGCGACAGACCGAATATGAACTGCGCACAAGACTAATTCAGTTGCGCCGTCTGTATATCCCGTCGTCGAGTTCAGTTGACAAGTTATCTGCGCTGCTGAGCGACAGCCTTGCGAGCTTTGCGGCACTGTTCCGCGCAACCCTGATTCTGCGCGGCGAGGAACCACCTGTTACCAAACCCGAGATCGTTCAGGCCATTGTTCGTTTGTTGGCTCTCGACCCTTCACCATTCCGGCGCGTCTTCGAAATGAGGGCGGACGGCAAATCCTCCTTGTCGCTTGCCGAGGTGAACGAGGTTTTCGCCAGGTACATGGATCAGATCGAGCGCGTCATCGAAGCGGTTGATCAGCTTGACGGTGAGTGAAGTTGTCGAGGTTGCCGGTTCGAGTCCTGCTCGGCTCACCAGGACCACTTTATTCACAGATCATGGCAGTCTTCGCAAAAGGGAGAAGAAAACTGGGGTCAGGCTTGGGGATGAGGGTTTACGGAGCAATCCTTTTTAAATTTCTACAGTGCGCGAATGGCATTCAACGACAAAGGTAGTCAATTGGAGTTCGCAGCCTAAGCCCTCACCCTGGGCCTCTCCCAGTGGGAGAGGGAAAAGGATAGCAACCAAAGAACTTGAAAACTCTTTTCGAGAATCTGCCTAGAAGCTATGGATTCACGACGCATAATCGAATCGTTGTTTGGCGTGAAGCGCGCGCTCATTGGAGTTGTGCACCTGCAAGCATTGCCGGGGACCCCCGCGAATAAGCTCGACGTCGCCACGATAAAATCGATCGCCGTAGACGAAGCAGGCATTTACCAGGAGGCCGGCTTTCACGGAATTCTGATCGAGAACACTCACGATCGCCCGTACTTGAAGGGCTCTGTCGGGCCGGAGATTGTAGCCGCGATCTCGGTGGTCGGCGCAGAAGTACGGCGCGCGGTGGCACTGCCGCTTGGTGTTCAGGTACTCGCGGGCGCTAATTCAAGTGCGCTGGCTGTGGCCCTCGCCAGCGATGCGAGTTTTGTGCGCGTCGAAGGTTTTGTCTTTGCCCACGTTGCTGATGAAGGTCTGATCGAATCGAGCGCGGGCAACTTGCTCCGTTATCGCCGCGCGATGGGCGCAGATAACATTCGCGTGTTCGCTGATGTGAAGAAGAAACACTCTGCGCATGCGATTACGGCTGATGTCGATATTGTAGAAACCGCGAAGGCTGCCGAATTTTTTAGCGTTGACGGTGTGATAGTCAGCGGACTCGCGACAGGACAACCGGCTGAACCGAGCGAAGTACAAGCCGTTGCCGATGCTGTCACCGTACCGACGTTGGTAGGTTCCGGCATCAGCGCGGAAAACATCAGTCTGTTTTCAAAGGCAGATGCCTTGATTGTCGGATCATCGGTCAAGCAGAACGGTCTGTGGTCGAATCCGATTGATGTTGAGCGGGCACGGGAACTAAGACAAGCGTTTGAGGGCTGACGACATTCGATTTTAACCAGATGCTCAGCGGCTTCAAGCCGATGTCCCGTCTTGAATCAGGGGCTTCCGTATCCGACCTCATGTATATTCGCTGGAAGCGCCGTTGGTGTCGTAAAGCAACAAAACAGGCTTGCCTGATGTGACGGGCGGCCCGCGGGGGGCGCCCCTACAGTTACATCGGCGGCATGTTCACCACAGCGCTCCACTCCGGCGTCCAATCCCCACCCGCTACTTCTTGCCGAGTGGTAACGATCCATCCCCCGTTGAGCGTTAACCCCCAAAGCTGAACGGCCCCGTTGCTGCGTTGTGTCGCCGTTAGCCTCGTAAGTGGCGGAGCTTCAAGCCAATTGCCTTTGGACCAACCGCTCCACTCACCGCCGGGTGATAGCTGGTAATCGCAAATGAGCTTGTGATCCAGAGTTACTCCCCAGATCGCGTCGCCGCGGCCGCCACTTTGCTCGCACGCCGCGATGGCGACAAGCGGCGGCGCGTTCTCCCAACGCACAGGTGGGTTTGACCATCCGGTCCAACCTGAGAGTCCGGGCCCTGACCCTCCTGCTGTCATCTGCCACATACTCAAAAGCCGCCCGCCGTCTAAACTCCACACTTGCTCCAGTCCACTAGCGTGCTGGATCACGGCCACGTCTGAATATAAGGGAAGAATACTGGCCGCGTTAGTCACCACCCCCGGCGAGTCCAACTTGCCACCGGGAGACTGTTGGCACCATGTCACTAACTGGTGCTCAGTATCGATCGCCCACAGGCGCGCGCCGTGAACTCCACCGTCCGGTGCAGCGGCAGGTCGGCGCAATCTCTGCGGCGGCATCGGAGGGAAACGATTAACACGACGCGGCCACTTGAGCTCCAGCCTGCTCCAATCCTTGAATCGCTCGTTCAGTCCGCTCTGTTGCACAGACCAAAGCTGACCCTCGTTGTCAATCGCCCACACACGCAGGCACTGGTTGCTTTGAGCCGAAACGACAAAGTCATCAATTTTTCGGGGACCACCGGAGCCGGCGAACCATGGAGTGCAATCCCACGGAGTCCATGCCTTCTCATCAGCCATTTCATAGGTGACACAGACCTCGCCGTTTTCCTGCAATCCGAAGAGTATGGCGCTGCCACCGGGAGCTCGCGCAGCCGTTATCCTTTTGAATGTCTTGAATTTGATCATAGAGACCTCCTCAAAAGAGTGAGAATTGGGCCGACCTCTTTCAGTCGCAGCGGGAGCTTACACTCGCACCTGGCAACGGTCAATGATTAAGCGTGGCGCCAGTTTTGAGGAAAAGAGACTTGCGAATCGCAACGTATATGACCGCGAAGCGGTCGCGCCTCAAAGCCCAGGGTTGACGCGCGAAGCGCGGCTACCCTGGGATCCGAATGTCGAAGGTCGCAACCCCGATGGGGTTGCGTCCGTGTATTTGACGTTGACCCAACGTAGCCGCTGCGCGACAACATTGGGCTGAAGGCCGAAACCGCTTTGCGTTACGCTCTCGAAAAGAATCGCAGAATCGAAGGCCTGACCAGTTTAGTTCTTCACAACGATGGACCGGCGCGACGGGCATCTGTCAGCGTTTACGCTGGCCCCTCTCCCACTGGGAGAGGGCTGGGGTGGGGGAGCGCAGCTTAGCCGACGTCTTCGATGAAACGTTCGGCGTCAACCGCGCTTTCAATGCGCAGGTCTTCGTCGCGGCGCCACATGCGGTCGCGATGGAGTTCGATCTGTTCGGGGAGAGGCGGAGTAGTCATAGGGTTAAGACAGCGAGGTCAGCAAAAGGGAAAGTGGCCGGGTCATAAGCATTGGCGGATTGTAAATTGAAAATTGCAAATTGAAAATTTGTTCTTAAACAAGAAGACTGGGGCGGGCCCTGTGCAATTCTGCGATTCTCCAACGAGCTGCGAAGCAGCGGCCAGAGTTAAGCCCAAGGCGAGGCTTTGCGAGCCTTGGGTTGCGCTGAAAACAATTCTCCAACGAGCTGCGAAGCAGCGGCCAGAGTTAAGCCCAAGGCGAGGCTTTGCGAGCCTTGGGTTGCGCTGAAAACAATTGTCCAACGAGCTGCGAAGCAGCGGCCAGAGTTAAGCCCAAGGCGAGGCTTTGCGAGCCTTGGGTTGCGCTGAAAACAATTCTCCAACGAGCTGCGAAGCAGCAGCCAGAGTTAAGCCCAAGGCGAGGCTTTGCGAGCCTTGGGTTGCGCTGAAAACAATTCTCCGGAGCCGCGGAGCGGCGACCGCATCTATATCCAGAGGTATTTCTCCTCAAACTCTATTCCGTGACTTTTAAGTAAGGCTTTGAACTCTTCCTCGAACGAGATCCTCGAATGATGGACCTCCTGATTACGAATGTACTCTCGCACACGTTCAACCTGCGATTGACTGACAGTGAACGCACCATACTTCACTTGCCATTTGAATCTGCCGCGTGTCTGGCGATTGGCCCAGCCTGACGAAACTGATTTGAATTTGCCAAGGAACTCCGAAATCGAGATCACTGGTTTGATCCGGGCCAACACGTGAACATGGTCAGCCATTCCATTTATCTCTAACGGCGTGCCATGCAGACGATTTACCAGACCGCCCAGATACCGATGCAGATCCGGGCGCAACTCTTTGGTAATCAGCGGTAGCCGATCCTTTGTGCCATAAACGATGTGATAGAGGAGATTCGTGTAAGACATGGTGAGATCGTAACCCACGAATCAAGCGAAAATTGACAGGTTAAGTTATTGGTGAGGGCAGAGCGATTAGATGAGTCAGGCAGATTTTTGCCTCCAAATACTTGGGTCGCCGCTCCGCGGCTCCGAACAAATTTATTACAGTTAACCCAAGGCTCGCAAAGCCTCGCCTTGGGCTTAGTTCTGACCGCTGCTTCGCAGCTCGTTGAAAGTCGTCGAGGCGAGCTGGCCAGATGAAAGGGCCGCCGCAACAGAATCGGAGAACCGACCGCACACCGCGATGTCGGAACGATGGACCAGCGCGACGGGCATCTGTCAGCGTATTTGCAAAGCCCACGTCTTCGATGAAACGTTCGGCGTCAACAGCGCTTTCAACGCGGAGCTCTTCATCGCGGCGCCACATGCGGTCGCGATGGAGTTCGATCTGTTCTGGGAGAGGCGGAGTGGTCATAGGGTTAAGACAGCGAGGTCAGAAAAAGGGAAAGTGGCCGGGTCATAAGCATTGGCGGATTGTAAATTGAAAATTGCAAATTGAAAATTTGTTCCATCCGAGATGAGAATAGAGGTGGCTCCTCTATTTATTGAGAATCGCAAAATCCCCGATCCCTTATTTTTCGTTGTTTTCTTTAAGGCCGCACGGTCATACTTAAGCAATGACACCGCTGATTGTCGAAGCCGCAAAACAGCCAACGCACGTGGCGAGAAATACTGTCCCCCAACGGTATTTATCCGGCTGAGAGTTTTTGTTTTTCTGAAGGTTTATACGTAGCGGACGAGGAATTGTGTTTCAGTCTTGTTGTCTATTACGAGCCGTACCCCGAAAAGGAGTTATACTCAGAACTTCAGTGGCTCACAGTGGCGGAGATACGTACCTATGGCGCACTGATGCTGGGGGTAGATCGAGAACGTGGCTATTCGGCCTTCTACCCACACCCCATTAGATTATCCCTTGAATGCCAACCAGGTGATGACGCAATTGCATGGGCCAAAGAGTTTATTAAGCCCCTTCTTATCGAAAAACTGCGCGAGGATGGCTTTCACGATCCAAATTCTGCCGTAGAGGCGAAGAATATCTATCAGTCTCTTAAGGATATTTCGCTGCCACCGGTCGCTGGGGGGCCCGCTTACGATCTAAGGAAGCAGGTAGTCGATTATGAATTAGCAGAAGAATTATTCGAGGCCATAGATCCGGAGGATGTCATCGTAATACGAGGTGTAGCTACATATATAAAGGCTGCAATGCTTCATTTCCATCATCAGTTCTTTGAAGAGGCCTTAAACACTCTGTATATATCTTTGGAGGCTTCCTTTCGCATAGTTTTGGGAATACTTGAGGCGGCCGGAAATCCAGCGCCCACGTCAAAGGATGCGGCAACGTTCATTCGTGATGCACTTCATGATCATCGCCAAATAGAGAGATACTTTGAAGAGGATTATGAAAGGCGAATCATATCCTTCCACCCTGAGAGCCGATTAGGAAATTATCCGTATCCGCCGATGAGTGCGGAAGATTATTATGATCTGTTTGTAGAACTTCAAGAAGTCTATCAATATCTGCTCACCGGGCATGTGCAGCCTTGGCGTTTGAAGCGAGCTGGCGTTCTAAACGAGCTAAACGAGAGCTAGAAATCGGATCGGGATCAATCGCAAAATCGCAAGCCTGACCCGGGTTTTGGTTTTCTGAGAGGCAAAGCCTCTCAACTCTCAAGCTTCAGAATGTACTGTTTGCGGTCCTGTCTGAGCAACTCGTCGATGGGGAACGCCTTAGTTGCGACGAGTTTGTCCCTTCCATAGATCTTCACAACGACACTTTCTGTGGGCGCATTCTTGTAATCATCCCAAGGAACCATCAAATCAATCATCATCAGAATATCGGAACTTTCGCCAGGAAAAATTGCGGGGAATGGTGGCCGATCCTCGCCGAACCGGTATCTCTTCACATCACCTCGGCCCTGATCCCGTAATAGAGCAACCGAACCATCGGAGGGCTTTGCGTGGTTAGCTGGAATCTCAACCTGCAGCTGATAGTCGCGAACGGTTGATTCCCCGCCATTATGAATTCGAACTCGCAGATCGTACCAATCAAGGCGTCCCACAACATTAGGAGGATTGAGCCATGCCTCGAGTAACGGTTCCAAAGAGTATGAGGATTCCGCCGATTGCGGAAGCCGCTCCAGAATCTTCATCACGAGCCGCGAAATTAGATCCTCGGTCATGATTGTATTCTGAAAACGCGACTCGTGATTGCGTTTGTATTCCTGCAAAACCTCGACTGTAAACACGGTCAGGTTCGCAGGGTTGTCGACAATCGAGTGGTGAGGTTGGCACATGAGTAGCTGGTTGTCGAAGCCGTTCCGCTCTTCATCGGTTTGGTTTGGGTCATATCGCGGTCCACCCGGCGACTTAGCTTTGATGTGACAAACCTCGCCAACAAAACCGTCGTGCTCTGTGTCGTAAATTGGCGCTACGCAGCCAGGAAAAGCGCAGATGTTTCCTGAGAAAATCGCCAGATCCCTTTGCGTTGATGGTTTCACTCCCATAACGAGACTGATGGTCTTATTACCCAGCGTAGCATGCACGAAGTGCGGGGGAAAATTGACGTTAGGCTTGCGATTCTCAATCACTCGTGACAAGTACCGTGGAAAATATCGTGTGAATCAGTGCTGTAGAGCTCACCTTGCCGGCGAAGAATCGCAAATCGCAAGCCTGACCCCGGTTTCATTTCATAGAACGTTCCGATGACACGGCAGCGCACACCAGCGTAGCTAAGTAAGTTGTGAGTCGTGGCATCCATCACGGACCTATCATCCCAGTTCATTCCGATCTCGCCACTCACGCGTTGGGCATTTTCAACCCGAACGCGGCGCGCTTCTTCGGCGTTCGGCAAATCCGCCTGATCCATTACACGAAGAAGAATTACAGAGGCGTCCTCCTGGGTCGGGTCAACTATCACTTCGGGATTCACTCGCGTGCTTATGAGAAAACAAAGCGCAGGGATTCCGCCAACCTCTTGCCGGTGATAATCGTGAATCTGAACAATGGCGTCGTTATAACCGAGGGAAACAACTTCACCCACGTAAGCCGCGGCTTCGACGAGACCCCGCAAGACTGTACCAGCTTCTTGCAGAGTGGGTTCAAGTGTTGGCTGGGCAAGTTGAGTTGCGATGTTCGAGATTATGCTTGGCATCTATGAATTCCTTTCTTCGTCACGGCTGTAGAGAAGATCACTGGAAGCCGCAAGAGGTCTGAGACGCGGATATCGACGCTATATTGCAACAAACCGTTACACATTGACAATCCTTGGAGTTGCAAGAGCGAGAACCTTAGCGGGTCAGCTCGATCTTGCGATTCTCAATCGCCAAATTACTGGTAACGGCTTACGGCCACGTCGGTCGCGAGTTCAAACTTCGGCCCTTGTCGGCCGGTTCAATCTTGGCGTTGCGAAACAAAATCGAGCCGCTTGCTTCCACGACCTCGGTGGAGCGAACGCCACGCAAGATGCAATCAACGAAACTCACGCCGTCGATGACTGCGCCGGGGAATGTTCCAAACCCGCGGAGCGGGTGTCAGCATAAAGCCCGGGGCGTGAGCCCCGGGAATACGTTGGTGAAAATGAACCGAGCCCGCGAAGCGGGCGACAGCCGATGCAGAACAGGAAATCGGTAGCGAAGAGATCAAGAGCGCGAGTTGCGTTAATGATCCGGTCGCTACGGCT